>Ga0134124_10000196_pt1 | contig 54842 bp, 54 predicted proteins | sample KB304_FD_96880 | JGI IMG/M metagenome (GOLD analysis project Ga0134124, IMG submission 96880) | Terrestrial soil microbial communities without Nitrogen fertilizer from Kellogg Biological Station, Michigan, USA - KB3-0-4 | ecosystem: Environmental > Terrestrial > Soil > Unclassified ...
CTCTTTTTGACATGCCGGGTGGACTGAGGATGGAAGGGGAGCGAAGGCCGTTGCGGGTACCCGTCGGTAATCTTGCCTGGAGCACTTCCGGAGATGCGGTGACGGTGGAATTTACCCTGCCGAAAGGATCGTATGCAACGTCGCTGGTCCGGGAGATTACCAAAACGTTTTGAACCTGATCAAATGTAACAGAAACCATTGCAAATGTGACAAACGTCGATAAATCAGAAACATAAAAGCAACTGGTTAACCCAAAGGGTGAAGTGGGCTTCCCCCACAAAAAAAACCGGCAGGGCGCCGGTTTTTTTTGTCTCATCTGTCTGGTTGATCCGGCTATTTTCTGACGAAATCCGGCTTTGCAAACGAATATTGGAAATTCATGTGATCGGTATATGTGCCGTTCAGGATGCCGACAACATCTTCCGTGAAAACCAGCTCCTCGTCGGTCGGGATCACATACACCTTGACCGGGGAGTCATCGGTGGTTATCAGGGTTTCGCGCTTGCGGGTCATGGCACCCTTGTTGCGCTCGCGGTCAAGGATGATGCCGATGTGCTCCAGACCTTCAATCGCCTTTTCGCGGATCAGCGCGCCCATCTCTCCGACTCCGGCGGTGAAGACGACCGCATCGAGTTTGCCGACGGCCGCCATGAATGCACCGATATATTTTTTCAGACGGTAGGCTTCAATTTCCAGCGACAGCTGGCAGCGTTTGTCTCCGGCATTGGCGTTTTCGATAACGTCCCGGCGGTCCGTGAACCGGCCGGTAATGCCCATTACTCCGCTTTTCTTGTTGAGGATACTGTCTATTTCCTTTGCCGAGAGATTGGTCTTCATCATCATGAAAGCGGGAATGGCCGGGTCGATATCGCCACAGCGTGTGCCCATGACAGCCCCTTCGAGCGGGGTGAGTCCCATCGTGGTATCTACCGATACACCATTCTTAATGGCACAGTGCGACACACCGTTGCCGATATGCATCGTGACGATGTTGGTATCTTTCGGGTCCTTGCCGAGAAGTACGGCTGCCCGCTTCGATACATACAGGTGCGAAGTGCCGTGAAAACCGTAGCGCCGGACCTGATGCTTCTCATACCACTCATAGGGGAGTGGATAGATATAGGCATGCTCGGGCATGGTCTGATGAAAAGCGGTGTCGAAAATGGCAACATGCGGAACATGCGGCATCAGGGCCTGGGCGGCTTCGATTCCCTCGATGTTGGGGGGGTTGTGTAGCGGCGCCAGGTGCTGTACCTCTTTTACGGCATCCAGAACATTTTCATCGATCATGACGGAACAGGTGAACTTTTCACCGCCATGCACGACCCTGTGACCAACCGCGGATATTTCGTCAACACTTTTCAGGACGCCATGAACCGGATCAGTGACCGTCTTGATGAGCAGATCTATTGCTTCCTGATGATTGGCGCAGTCCTGTTCGTGATGATAATTCTCACGCCCCGGGATTTCATGCATGATGAACGAGCCGCCGATAATAACCCGTTCTACCATGCCCTTGGCGACAACCTCTTTTTTCTGCCAGTCGAAAAGTTGGTATTTTACCGACGAACTTCCGCAGTTCAGTGCCATGATAATCATGAGAGTCTCCTTCAATGTAACGGTAATATGATTATAATATCAGTAAAAAAATAACACCTAAACTAAAACAACTAGCTGTAATAAAACTGTTTTTGGTATATACACGTAACGAGCGATGAATTCAACAAAATATGTATTGTGGATCTGCAGGAGAGTCGATTTCTTTGCTGGACTTTTAAAAATCGGTATAGTAAATTGAATATCGCTTTCCGTCCGGCAAGCTAATCTAACAAGGAGGTGAAATCGTGTCCCATACAATTACTGATGATTGCACGAACTGTGCAGCATGTGAGGACTCCTGTCCTGTTAACGCTATCAGCGAGCAGGGTTCGAAGCGTGTTATCGACGCCGATACCTGCATAGACTGCGGAGCATGCGTTGATACTTGCCCCGTAAGCGCTATCCATGCCTAATTGACATTGATCGCACAATGCACACAAAAAAGCCCGTGGAGACACGGGCTTTTTTGTTGCCTATTTCCTTATCAGCCACAAGATGAACGACAGAATTGCCGAGAGCAGCAGACAGGTTGCAAGCGGGAAGTAAAAGCTGAAATTGCCGCGCTTGATGCTGATGTCCCCCGGCAGCCTGCCGAGCCAGGAGGGGAGTTTTGGGGCGAATGATACGGCCAGTCCGACAGCGAGCAGCAACAGCCCCAAGATGATCAGCGGTTTCCCGAAATTGTTCATTATAGCGCCGCCAATTCTAATTATGAATTATGAAGGTTGAATTATGAGCGTGCCTTTGGCAGATAGCGTTCCTTCTCACTGTAGATGCAGCCGCAGTACTGCTGGCGATACAGCCCCAGCTCTTTTGAAAGCCGGATTCCTTCCTGCCATCCACATCTAAAGTCCTGGTAGTAAAATGGCACTCCGTATTCGCTCCCGATCTGCTCTCCCAATGCCCTGATTTCATCATGTTTCTGGAATCTGCTGTAGAGCAGTGAGGCGGTAAACGCATCAAAACCCCCATTGGCAGCCGCTTCTGCAGTTGCCCGCAGCCGCGATGCATAGCAATAGCTGCAGCGCTTGGCCGGTTCAGAGGCAACGTGAGCCAGAAAAGCTTCCAGATCGTAGTCGTCCCGCACAATCAGGGGTATTGCTTCCAGTTCTGACATCTGTATGGCGGTATCCCGCCGCCTGACATACTCCTGATAGGGATGAATATTGTGGTTATAGAAAAAGCCGGTCACATCATGACCGGCGGCCCGCAGTTGCAGCAGCGGGAATAGGGCGCAGGGGCCGCAGCATATATGCAGAAGAATTCTCATTACAGGTTTTCCAGCAGGTGTCCCATCTTCTTCCGCTTGGTCTCAAGATAGTCCCGGTTGGAATCGGTCGGTTCAGCTTCTATCGAAACCCGTTCAACAATATCGATGCCGTAGCCTTGCAGGCCGATCAACTTTTTGGGGTTATTGGTCAGCAGTCGAATCTTGGTGATCCCGAGAGCCAGCAGAATCTGGGCACCGATCCCGTAGTCGCGCAGGTCGGCCTTGAAGCCGAGTTCCAGATTCGCTTCCACCGTGTCACGCCCCTGGTCCTGCAGTTCATACGCTCTCAGCTTGTTGACCAGGCCAATGCCGCGACCCTCCTGGCGCATATAGAGGATCACTCCGCACCCCTCGGCTGCTATCTGCTCCATGGCGCGATGCAGCTGTTCGCCGCAGTCGCAGCGCTGGCTCCCGAGCACATCTCCGGTCAGACATTCCGAATGCACCCGGACCAGCACTGGCTGGTCCTTTTTCAAATTCCCCTTCACCAGGGCGATGTGTTCAATCTGGTCGATATCGTTCTCAAACCCGATAGCCCGCCATTCACCGCCGAAAGAGGAGGGAAGACGAGCTTCGGCCACGGTGCGTACCAGCCGTTCGTTCTTGAGACGATACGCTACCAGATCGGCAATCGTGCAGATCTTTATTTTGTGCTCTTTCGCAAAAACTTTCAGTTCCGGCATGCGTGCCATTGTGCCGTCATCATTCATGATCTCGCAGATGACACCGGCCGGTTTCAATCCCGCAAGGCGAGCCAGATCGACGGAGCCCTCGGTCTGTCCAAGACGCACGAGTACCCCCCCTTTGCGGGCCCTGAGCGGGAAGACATGGCCGGGACTGACCAGATCACCGGGGCCGGCACCGTCGGCGACGGCGGTTACGATCGTGTGGGCACGGTCGGCCGCCGAGATGCCGGTCGTCACGCCATGTTTGGCTTCTATCGATACGGTAAATGCGGTCTCAAAGGGGGAGGTGTTATCGCGCACCATCGGGCGCAGTCCGAGTTCATCGCATTTGTCCGGCGTCAGAGTCAGGCAGATCAGGCCGCGACCATATTTTGCCATGAAATTGATGTTCTCCGGAGTGGCCGCCTCGGCCGCCAGAGTCAGATCCCCTTCGTTCTCACGATCCTCATCATCAACCAGGATGACCATTTTTCCCTGACGGATATCTTCGATTGCCTCTTCTATCGTCGATACTGACATGTGTGTACCTTTCCTTTTATATAAATCCATTCTCTGTGAGAGTTTTCATGCTTAATCCGCCTGCCGGCTTCCATGTGGACGTCAGGCGCTCCACGTACTTGCCGATTATATCGGTTTCTATGTTGACCCGGTCGCCGGTCGTCAGCTGCCCAAGTGTGGTGCTGGCGTACGTATGCGGAATGATGTTTACCGAAAAGCTCTCCCCGGTGACCGTATTGACCGTCAGGCTGATCCCGTCGATCGCTACCGACCCCTTGGTTATCAGATAACGGGCATGCTCAGGCGGAATGGTAAATTCGAGGACGTGGTTGCCGGAGGTCCCGCTCGTTCGCGCTAGCCTTCCGATGCAATCGATATGGCCGGTAACGATATGTCCACCCATCCTGTCACCCAGTCGCAAAGCACGTTCAAGGTTGACGCTGTGGCCGCTCCGGAGGCTTTCAATGGTAGTGGCGGTCAGCGACTCCGGCGAGACGTCGAAGGTCAGCGCCGCCTCACGCTTTGCGGTAACCGTCAGGCAGGCGCCGTTGACGGCCACCGAATCACCGATGGAGATATCCGCTACGGGCAGGGCGGAGGTCACGGTTAGAACCGCCGCTGCACCTCGTCTTTCACAGGCCGCTACCCGGCCGGTAGTTTCGATCAAGCCGGTAAACATGAGCTCTCCGGGCGGGCGGTTACGACAATGTCGGAACCGCTGCGGGATACGTTGGTGAAGTCCAGTCTGATGGCCTGCGCCATGCTGGTGATCCCCAGCAGTTTAAAAGGGGCAAAACCGTTGCTGCCTATGACCTTTGGTGCAATGAAAAACACCAGTTCGTCAATCATGCCGTTCTGCAGCATGCTTCCCGCTAGACCGCTACCCCCTTCGAGCAGAATGGATTGTACGCCCATTGCGCCCAGCTTCTGCAACAGGTCTTTCATGGAGACGCGGCCGTCAAGCCCATCGCAGACCATAACGGTTGCACCCTGCTTGAGATAACGGAGATGTACTCGCGGATTGCTTTCCGTGGTGGCGATAATGGTCTTTGCTGAAAGTTGATTGTTCAGTACATTCACGCTCTCGGGGGTTCTGAGGCGCGTGTCCACAATCACCCGCAACGGGTTTTTCCCCCGGACATGCCTTACCGTAAGCTGCGGGTTGTCGGCTATGACCGTGTCGATTCCCACCATTACGGCATCCATGCGCGAACGCATCCGGTGCACGTATTTCCGGGATTCCTCGCAACTTATCCAGCGGGATTCTCCGGTGATCGTGGCGATGTTTCCGTCCAGGGTCATGGCGCACTTGTAGGTGACATACGGCATGCCGGTTGTTACATGCTTGATGAACGGGAGGTTGACGGCACGGCACTCCTCCTCGAGTATCCCGCTGAGCGTCTCTATTCCGGCCTGCTGCAGAGCCCTTAATCCGCCGCCATTGACCAGCGGATTCGGGTCGCTCATACCGGCTATAACCCGCTTGACTCCGGCCCTGATCAGCGCTTCGCTGCATGGGGGGGTCTTGCCGGTATGGCTGCACGGCTCCAGCGTGACGAAAACATCCGCTCCACGCGCCAGGGCGCCGGCCATCTCCAGCGCATGTACCTCGGCATGATGTCCGCCGGCCCGCTTATGCCAGCCCTCGCCGATAATGGAGCCATTTTTGACGATTACGCATCCGACTGCCGGATTAGGGTGCGTTTTGCCGAGTCCCTTTTTTGCCAGCGTCAAGGCACGTTTCATGTATTTGGTGTCGGTGGAAGTCATTTTTTCAGCAGTTCCTGCAACTCCTGCATAAATTCACTGATATCCCTGAATGAGCGGTAGACCGAGGCGAAACGGACGTAGGCGACCTCATCCATGCCATGCAGCTCCTTCATGACCCACTCGCCGATAGTTGTTGTTGAGATTTCCCGCTCGGTTGATTCCTGCAGCCGCGTTTCCAGGCGATCAACCAGCAGTTCGATCTCGGTTTTCGAGATCGGGCGCTTTTCGCAGGCCTTGACGATGCCGTTGATAATCTTCATCCGGTCGAATGGTTCCCGGCGGCCATCTTTCTTGCAGACCTGGGGAAGCATCTCCTCGATCCGCTCAAACGTAGTGAAACGTTTGCCGCACTGCTCGCACTCCCGCCGCCTCCTTATGGCTGATCCACCCTTGTCGGGACGGGAATCTACGACCTTGCTGTCGAGGTTGTTGCAGAATGGGCATTTCATTTAAGTTGGGTCCGCGCTCTCGGGTAAAAAGTGACGAACCAGTATTCCTGACTCTCCGATCATTTCACGAGCCAGATCGTCGGCGTATCCTTCGCCGTAGATCACGGTGGTTATTCCGGCGTTGATAAGCATTTTTGTACAGATGATACAGGGCATGGTGGTGCAGTACAGGGTGGCGCCGTTGATGTTGGTGCCGTGCTTGGCAGCCTGGATGATGGCGTTCTGTTCGGCGTGCAGACCCCGGCAGAGTTCATGGCGCTCCCCGGATGGAACGCCCAGTCTTTCGCGCAGACAGCCGGCCGCTTCGCAATGCGTAATGCCGGACGGAACGCCGTTGTAACCGCTGGCGAGGATATTACGGTCCTTGACCAGTATCGCTCCCACCTGTCGGCGCAGGCAGGAGGAACGGGTCGCCACCAGGCGTGTAATATCCATGAAATACTGATCCCAGGATGGGCGTTGCATATCGGGTGATTCCTTCTTTCTGACAATCTGTTACGTGCTGTAAGGTACCTTACTCTTCTGGTAAGGTCAATATATGCGTTGCCGGTGGAACGCGGGTAGATGTATTTTCCATAACGTTACTTCAGAAATTGGTTCTATTGTCGATGAATACTTTAAGATATCGAGGAGGATTTTATGACAGATCGGCTCGACTTATCTCATCCTGATGCAGCGTCCGTTATTAGCGGCAGCGAAGTAAAAAAACTCGGCTACAGCCTGTATCTGAAAATACCGGACAATCGTTTGGAATGCCGTTGCAGCTACGCTCCGCACGATATTCGCGTAACCCTTCACAATCCTTCCATAACTCTTGTTTCATGCCCATTTGTTCCCCTTTGGCACACTTGCCCAGCACGGTTGTAGAAGAGAGTTCATTCAGGTGGTCACCCTGAGGATGGCGCCTCCGCGGATACAATCGGAGCGTGACAAGGCAGCTATTCATGATATAGTTTCCACCAAATATCTTACCGATGGAGTCTCATCATGAAATCAGCTGTCGTACTGTTTTCCGTGTTCTTCTGCTTTAACGCCGTCGCTCTTGCTGCTTCTTCCCCATCGCTTCCCAAAGGATATACCGCGTGGAAGAAAAGTGAACGCAAGGTCGTCACAGACAAAAACTCGCTTTTTTTTGGCATTCACTACATTTATGCCGACAAAAAGGCACAGAGCGGCTACCTTGCCGATAACAGATTTGCCGAGGGGAGCCGCATCGTAGTTGAGTTTTTCAATATCAAGGATAACCCGGCAGTTGACGGCTCCAAAAACATGATCGTACTGATGCAGAAAAACAAGCGTTACACTGCAACCGGCGGCTGGCTTTTTGCCGGTTTTGGCGCTGACGGCAGACCGAGCGGTCTCGATCCGGTCAGCACCTGTTTTGGCTGTCATCAGAAGGAAGCCGCTCAGAGAGATTACGTGATCTCGACAAAGAGGGATTTTAAATTTTAAAATACCCCGGTGAGGACGGGATCACCTTTTTAGGGCGGGTTCACGATTTCTGTTCGACTGTGACATCGCTGTGAACGGCCAGGAAGCGAATGATTCGTTTGCGTTGGCAAGTCGTTCAACGAGTGCGAAGCAGACGATATATAGTAAAGCCTCTCAGCAGGCACAAGCTTGCAAATGAGTTGTGCAAGCTTAACCTGGTACAATAGCAAGTCGAATTGCACCCTGAAGATTCCTGTTCGCATCTTGACACCAATTATCTTTTGCGGTAACTTGTCACGTCCTACCACAGGACACCTGACGTTCTCGTCATATATTCCCTAACCCTGATAAACAGGATAAGCGAGTTAACGAAATCGATTTCTGCTCAAAAAATGCAGAAAATGAATTCTAACTTACTAAAACTAAAAGGTTGCTCCGGCATGAAAATTATAGCGGTTATTCCAGCCCGTTTTGCATCGACACGTTTTCCAGGCAAGGCTCTGGCGGAAATTGGCGGCCGTACGATGATCCAGCACGTCTATGAGCGAACCGCTCAGTCCAGGCTGGTCGGTCGGGTTATTGTTGCCACTGATGACCAGCGTATCGCCGATGCGGTCACTGCTATCGGCGGAGAAGCGATGATGACCATGTCGAGTCATGAAACGGGTACTGACCGTTTGGCTGAAGTGGCTGCCGGACTGGATGCCGACATGATCGTCAATGTCCAGGGCGATGAACCGTTGATTGACCCGGCCATGATCGACGCGGCCATTCAGCCTTTCCTCGAAGAGGGCGACCTGCAGATGGGAACCGTCAAGACACGCATCAAGTGCCTTCATGATTTCCTCTCTCCCAATGTGGTCAAAGTGGTGACCGACAACCGTGGTAACGCCCTGTATTTTTCCCGCTCTCCGCTCCCTTTTTTCCGCGATAAATGGAAAGATCTCAAGGACGAATCATTCTGCAGCGGAAAACTGCTCTGTTACAAGCACGTCGGCCTGTATGTCTATCGCCGTGATTTTCTCCTGAAATTTGCCGCCATGCCGGCGACGTTTCTGGAAATATCCGAGAAACTGGAACAGCTGCGCGCGATCGAGAATGGCGTCACAATACGTGTGGTTGAGACCGGGTTCGAATCGATAGGCGTGGATACACCCGATGATTTGCTTAAAGTGCAGGAGCAGTATAGCAAGCTCTCAAAATAGAACCAACCTCCCTTATCAAGGAGGGGGCTTGAAATAATATTTTATCGACTGATATTCAGGAGCAGATAACATGAAAACCAAGTTTGTATTTATCACCGGCGGCGTTGTTTCATCGATCGGCAAGGGCCTGGCGGCCGCTTCGCTGGGGGCGCTCCTGGAGGCGCGCGGGCTACGGGTAACGATGCAGAAGCTCGACCCCTATATCAATGTTGACCCCGGGACCATGTCCCCCTTTCAGCATGGCGAGGTCTTTGTTACCGATGACGGCGCCGAAACCGATCTTGACCTGGGGCATTACGAGCGCTTTACGAGTGCCGTTCTTTCCAAAAAGAGCAATTTTACGACCGGGCAGGTATATTTTTCGGTCATTACCAAGGAGCGCCGCGGCGATTATCTGGGTGGTACGGTCCAGGTAATTCCGCACATAACCGATGAGATCAAGCATAAAATCATAGAAAACGCCAAAGGGGCCGACGTGGCGATTGTCGAGGTCGGCGGGACTGTTGGCGATATCGAATCGCTGCCGTTTCTGGAAGCGATCCGCCAGTTCCGCTTCGATCGGGGGCAGGGGAACGCGCTCTATGTCCATGTTACGCTGGTACCCTACATCCGTACCGCCGGTGAGCTGAAGACCAAGCCGACCCAGCATTCAGTCATGGAACTGCGCAAGATCGGCATCCAGCCGGATATTCTGCTCTGTCGCTGCGAACGTGATCTGCCGGCGGATATGAAGAGCAAGATCGCCCTGTTCTGTAATGTGGGGGAAAAGGACGTCATTCCTGTTGTGGATTCCGAACATATTTATGCAGTTCCGCAGGCGCTTAACAAGGAGCATCTGGATGATCAGATTGTCGAGAAACTGAACATCTGGACCAAGGCCCCCGATCTGACCAACTGGCAGGATGTGGTGGAGAAACTGCGCCATCCGAGCAATGGTGAGGTACGTATCGCTATTGTCGGCAAATATGTCGATTTGACGGAGTCCTATAAATCTCTCTCAGAAGCTCTGACCCATGGGGGCATCGGCAACGATTGCCGGGTTTCCCTGAAATATCTTGATGCTGAAAAGATCGAACGTGACGGAGCCGACGGGCATTTTGAAGATGTCGACGGGATCCTCGTACCCGGCGGTTTTGGTGAGCGCGGCACGGAAGGAAAAGTCATGGCGATCAAATATGCCCGCACGAAGAAAATCCCTTTCTTCGGGATCTGTCTCGGGATGCAGATGGCGGTGATCGAGTTTGCCCGCAATGTCTGTGGCGTTAAGGATGCCTGTTCGAGCGAATTCCGTCCGGAAGGGGGCGAGCCGCTGATTCATCTTATGGAGGAACAGAAAGCGGTCAGCAAAAAGGGAGGTACCATGCGCCTGGGAACCTATTCCTGTTCAATTGCCAAGGGAACGCTTGCTCATGCCGCCTATAACCAGACCGAGATTTCGGAGCGGCATCGGCACAGGTACGAGTTCAATAACTCCTACCGTGATATGCTGACGAAATGCGGCCTTATCCTGTCGGGTGTGTACAAGGACAAGGATCTTGTTGAAGTGGTTGAAATTGCCGATCATCCCTGGTTTCTCGCATGCCAGTTCCATCCCGAGTTCAAATCCAAACCGCTTGTTCCGCATCCGCTGTTCAGGGCATTCATCGGCGCCTCATTGACGCATAGAAACAAGGGGTAGGTCATGACCCGTGAAATTATTTCCGGAAACGTAAAGATAGGCGGCAATCGTCCGCTGGTTCTGATCGCCGGACCATGCGTGATCGAGAATGAGACTGCAACCATGCGGCATGCCGAACGGTTGATGACTATTTGCAACGGCCTTTCAATTCCGCTGATTTTCAAGGCTTCCTACGACAAGGCCAACCGCACCTCGATCAATGCCTACCGGGGGCCGGGGCTGAAAGAGGGTCTTGCCATTCTGCGCAAGGTCAAGGAGGCGCTGGGTCTGCCGGTGATCTCGGATGTTCACTCCATAGAACAGATCGCACCTGCGGCCGAAGTATTGGACATCCTTCAGATCCCCGCCTTTCTCTGCCGTCAGACAGACCTGTTGGTGGCGGCTTCAAAGAGCGGCAGGGTTATCAACGTCAAAAAAGGACAATTTCTGGCCCCTTGGGACATGAAAAATGTCGCCGGAAAAATTGCTGCCGGAGGCAACGAGAACATCATCCTCACGGAACGCGGGGCTTCTTTCGGCTATAACAACCTTGTTGTGGACATGCGCAGTTTTCCGGTCATGCGCGCCACCGGCTATCCGGTGGTATTCGATGCCACCCACAGTGTGCAGCTCCCCGGCGGCCAGGGAGACAGCTCGGGCGGCCAGCGCGAGTTTGTGGAGTATCTGTCGCGGGCGGCAGTTGCTACAGGAATTGACGGTATCTTCATGGAAGTTCATGAAGACCCGGACACGGCGCTCTGTGACGGTCCGAATTCGATTCCCCTGAACGAACTTCCGGGACTGCTGAAGACTCTGAAAATGCTTGATTCCGTAATCAAACAGAGGCCGTCGGCATGAATGTTATCGATGAAGCCCGCCGGGTAATCCGGGTCGAGGCGCTGGCTCTTTCCGTCATGGCTGACCGGGTTGACGATTCGTTCGAGCGGGCAATCGACTTGATATTGCGAAGCCCGGGGAGAGTGATCGTCAGCGGAATGGGCAAATCCGGTCTGGTTGGCCAGAAAATCGCCTCCACCATGGCGTCAACCGGTACTCCGGCTTTCTTCCTGCATCCGGCGGAAGGGATCCACGGCGATCTGGGAATGATCATGACCGGAGATGTCGTGATTGCCATTTCAAACAGTGGTGAAACGGAGGAAATTCTCCGGATACTTCCGTCGATAAAGCGCCTGGGAGCGCCACTTGTGGCTATGAGCGGCAATCCGGCGTCAAATCTGGCCCGTTCAAGTGATGTGTTCCTGGATGTATCCGTCTCGGAGGAGGCCTGTCCGCTTGGGCTCGCTCCGACTGCGTCCACAACAGCAGTGCTGGCCATGGGGGACGCGCTGGCCGTGGCCCTGCTTGTCAAGCGCGGTTTCAAGGCGGAAGACTTTGCCATATTTCATCCCGGCGGTGCGCTTGGCAAAAAGCTGATCCTCAGGGTAGAAGACCTGATGCACTTTGGTGACGCCATTCCGCTGGTGCAGGAGGAGACGCTGATGAAGGAGGCCCTGTTCGTGATTACCGCCAAGGGGCTCGGAGTAACCGGTGTCTGCGATTCAAGCGGCGCGCTGAAAGGCGTTATTACGGATGGAGATCTCAGGCGGGCGCTGGAGAAAGGTTTTGATATCTTTAATCAGAGTGCTACGGAAATCATGAAGCTTGGTCCGCTGCGCATTAAACGGTCCGAACTTGCCGCGGCAGCTTTGAATATGATGGAACAACGTGCCATTACATCCCTGTTTGTATTTGAAACCGATCAGAGTCCTATTCCGTGCGGCATCATTCATCTGCACGACATCCTCAAGGCCGGTATTGCCTGATGAGCGATAAACTTGCGGATATTCGTCTGTTATTGGTAGATGTTGATGGCGTTATGACCGATGGCGGAATCATCTACGATGGCAACGGATTGGAAACCAAGGTATTCAATGTCAAGGACGGGCATGGCATCAAGATGCTGCAGAGACATGGCATTGAAGTGGGCATTATTACCGGTCGCACTTCACATGTTGTCGAGATCAGGGCCAGGGAACTGGGGATCGAACTGGTTTATCAGGGCGCGCTGAAAAAACTCGAGAGCTACTCTGATGTGAAACGAAAAACCGGATTTAGCGACAGCCAGATCGCTTACATGGGAGATGATGTCATCGACGTTCCGGTCATGCGGCGTGTGATTTTTGCAGCGGCTCCTGCCGATGCGCTGATTGAAGCCCGTAACGCGGCTCACTATGTAACATCCCTCGCCGGCGGACGGGGTGCCGTGCGTGAAGTGTGCGATCTGATTCTCAAAGGACGGGGATTTTGGGACGAGATTGCTTCCCGATACGAATTGTAGATACAATCTTTGTGCCAAAAACTTCAATCCCGCCACGTTGTGCTGGACAGTCCCGCTCCTGAATGTTATAATCCCCCTCTATTATGGTATCGTCCGTTTATATCAGGCCTTTGCTGGCGCTTCTTGTGATTGCGGCGATTGCCGGTATCACGGTCGTCGTTCTCCGGAGTGGCCCACGTGAATCAGAGCCGTTGCGATCGGCCAGTCAGCAGCTTCCCCAAAACATTGATGTTGCTCTGAAAAAGGCCCGTTTTCAGGAAATCCAGGATGGTCTGGTTGTATGGGAACTCGTTGCAGAAAGTGTTAATTACGATAAAGGAGAGGACAGGGCAAATCTCTCAAATATCCGGATGGAGTTCCAGCGCAACAGGTCGCACGGAGCCGTAACAGTTACAGCTGACAATGGCGAATTTTCCAGTGAGGCGAAAATTGTCCGGCTTAACGGTCATGTACATGTTATAACCGAAGATGGCGCCAGCTTTAAAACCGATTCGATTGTATATACGGGCGCAACCGCCAAATTTTCAACGGCCGATCCGGTGATCTTTCGGCAGCAAAGATTACAGCTTAACGCGGTAGGAATGGATCTGAATATCAAGAATCAGAAGTCTCATTTTTTGTCTTTGGTTGATGCTTCAATTATTTCTAAATAGAATATGCGGGCTTGTGGATCAATTTTTCCCGGCACCAGGATTCTGCTATAGGCCTATAAAATGAAATTACTTCTGCTCAGCATGGCGTTGGTCTGCGTGTTGTTCCTGATTCCGGTACCAGTCTTTCCTGCCGCAACTCAGACTCATAAGGATCGTTCTGATCTGCCGATTACCATCAAATCCAACGAGATGACCGCTGACAACAAAAGGAAAACTGCAATCTTTACTGGAAATATTGTCGCAAAACAGGGCGATATTACTATATTCTCCGACAAACTTGTCGTCAGCTATGCAGATAAAGGCGGAGAGGTGGAAAAAGTTGAAGCGCTCGGAAATGTCAGGATTGTCCAGCAGAATAGGACCGGCTTTGCCGATCAGGCGTTATACAATAGCCATGATGGCCGTATCGTTTTGACCGGCAATCCCCGGGTTGTACAGGGGGGGGACAGCATCAGCGGGAAAATTATCACTTATTACGTTGATGATGACAAGAGTGACGTATCAAGCGGCGGCGACCCGAAAGCACGCGTCGAAGCGGTCATTAATCCGCAAACCAGGAAAAAAGATGCCGGAAGTCGTTGAATCTTCCAAGCTATGGACTAAGGCTCTTTTGAAAAATTACGGCAGCCGTCAGGTGGTCTGCGGTGTGGACATTTCGATCACATCCGGATCAGTTGTTGGTCTGCTGGGACCAAACGGTGCCGGCAAAACAACAACCTTTTATATGGTGGTCGGGCTGGCGCAGCCGGATGGCGGCCAGGTATTTCTTGGTGACAAGGAGATTACCGCGCTCCCGATGTACCTGCGATCCCGACTCGGTATCAGCTACCTCCCGCAGGAAGCTTCAGTGTTTCGCAAACTGTCGGTAGCAGATAATCTTATGGCAATTATTGAAATGGTCGAGCCCGACAAGCGCCGTGGCCGGCAGAGAATGGAGCAATTGCTGGAAGAATTCTCCATTACGCACATCGCCTCATCGAAGGGTTATGCGCTTTCAGGCGGCGAGAGGCGCCGGGTTGAAATTGCCCGGGCGCTGATAACAGACCCTTCTTTTATTTTACTGGACGAGCCGTTCGCAGGGATTGATCCGATTGCCGTTGCCGATATTCAGGAACTGATTGTTTCTCTTAAAAACAAAAATATCGGCGTTTTGATTTCGGATCACAATGTCCGTGAAACACTGGGTGTCTGCGATTCTGCATATATTCTGAGCAGTGGTGTTGTACTTGAATACGGCTCGCCGAATGAAATCGCAGCAAGTAAAAAAGCTCAGGAGATTTATCTGGGTAAAGACTTCCGTCTCTGATTTACACTATCTTATGTGTAAGAAGCCCATTATCGGGTTTGAGGTAACCGCTTCATGGCAATGGAGATGCGCCAACAACTGAAAATGTCCCAGCAGCTGGTGATGACCCCCCAGTTGCAGCAGGCTATCAAGCTGCTTCAGTTGACACGTCTGGAACTTCAGGACCTTGTCCTCCAGGAGTTGGAGGAGAACCCGCTTCTTGAAGAATCCATAGAACTTGAAGATAATATCCGTGAGTTGGACACACTTGAAGTGGCTGAACAGGAACATGAACCGTCTCAGGAACATACAGATTTTCATGAGGTAGAAACCGGTGAGGAAACTCTACGGGACTGGGACAGCTATCTTGACGGCTACAACTACAGCTCCGGAGAACAACAGTACGGCGGTGATGATGAGCGCCCGTCCTTTGAAAACCTGTTGACACGTAAAGTTACCCTGATCGATCACCTGTTGTGGCAGCTGCATATGGGGCAGTATTCTGAAATGGATGTTCGTGTAGGTGAGGTAATTATCGGCAATATTGATGATTATGGCTACTTGCGTGCATCTCTTCAGGAAATTGCTGCGGCAGGTTCTGCAACGGAAGAGGATGTCCTTGATGTGCTCGAATGCATTCAGGAATTTGACCCGCCCGGCGTTGCGGCCCGTGATCTGCGTGAATGTCTTCTTATCCAGGCCCGGAATTTGGGAATGAAGGGGAGTGTCGTCGAAAGCATTCTGCAAAATCATCTCGGCGACCTGGAAAAGCGAAATTACAAGCAGATAGCCCGGTCATTGAAGGTCGATATGAACCAGGTTCTGGCGGCATCCAAGATTATTTCCGGATTCGATCCTCGCCCCGGCTCATCATTCAGCTCCGACGACGTGCATTATATTTCTCCCGATATTTTTGTTTATAAGGTCGGGGACGATTATATTGTCATGCTGAATGAAGAAGGGTTGCCCAACCTGAAAGTCAGCTCCCAGTATGCCGATGCACGAGGAAATGGTATAATGGATTCGCAGACGGAGCATTATATCAATGATAAAATGCGCTCTGCGGTCTGGCTGATAAAGAGCATCCAGCAACGGCAGCGGACCATCTATAAGGTTGCAAAAAGCATAATCCGGTTTCAGCGCGAATATTTTGATCGAGGCATAGAGTATCTGCGCCCATTAGTATTGAGGGATGTAGCTGAAGATATCGGCATGCATGAATCGACTATCAGCCGGGTCACTACCAATAAATATATGCAGACACCGCAGGGATTGCTTGAGTTGAAATATTTTTTCAATAGCGGCCTCTCGACGAGTGGCGGTGATTTTGTTGCTTCCGAGAGCGTAAAAAACAGAATCAAAGAAATTATTGAAAAGGAAAATTCCCAAAAACCGCTTTCCGACCAGAAAATTGCCGAGATGCTTACGGGAGAGACGGTGAATATTGCCCGCCGCACAGTAACCAAGTATCGCGAGATGCTTAATCTAGGGTCATCTTCTGAACGCAAGCGACATTTCTGACGAACGCTGTCTTGGCGGTCGTCCATTTCACAACAACAACCACACAGGAGGATTGTATGCAGGTAACTATGACTTTCAGGCACATGGAACAGAGCGATGCCCTCAAGGCGTATGCTGAAGAAAAACTTGAGCGGGTTTCGAAGTATATTGACAGCCCGATTAACGCACAGGTCTACTTTTCCGTAGAGAAGAAGATTCGCCATATCGTCGAAATTGTTATAAATTCAAAAGGGGTCAGCACCAAGGCTTCCGAGGCGACTCATGACATGTATGCCGCCATCGATGCCGTCATCGACAAGATTGAACGTCAGCTCGTCCGCTACAAGGAAAAGATTAAAGCGCATAAACCGAACGGGGATGAACACGGACGTCAGCTCTCCAAAAAGATTTTTGAGGCTGAAAGTATCGAATCCAGCACCGGTTCAGTCATTATCAAAACCACCACTGAGACCGCCAAGCCGATGTCGGTAGAAGAGGCTGTCATGCAGATGGATCTTCTTCATAAGGATTTTATTGTGTTCACCGATGCCGACAGCAGCGAAATCAATGTCCTGTATCGTCGCAAGGACGGAAATTACGGCCTGATCGAACCACATCGCCCCTAGACGATCGAAGTCACCATGGACGGTATTTCACTCTCGATACAAGACCTGCTGATTGACAATGAGTATGGCCTCGGTTTGTCCCTTCTGGCCGGCAAGCAGGGGCTTACCCATCGAGTCTCCAGTTCTCGTATTCAGAAACCGGGACTGGCATTGGCTGGTTACACCGAGCACCTGCATCCGGACCGGTTACAGGTGCTCGGCAACACCGAAATTTCCTACCTCCAGCAGATTGACAGCCGGATCGCTGCAGAGAACATTGCCGCTCTCTGCAGTTTTCCGATATCCTGCTTCGTAGTTACCAAGGGTTTACGCCCGCCGCAGCTCCTGCTCGATCTGGCAGACTCCCATGCTATTCCGGTGCTTGCAACCGCTCATCAATCGTCAACCTTTATATCACTGATCACCAAATTTCTTGAGGAACGTTTGTTGCCGACTACCCATCTGCACGGTGTTCTGATGGACGTGCTTGGCGTTGGCGTACTTATCTCCGGAAAAAGCGGGATCGGCAAGAGTGAATGTGCCCTCGATCTTGTAATGCGTGGACATCGCCTGGTTGCAGACGACATGGTGTTCATAAAGAAGAAGATGCCGGCAGTGCTGGTCGGACATGCGGAGGAGTCGCTTCAGTATTTGATGGAGATTCGCGGCCTTGGCATCATTAATATCAAGGATCTTTATGGAGTTTCGGCGATTCGCGACAAAAAAATCGTGGATATGCTGCTGGAACTGGTGGAGTGGGATGAGACGCATGAGTATGATCGACTGGGTGTTGATGACAGTACGGTTACGATTCTCGGCATTGAAATACCGCACATCATTATTCCGGTCAGGCCTGGCCGTAATCTTGGTTCCATTATAGAAGTCGCCGCTCGCAATAATCTGCTCAAAGGTATGGGCTACCACTCGGCCCGGGATTTTCAGGAACGGCTACTGGCACGTATCGAGGCGAGACCGCTCGGGGATGAGGTGGAGTAGCGTATGCGCGTTATCGTCATCACCGGCATGTCCGGTTCCGGAAAATCCACTGCGGTCAGAGCCCTGGAAGATGAAGGTTATTACTGCATCGATAACCTGCCGGTCCGGCTGTTCAAGCGGTTTGTAGATTTGATCGGCAAATCGGGAGAAACCTTCAAAGGCATTGTTCTGGTGGCTGATATACGTGGCCGGGAATTTTTCAAGGGGTACGAAAGCGCCTTTCATAAAATTACCGGAGCCGGTCACTCGGTGGAAATATTTTACTTTGATGCTTTGGACGATATTCTGTTGCGACGCTTTTCCGAGACGCGCAGGCGCCATCCTGCCGATGAGCAATGTTCTGTTGCCGAAGCTATCCGTATTGAACGGGATCGTCTGAGCGGTCTGCGGCAGATAGCAACCAGGGTAATTGATACCTCCGAGTTCACGATACACCAGCTTAAAGAATTGATTCTGAGAATAGTCAGTGGTGAGGATAAAGAAAATCAACTGGTTGTCGAAGTACAGTCATTTGGATTCAAGTATGGTGTGCCGCTTGAATCAAGCATCGTTATGGATGTTCGCTTTCTTCCAAACCCGTTTTTTGTGCCGGAATTGAAGGGCTCCTCAGGCCTTGATGATACGGTACGCGATTTTGTCCTTGATAACGTCGTTACCGCACAATTTATTGGTCACTTTTTTCCGCTTCTGGATATGCTGTTGCCTGCACATTGCCAGGAAGGGAAATCTTATTTAACTATTTCGATAGGTTGTACCGGTGGCCGACATAGATCTGTTGCCATAGCAGAGGCCACCGGGATGCATTTAAAGGAGACGTGGCCCTCGGTGCGAATCATTCACAGGGATATTGAAAAGGGGCTTAAATGATAGGATTAGTGCTTGTTACCCATGCCGGATTGGCGTCTGCTCTTAAATTGTCTGCCGAGATGATTGTCGGTTCCATTGAAAGTTGCGCCACCGTAGAAGTTGCTCCCGATGAGCGCGCCGATGTTATCATGGCTCGCGTGGTGGCCGCGGTTGAAGCGGTGCACGCGGACGGGGCTATTATCCTGACCGATCTTTTTGGAGGGACGCCATCCAATATGGCAATGTCATTTTTGAAAGAGGGGCGAATTGAAGTTGTTACCGGAGCTAATCTGCCGATGCTGATCGAATTTTGCTCACGCCGCGAACGGATGCCGGTCACTGAACTTGCAGCGGATCTGCATCGAATTGGCCGCGAAGGAATTATCATCGCCGGAGAATTACTGAAGTGAATTATGTTTGGGTAAGGAAACTTGAAATATGCTCCAGAACGAATTTTTGATAGTAAATAAACTCGGATTACATGCCCGTGCATCAGCCCTCCTTGTGAAAACCTCCAGTCGCTTCATCTCTGATGTCAGGTTGGCCCGGGAAAATGTCGAAGTAAACGGAAAAAGCATAATGGGTATTATGATGTTGGCGGCATCGAAGGGTACTTCTGTCCGTTTGACAGTTGAAGGCGCAGATGAAACCGAAGCTTTTCAGTCCATTGGCGAATTGATTGCCAACGGCTTTGGAGAGGAATGACATGCGGACCCTCTCTGGAATCGCGGCTTCGCCCGGGATTGCAGTGGGGAGGCTGTGCGTTGTCGATCACCGCCTTGCTGTCTCCGAGTATCCGATTACTCCGGATGCTGTTATCCATGAAACGGCCCGCCTGACTAAAGCAATTGAAAATACCCGTGTCGAGCTTGAGTCGCTTAAATCCCGCCTCGCAGAAACAAGCGGTGAAGAACACCTCCTGTTTATTGAAATCCACCTGATGATACTTGCCGATGAACGACTGGTAACGGAAACTTCCGAGATCATCAGAACCGGCTTGATTAATGCGGAAGGGGCCTTAAGGCGGACTCTGCACAGATACCGGGAGACGTTCGCAGGCATTGACGATCCGTATCTGCGTGAACGTATAAGTGATGTAGAGACGGTAATTGAACAAATTCTGCGCAACATGAGCGGTGAAGCGATCAAACCTCTCCCCCGGCAAGAAGGGAAGATGATTATTGCAGCGCATGACCTTTCTCCCGCCGATATGCTTCAGATCAACCGAGACAATATCCTCGCCATCATAACGGAAATTGGCGGTCGAACATCGCATACCGCCATTCTTGCACGCGCCTTTGATCTGCCGGCGGTCATGGGCGTAGATGGGATCACCGATCTACTGCTGGATGGTGCCGCTGTTATTGTAGACGGTTTATCAGGTGTGGTGATTGTCGATCCGGATCAGGAATCATTCCAGTCATCACTGCGCCGTAAGCAGCATTATGAATATATTGAATATGAACTGTTGAAAACCGCTCCCCTGCCGGCTGTTACCCTTGATGGGTACTCGATGCATCTGCGTGGAAACGTCGAAATTCCTGAAGAGGGCGCCTCTGTCCTGGAGCACGGGGGGAGCGGCGTCGGTTTGTACCGTACCGAGATGCTCTTTATGAACCGCCCTGACATGCCGGATGAGGAAGAACAGCTGGTGGTGTATAGATTGATGCAGCAGGCCATCGCACCGCATTCTCTCACCATTCGGACTCTGGATGCCGGTGGCGACAAGCTGCTTGAGGGAATGGACAAGTCTTCGGAAACCAACCCCGCACTTGGTGTTCGGGCGATTCGCCTGTCATTGAACATGCCGGATGAATTTAAAAAACAGTTACGGGCAATTTTACGGATCAGTGCTGACGGACCGGTCAGAATCATGTTTCCTATGATTTCGGGACTGGAGGAAGTCCGCTCGGCAAAAGCACTGCTTGAAGAAGCCAAACGGGAATTGACGGCTTCCGGGATCCCGTTCGACAGTACGATAAAGGTTGGAGTGATGATTGAAATACCGGCGGCTGTCACCCTTGCCGATCTGCTGGCACGTGAAGTTGATTTTTTCAGCGTAGGCACGAACGACCTGATTCAGTACACGCTGGCTATCGACCGCAGCAATGAACAACTCTCTCACCTGTATCAACCTCTCCATCCTGCGGTACTGAGGTCCCTGCGCAGGATTGTCCAGGCCGCACATGACGCCGGGATCCCTGCCTGTCTTTGCGGCGAAATGGCGGGTGATCCTCTCTACCTGCCGGTCCTGCTCGGGCTTGGCTTTGATGAGCTTTCGATGGGAGCCTGGTCAATTCTGCGTGTGAAACAGATTCTTCGTCGTTGTTCGCTGGAACGTGCCGCAAGAATAGCCGAAGGGTGTTTTGAATTTTCAACTACCGGGGAAGTCGAATTGTACCTCAAGTCTCAAATTACCATGGATGTAGCCGAAAGTATCGACTGATGACATCACCCATCATTTTTCCTGTTTTTGCTTTTGTTTTCGGCATGGTTGTCGGCTCATTCCTGAATGTCTGCATTTGCCGCATGCCGAAAGACGAATCGATTGTCTCTCCCCCTTCCCATTGTCCTCACTGCTCTTATCAGATCAGATGGTATGATAATATTCCGCTGGTGAGCTATCTGCTCCTGAAGGGGAAATGCCGGGGGTGTGGCGCCCACATTTCTCTTCAGTACCCGCTGGTTGAACTTCTGAACGGTGTGCTGACCCTGCTTCTTTTCCTCCGTTTCGGGCCGACACCGGCATTTGCCGTGCTGTTCCTTTTCTGTTCCGCGCTGGTTGTAATAACCTTTATCGATATTGAACACCAGATCATCCCTGACGAAATATCGTTACCCGGCATTGTGGTCGGATTTGCACTGTCGTTTTTTCTGAAAGGTCACACCTGGCTGAATTCATTGCTGGGTATCCTGCTGGGTGGCGGCAGCCTGTTGCTGGTTGCCTATTTGTATCAGCGTCTGACCGGCAAGGAAGGCATGGGTGGAGGGGATATCAAGCTGCTGGCAATGATGGGCGCTTTTCTGGGCTGGAAAGCGGTGCCGTTTATCATCTTTTCAAGTTCATTGATCGGTTCGCTGATCGGTATTTCCATCATGCTGTTTCAGAAAAAAGATTCCAAGCTGGCGATCCCGTTTGGTCCCTATCTTGCCTTTGGCGCGGTACTGTATATTTTCTATGGGAAACCGCTCATCCGGTGGTATCTGGAGTTGAGTGGTTTTCACCGGGGGTAGTCGTGACCCGTTACCGCCCGAGTCTGACGGTCTCAATCCTGGCTTTTCTCGGAATACTGCTGGGATTAACCTGGCTCCTCTTCAGTTTGCTGGCCTTCAAAACGGCCGCCAATGATCTTTATGCCCAAAAAGGTGAACATGCCCGGGTGTTGCTCAAGGCTTTTGTCAGCCTGCTCCCCGATCAGGTTCCAACCTATCCTGAAGGATTCCTGCCTCCAGATTCACAAGCGTCACGATATGTTCAGAAGCTTTCAGAAGAGACCGCATTCAGTCGCCTGACTCTGCTCGACAGAAACGGCAAGCCGATCTTCAGCGCCGGACGGGAGGCGAGTAATTCGTACTCTCCGTTCCTTGGCCTTTCAAGAGCTGCGGAGGGAAGCTATATCCGGCCGGACGGAAGCGGAATAGTTTACCTCATCACCGTTATGCGTGACCGGGAGGCTGTCGGCAAAGCCGGTTTACTGCTCTCGCTGGCTCCCGAAAATGCCCGTTTGAATCGATCCAGGCAGTTGTTGATTACCTATTTTGTGCTCGATTTTATTGTTCTGCTTGTTTTGGGCTCCTTTGTTCTGTCCCGGATTGTTGTCAACCCTATTAACCGGCTACTGACGGCAACGGGAAAAATTACCGGCGGTCAGTACGGACAAAAGCTCAATGTGTCCGGAAGTGCGGAACTCGCGCGACTGGCCGATGCCTTTAACGAAATGGCCTCGGCGCTGCGAGACAAGGATCGCCAGGTTACAGACCAGATGACCGCCCTGGAAAAAGCTAACCGTGACCTGTCCCAGGCCCGGGAAGAGACGATTCGAACCGAAAAAATGGCTTCCATCGGTCTGCTGGCAGCCGGTATGGCGCATGAAATAGGGACGCCGATCGCCTCGATCATGGGATATGCCGAACTCTCGGCGACTGAGCAGCCGGAAAATTCCGCCATCCAGGATTACGCCAGGCGAATCACGGAAGATTGCTCCAGAATTGACCGGATTGTGCGGGGCCTGCTTGATTATTCCCGTCCACGAACGTATGGCAGCGAGAATGCCGACGTACGCGCCACCGCGCTGGCAACGCTTGACCTGATGAAGAATCAGGGCGTCTTCAAACAGTTGAATCTCTGCACGGAAATTGAAGATGGATCATTATCCGCCAGATGCGATCAACATCAGCTTCAGCAGGTAGTTGTCAACCTCCTTCTCAACAGTCGCGATGCCACACCGACCGGCGGTACCATAACGGTCAGGGTCAGGCGTGAAGGGGATCATATCCGGCTGGATGTCATCGACAGCGGTACAGGTATCCCGGATGAGTCCATGAAACATATCTTCGATCCGTTCTTTACCACCAAACCGCCCGGCAAGGGTACCGGTCTGGGGCTGGCAATTTCCGCACGGATCGTTGATGGGTTCGGCGGGCGAATCACTGCAGCCAGCAAGGTTGGTGAAGGGAGCTGCTTCAGTGTCTGGTTGCCCCTGGCGCGAACGGAGAAGGGGACAGATTCGTGAAAAAGAACCAGCATATTTTGATCATAGATGATGAAGAAAACTTGCGCCACATGTTGTCGGTCATGCTGGCCCGCCAGGGGTACCGTACCGAGCAGGCGGCTGATGGCGAAGAAGGACTTAACCGTCTGAGTGACAACGTCTATGATTATATCCTGTGTGACATACGGATGCCGGAAATGGATGGCAAAACCTTTCTGGTACGTGCACTGGAGCAGCATGTCACCGCTCCCGTCATCATGATGTCAGCCTATGGTACCGTCGAAACCGCCATTAGCTGCATGAAACTGGGAGCATACGATTTCATATCCAAACCGTTCAAAAAAGATGAAATCGTCATGGTACTCAAGAAGGCTGAAGAGCGGGAGCGGCTGAAGGAAGAAAACAGTCATCTGCGGGAAGTTGCAGCCGGACAATTTTCCTACAGCGGAATCCTAAGCCGTAATGCCGGCATGCAGGAGATCTTCAATCAGATCAAAAAAGTTGCTGATCTGAAGACATCGATACTTGTTCTGGGTGAATCCGGTACCGGAAAAGAGCTGGTTGCGCAAGCCGTTCATCATAACGGCCGACGCTCACAAAAACCTTTTGTGGCGGTAAATTGCGGCGCTATCCCGGAAAACCTGCTTGAAAGCGAATTGTTCGGGCATGTCCGCGGCGCTTTCACCGATGCGTCCAGTGACAAAGCCGGTCTCTTTGAGCAGGCTGATGGCGGCACTCTTTTTCTGGATGAAATTGGTGAAATGCCGCTCTCTTTGCAAGTCAAGTTGCTGAGGGTTTTGCAGGAAGGGGAAATCAGGCGGGTAGGTGGTGCATCCTCGAATAAAGTCGATGTCAGGGTGATTTCAGCCACGTCACGGGATTTATCCGCTGATGTTGTGGCCGGCGGCTTTCGGGAGGATTTGTATTTCCGGTTGAATGTATTTTGCCTGCAGTTGCCGCCGCTGCGTGAACGTGTGGAGGATATTCCGTTGCTGGCAGAGTATTTTCTGAGGCGTTATGGAAGCGGCGGTGATAGCCAGACTTTCCGCATCGAGCCGGATGCAATGCGCAGTCTGATGGCTTATCGCTGGCCGGGCAATGTACGCGAGCTGGAAAATGCCATGGAGCGCGCCAGCATCCTTTGTGAAGGAGGCCGCATTTCCTCCGGTTGTCTGCCCCCAACTGTCCGTCTGTTTGATGAAAACAAGCCGGGCGAAGCAATCAACGATGAAAATCTTTCGATAAAAAAGGCCGAGGATGCCATCGAGCGTGAACTGATACGGAAAGCGCTTGCAAAAACCGGCGGCAACCGTACCCAGGCCGCAAAGATCCTCGAGATCAGTCACCGTTCATTGCTTTACAAGCTGAAGGAATACGGGATCGATTAATCTTTTGAAAGGCAATTGTTCATGATCATTCGTGGGTTCAAAAGCCGTTTTCAGGTTAATTTAGAACCGCGTTCAATTGCCTTTGATTTTCATGCCCGGTTTCGGTTATGCTGTGCCCGTTTTCGATGAATATTTGATAGGAGGTTTTCATGTCTCAACAACTTACCCACACTGTCGGCTCCCTTCTGGATGATATGGCGCGTCGCTGGCCCGACAACGAGGCTCTGGTTTACCCGGAGCGGGACCTGCGCTATACGTATAAACAGTTCAACGAAACTTGCCGCCAGGTAGCCAAAGGTCTGCTCCGTCTGGGTATCAAAAAAGGGGATAACATCGCCATCTGGGCCTATAACGTCCCTGAATGGGTGCTGCTGCAATTCGCTTCCGCCAAGATCGGCGCCATCCTTGTTACAATCAACACCAGCTACAAATCGGCCGAACTCGAATATATCCTGAATCAGTCCGACTCCACCTCTCTATTCATGGTTGGCTCGTTCAAAGACACAAACTACGTCGAAACCCTTGCCGGTGTCGTCCCCGAACTGGCCGCATCCACGCCTGGCAAACTGAGCACCCCCAAGCTGCCGTTCCTGAAGAACGTCATCTTTATCGGTCCGGAAACTCCTGCCGGTATGATCAACTTCGATGCCGTCATCAAACTGGGGGAGGGGGTGCCGGACTCCGAGCTGGAAGCCATCGAGGCCACCCTCGACTGCCACGAGACCATCAACATGCAGTACACTTCCGGCACAACCGGCTTTCCCAAGGGGGTCATGCTAACCCACTACAACATCATCAACAACGGCTTCAACATCGGCGAATGCATGAAATTCAGTGAAAAGGACCGCCTCTGCATCCCGGTTCCTTTCTTCCACTGCTTCGGCTGCGTCCTCGGCGTCATGGCCTGCGTCACCCACGCCACCACCATGGTGCCGGTCGAAATATTCGACCCGCTCAAGGTCCTGCAGACCATAGAAAAAGAGAAGTGCACCGCCGTCCATGGGGTCCCTACGATGTTCATTGCCGAACTCGAACATCCCGAATTCAAAAACTTCGACCTTACCTCGCTGCGTACCGGCATCATGGCAGGCTCCCCCTGTCCGATTGAAGTCATGAAAAACGTCATCTCCCAGATGCACGCCAGCGAAATAACCATCGCCTACGGACAGACCGAGTCTTCGCCAGTCATCACCCAGACCCGCACGGACGACCCCATCGAATTGCGCGTTGCCACGGTCGGCCGGGCTCTTCCCGACGTCAGCGTCAAAATCGTCGACATAGAAACCGGCGCAACCCTCCCTCCGGGCAAGCAGGGCGAACTCTGCACCAAAGGGTATCTCGTCATGAAAGGTTACTACAAGATGCCCGACGAAACCGCCCGGGCCATCGACGGCGACAACTGGCTCCATACCGGCGACCTGGCCATAATGGATGAGAACGGCTACTGCAAGATCACCGGCCGCATCAAGCAGATGATCATCCGGGGCGGTGAAAACATCTATCCGCGTGAAATCGAGGAATTCCTCTATACACACCCCAAGGTTTCCGACATCCAGGTCTACGGCGTTCCCGACCGCAAATACGGAGAGCAGATCATGGCAGCCATCATCCTCAAGAAGGGGATGACGATGTCCGAGGACGAGGTTCGCGATTTCTGTCGGGACAAGATTGCCAACTACAAAATCCCGAAATACGTGAAATTCGTTGACGGCTACCCGATGACCGCCTCCGGCAAGATCCAGAAATTCAAGATGCGGGAAATGGCGATCAAGGAACTGCAGCTGGAAGACGCCGGCCCGACGGCGTGAGAGGCTGAAAAGACAACACCCTAAGTTCTGGAACGTTCTCTACACATTCCTGAACTTAGGGTGTTAAATCTTCAATAAATTACAATCACATCAGCACATCGTCTCTGGTCGGCTGTTATCTGCTTTCCTGAGTCAGTCTAATCCTCTCCTTCATCTCCCGCCATCAAGTCAGTCTTATGCGTCTTGTAACTGTACATGCTCCCAACCAGCGGAAGGCTGGCAATTGCGAGCAATACGACAAAAAGTAGCAGAATAGTAGTTGCCATGGTGTGTTACCTCCTCTTCTCAAATCTGCATTACCCAGGATCTGTCATGATCCTCTTTTCATAAATTATAGTCCTTATGGGGACATAATATGTATAAAAATCTAATGTGCTTGCAGATTTAGAGGGAGGGGGGATATGAAAAAGCCTTGGCAGATCGCTCCTTTTAGCCGCTGATCCGTCTCTTCCGGAAGATGAGGCGGGCTGTCGGAATTTCGTCGCAACAGAGCTCCTCCGAAAACAGAATATCACCGTCGAACGCTTCAAATGTCCTGCGCAACTCTCCCGGCTGCAGGAGGTAGTCCGGGTTATGGGTCTGAAGCAACTGCTCCGAGGCCATCAGGGTGTCGAAGAGCAGCAGCCCTCCCGGCTTCAGCGCCGCGACTTCGATCGGTATCAACTTCCGCAGCAGAAAATTGAAATTCAGGATCAGATCGAATCTCCCCTCGATGATGCAATCATCAAGATCAACCCTGCTGAAATCGACGTCCACCCCCTCTGCCAGAGCCCGCTGCCGCCCTTTGGCCAGCCCGATATCTGAAATATCCAGTCCGACCACCCTGAAGCCGTGCCGGGCCAGGTATACGCTGTTTCTCCCCTCGCCGCAGGCGATGTCCAGCGCATCCGGTCCGGGCGCCAGGGTTTTGATTCTCTCCAGCTCCTGCACCAGGAACGGTGCGGGACGCTCCCCGAGGTATGAATCCTGCGACTCAAAGCGCTTGTTCCACTTGATCCTGTCAGCTTCCATTTCTTTCCCCGATTCAGTACTCATCCTTCCTGATGCCATACCTTTTGATTTTTCGATACATGGTTACCATGTTCATGCCGGCTTCTCGTGCGGCAGAATCGATGTTGCCCTCATGCCGTTTCAGAAGGGCGCGCAGCAGATCGGCTTCAAAGTGCTCCAGAGCGTCATTATAGGGTACTTCAAGGTTGATCGACTCCGCTTCGCTTGAAACTCTGCTCCTGCCGGAATCAGCATCGATAAACTGCGCGAGGGTGTCCCGCGAGATATAATCGCCGGTTTCCATCGCCATGCAGGCTTCGATGACGTTTTTCAGCTGCCTGATATTGCCCGGCCAGTCAAATGCGCACAAGACCCGCGCGGCATCGCCGTCAAACCCCTTGATCGACGTATTGAACTTCTGGTTCTGAAGCGTGATGAAGTGGGCCGCGAGCAACGGGATATCGCTGCGTCGCTCCCGAAGGGGGGGGAGGTGGATGTTGACGACATTCAGACGGTAATAGAGATCCTCGCGAAACGCCCCTTTTCTGATCGCCTCATTCAGATCGGAGTTGGTAGCCGACAGAACGCGGACGTCGACCCGGGTGGGGGTGGTATCGCCCAGCCGGTGAAACTCCTTTTCCTGGAGAAACCGGAGCAGGGTCTTCTGGACGTTCATCGGCAGGTTGCCGACCTCATCCAGGAAGAGGGTGCCGCCGCTTGCCGTTTCCAGCAGTCCGCTGCGGCTCTCGGTAGCTCCGGTGAAGGCCCCTTTCTTGTAGCCGAACAGTTCACTTTCCAGAAGGTTTTCCGGCAAGGCTCCGCAATTGATGGCGACGAATCTTTTCTCCCGGCGGGGCGAGTTGTAATGGATCGCCTGTGCGATCAACTCCTTGCCGGTTCCGGATTCACCGGTGATGAGAATCGATGTGTCCCGGACGGAAATCTTGCCGACGCGTTCCAGGATGCTTTTGAGCCCTTCGCTGGCGCCGATGATATTTTCAAAGCGGAATTTATCTTCAAGCTCGGCACGCAGCTCGCGGTTTTCTTCGACCAGTTGCCGCTGCTGCAGGGCATTTTTTACCCGATAGACAAGTTCGTCAGGCTCGAACGGTTTGGTCAGCATGTCGTATGCACCTTTTCTAAGCGCCTGGATCGACATTTCAACCGTTGCATAGGCAGTGATCATGATGACCGGGATGTCATGCTGCTTGGCCTTGATCGCCTGTAGTACCTCCAGACCGCTCATGCCGGGCATCTTGATGTCGCTGATCACCAGGTCCCATTGGGACGCCTTGAACTCCTCGACCGCCTTGTGGGGTGATGTGAATGATCGTGCCAGGTAGCCGTGATCCAACAGAATATTCTCCATCATCCTGCATAACCCTGCTTCGTTATCAATCAGCATGATGCGCTTCTTATCGGCCACTTATATTTCCTCCCGCTCAGTCGACAGCGTGACGGTGACGCATGTCCCCTTGCCGACGGTACTGTCAATATGGATTTCCCCATGGTGCTGCTCGATGATCTGTCGGGTAATGGCCAGGCCCAGTCCGGTGCCGCGAGCTTTTGTCGTGTAGAAAGGCTCGAAAATCTTCTCCAGGCTCTCCTGGGGAATACCGCAGCCGCTGTCGCTGAAAGTAATGCGAACATGAGTGGCATCGACCGCTTCGGTGCTGACGGTCAGGTTCCCGCCATCCGGCATGGCCCCGCCGGCATTCAGGATCAGGTTTATTGCGACCTGGCGCATCTGGTCGCCGTCCAGCTCAACCGGTTGCAGGCCGCTTGCAAGCCTGGTGCTGATTGTTACGCCGCGCATATCGGTATGATTGGTGGCAAAATCGACGATCTGCTGCAGAAGATCGTTGAGATCGGTTGGTTCAAGAATCGGATTCGGCGTTCGGGAGTAGGAGAGGAGGTCCTGAACTATTTTTTTGCACCGCTTGCTTTCCCGCTTGATCTCATGGATGTACTGGTAGTTGGGGTCATCCTCATTCATCTTGCTTTCAAGGTAGCCCGCATAGCCCAGAATAACTCCCAGCGGGTTGTTGATTTCGTGGGCGACACCCGATGACAGTACGCCCAGAGAGGCCATCTTCCCCTGCTGGGCAAGATTCGATTCAATTGTCTTGTTGCGCTGGATTATGTCGGTCATGCGATTGAAGGCGTTCGCCATTTCGGCAAGTTCGTCTTCACCGCTGACGGTCATCCTTTCGTCCAGATTGCCTCGCTTGATACGCTTTATGACCGACATCATATGTGTAATGGGGCTGGTGATAACCGCTGAGGCCCGAACGACCAGGGACGTTGCCGCCGCTCCCACCACCAGGATCAGAAGCGCCATGATGAACAGAATATGTGTCTTGATCTTGTGTGCTTCCTGATAAAACTCATCCTCATATGATCCGACGGCGACGATCCAGTCCCACGGTTCGAAGTAATCGTAACGTACGATTTTCATCCGGGCGGCGGTATCGGTGCTGTTTTTCCAGGGATAACGAATCCAGCCGCTTTTATTGCTGCACATCTCCCTGATGAAGCTGTTTCCATCCAGGTCCTTCGCGTCGATCAGGTTTTTTCCTTCGGAATCGGGGTGGATCGTAAAGGTACCTTTGCTGTCCATACAGAAAATGTAGCCGGTCAAGCCGACTTTTTTGGCTCGTATGCTGTCTTTGAGTTTCGCAAATGCCTGCCGCTCAAAGGCGGCATCTCCGACAGTTTCATCCGGATAGCTGCCGGCGGCAATTATCCAGTCCCATTCACGGAAATATTTGTAGGCAACCACTTTTTTTCGCGGCTTAGTATCTCCCAGGACCGCATTGCGCCAGGGGTAGGTTATGTACAGCGTTTCGCCCGGTTTGCTGGACCGGGCTGCGGCGCACATTTCGCGGATGAAATAGCGGCCGTTTTCATCACGTTCGTTAAATACGTTTTCACCCTCCCGGGCGATGTGGGCCTGGAGATCTCCTCTGGTTGTCATGGCATAAATATAACCGCTTTCGCCGACATTGATCTTTTTCAACGCCTGCCGCGCCTCCTGTTTGGCCGTTTCCAGATCGATCCTGCCTTTGGCAAGCTGGTTCTGCTCGGCCACGACAAGGTTGTATGACAGTGCGGTCAAAGTTGCCAGTTCATTATTGAGGTTCCTTGCCTTGTCCTGCTTATAGACCTGGAACTGTTGATAATGGGAATTGAGCAGGTCGATGCAGAATGCGGAGAGATGTTGCAGGTCATCCTTGCTGGTCTTGGTGATGCCCAGATAGGCTTGCTGGTTGGCTATGAGGCCGATTACTCCGGCAACGACAAAGATCGGAATTATTACCAGCGGCAAGACCAGCGCCAGCAGTTTTCCGCGAAGTTTCAATTTATTCAGGAATGAGTACATTGTGCCCCATGATTACGAACCTGGTATTTGCCGCGCATTCCGTTCCGGTTTATAAGGTAAGTCCGAGCTAAATGCAACAGTGTCAGGTGTGAGCGTTGATCTGCTGCCCTATACAATCCTGTTGGCCTTGACTTTTATCGATTAAATCCCGTATAGTTGCACGCTGCTGTCTGAAGCACGTGGAGTAATGGCCCCTGAAGTCCTTGGTGTTGGGAAAGTTTCAAAGGGAGTATGATTTTTGAAAGCATTTGTTGTCATACCAACGTATAACGAAAAGGAAAATGTCAGGTCATTGGCAAGTGCCGTCCTTGCACAGCATCCCGACATTCAGATTCTTTTTGTCGATGATAATTCACCGGACGGCACCGGCTCCATTATTGACGATCTGGTGGCAGAACATGACCGCGTTCATGTTTTGCATCGCTCGGGAAAACTTGGCTTGGGCACGGCATATCGAGAGGGGTTCAAGGCTGCTCTCGCCATGGGTGCAGACTATTTACTTGAAATGGACGCCGACTTTTCCCATGATCCTGCTGCATTGCCGCTTTTTCTTTCTGCAATTAAAGAGAACGATCTTGTTATCGGCTCTCGCTATCTTAATGGCGTCAGTGTCGTCAATTGGCCGATAAGGCGCTTGATCTTGAGCTATTTTGCGAGTGTCTATACCAGGTGGGTTACCGGTTTGCAGGTGCGGGATTGTACAAGCGGCTTTAAATGTTTTCGGCGCTCAACCATCGAGGCGATTGACCTGTCACGCGTAACTTCGGATGGCTATTCGTTTCAGATCGAGATGAATTACCGCTGCATGGAAAAAGGTTTTCGTATCACCGAAATCCCGATTATATTTATAGACCGCCATTCAGGCAGTTCAAAAATGTCGGGAACCATCGTCCGGGAAGCGGTACTAATGGTATGGAAGCTTCGACTTAACACTATTATTTCGCGGTTATTGGGGAAATAATATCACTATGTCGCAAGCTCTTTGGTCAGTCATTCTTATAACAGGTTTAATTGGATGGTTGTTTTCCACCATCATGCTGATATTAAAGGCATTTCCTCAAAAAGATGTTTTTATTGTGTCGAGCGGGGTCCGGTGGGGGACTGCTGCTTTAGTTTCGTTCTTCATTTGGGTAGTTGGAATGCTTAACACTTGAATATTGTTTTAAATAAGAAGTCATAATGACCACTGACGCAAAGTCCGTGGTTTTTTATTTAATTATTTTCCCATCTGTGCTATTCAATTAAGATTATGGCGCTTTATTCCTGTAAAATAGGTGCATCGGACGGTAAAATTCTCAATAGGGATTTTGAGGCTTCAGACAGCGCTGTTTTACGCAACAATCTGGAAGATCAGGGTTATTTTGTTTTTGAAGTAAAAAAGAAGCCGTTTCAGTTTCTGTTTGATAAAGGTATCAGGCGCAAAAAGATCGATAACAGGGCTCTCCTGACCTTCAATCAGGAAATGCTCGTGCTGATCAAGGCCGGTATGCCGATCATGCAGGTGCTTGATGCGATTCTGGAGCGTCATGATTCCGGTGCGTTGTATGAAGTTCTGGTACAGGTGCGTGAAGATGTAAAGGCGGGTGCTGCATTGTCGGTTGCGATGGAAAAGCATGGCCGGGCCTTCCCTTATCTTTACGTTGCCTCTATTCGTGCCGGTGAGCGGACCGGCGATCTTCCGCAAACAATCCGCCGCTATATAGAGTATTTGAAGAGGGCAGGCACGCTCAGAAAAAAAATCGTGGCTGCTGTTTTTTACCCGGCCATACTTGTTGTATTTGCCATTATCGCGATTACGCTTCTGCTGGTATACGTTGTCCCTACCTTTAGTCAGGTGTATGCAGATTCCGGATCGCAGCTCCCGGCTCTGACCCAATTATTAATCAACTTTACGTCGATGCTCCGGCGATTTTTTGTTTTCGGCATAATCGCAGGAATCGGTTTGCTTGCCGCATTCAGATCATGGAAAAAGAGTGAAACCGGTCGATATGCGTTTGATCGTTTCAAGCTGACCGTTCCGGTGGCAGGAGACGTGTTCACAAAATATTCAGTGGCCGGGTTCACCCGTACCCTGGCAACTGTTCTGGGCAGCGGCATTCCGATCATTGAGTCACTTCGCATGTCGATCGGGACTCTGGACAACGTGTTCATGGAAAAGCGGCTGTTCGAGGCGGTCCGTTTTATAGAAGAGGGCGGTCGGCTCTCGGTTGCACTTGAACGCATTCATATAATGCCTCCTTTGGCACTGCGCATGCTTGGTGTGGGTGAAACAACCGGGTCACTCGAAGATATGCTGGTTGATATTTCCAACTATCTGGAAGATGAACTCGAGGAGCGGATGCATCTGCTGACTACCGCCATTGAACCGGCCATCATGCTGATCATGGGAGTAGTCATCGGTGTGATCATTATTGCCATGTACCTTCCGATTTTCAAAATTGCCGGCACTGTTGGATAGGGTGGTTATGCAAACCTTCAGAAGAAAAAAAATTGGAGCAATTTTAATTGAGCGGGGATTCCTGGATCCCGATCAAATGCCGATTATTATTGATAAGCTGGCCACAACCAGACAGCGTTTTGGTGAAATTGCCATTCACGAAGGATTTGTCACGGAAGAAGAACTGGCACGGGCGTTGGCTGAACAGTTCAGCCTTGAATACGTGGACCTGCGCAATTTCAAGATGGACTCCGAACTGCTCAATCAATTGCCTCCGGATGCAATTTACCGGTTTCATTTTGTGCCTCTGGAGATTCAGCCGCATGCCATAGTAGTTGCCGTGGCTGATCCGACCGATGTTGTCAAGCTGGATGAGCTTGAGCTGTTGCTTGATCGTCAGGTTAATATTCGCGTTGCATCCGACTCCGCTATTGCCGCGGTAACCAAAGCCGGCGAGGGGACACGCCGGGTTCTGCGTGAAGTTTCCGAAGATTTTATGCTCCAGCTGGTCAAGGAGACAGACCGGGGTGAAGAAGTGTTGTCGGTTGAATCTATTTCGGATGATACCAGCCCGATCATCAAGTTGATAAATACGACCATTCTGGATGCGCTGAGCCGCAGGGCGAGTGATATCCATATTGAAACCAGCCTTGAAGGGGTTGATATCAAGTATCGTATAGATGGTGTGCTGTATAAAGCGAACGAAACGATTGATCAGCACTTTCAGGCTCCTATAATTTCACGGCTGAAAGTCATGAGTGAGCTGGATATTTCCGAGCGCCGTATTCCGCAGGACGGTCGCTTTAAAATCCGTTTTGGGGAAAAATCGATCGACTTCCGCGTATCGATCATGCCGAGCTCGTTGGGTGAGGATGCCGTTATCCGTATCCTCGACAAGGAGAGCATTGCCAGTGATCTTAAAGGATTGACGCTGGAAAACCTTGGTATCAGCGAACGGGAGATCAAACGCCTGCGGAAAAAGATCCGCGAGCCCTATGGTATGGTGCTGGTGACCGGTCCGACCGGTTCCGGTAAGACAACCACGCTTTACGCCGCTTTGACCGAGATTCATACCGGAGAGGATAAGATCATCACGATTGAAGATCCGGTTGAATATATGCTGCGCGGTGTGCTGCAGATTCCGGTTAATGAAAAAAAAGGCCTGACCTTTGCCAAAGGATTGCGTTCAATCCTGCGCCATGACCCGGACAAGATCATGGTCGGAGAAATACGGGACTCGGAGACCGCACAGATAGCCGTCCAGTCTGCCCTGACCGGCCACCTGGTGTTTACGACGGTACACGCCAACAACGTGTTTGACGTTATCGGGCGCTTTATTCATATGGGCATTGATCCCTATAATTTTGTATCATGCCTTAACTGTGTCCTGGCACAAAGATTGGTGAGAAAGGTATGTACCGCCTGTCGCCGTCCGGTACGGTACGATGATGAGCAACTGATCGAAGGCGGGGTCGATCCTGAACGTTTTCGGGGGATGACTCTGTATGAGTCACACGGCTGCGACGAGTGTCATGGCACCGGCTATCGAGGCCGTGTTGCAATTGTCGAACTTCTCGAACTCAATGACAAGATTCGTGACCTCATCATAGCAAAAGTTCCCGCAACTCAATTGAAAAAAGCTGCTCGTGATGCCGGGGTCCTGTTTTTGCGGGATTCGGCAGAAGAGAAGCTGGCGGCTGGTATAACGACACTCAAGGAGATAAACCGCGTCACGTTTGTTGAATGACCGGAACAGGATACGCCATGTTGTTTTCCCGTAATTTAATCGGAGTTGAAATCGGCCAGCACGGTGTGACCTGCGCCTTGACAGGCGGCTCTGCTGCTTCGCCACGTGTCGAGCGGGTAGCCCAAGCCTCCTTTCATCCCCAGACTCTTCATGTTTCGCTCCGGGAGCCGAACATCCTCGATCCCGATGCATTCGTTGCAGGTTTGAAATCGGCCTACAACCTGTTGCTCTGTCGCTCGGCGAGAGTTGCCGTATCACTTCCGGATGCGGTAAGCAGGATCATGCTGCTTGATCTAGAAGGACGTTTCAAAAGCCGCACAGAAGCTCTGGATCTGATTCGCTGGAAATTAAAGAAAAACATACCGCTTGACAGTGCCGATACCCATCTCGATTATCAGCAGTTGGCTGTTCGGGAAAATGGCGACCTGGCGCTTTTGGTGGCAATTGCGTCGCGCACGGTAATTACCCAGTATGAAGATCTGATTACGCAGGCGGGACTCTCTCCTGCCCGTATTGATTGCAATACCTTCAATATCTGCAGACTTTTCGATCGTCGTCTGTCGCTCCAAAATGATTGTATCCTGATATCGTTTTACGGCAGTACCTTGTCGATAGTGGCCTTTGCGCAAGGGATTCCGGAATTTATCCGCAGCAAGGACCTTTCCGGCACATTGGCTACAGACAGTCGGGTTTATATGGAAATAAACAGTTCTCTTCTGGTCTATAATGAACGGTTTCCGGAGCGACCGGTGGCTACAGTATTCTGTGTATCATCACCGGACGTTGCTCAAAATTTTCTGGAGATGGTCGCAGAAGCAACCGGATTAACGCCGGTTCTGCTTGAGACCAAAAGTTCGGTAACCCCGGGGGATTATGCGCCTGGCGACCAGGCACGTCTATTCCCCTGCTCCGCTGCCATTGGCGCAACTTTGAGGAGTCTTTGATGCGTTTCACCATTAATCTTGCGACTCGCACCTATCTTGATCATCGCGTACTCAACAGGATTGGATATTGCGCTATTGCGGTACTTCTCGTTATGGCAGTGTGGAATGTCAGCCGCTTAGCATCAATTATGGGTGAACAGAGCCGGCTGAAAAGCGAAATCGCCGCCATCGAAAGCAGAATCGTAGCAAAAACGAAAGGTATTTCCGAGACTGAATCCAGTCGTCAGAAAGCTCGTATTCGCTTCTATAATAAAATTATCGAGAGTAAGAGCATAAACTGGCTTGGCAAGCTTGAGCTGTTTGAGGATGTCACACCGGAAGGGGTATCTCTGTCATCACTCACGCCGGATAAAAAAACGGGAGAGTGGAAGCTGGAGGGGCGCGCCAGGTCCTTTAAAGCTGTACAGCGGTATCTTGAAAAACTGGATACGTCTAAAAGCTTTTCAAATGTTCTGCTGCTGTCGCATCAAAATATAGCTTCAGGCGAAAATGTACGTGGCGTACAATTTACGATCTCTTGCAAGGTGGTAAATTGATGAAACAGCTTGTTTTGGAAATAGTCCGTCAAAAATGGCGTTTTTTGAGTATCATTCTGTTTCTGCTGTTGCTGAATATGACGCTCGTTATCGTGGTTTCCAATTATCAACTCCCTTCACTTGAAGAGCTTCAAGCGAAATGGAGCAGCCTGCGCCGACAGGCTGCTCTTACCGTACAGGTTGATGCTGCTACACTCTATCAGCAGGGTTCCACTGACCTCGAAACATTGAAGGCGCGTATACCTGAAAAGCGTGAATTCGCCAGGATATTGAGTGACTTGCTTGAAGCAGCAGCAGGCAGTAATGTCAAAGTTGATACAATCAATTATAAACCGGAAAAGATCAAGGAAGAAGCGCTGCTCTCCTACCAATTGTCGTTATCGGTCAGCGGCAGTTACGCTGAAGTTAAGAGCTACCTGTCTGATCTTCAGAATATTCAGGAACTGCTTGTAGTTGAACCCACGGTTTTTACCAACAGTGACCCGCTTGTCGAGAATGTCGTCATGAATCTGAATATTACCGTCTATCTCCGGGAGGGTGCATGAATCGCCAACGTTTGATTCTGTTCATCCTGGTGATACTATTTGGCATTGCCGCACTATGGAGCTACAGCACGATGCCTCGTCCCAAAACGGTCAGTACGTTGACCTATAAACCGGGACAGGCGGCAAAACCAGCGTCTGCCCCTGTGAACAAAACAGTTCCCGATGAGGATGACGGCACCAGGCTGAAAATCAGCCTTCTTGATAATGAACCGCACGGATTCAAGGGTTATCGCCGCAATATTTTCAAGCCGATTTTTGGCATTGACCTGAATGTTGTCAAAAAAAAGGCCGAAGCGATCAAGCCACCCCCTATTGTTCAGGCCCCAGCACCGCCGGTGATAGTAAAACCTGAACCTCCTCCGCTGGCCCGCTTCACTTTTTTGGGGTTTTTAAAAAAAGGCCTGGTTAGAACAGTATTTCTGGCGAAAGATAATGATATTCTGCTGGTCAAAAAAGGGGACAAAGTTGCCGGACGTTATGAGGTAACAGAAATTTCAGATCAGGCATTAAAGATGACGGTTACTGATACCGGTGGTGAAATTGTAATCCCTTTGGTTGAAACCAAGCCGCTGACAATTGTTAAATAACGACTTTATTCCGAGGAGACGCACTCAATGCGCTACCTGAACCTGTCCTCACATATTGCCGCATTACTTGCTCTAAGCCTGCTTTCTGCCTGTGCTTCCACAGCTTCGCGAACTTTCCACGCTGCGCAGAAACTTGAATCTGAGGGGAAATATGAAGAAGCAATGTATAGCTACGCCGAGTCCTTTAAGAGCGATCCGACGGACAACAAACCCAGAATCGAATTTTTGAAAACTCGCCAGAAAGCGGCCGATCAGCATTTCAAACAAGGGATGGCTTTAGCGGAAAAGGGGAACTATGTTGATGCCCTATCCGAATTCCAGGCAGCCCAGGGAATTGATTCGACTCAGGACCGCTTTAAACAGCAGATCGATATTGCGACACGGTACAAGGCTGCACAACTGGCGTTTCAAGAGGGGCGGGACTTTGAGAAGGGGAGCAAACTAAAGGATGCTCATCGCCAGTATATCAGGGCCGCAGAGCTGTTTCCCAATAACTCTGAATATCAGGCTGCTCTTGAGCGAATTATCCAACTACGCAAAAGCAAGCTTGAAGGGTATGAGTTGCGCCCTAAGTCCAGCAAGCCTATTACCCTCAAATTCAAAGAAGCCAAGATAAAAGATGTGTTTAATATCCTTACTCAGCTTTCGGGAATTAATTTTGTTTTCGATGAAGGCATAAAGGATACGCCGGTTTCCATCTTTTTAGGAAATGCCTCGTTCCAGCAGGCACTTGATCTTCTTACCAACATGAACAAACTCAGCACAAAGAATCTCAACGAAACGACCGTGCTGTTATATATGAATTCGCCTGAGAAGAGCAAACAGTACGATGATATGGTGCTGCGCACCTTTCATCTCAACTACATGGATGCAAAAAAAGCAATTAACCTGATCCGAACCATGATCCAGGTGCGCAAGGTGTATGTGAACGAAGAATCAAATTCGATTATCGTGCGGGATACGGAAGATGTTGTTGCGGTGGTTGAAAAGATTCTTGATGCCAATGATCTGCCTGAGGCGGAGGTCGTGCTGGATGTCGAAGTAATTGAGGTCAGTGATAATAATGCCGAAAACGTCGGGTTGCTGCTGAGTAATTACAATGTGCAGCTGGGAGCCTTTTCAGGCGACAAACTGATGGCAACTACTCTCACCGGTGCTCAAACGACACTTACAGCCGGGACTACCACTGTAACATCGGGTGGAGGAGACCCATCAAATCTGGTTCGCGCCTTCACCATGAAGGGTATCGGCGGCTTTGTCACCGTGCCGAATGCTACCTTCAATCTCGGAAAAACCCTTGCCAAGGGAGAGGTGCTTTCTAATCCGAAAATTCGGGTAAAGAACAAGGAGAAATCTAAATTCAATGTCGGCACAAGGGTGCCGATTACTACCACAACATTGAACGGTGTGCAGTCCCAGGTAAACGTCCAGTACGTCGATGTCGGTGTAAAGGTCAATGCCGAACCGACCATTCAACTGAATAACGAAATCTCCATCAAGCTCAGTCTTGAGGTCAGCTCAATATTAACCAAAGATAAAGTTGGTGCAGACGGTTTAACGACCGTAGTTACAATCGGCACCCGGAATATTGAAACCATACTCAGCCTGAAGGATAATGAAACAAGCATCATCGGTGGTCTCATACAACGAAACGATAGCAACAGTAAAAACAAGCTGTATTTGTTGAGTGATATACCGCTGATCGGGCCTCTGTTCACCAACTCAAATTCATCCAAAGACAAGACGGAACTGATGCTGGCGATTACACCGCGGCTTGTGCGGGGAATATCCGTCCCGCTCCCCGGTCTCGCTTCGTTTACTTCCGGCAAAGAGGATCATCCTTCACTTGCCAGGCCAATGTCATCGTTTGATCTGGAACCGGTCTTTGAAGGGGAAGCCGGGACGAAAGGGGTTGAAAAGAAAAGCGTTACTTCTCCGGCTACAGAAGGGAAAACTGGTCCAGTCAAGCCTGGTTTGGTGGCGCCTGGAACTCAATCAGTCCCTGCGCAAACCGGCCAGAATAAGCCGGCCCAAGTTGTTGCCAAGTCCGCACAAGTACCAGCTTCACCTGAACTGAATCCTGCTTCAGCCCAGCGTAGCCTCTTGCAGATTGCTGCTCCATCGTCTGTAACCGTTGGCCAAGTGTTCAGTTTGGATATAATGGTCAGCAATGTAAAAGATCTTGCCAATGCCCCGTTTGTTCTCACATACGATCCGATTTTTGTCGATTATGTGGAGATGAGAGAGGGTGACGTTATGAAAAAGGATGGCAACCCGACCAAGTTCAGTAGTGTGTTTAATGCTGCCAGTGGCACGGTATCAGTCATGTCAGGGCTGACTACTGGCAAAGGTGGCGTATCAGGCGGCGGAAAACTTGCGACTGCATTATTCAGAGCAAAAAATCAGGGGCCGGCAAGCTTTGCTTTCAAAAGTTCCGCATTCACAACGTCAAGCGGTTCACCCCTGAATATTCTCTCTTTCAGTACGGCGGTGGATATTCGTTGATGAAAATCATATCGAATCAAAATGGTTTTACCTACATTTTGGCTCTGACAGTTGTAATAATTATGGGAATTATGCTCGGTATGGTGGGCCAATCGTGGGAAACCATCAAACAGCGTGAACTTGAAGAGGAATTGATCTATCGTGGTGACCAGGTTGCCGAGATTGTTTACCAGGGATTGCTCTGTAAAAATGCCGCTCTCCCGCTGACTGCGGTGAACCAACCTGCGGTAAATCAACCTGTGTTGAACCAGCCCGCGGTAAACCAGCCTGCAGTGAACCTGAATTTATGGCTTGTCAATTCTCCCAAGGGAACAGTTATCGACGATCTTGTAATTGGCAAGGAAGAACGCTGTGCAAGCGGGGCAATCAGGAAATTTCGTCTCAGGGCTTCTGTAGCCATTGATCCCATGACAAACAAACCGTGGCAGATTGTCACGCCTGTTGGTGATTTGACCCACTTTTATGGTGTAAGGAGTGAAAGCAAGAAAGTACCATTTAAAAGGAATTTCAAGGATATTTATGACTCGGAATTGCTTAATGACAGGCCGACGTATAATGATTGGTCATTTACGTGGGAATTAAAACAACAGCAGCAGCCCTTACCTCAAAACCCGATTCAGAATCCGAAGAGATGATATGTTTGGTGCGCTAAAAGTCTGCAGAGGGCTTTCACTTATAGAACTGGTCGTGGCCATGACGATCCTGGGTATTCTGGCGGCCGGAGTTATACCGTTATCCCGCATGACTTCCCAGCGTACGAAGGAGATAGAGTTGCGCAGAAATCTTCGCACAATTCGAATGGCTATTGATAATTATAAAAAAAAATTCGACAAGATGCCGGAAGGGCCGCTAAAAACCGGATTCGGCTATCCTAAGGATTTGCAGGAATTGCTGGACGGACGCGATTTTGGTGATGCAAAAGCGGGGAAAATAAAATTTTTACGAAGAAAAATATACGATCCGTTCCATCCGCCTGAAAGAAACAACGACGATATGTGGGGTTGGAATTTACGCTCTTCTGTAGATAAGCCCGATTCAACTACCTGGGGCAAAGAGGATGTCTTTGATGTGTACTCGATGAGTGAAGGAACCGCACTTGATGGTAAAACTAAATATAGTGAGTGGTAACAAGTTGGCTCGGGCTGTCCTGGCACTCTTTTCCTGGCGAAAACGGAACCTTGGCCGGCGTGGTTTTACCCTGATAGAGCTGATGATCGTTATTACGATCATCGGTATTCTGGCAGCCATCGCTGTCCCGAATTATCAATGGGGCGTCATAAAAGCGAGAGAAGCCGTTTTGCGTGAGGATCTGTATAATTTCAGGTCCGTCATTGATCAGTTCCACGCAGACCAGGGCAAATATCCTGATTCGATTGCCGAATTAAAGGATAAAAATTATATGCGGGATATTCCCAAAGATCCCTTTACCGGTATGTCCGACTCCTGGGTAGTTGTTGCGCCTCCTCCTGATCCAGCCTCTGCACCATCCGGAGCCTCACCCGGAAATGTTTATGACGTTCATAGCGGTTCCAACAAGGTTAGTTCCGGCGGAACTCCATACAATGAATGGTGATCTATGATCCAGCTGCATAACGTGTCGCTCACGTACCAAAAAGATGCTTCGGCGTTGAACAATATCAATCTCAAAATTGGCAAGGGTGAGTTTGTTTTTCTGACCGGTCCATCGGGTGCTGGAAAAACATCTCTGCTGCGCCTGTTATACGGAGCTATTATTCCTAATAGCGGACAGGTTCTGATTGATGGACAGAATATTACCCGCTTGTCGGCTTCTCAGATTCCGTTGCTGCGCCGCTCGATCGGAGTGGTCTTTCAGGACTTCAAGCTGCTGCAAAATCGTACTGTATTTGAAAATGTTGCCATATCATTGGAAGTGCTTGGATGGGGCAGGGGGGATATAGGCAAGAAAACCATGCACATGCTCAAACAGATGGGGATTGAATCCAAGTACAATCTTTCAACCCAGCGCCTTTCAGGTGGTGAACAACAGCGGGTTGCCCTTGCCCGGGCTTTGGTTAATGACCCGAAAATACTGCTGGCGGACGAGCCGACCGGAAACCTTGATGATGCAAACAAAAACCAGATTCTCACCATATTCAAAGAGGCAAACATACGCGGCACAACGGTAGTAGTTGCGACACATGACCGTCGCCTCATCGAACAGGGTCATAAGCGTATTGTCATGTTAAATAAAGGGGAAATCGTTGAACAAGTGGAAAAAGAAACAGCCGGAGACGATCAAGCTTTTTAAACGTCCGACGCTCGCAGGTGATGGTTTTGGCGGCCGAGCAAGGTTCTATCTCTCGCGGGCGGTAACCAATATTCGTCAAAACATTTTTGTTAATGTCGTAACAATTGGTACGATCACGCTGGCGCTGCTGATTGTCTCTCTGTTTCTTCTTGTTTTCGTGAATCTGGAAAGCGCCGCAGAAAACTGGAGTGAGCGGGTGCAGGTAACCGTTTATTTTGATAAGGAATTGGCCCCCCAGGAACAGATCGCTATTCGTGAAAAAATCTTTGCGCTCTCCGGAGTATCCAGAGTCAGTTATGTTTCCCGTGCTGAAGCCCTGAAGCGCTTTAAAAGCCGCCTGCGTGGACAGGAAACCCTGCTGGAGGGGGTGCGGCCCGAAGTGCTCCCTACTTCGTTTGAAATAGCTTTGAAGCGCTCCCATCGTGATACGGTTTCAGTCGAAAACTTTGTCACTGCACTTAAGAGAATTCAGGGTATTACGGAAGTTCAGTATGGCGAGGAATGGGTTCGCCGGTTTAACTCCTTCCTGAATTTTATGAGACTACTCGGCGCCCTTCTGGGGGGATTCCTGGTAATTGCGGTTGTTTTCATAGTCTCCAATACGATAAAGCTCACCATTTACTCCCGCCGTGACGAATTGGAGGTTATGTCACTAGTCGGTGCAACGCGCTTTTTTATCAAGGCTCCGTTTCTTCTTGAAGGATTGTTGCAGGGGTTTGCCGGCTCCGTTCTCGCCATTGCTCTTCTATTTTGTCTGTATGAAGGTTTTTTGCATAATGCCGGAAATTTTCTTGCCTTTAATACCGTCACATCCGGATTGAATTTCCTTCCGTTAGAGTTCATCTTCGGGTTGTTGCTGGCTGGTGCCATGCTTGGTTTTATCGGGAGTCTTACATCCATAAAACGTTTTATCAATGTGTAACTCTATGAAGCGGTTTGCAGGTATAATTGTACTATTGTTAGTGATTCCAGCTTTGGCAATTGCACAAAACCCCAAAGAAGAGCTAAGTGGAGTCAAACAGGAGATTAAAGCCCAAAAACAGCTTATTACCAAAACCCGCAAAGTCGAAGCGGTTATTTCCACCGAGCTACAGGAAATTCTGCTGAATCTTCAGAAGAAGGAGTCTGACCTTGGCCGAATGAGTCGTGACCTTCGAGGTATTGAGTCAAGCATTGACCATACCAGGCGCGAGATTCAAATTGTAACGGAGGAAGCAAACCGTAAGATGGTAGAAATTGAACGACGGTTGTCGTCATTATATAAAGCTGGTGAACTTGGAACGCTGCGAATGTTCTTTTCAGCGGAGTCGTTTCCGCAACTTTCCGAAAATATTCGATACATGAGATCGATTCTTGAAAATGACAAGCGAATATTTCTGGAATATAATCAGAAAATTGAACTGCTCAAGACGCTCAAGGCAGATCTGGAACGTGATGCGTTAAAAAAAGAGCGTATCAGGACCGGTATTGAACAGAAAAAACTTGAGATTGAAGATGAAAAAAGGAAGAAAGCAGCCTATCTTGGCAAGGTACGTCAGGATCGCAAGAGTTATGAAAAATCTTTAAAGGAATTACAGGCTAATGCTGCCCGTCTGCAGGCTATGATTTCCCGGCTGGATGCTTTAAGTCGCCGCAAACTCTCATCTCGTCACGAAAAACCGGGAGCCAGATTGAAACCGCTTGCAGAATTGCCGCCGGTTCCGGATCGTGGCTTTGGTTCGCAAAAGGGACGCATGTCACTTCCGGTTCGGGGCGAAATTCTTGAGTCTTATGGCAGACACAAGCATCCTGAATTCAATTCGTATACCTTCAGCAAGGGGGTGTCGATTTCTGCATCATCCGGAAGTGATATCAAGGTAATTTATGAAGGTACCGTTATTTTTGCCGATTATTTCAAAGGATTTGGTAATATGATCATTGTTGATCATGGGGGTGGTTATTTCACCCTGTATGCCCATGCATCCCGGCTGGCAAAAAAAGTTGGCGCCGAGGTGGCACGGAACGAAACTATCGGTGCGGTGGGTGATGTTGATTCAAGCAAGGGGAGTATGCTGTATTTCGAAATCCGGCATCAGGGCAAACCGGTCGATCCTGCCGGTTGGGTTCGCTGATAAAAGTACAAGGTGTATCTAATTATCTGGAGGAAAAGAATGAGTGTAACCAGCAGTAAAAAAACGAGGATGATAGCTGGGCTTGCAGTTATCGTGGCATTTTTGTCTATCTTTATCATCAGCTCTCAACGGCATAGTTCCGCAGAGGGGAAGGGTAGCGATTACGAATCTATAGAACTATTCACGGATGTCATGTCAATAATCAAGAAGAGCTACGTAGAAGAAGTTGACACCAAAAAACTCGTCTACGGCGCTGTCAACGGGATGCTTTCATCTCTTGATCCGCATAGCTCGTTCATGCCACCGGATACCTATAAGGAAATGAAAGTTGACACCAAAGGGGCGTTTGGCGGGTTGGGAATTGAAATTTCCATCAAGGACGGCGTCCTGACAGTAATTTCACCAATTGAGGATACACCTGCATTTAAGGCCGGGATCAAGTCCGGTGACATGATTCTCAAAATTGACGACAAATTTACCAAGGATCTGAATATTAATGATGCCGTCAAGCGCATGCGGGGTCAAAAGGGGTCCAAGGTGATCCTGACTATTATGCGTGAGGGATTTGACAAGCCGAAAGAGTTCCCGCTCATCCGTGATATTATTCAGGTCAAGAGCGTTCGGTTCCAGCTGATGGATGGTGGTTTTGGCTATGTACGCATTGCCCAGTTTCAGGAAAAAACCGATGATGACCTGTCGAAGGCCCTTAAGACCATGAAGGAAGAATACAAGGGTGAACTTAAGGGGCTGGTACTTGATATGCGCAACGATCCGGGCGGATTGCTTGATCAGGCGGTCAAGGTTGCCGAACATTTTGTTCCTGAAGGACAGTTGATTGTCTATACCGAAGGGCGCGAAAAAGACTCTAAAATGAAGTTTCCCTCCAAGAAGGGGGGCAAGGAGCCCAATTATCCTATCGTAGTCGTAATAAACGGCGGCAGTGCCAGTGCTTCGGAGATTGTTGCCGGAGCCCTGCAGGACCACAAACGCGCCATAATACTTGGAACTCAGAGCTTCGGCAAGGGGTCGGTACAGACCATCATTCCGTTGTCGGATGATTCCGGGCTCCGTTTGACGACCGCCCGCTACTATACTCCCAAGGGGCGTTCAATCCAGGCCAAAGGGATAACGCCCGATATTGCAGTCGAGGCGATTGAACTGCCGAAAACAACAGTCAAGAAAGATACCATGCATCTGCGTGAAAAAGATCTTGAGAACCATTTTGAGAGTACGGACAAGTCAGGTGCTGACGATGCAAGCAAGGATGAGAAGAAGATTGAAAAGAAGGACGAGAAAACTGAAAAAGTGCCGTCAAAGCTGGAAGATAACCTGAAAAATGATTACCAGGTACTCAGGGCTCTGGACTTGCTTAAGGGATGGGAGCTTATAAAGTCGATGGGCAGCGATAAATAACTTATGAATGCACTGAAGCACAATGTACTTGGATGATGTAATACGAATCAATACTGTTTCTGACCGTTCTGTTTGTCGCCTTCTAATCCTGGGAGGCGACAGCAGAACGGAAACGATTGCTGTCGGTAATTAAATGGCAGCTCCAGTCAGAAAAAAGTCTCGAAAGAAGACGTCAGGCTCGCGGGTAGTGGCTTTGGTGATTCTGCTCCTGATCTTTGGAACAGTCACCGGCTATTATCTGCTTACTTCGCCCGGGAAATCAGGGGTTACTCTCCAGAAGCCGCAATCTTCTACTGTCAAGCCGGGTATGCCTGGCGATGCCATTCCGCCATATTCCGGCACCGGGCAAACAGCCGTTCCCCAACCCCCGCCAAAAGAAGAGAAAGTCAATCCTCAGACAGCAGCGATTCCTGAACCGGGAAATCTTGGGCCTGCTGTCAAAACTACCGGACGTTTGGCGGTTATTATCGACGATATGGGAAGCAGCTTGTCAGAAGCCCGTTCACTCGGTGCAATCAAAGTCCCTCTGACATTTTCGATAATTCCCGGTCTCCGCGTCGACAAGGACGTGGCAGCCTATGCGGCATCCAACAACATTGAAACGATGATCCATATTCCGATGCAGTCCAAGGGATGGCCGGCGCGCCGCCTGGAAGCTAATGGCCTTCTTGTGTCAATGGATTCTGACGAGTTGCAGGAGCGTGTAACCAGATTTGTGCAGCAGTTTCCCGGAGCTGTCGGCGCCAATAATCATATGGGTTCGGAATTTACTGAACATGTGGAAAAGATGGCTGCTGTGCTTCAAATTCTGAAAAAGAATAACCTGTTCTTTATCGACAGCTTAACTTCGCCGGAAAGTGCGGGCTTGAGGGTGGCACAGCAACTGGGTGTCAGATCTGCTCGGCGGAATGTGTTCCTTGATAACGAACAGGAGCGTGGCTACATTCTTGGCCAGCTTAACCAGGCGGCCAAATTGGCCAGGAAAAACGGATCTGCGATTGCAATTTGCCACCCGCATCCTGCCACGATTGCAGCCCTTGCTGCGGCTCTGCCTGAACTTGCCGGGCAGGGTGTGAAGCTGGTCCCGGCATCACAGCTCGTCAATTAGTAAGTTAGAAGATGTTTTCTGCGCTCTTAGGGCAGAAAACAACTTCGTTATCGCACTTATCCTGTTTATCAGGGCTAGATAAGATTGATCACTTCTGCAAAGTGCTTCTGCAACCGGTGGATGGTCTTATACGATTCTTCGTGCAGAACGGCCTCCGGATTAGCCGGATCAACCGGATAAATCGACAGCCAGCTCTCCTTCCGCAATGCGCCTTCAAAACCCGCCAGGGCCTCGTTTAACAACAGATATAAACGGTCATGTACGCCGTTGAATTCCCCGGCGTCAAACCCCGGCATGTCAACATTCTTCTTCAGCAGCTGTTCTCCGGCCATGTTGAACTGGTGATAATCAAGCCGGGATGTTTCAGGAGTGATCCGTGGCAACAGAAGTGATACGGCTCTTGTAACCTTTTCGGCAACAATGGCTCTTGCCGCATCGAATGTCGGGTCATTATCCTGCAGGCCGTAGAGTGCCGAGCAGAGCATGTTGCTGACGCAATTACCATGGAGGAAACCGCGGGCGGAACGATCGGACGATTCAAAATAGAAACTACGGTCACCTTGGTGCTCTTCAAGCAGATTACCACAGATCAGGCAGTGTTCCGCAAGGCCTTCAAGCCGTGCCAGATATGACTCTTTCTTGTGAGCCTCCTTTTCAAGTAGCCAGGTGTGATACAGGCATGCTCTTGTTTCTTTGGTTATATCGACACTTCTGAGGATGTCACGGGTTATTTCCATGAACTGGGTGTGGACCTCAGTGCCACGGGCGTGAGTCAGTATCGGATAAATTTTACCGTCAGGATTGGTATTCAGGCTTTCGACTTTGGGGCTTTTTGAAATATATGTGTCCAGGCAACGGTAACCCCGATTGACGGCAATTGCCCGCAGGAGCGTTTTCTGATCCTTGAAGATCCCGTCAAATTTGATACGGGAGTCAATCAGACAGGGGATCAGAGCCAATGATTTTTTGTCGATGCCGCGCTGGTCGAACAGTGCGAAGATGTTCTTGCAGTTTTCAAGACTTGGCAGATCCTTGACCGGAATCAGCACCCGGTCGGCAGCGTAAAGGGCATTCTGGGTCAGGATGTTAAGATCCGGCCGCGTATCTATGATGACGATTCCGGAGATGCCTGATTCAGCCAGCATCCGTGTCAGGGTCATCGGCCCTTTGAAGCGTTCGTGGATATCCCCGAGCTCGGTTGATGAGCGAATATAGCCCACTCCATACTGGCCGGTCTGAACGACCTCACCGGCTTTTGCCCCCATCAAAAGGGCATGGACATCCGGATCATGATCATCACGTTTTTTCAGTTCGAACATCTTGTCAATCGTGAAGTGATTGTCAAAGGAGAATAGAGTTACCGGCAGATCCTCGCGCATTGCTTTCAGATAGATTGCCAGATTGGTTGCGAGGGTTGTCTTGCCGACGCCCCCCTTTTCGGATGAAATAGTAATAGTATAAGGATATGCATTCATGGAATATGGTACCGCCGGAATCAGGAGTTAGGATTGACCATTAAAAGTCGAGTGATGATACTAGACAATTTGATGTTGCTGGTCAACCGTTTGCTAATGATGATAAATACCGACCATAGCTTGCATTCTGTAAAAACTGATTTATAATCCGCTCACTCCGAGCCGGCCGAACATGATAAAGCATTTTGGAACGGGGAGCTGGTACAGGTTTTATTGTATCTCAAATGCCAAACGGGAGAATTTGGATGCGTCTGACACCCGCTACAGAGCTTGAATACCGCTGTAAAAAACTTCAGGAATATATGATATCGGCATCACTTGATGCGGTTATTGTCGTCCAGAATGCCGATCTGTTTTATTTTACCGGTACGGTCCAGAGCGGGAACCTGTATGTTCCGGCATCAGGTCAGCCTATCTTCATGGTTCGCAAGGAAGCCGGGCGGGCTCGAATGGAGTCCGGTCTCAAAGAAGTGATACCCTTCAACTCTATGAAGGAATATTCAGCTGTTCTGGCCAAGTATGGGTACCCTGAGCCAAAACGTATCGGTTTGGAGCTTGACGTCCTGCCGGTAAATTATTTTGAACGATTTCGTACGCTCTACCCGAACGCCGATTTTTCCGACGCGACTCCGTTGATTCGCAAGGTCAGAATGATCAAATCGCATTATGAGATCCATCTTATGAAGGACGCCGCCGATCAGGTGGATCGAGTATATCGTCGTGCCCGTGAGATTATCCGTGTCGGAATGACTGATCTGGATGTGGCCGCAGAACTTGAATACACCGCCCGCAAGGATGGTCATCAAGGACTGATTCGAATGAGAGGATTCAATTCAGATGTCTTTTTTGGCCAGACTTTCTCCGGAACCGACAGCGCCGTGCCGGCCTATTTGGATTCGCCGTTGGGAGGAATGGGACTTAATCCTTCTTTCGGTCAGGGTGCCGGTCTGAAGCTGATTGAACCTCATGAGCCGGTCATTATCGATTTTGCCGGTTGTGTAGATGGCTATCTGTGCGATCAAACCCGTGTTTTTTCGGTTGGTGAGGTGTCTGGACGCCTTCGGAAAGCATATGACGACATGATGGAAATTCAGGCGCTGATGATCCGCACTGCCGAAACGGGGATGAGTTGGGGTGCGTTATTTAATGTCTGTTACGAGTGTGCCGTTGGAATGGGGTACGCCGACAGTTTTATGGGGGCAAAAGGATCCCAGGTCTCATTTATCGGACATGGGCTCGGCGTGGAAATAGATGAATACCCGTTTATCGCCCGCGGCTTCGATTCGATGCCACTGGAAGCGGGGATGGTATTTGCTTTTGAGCCGAAAGTTGTCTTTCCGGGTGAAGGTGCAATCGGCATCGAGAATACCTTTTATTTGAGTAATGAGGGGCTTAAGCGCCTCACCCACTCCAGTGACGAACTGGTTATTCTGAACTGATTTCACAGGACAAAATTTTTGTTGCATTTTCTGTATACGGTCGAGTATAACTGCAATATAAATCGTATACAGTATGTTAAAAAAGAGTCCCGTTTCTCCCCGTAAGAACTAATGGATTAGATGCCAGGAAGCTGAAAAGCTTTTTATCCGGGTTCACCCCCACACCACGAAAAGGAGAGTAAAACCATGGCCCTGAAAGAGACACTTAAGCAGAAGATCGAGGAACACCGCCCCCGCACTACCAGACTCGTCAAAGAGTTCGGCAAGGTCATCATTGATCAGGTAAACATCGACCAGTGTATCGGTGGCGCCCGTGATATCCGTTCACTGGTGACTGATATCTCCTATCTGGATCCTCAGGAAGGGATCCGTTTCCGTGGCAAAAACATTCCTGAAACATTTGCAGCACTGCCAAAAGCTGCCGGTTCGGCTTATCCGACCGTCGAGTCTTTCTGGTATTTTCTGCTGACCGGCGATGTTCCGACCGATGCGAACGTTGCAGAGGTTACAGCCGAGTGGAAGACCCGCCAGGTAGTTCCCCAGTATGTATTTGATGCAATTCGGGCCCTGCCGCTTGACAGCCATCCGATGGTAATGCTCTCGGTTGCTATGCTCGCCCTGCAGAAAGACTCTAAATTTGCCGGTTTCTATAACTCCGGTAAATTCAACAAGATGACCGCTTGGGAATATGTATATGAAGATGCCAGCGATATCGTTGCCCGTATTCCGGTCATCGCTGCCTTCATCTACAACCTTAAATATCGCGGCGACAAGCAGATAGCTATCGATCCGGCTCTCGACATGGGCGCCAACTTTGCCCATATGATCGGCCAGAAAGATGAGTACAAAGACGTTGCACGTATGTACTTCATCCTGCACTCCGACCACGAGTCCGGCAACGTTTCGGCTCACACCACTCACCTGGTTCACTCGGCTCTGTCCGACCCATACTATGCTTACTCCGCAGGTCTGAACGGGCTCGCAGGCCCGCTGCACGGCCTTGCCAACCAGGAAGTTCTCGACTGGACCCTCAAGTTCCAGGCCAAATATTGCAAAGATGTCGAGCCGACCAAAGAACTGATCAAAGCAGCTCTCTGGGATACGCTCAATGCCGGCCAGGTCATTCCGGGTTACGGCCACGCAGTTCTGCGCAAGACCGATCCGCGCTATATGTCCCAGCGCGAATTCTGCCTTAACACCCCCGGCCTCAAGGATGATCCACTCTTCAAGGTTGTTTCGATGATTTTTGAAGTAGCCCCGGGTGTTCTCACCGAGCACGGCAAGACCAAGAACCCGTGGCCGAACGTTGACGCTCAGTCCGGCGTTATTCAGATGTACTATGGTCTGACCGAGTTCGACTTCTACACCGTCCTGTTCGGTGTTGGCCGCGCTCTCGGCTGCATGGCCAACATCACCTGGGATCGTGGTCTCGGCTACGCCATCGAGCGTCCTAAATCAGTTACTACGGCAATGCTCGAAAAATGGGCTGCTGAAGGCGGTCGTCAGTTGTCGTAATTATTCAACTTCACTGACTGGTTCCAGGGAGGGGTGCAGAAATGCACCCCTCCTTTTTTTCTCCCGCTTGCAATAATAAAAAAGTACGGTATAAGGAGCAATATTCCAAAGCGCATTTTGAACTGCTGGGCGAGAATTGGTAATATTCAGAATCCTGTGTCTGATTTCAGATCGGCAGGACTACTAACTATGCTAGAGGAGAAAGAAATGGCAAAATTACTTGAAGTCTACAAATGCAACCTGTGCGGCAACATCGTCGAAATCCTCCATGCCGGTGACGGCACCCTTGTCTGTTGTGGAGAAGACATGGTTCTACTGACTGAAAACACCGTTGATGCCGCCAGGGAAAAACATGTGCCGGTAATCGAGAAAGTCGAAGGAGGCTACAAAGTTACCATCGGCAGTGTGCCGCATCCGATGGAAGAAAAGCATTACATCGAGTGGATCGAGCTGGTTGCCGACGGCAAGGCGTATCGTCAGTTCCTTAAGCCGGGCGGAGTTGCCGAAGCGGTATTCAAAGTTACCGCAACTTCAGTGTCGGCCCGCGAACTGTGCAACCTTCACGGACTCTGGTCAGCCCAGGGCTGATCAGGACCAACTTCTTGATTGCAGCGGGAACCTTGCATCGGGTTCCCGCTTTTTTTTTTGTCTGCTCTGCGCTTTACACATTTCTTTCACTCATGTATCATCCACGTGTGAAACGCATTTTATCCTTCTACATAATTCGCGAAATTTCCTCGCTCTTTCTGCTCGGCATTGTCATATTTACCCTGGTCCTGTTGATGGGCCGCTTGATTTCACTGACTGATCTTGTTGTGTCACATGGTGTCCCCATTGCAGATGTCAGCAGGATGATCCTCTATCTTATTCCGTCATTTCTGGTGCTTACAATTCCAATGGCCTTTTTGTTGGCGGTACTGCTGGCGTTCGGGCGACTTTCTGCCGATAACGAGATTGTTGTCCTCAAGGCGAGCGGTTTAAGCCTTGTTCAGATGTTGCCACCGGTAATCGTCTGCGCGCTTGTTGCCGTACTGCTGGGTCTGGGGGCGAGCTCGATCGGCGTACCTTGGGGAAACAGCGCATTCAGGGAACTAAGCCTGCAGGTGCTGAAACGAAATATTACGGCCACCATTCGGGAAAAGACATTCTGGGATGATATCCCGGGTGTCGTCATGTATACAGAACAGTATGATGAAGTGAGCCATACATTGAAAGGGGTCGTGATTAGCGACGGCCGCAATCCGGACCGCCCCATGACAATTTTTGCACGGGACGGGATCATAACGAGTGCGGCCGGCAGCCAGGCGCTGCTCTTGTCGTTGCATAACGGATCTATCCATATTGCCGGTAATGCCGGTCTCTACCGGTTGGTCCATTTTGGTGAATACGATATGACGGTAGGTGAAAAGGCGAATGGTGCCGCACGATCGAGGAAGGAACCGGATATGCGGCTCTCTGAACTCCAGGATCGGATAAATGATTCCGGCACTTCAGCCATGGACCGCCTGAAAATGCTGACGGAGTTTCACAGCCGTTTTACCTTCCCATTTGCTTCGCTGGTTTTTGCAATCCTGGCGGTTCCTCTCGGGATTCAGAATCGTCGTTCGGGTAAATCAGGCGGTTTTACAGTCAGTATTTCAATTATCCTCGCCTATTACGTACTGACGGCGGTTGTGCGGAATCTGGCGGAGAAGGGTGATGTCCCGCCGGCTATCATGCTCTGGGTTCCCAACCTTGTTTTTTTTACTGCGGGATGGATATTTTTACGAATGGCATCTCTGGAGAAGAACATCCCCTTTATCCCTTTGAAAAATATTCTTGAATATTTCAAGAAGGCGTCCTAAAGATGCGCATTCTCGACCGTTATATCGCCCGTACCTGGTTACGCCTTCTTATGCTCTGCTTGAGCGGATTTGTCGGGATATATCTGGTTATCGATCTGATTGAGAAAATTCCGCGCTTTCTACGTGCCGGAGGAGTGGCCGGGGATATCGTGCAGTACTTTATCTGGAAACTCCCTGAAATAATCAGTCGGACCGCCACGTTTTCGATTCTTATGGCTACGCTGCTGACGCTTGGACTGCTTTCACGCGACAGCGAAATCATAGCCCTGCGCAGTTGTGGCGTCAGTCTGCTGAGAATTTCGCTGCCGATGCTTTTTCTAGGGTTTGTTGCCAGCATTTTGTTGCTGATCAACGCCGAATTGGTTTTACCCCATAGCTATGCACGCACTGAACTGATCGATCGGGTCAAGATCAAGAAAAAAGGTGAAAGTGTCACGTTCAAGCGCAACAATATCTGGTTCCGCTCCAAGTCGATGATCCTGCAGGCACGCATGTTTGAACCGAATACACGAACGTTGAGCGGGGTAGTTGTCTGGAGTGTGGACGGCTCCATGAATCCGGTCGCAAGGATTGACGCCGATACGGCAGTTTACAAGGATGGGCATTGGGGCCTGAATTCCGCAACATCGAGAAACTTCGAGACTTCAACCGGACATGCCCCGCAGTTTGCGCAAACAATGCCGCTGGATCTTGGCCTTAAAGTTGAAGATTTGCAGGTTCTGGATGCTGATGCCGATAACATGAGTATCCGCTCACTGAAAGAATATGCGGAAAATCTGAGGCGGGGAGGTTATCAGGCCTATCGTTATCTGACGCTGATGCACACCAAGATTGCGTCACCCTTTGCGGCCATGATTATGGTGCTGCTCGGAATTCCCTTCGCACTTCGCAACAGCCGCTCGGGAGGCATTGACATGGGAATAGGCGCCAGCATCGGGATTGGATTTGCATATTTTATTGTCAACGCAATACTGCTCTCATATGGACGAAGCGGTGTTTTAACCCCGATAGCCGCCGCCTGGGGAGCCAATGTGCTTTTCATGTTGAGCGGAATCTGGTTGTCGATGACCGTTAAAGGATAAGAAAAAACTACTTCTTAATTTATTGTGATCAGGGGGTCTCCATGCTGTTAACATCCTTACGAGCGCTCTTTATTGTTTTCTGCTTTTGTCTGGCGTGCGAAGCGTATTCCGCCGAACGTCCGAATCAGATAAAGAGCGACGCTCCTCCGAAACCCGTTCCGGTGGTTGTACCGGTTACTATTCTCAGTATTATTCCGGTTCAGGCCGAGCCGGGTGC
>Ga0134124_10000197_pt1 | contig 54652 bp, 54 predicted proteins | sample KB304_FD_96880 | JGI IMG/M metagenome (GOLD analysis project Ga0134124, IMG submission 96880) | Terrestrial soil microbial communities without Nitrogen fertilizer from Kellogg Biological Station, Michigan, USA - KB3-0-4 | ecosystem: Environmental > Terrestrial > Soil > Unclassified ...
GTCGTCGAGGAGGAGCAGGGCGTCCAGCGCGAAGTCGACCAGCGCGAGGTCGAGCAGCGCGGGTTCGCCGTCTAGCAACAACGACAACCCACGATCACCGTTTCCCTCCAGGGCTGCCGCGGGTGCGGCAGCCTCTTTTTTTTGATTCGAGGGTAGAGTTAAGCCCGTGACAACGCCGCCGCCCGCCCCCCTGTCCCGCAAGCCGCGTGCCCTGATCGCCGACGACCAACGCGAGATCCGTGAATCCCTGCGGCTGCTGCTCAAGGCCGAAGGCTACGAGACCGAGACCGCCGCCTCGCCGGTGGAGGTCGTGCAGTGCGTCACCAGCCGCGAGCTCGACGTCGTCCTCATGGACCTCAATTACACGCGCGACACGACCTCCGGCAAGGAGGGCCTGGACCTCCTCAGCCGGCTGCGCACGATCGACGACTCGCTCCCGGTGGTGGTGATGACCGCCTGGGCGAGCGTCGGGCTGGCGGTCGAGACCATGCGCCAGGGCGCCCGCGACTTCATCGAGAAGCCGTGGGAGAACAACCGCCTGCTCTCCATCCTGCGCACCCAGGTCGACCTCGGCCGGGCGTTGCGCCGCGGCAAGCAGCTCGAGGCGGAGAACGAGACGCTGCGCGACGGCGGCGACGGCGGCACGCCGATCCTGGTCGCCGAGTCGCCGGAGATGCAGCCGATCCTGGAGCTGGTGGAGCGGGTGGGCCCTTCGGAGGCCAACGTGCTGATCACCGGCGAGAACGGCACCGGCAAGGGGGTCATCGCCCGCGCTCTGCACGCCGTCTCCCAGCGCGCCACCATGCCGATGGTGACGGTCAACACCGGCGGCTTCGCCGAGTCGGTCTTCGAGAGCGAGCTGTTCGGCCATGTGCGCGGCGCCTTCACCGACGCCAAGGCGGACCGCGTGGGGCGGTTCGAGCTGGCCGACCGCGGCACCCTGTTCCTCGACGAGATCGCCAACATCTCGCTCGCCCAGCAGGCCAAGCTCCTGCGCGTCCTCGAAACCGGTGAGTTCGAGCGCCTGGGATCGTCGAAGACGCGCACCGCCGACGTGCGCGTCGTCTCGGCCACCAACGCCGACCTGCGCGACGAGGTCGCCGCCGGGCGGTTCCGGCAGGACCTTCTGTTCCGCCTCAACACGGTCGAGATCCACATTCCGCCGCTGCGCGTGCGGCGCGGCGACATCCTGCCGCTGGCAGAGCACTTCCTGCGCCAGCACGCCCAGCGCTACCGGAAGCCGCTCCTCGGCTTCGACGAGCCGGCGGTCGAGGTGCTCCACTCCCACTCCTGGCCGGGCAACGTCCGCGAGGTCGACCACGCGGTCGAGCGGAGCGTGCTGATGGCGACCGGCGAGCGGGTGCGGGCGCGCGATCTCGGTCTCCAGGCGGCTCCCTCCGCGCCGTCTTCCCTGGAGGACATGCCGCTCGAAGAGGTCGAGCGGGTGCTCATCCAGAAGGCCCTCGCCCGCTACGGCGGCAACGTGAGCCAGGCCGCGCACGCGCTCGGCCTGTCGCGCAGCGCCCTCTACCGCCGGCTGGAGAAACATGGCCTCTAGAGCGGAGACGCGCGCGCTGGCCGACGCGGTCCTGCCGCAGGACCGCCCGCGCTTTCCGCGCCTCGCCCGCCTGCTGAGCTTCGAAAACCGCATCCTGCTGATGGCGCTGGCGACCGGCCTGCCCGCCCTCGGCGCGACGCTCCTCCTGTTGTTGAAGGGGGGGTACAACAACCGCGTCATCTCGCTGGTGGCGGTGGTGCTCCTCTTCATCTGGTGGAAGCTCGCCGTCGGCCTGCGCGACCGGGTGGTGCGTCCGCTCCAGACCCTCGCCAACCTGCTGGGCGCGGTGCGCGAGGGGGACTTCTCGCTGCGCGCCCGGCTGCCCGAGCAGGCCGACGCGCTCGGCCAGGTGATGCACGAGGTCAACGCCATCGCCACGACCCTCCGCGAGCAGCGCCTCGGCGCGGTCGAGGCCACCGCTCTCCTGCACCGCGTGATGGAAGAGGTCGACGTGTCGGTCTTCGCCTTCGACGATCAGGAGAAGCTGCGGCTGGTCAACCGCGCCGGTGAGCGGCTGCTCGGCGAGAAAGGGGACCATCTGCTCGGCCGTGACGCCGGTGCTCTGGGGCTCGTGGAGTTGCTGGAGGGAGACCAGGTGCGGACCACGGCGAAGACCTTCCCCGGCGGCCCGGGGCGCTGGGACGTGCGGCGCAGCCTGTTCCGCGAGCAGGGACTGCCCCACAAGCTGCTGGTGATCACCGATCTCAGCCACACCCTGCGCGAAGAGGAGCGCCAGGCCTGGAAACGGCTGATCCGCGTTCTCGGCCATGAGCTCAACAACTCGCTGGCGCCGATCCGCTCGATGGCCTCGACTCTCGCCTTCATCCTCAACAAGCAGCCGGACGACTGGAAAGAAGACATGCTGAGCGGCCTGGAGATCATCGGCAACCGCTCGGAAGCGCTGAGCCGCTTCATGGCCGCCTATGCGCGCCTGGCCAAGCTGCCGCCGCCGCGCCTGGCGCCGTTCGACCTGGCGCTGCTGATCCGGCGCATCGCGGCGCTCGAAACGCGTCTGTCGGTCTATGTCCAGCGCGGTCCGGAAGTCACCGTCGAGGGCGACGCGGACCAGATCGAGCAGCTCCTGATCAACCTGATCCGCAACGCCGTGGACGCCGCCCTGCTCACCAACGGCGGCGTCGGCGTGAGCTGGCGGGCGGCCGGCGCCTTCGTCGAGGTGCGGGTGGAGGACGAAGGGCCGGGGCTGAGCAACACCGACAACCTCTTCGTCCCCTTCTACACCACCAAGCCGGAGGGGAGCGGCATCGGCCTCGTCCTTTCGCGGCAGATCGCCGAGGCCCACGGCGGCACGCTCACCCTGGAGAACCGGGAAGGCGACCGCGGCTGCGAAGCCCTCCTCCGGCTGCCGCGGTAGGGGACCCAGGGTTAAAACCCTGGGCTACGTGCCTTCGCCCCTCCGGGGCGCCCCCGCCCCACCTTACGGCTTCTTGGCCTTGTTGATGTAGTCCAGCATCTCCTTGGCCGTCGCGGCGTTCTCGTCGTTCGGCGCCAGCTCCAGGAATTTGGTCAGGTGTTCCTTGCCCTTCTCGTTGTTGCCCGAGTTGGCGTAGGAGAGGCCGAGCATGTAGTGGGTCTTGGCCAGGGTGGGATCGACCGTGAGGACGCGCTCGAAGATCGGGATCGCCTGGTCCACTTTGCCGCCGTTGAACAAGGCGACTCCCTTGTTGAGCAGGCGCACCGCGGTGTCGTGGCCCGGATCGGCTTTGATCAGCGCCTCCAGGGCGGCGTCCGCCTTGGCCGCGTCGCCGAGCGCCTGGTAGGCGTCGAACTCCACCGACAGGCCGCGCGGCCCGTTCGGTTGCAGGGCGAGGTAGCGCTCGGCGGCGGCGACCGCCTCGGCGTTCTTCCCCCCGTCGAGATAGAGCTCGGCGAGCACGATCTGGGCGTCGGCCAGCTTGGGGTTGAGCGTCGCGGCCTCCTCGAACTTGGCGATCGCGCCCGCCTTGTCCTTCGCCTGGAGCTTGGTGACGCCTTCGTTGTAGGCCATGATCGCCTTGTTCTCGCCCGACAGCGCCTGCGGGCCGGCGGGCTGCTGGACCACCGCCGGTTGCAGGTTGTAGGTGATGCGGGTGGTGTCCTGGATCTTCGCCTTGATCGGCTCGTCGATCGGGAGGAAGCCCGCCTTCTCGATGTGGATCTGGTAGTCCTTGGTGGCGTCGAGGACCAGCAGGGTGAAGGTCCCCTTGGCGTCGGTCTTCTTCTCCTGCTTGTAGGTGGTCCCCTGGCGGGTGAGCACGACCTGGACGTCCGCGGCGGGAGCGCCGGCCGCGTCGAGGACGGTGCCGACGATCCGCCCCTCGCCCACGGCATGCAGCGGGGCGGCGATGAGCAGAGCGGCGGCGAGAGTCAGGGCGAGCGCGGCGATCGCAGCAGCCGCGCGGAGGGTCGAGAGCATTGATGACATCTTGTTCATACCTGCCTTTCCTCCTTGGAATGAGGGCACGCGCGGCAGATTCTAATGCGAACCGGGTGCCGGCTGCGGCTCGATCCGTTGATGCTCGCCGACGAGCAGCCAATCGCGGGTCAGCGCCACCCAGCCTTTGGCGTCGCCGGTGACACGGACGAGGGCGTTGCCTGGGCCGCAATCCTCATGGAATGCAGTCACCCTGCCACCGACGCCGCCGACTCCGTCGACGCGGCGATAGAGGCGCGGATCGTCCGCCGGCCCGCCGAGCGCGAGCGGCTCGGTGCTCCAGAAGAACCAGGCGCGGAGCGGCTCCGCCGAGGGAGGCATGGGCACCGCCAGGGCGTCCCCGGCCGGCTGCCAGCTCCCGTCCGGCGCGAGACGCAGGACGGCGCCGGCGGGCCCGGGCCAGAGGGCGAGGACGTCGCCGCTCCAGTCGCGCTGGAGATCGGCGGCGGCGCAGGGCTCGGTGGGCGGCTGGGGGGGCACCGGCAGATGTTCCGCCAGCCGCCGGCCCAGCGCGTCGAGCTTCCAGACCGCGTGATCGGCGCAGGCCGGGGCCGCCCACACCGTGCCGCGCGTGGCCACAACGGCGCGGAAGCCACCCGGCGGGACCGGGATTGCGGGCAGGACCGGCAGTTTGGACGGTTTTTTGGAACGCCTGCCGGCCGGGGGTTCGGCGGGCATCTTCGCGGGCATCTTCGAGCCATTGGTGATCGTCACCAGCTCGGGCCGGCGGCCCGGGCGCCGCCGCCACAGGCCGGAGGGGGAGGCCAGCCACAGCGTGCCGTCGAGCGGATCGGCCGACACCGACCGCCAGGCGTCCGGCCGCGGACCGGGGATCATCTCCGTCTCCTCGACCGCGCCGTATTCGGCGATCGCCACCGGCCCCTGGTCCGCGGCGCGCGGCAGGCCCACCAGGAGCGACGGCTCGAAGAGGATCCACACCCGGTCCTTGCCCAAGGCGAGATCGACCGGCCGGCTCCCGGCCGGCAGGCCGAGATCCGCGAACGGCGTCCGGCGCGCTTCCTGGACGGTGCAGATCAGCCGGGAGATGGGGACCGGGGGCACGGCCGGAACGGCGGGAGGAGGCGTGACAGGTGGGGGAGCGGCCGCCGGAGCGGGCCGAGCGGATTGAGCCGGGGCCGGCGCGGTGGCAGGCGGCGCGGTGGCACAGCCGGCGAGAAGGAGGAGGACGAGGAAACCGCAGAGCCTCGACAAAGCCGGCCGCCGAGGCCGCCAGGCCGCCCTCTCCCCCGTCCCCTCTCCCGCGCGTCCCGCCCGCCCCCCGCCCCGAGCGGGAGAGGGGCGCCGCCGCCCGGCTCCAAGAAAAATCGCCAGCGTTCCCCCTCTCCCGTTCGGGGTGGGGGTGTGGGGGCACGCACGGGAGAGGGGGTTAGGGGGAGAGGGCCTTCGGAGGCCTCCGATGCTGACTTCGAGCTTCTGGCCGCCGCCTGGTCTGACCATTCTTTCCTCCCTGTTTTGATACCATCCGGAGGCTCACCGGTAGCGAGAGCCTAACCGCGGAGGAGAGACATGCTGGCTGATCGCATTCCCGAAATCCAGTCCGCCCTGGCCGAAGCCGGCCTCGACGGCTGGTTCTTCGCCTGTTTCCAGCGCAACGATCCCATCGGGCTCGATCTGCTGGGTCTGAACGACGAGTCCAAGCTGCTGACCCGCCGCTGCTACTACCTGGTGCCGCGGCAGGGCGAGCCGCGCAAGCTGGTGCACGGTCTGGAGCCCGCGGCGCTCGACCATCTGCCGGGCGGCAAGTCGGTCTACCTGACCTGGAAGAGCTATCACGAGGAAGTGGCGAAGCTGGTGAAGGGCTTCAAGCGCCTGGCCGCCCAGTACAGCCCGAACAACGAGCTCCCCTCCATCTCGCGCCTTGACGCCGGCACCGCCGAGCTGGTGCGCGCCGCCGGCGCCGAGCTGGTCTCCGCCGCCGATCTGGCGCAGCGGTTCGCCGCCACCTGGAGCGAGGAGCAGCTCGCCGGCCACCGCCGCGCCAACGTCCACCTGCACCGCATCGTCCTCGAAGCGTTCAACCGCGTCGGCGAGATCCTCCGCCGCGGCGACGTGGTGGACGAGTACACCGTGCAGCGCTGGATCGTCGACGCCTTCGCGCAGGCCGGGATGTGGAGCGAGGGCGATCCGATCGTCGGCGTCAACGCCAACAGCGCCGATCCGCACTACCAGCCCGGTCCCGGCCACAGCGAAACCATCAAGCCCGGCGACTTCCTGCTCATCGACCTGTGGGCCAAGGAGAAGAAGCCGGCGAGCGTCTACGCCGACATCACCTGGTGCGGCGTCTGTGCTCCCGCGCCCACCGACCGCCAGCACGAGATCTTCTCCTACGTCGCGGGCGCCCGCGACGCCGCCTGGGAGCTGGTGAAGAGCCGCTATCCGCACCAGCCGGTCTGCGGCTTCGAGGTCGACGACGCGGCGCGCGCGGTGATCCAGAAAGCCGGCTACGGCGAGCACTTCTTCCACCGCACCGGGCACTCCATCGGCACCTCGGACCACGGCCAGGGCGCCAACATGGACAACCTGGAGACCCACGACACCCGCCGCCTGATGGCGATGACCGGCTTCTCGATCGAGCCCGGCATCTACCTGACCGGCGACTTCGGAGTGCGCCTGGAGATCAACGTCGCTCTCACCCCGACGGCACCCGAGATCACCGGCGCCGAGCCGCAGCGCGAGCTGTTGCGGCTGATGGCCTGAGGTGGTCTGAAGATATGGCCTCCCCGCCCCAGCGGCCCGGCCCGGAGTCCGTGCTCCGCGAGCAGCGTCCGGCCGGGGAGGCTGGAACCGCAGAGGATTGGCGTGCCGACGCGCTGGCGCGCAGCCAGCACAGCCGGCTCGACGAAGAGGTCCGCGAGCCGGCCGGCGATTTCGACGAGCACAAGGCTCTCGCGGTGTGCGGCGAGATCTGCCGCGGCCTGCTCGGCGACTTCACGCCGGCGCTCCTTCTCCTCTCCTCGCTGGAACGGCAGCGGGTGCAGGCGCTCCTCGCCTTCGCCCACACGCTGTTCGACTTCGCGCGGCAGCACGGCGTCGAAGGCGAGAAGCTCGCGCAGATCAACCGCTGGGAGTTCACCCTCGATCTGGCGCTCGGCGGCCAGCCGGTGGGGCAGCCGATCTTCGTGCGCATGGCCAAGGAGCAGCACCGGCGCCCCTGGCCGGTCGAAGCGCTGGACGAGCTGACCGCCTGCGCCCGCCGCCGCGCCACCCGCTCCCGTCCGTCGACGCCGGAAGATGCCGAAGCCAACGCCGAGCGTCTGGCCCGGGCCGTGGCCACCGCCCTCCTCGGCAAGGCGCCGCCGGCCGAGGTCAGCGCCTTTCTGGGAGCCCTGGTGCGTATCCGCACCCTGCAAGGCCTGGGCGGCGAGATCGACCGCAACCGCATCCCCCTGCCGCTGAGCGAGCTGCCCGACGACTGGAGCGCCGATCGAGCGGGGCGGAACGGCCGGCCCGATCCGGCGCGCCTCCTCGAAGTGGTGCAGAAGGAGTGCGCCCGCCTCCGCCCGCGCCTCCTGCGCGCCCCCCGCGGCCTGGTGGAGCTGCCCCCCGGCTACCGCCGCGCCTCCATCTTCTGCCTGCTGGCGTCGCTCCGCCTGCTTACGGGGATCGAAGACAGCGAAGGCGACCTGCTGAAGAAGCCGCCGCAGCTCGGAGTGCTCGCGCGGCTCGGGCTGCTGACCCGGGCGCGGTGGTTCCGGGCGTAGGGCTGCAACGAAGTATCCGAGGACAGAAACGAAGTATCTGAGGACAGCCCCGAAGTATCAGCGGACAGCCCCGAGCTGGGGGAGACGCGCCCCGAAGTATTTCCGGACACAAACGAAGTAGGCGCGGACAGCCCCGAAGTATTTCCGGACAGCCCCGAGTGGGGGAGCCGTCCCAGCGAAGTATTTCCGGACAGAAACGAAGTATTACCGGACAGCCCCGAAGTATTAGCGGACAGAAACACTCGATGGGCGGACGGCGAGAGACATCGGCCCGCCTCGTGCGTCCACCCACGGCTCCCGAAGGTCATCCTGAGGGCGAGCTACGCGAGCCGGAAGGATCTGGGCGGAGGAAGCCGCCGCCCACCCAGATCCTTCGGTCGCCAAGGCTCCCTCAGGATGACGAGGGGGAGCGGTGGAGCCGTCCCGCAGGGACAAGGGCGTCCAGCCCAGGGTTTCAACCCTGGGAAGGGAGTCCGCCCTGCGGAGGAGGCGAGTCACGAAGACCGATCCTTCCCGCCGCCCGCCCCCTCCCCAACCCTCCCCCGCGCGTGCCACCGCCCCCCGCCCCGAGCGGGAGAGGGCGCCCCCGCCCGAAAACAACACCGCGACTTCTCTTTCTCGTCTTGCGTCTTGTTGTTTTTGGGGCTGGGTGGTGGCGCCCCTCTCTCGTTCGGGGTGGTGGGGTGGTGGACGCACGGGAGAGGGGTCGGGGGTGAGGGCCCCGGACGGCGGAATGGTCTGTCTTCTCCTCCGCATCCTCCGCCCGCCCGCACGGGAGGGGGCAAGCCCCTCCCCTACTTTGGGTTAGCGTCCCCTGTCAGGTCGTCAGGACACCGGTTCCACGAAAATCTTCGACGCCGCGCCGCTGCCCAGGCTCAGCGCTTCGCCGGATTGGAGCCGGAGATCCACCGTGTCCGCCGCTTCGTCGCGGTGCTCGACGCGGACGCCGCTGCCGGGTTTGAGGCCGCGCCGTTCGACGAGCTGGAGGAAGTCGCGGCTCTGGTCCGCCACCCGTGCGACGCGGAGGCCGGCGCTGATCTCGCAGGTCAGCAGGCTCGGCAGGACGGGCGCCGCGACCACGCCGTGGATGTCCGGGATCGGATCGCCGTGCGGATCGACCGAGGGGTAGCCGAGCATCTCGTCCATCCGTTCCACGAAGCGGTCCGAGACGGCGTGCTCCAGCTCCTCGGCCTCGGAGTGCACCTCGCTCCAGTCCATCCCCATCACCTGCACCAGGAACAGCTCGATGAGACGGTGGCGGCGCAGCACGTGCGCGGCGAGCTGGCGGCCGGACGGGGTGAGACGGACGCCGCTGTAGGGCTCGTAGACGACGAGACCGCTGTCGGCCAGCGTCTTGACCATGGCGGTCACCGTCCCCGGCGCCACCTTGAGGGCTCCGGCGACCTGTCCCATGGTGACCAGCGCCTCGGGATCGAGCTCCTGCGCCAGGAGGATGCATTTCAAGTAGTCCTCGACCGTGCTCGTCGGCATGCGACAATGATACAAGGGATGGAGCGGAGGCCATCCCAGATCGATGCGTAACGAGACCGTGCTCACTGTTCTCATCATCGACGACGAGCCCCAGATCCGCCGCGCCGTGCGCAACGCCCTGCGCGAGGAGGTGGCGCGTATCCTCGAAGCCGAGACCGGCCAGGAGGGGATCGACCTCGCCGCCGCCGAGCGGCCGGCGCTCATCGTCCTCGACCTCGGGCTGCCCGACCGCCAGGGGATCGACGTCTGCACGGAGATCCGCCGCTGGTCGAGCTCTCCCATCGTCGTCCTCTCGGCGCGCCATTCGGATCTCGAAAAGGCGGCCCTGCTCGACTCCGGGGCGGACGATTACATCACCAAGCCGTTCAGCACGCTCGAATTCACCGCCCGCATCCGCGCCCACCTGCGCCGCGCCCGGCCGGAGGTCGAGGCCACCGCCGAGGGCCGCATCGACCTCGGCCATCTGGTCGTCGACAGCGGGGCGCGCAAGGTGCTCAGGGACGGCGAGACGGTGCATCTGACCCCCATCGAATGGGAGCTGTTGCGCGCGTTCCTGGCCCAGGCCGGCCGCACCCTGACCCACCGCCAGCTCTTCCATGCGGTGTGGGGGCGCGCCTTCGGCGATCCGCAGCAGTATCTGCGGGTCCACGTCGCCAATCTGCGCCGCAAGATCGAGCAGGACGCCGTGCGGCCGCGGCTGATCCTCACCGAGCCCGGCGTCGGCTACCGTTTCGAGATCCCGGGCTGAGGTATGGAGAGCGCGGACGGCTGGCGCGCGCGCCCCTTCCGCGCCTGGCTGCTGTGGCTTCTGATGTTCGCCACCGTCACGGTGACGCTGAGCATCGCCCGCGATGAGCTCGACCCCACGCACGCGGTGCTCATCTACCTGCTCGTCGTGCTGGGGGCCAGCGCCAGCGGCGGTGGACGGCCGCTGGGATTCGGCCTCGCCCTCGCCTCGTTCCTGGCCATCGACTACTTCGTGCAGCAGCCGTACGACACCCTGAGCGTCTCCAAGCCGCTCGACTGGCTGGAGCTCATCGCCTTCCTCGCCACCTCGGCCGTCGCCACCGAATTGCTCGGCCGGGCCAACGCCGAGGCCGAGTCGGCGCGCCGCCACGCCGAGGAGATCGACCGCCTCTCCCGCGAGCGCACCCGGCTGATCGCCGAGGCCGAGCACGCCTCGGCTTTGCGCGAGGCCGACCGGATGAAGGACGCCCTGCTCGCCGCCGTCTCGCACGACCTGCGCACGCCGCTGACCACCATCAAGGCCCTGGCGCACGACATCGCCGGCGAGGGCGACGAGCGGGCGGTGATCATCGAGGGGCAGGCGGACCGCCTCAACCACATGGTGGCCGACCTCCTCGACCTGTCGCGCCTCAACGCCGGCGGCCTGCGCGTCGAGCCCGAGATCAACGCCGCCGAGGACCTGGTGGGCGCCGCCGCGCAGCAGGCGGCCGGCGTCCTCGGCGGCCGGGAGCTGCGCACCGCGGTCGAGCTGTCGCAGCCGGTGCTGCTCGGGCGGTTCGACTTCGTCCACGCCCTGCGCGCCCTGGTCAACCTGATCGAGAACGCGGCCAAGTACTCGCCGGCCGGCGCGCCCATCGACGTCTCGGTGGGCGGCGACGGCGAGTGGCTCACCATCCAGGTGGCGGACCGCGGACGTGGGGTCGACGCCGCCGAAGCAGAGCGGATTTTCGAGCCGTTCTACCGTTCACCCCAGGTGGCGGGCCATACCTCCGGCGCCGGGCTCGGGCTCGCCATCGCCCGCCGCCTCACCGAGGCGCAGGGCGGGCGGCTCACCTGCGCCGGCCGCCCGGGCGGCGGCAGCCTCTTCACGCTCTACCTGCCGGGGGCGTCTTTGTGAATTCTTTGTGCGCGGAGCGGCGATCTTTATGTCCTCTTCATGTGGACTTGGGTATGGTAGCCGCTGTCGAGGGGTTGACCGGTTTGCGGAGCAATAGTCGATTCCCGGTCCTGCCTCGGCGGCTTGCGGGCCGGCGCCGGTCCTCTCTCCCTTGCGGAGGCCCGGCGCCGTGCCGCGAGGTTGATCTCCCCGCCTGCTCTCCGCTTGACAGGGCGCGACCTCCAGACCCATGCTTCCGGCCCATGCGATCCTGCCCATGTCTGCTGATCCTTGCCGGGCTTGTCCTGGCGCCGCTCACCGCCCACGCCTTGCAGGGCGATCAGGACGATGCCATCGATCCGGATCGCCCTGACTTCACCGAAGGGACCGGCATCGTTCCGCTCGGCCGCGTGCAGGTCGAGGCCGGAGCCACCTACTCGCGGGCTGACGACACCAGGACCACCGCGGTGGGCGAGATCCTCGTCCGCGTCCCGTTGAGCCGGCGGGTGGAGGCCCGGATCGGCGTCGGCTCCTACGACTGGATCAACCGCGTCGGACCGAATACCACGGGGTATGAAGATCCGGAGATCGGCGTCAAGATCCAGGTCGCCGGCGGCGGGGACGACAATCCGGCGGGAAATCCGCTCGCTCGTCCGGAAGTGGCGCTGCTCTTCCTCACCTCGGTGCCGATCGGCGCCCGGCCGCTCACGGCGGACGTCTGGCAGCCGACCGCCAAGCTCGCCCTGGGCTGGGAGCTGACCAAGCGGTTCTCCCTCTCCTCCAACGTCAACCTCGCCGACCTCTCGGACGGCGGGAGGCGCTTCTCGCAGGTCGCGGTGAGCCTGTCGGCAGGCTATGCGCTCACCGACCGGTTGGACAGCTTCTATGAGGTCTTCGCCTTCTCGCGCGAAACGGCCGGCGGCCCGTCCACCCGCTATGCCGACACCGGCCTCGCCTTCACCGTCACCAACAACCTGAAGGTCGACGTCCGGGTCGGCTTCGGCTTCAACGACGCGCACCCGGACTACTTCGTGGGCACCGGCGCGAGTGTTCGGTGGTGAGGGCGATGGTGAGGGATCGGGTCAGTAGCTGTCGCCCGGATGGAGGGCGATCACCTCGGTGTTGACGCCGAAGTCCTCGAGAGCCTTTTCGAGCTTCTTCGGAGTGCCCTGGAGCGCCGGAAAGGTGCCCCAGTGGATCGGGATCACCTTGCGTACGCCGAGGTAGCGGCAGGCGCGGGCCGCCGAGGGCGGGTCCATGGTGAACAGGTCGCCGATGGGCAGGAAGGCGAGCTCGGGGCGGTGGATCTCGCCGAAGAGCTGCATGTCGGAGAAGAGCGCCGTGTCCCCGGCGTGGTAGAAGGTGAAGCCGCCCGGAAGCTTGACGATGTAGCCGGCGGCGAGACCGCCGTAGAGGATCTGGTCGCCGTCGGAGATGCCGCTCGAGTGGTCGGCGCGCACCATGGTGACGGAGAGGCCGAGGACGTCCTGGCAGCCGCCGAGGTTCATCGCCGAGCAGCCCTCCACCCCCTTCGATTCCAGCCAGCCGCAGATCTCGAAGTTGGCGACGATCGTCTTCGGCTTGTACTTTTTGGCGATGTCCACGGCGTCGCCCATGTGGTCGAAGTGGGCGTGGGTGATCAGCACCGCGTCCAGCCGCTCGAAGGTCTTGTCCGCCTCCGGACAGGCGGGATTGCCGGCGACCCACGGGTCGATCAGGACGACCTCACCGCCCGGCAGATCGCAGCGGACGGTGGCATGCCCCAGATAGGTGAACTTCGGGCGGGGGTGGTGATGGATCATGGCGCTCTCCCTCTTCTCATCGTCTCGAGACCAGTCGAGACCACTTGAGACCGGGGCGATTCTATCCGAGAAGATGGTAGAGTCCGCGCCATGGAAACCATGAGATCCATCGGCTCCTGGATGACGACTCTGCATGTCCTGGCGGCGCTCTGGTTCGCGGCCGGCGTCTTCTCCTCTTCGGTCGTGCTGGCCCAGGTGAAACGGGCGAAGAGCGCCCCGGAGCGCGCCTTCGGCGTCCGCCTCGTCGCGCGGCTGATGAACGTCTTCATCGTCCCCGGTGCCCTGGTCGCCGGAGCGCTCGGCTTCTACCTGGTCACCGGCCTGCACTTCGGCTTCGGTCCGTTCTGGGTGAAGGCTTCGATCGCCGTCTACCTGCTGGTGCTGGCCGGCATCCTGTTCTACCAGGCGCCCCACATCCGCAAGTCCGCCGAGACCGGGGACGCCATCGGCAAGGGGCCCGCGATGCTGACCCACATCGTCGCGCTGGCGATCGTGGTGATGGTCATCCTGATGGCGATGAAGCCGGCCCCCTGATACCCCCTGAAGAACCTGGAGAAATAAAAAACGGCCGCCGGAGCGGCCGTCGGGGGTAGAGCGGTGTTGCAACCGCGCGCTAGACCTGGAACTGCTTGAAGAAGTTCTCGCGCAGCTTGCTATTGAAAGCGTGGTCGGTCAGACGGTAGTAGATGGTCTGGGCATCCCGGCGCGGAGCCACCAGCCCGTAGGCCTTCAGCTTCGCCAGGTGCTGGGAGACGGCCGAAACCGAGACCCCCAACATCTCCGCCAGATCGCACACGCACAGCTCTTTCATGTTCTCGAGCAGATAGAGCAGCTTGAGCCGGGTGGAGTTACCCGCCAGGTTCATCAGCTCTGCGGCCTCTTCGATATCAGGGGTCCCCTCCAGGTTCTGCCTGATCTGGGCCATCTCTTTGGACGACATGCTCGGCGCCTCGCCTTTCATTTGCTTACCTCCAGGGTCATGGACGTTAATTCATCCTTCCAACTCCCCCCCACAGCGCCATGCCGAAGGGGGAAAATCGCTGCCTCTTTGTAACTACGTGTCCTCTGTACCCCTATCCGGGACACGAGGAGCTCCTGGGGTCACGCAGAAGTCCAGCCACCGGCGGCCGGCCACGCACTTGCATTGAGGTTTTACCACAGCGATGTTGAACACTCTCGATTGTACTCATGGGCATGGCCGAAATCTAGCCCTTCGGAAGCTCTCCCCAGTGACTTTGTCCCGTTTGAGTCTCCAGCAGCACCTTGGGCCACAACAGAGACCGGGGTCATTTTATTCCTATCTTGAGGAGTGTTGCAAGCCCCCCGTATAATCGGCTCCGGAAGGAGACCACTCATGCCGTCTCAAGCAACGATCGAATACTGCACCATCTGAAACTACTACCCTCGTGCCGCCGGTCTGGCGGAGGAGCTGGAGAAGCAGCTCGGCATCAAGCCGCAGCTTATCAAGGGGAGCGGAGGAGTCTTCGAGGTGACCGTGAACGGTGCCCTCGTCTTCTCCAAGAAGCAGACCGGGAGGTTCCCGGAGCCCGGAGAGATCACCGGCAAGCTGCAGGCGAAGGCGGTCGGCTCCCAGGCGTGACACGTCCGATGTGACCATCCCATTCCTCCTCTCACTCCTGCTCGGCGCCGGCCTTTTGGGGCTGGCGTTGAGCGTCGAGGAGCGGCGGCGCGCGGCGCCTCCGCTGCCGCCGGCCGCGGCGGCTCCGCCGCGCGGCACGGCGACCGTCCTGCTCCCGGTCCGGAACGAAGAGGACAACATCGTGCCGTGCCTCGACGGTCTGCTCGCCCAGACCGCCGAGCCGCTCGTGCGCGTGATCGACGACGGCTCCGAGGACGCCACCGCCTCGCTCGTGGCCGCTCGGACCCCCGGCACCGAGAATACGCCCGGTCCTCGCCTCACGCTGCTCCAGGCAGGCCCGCTGGCCGCCGGCTGGCCCGGTAAAGTCCATGCGCTCTGGGTGGGCAGCCGCGGGGTCGAGACCCCCTGGCTGCTGCTCACCGACGCCGACGCCCGCCACGCGCCGGAGCTCTTGGCGCGTGTCCTCGCCGCCGCCGCGGAGTACCGGCTGGACGGCGTCTCCGTCGCCGGCTCGCAGGAGGCCCGCGGGCTGGGTGAGAACCTGCTGACCCCCGCGGTCTTCGCTGTTCTCGACGCCGTGCTGGGCGACTGGCAGGCGGCGGCCGAGGGCGGCGGCCCCGCGGTGGCGAACGGCCAGCTCATCCTGGTGCGCCGCGCGCTGTGGGAGGAGGCCGGCGGCTTCGCGACTCTGCGCACCGCGCCGATCGACGACGTGGCGCTCGCCCGCCGCCTGCGCGCCGCCGGCGGGCGCACCGGCTTTTTCCGCGCCCCGGACCTGCTGCACGTGCGGATGTACCGCGGCTGGGCCGAGGGGTGGCGGGGCTGGCGCCGCAACCTGGGAGCGCTCTTCGCCGAGGCGCCGGCCCTCGCCCTCGCCACCTTCGCCGTCCTCCTGCTGCCGCCGCTCACCCTGGCCGGCCTGATCCTCACCGGGCACTGGACCGAAGCCCTGCTGCTGTGGAGCGGCGGCGCGGCCGCCTCGGCGCTGCTCCGTTCGGGCAGCGGACACCATCCGGCGTGGGGCCTGCTCTCTCCGTGCGATGCCCTGGCGCTCGCCGCCGTGCTCGCCCTGGGCATCCTGGACCGCCGCCGCAACCGGCCGGTACGCTGGAAGGGCCGCCAGGTGCGGGCGGACTAGCGCGGAGGTGTGAGAATATAGTGACCGTCCGCCCACTGGGAGCGGTAAAACTGACCCGCGAAATCTATGAGACTCGCTCTTGCTGAACTGTGGTCGATGCACCCACGGCTGCGGGGACACCCGACGGACTACGCGAGGTTCGGGGCGCTCGCGCTTCAGCGTGCGGGACATGACTCTCCGGTTCGGGCGGGTGTTCGCCATGGAGCCGAGGAGAATACCGCGGACCTCGAATGGCACGCCCAGGATCCAACCCTGCTCCAAGTGCTTGACGGCAACCGAATCACCGAGGATGGTGCGGAAGCGGTCGCGCTCGCCTATGCGAGCTCGTCGGCAGGCTGGGTGATGAAGCGCAGGCTTCAGCGTTCGGAAAGCGCCGATTGGTTGCTGCACAACGACGAGCGTTGGCTTGCCCTGGAGGTGAGTGGCGTGACGACGGGCGACCCTTGGGCTCGGCTGGAAGACAAGAAGAGGCAAGTCGCTCATTGCTCGCTGGCCGCCGAACGGCTCGCGGTCGTCGTCGCGTTCGAGCGGCCCGACATCCTGGCGGATAGCCCATGACGAAGACGGATTCCATCCTGGCCGGCCTGACGGAGGACGAGCTTGACACGTTGGTGTCGATCGCCATCCGCCGTGCGGAAATCCTCGACGAAACGCAGTCGCCGGGTGCGAACGACGCATGGTCTGAAGTCGTGGTCTACGAAGAGCGGCTGGCCGCGTTGACCCGGCCGGACGACGTCCCGGGAGGAGTTGCCCGAGTCGGCGCGGTGACCGCGGCTCTGGCGGCAGGACGGCGCAGCGACGCGTCGCGCCTGGCGTCGCGGTATCTCGCCGAAGAGGCGTTTCCGTCCGAGAGGCGAGAGGCGATCCAGCGAGCTTTCCAGGAGGATCAAGCGCGCCTTGCCCAGCGCTTTCCTGCTCTCGCCAAGACCGGCCGCTTGGCCGAGCTGGCCGTCTGGCGAGCCAGCACGTCCACCCATCTGCATGTTTTCCCGCGGGCTGCGTGACGATGGAAACGGTCGCCTTCTATTCCTACAAGGGCGGCGTTGGGCGAACTCTTCTCGTTGCGAACACGGCACAATTTCTGGCCATGGCCGGGCGCCGCGTCGTGGCGCTCGACCTGGACCTCGAGGCTCCAGGATTGCATCAGAAGCTCGCCAACCCGAGCGCCTTGAGAGCTGAGCCCGGAGAGCTTCGTGGGGCCGTGGACGCTCTCCTGGAAGCTCTTGAAGGGGAGCCGCGGAAGCAGAGCCTGCAGCAAATCGCCATCGAAATCGCTCTGCCTGCCGGCACCGGCGGCTCGCTTCTCCTCATCCCGGCAGGCTCCGCTCCCTCGCACGCCTATTGGGCGGCGCTCGAGCGGTTGAACGGCTCTCTTCGGTCAAACCCGCGCAACGGCGGGCTTCCCGAGGCCATCCTGGAGCTCCAGGCTCAGATCGCGGAGAAATTCGCTCCCGACCTTCTGCTGATTGATTCTCACCCCGGGATCACGGAGCTCGGTGGGTTGGCGACGTCGATCCTGGCCGACCGGGTCGTTTGCTTGACCACGACGGCTCCGGAATCGGTTGAAGGCACTCGTGTCGTTGCCGAAGCACTGCGCAGCGCGCCAAGACTTTCATCCCAACAGCCCCTGCGAATCGATTTTCTGGTCACCCGGGTGATGCCCGGATGGCTCGCGTCCAATGTTTCCCGTTTGCTCGAAGATCTGGGGGACTCCGTGGCGGTGCTCCCGCACAACGACGCCGCCAACGAGGCGAGCGCCCTCTCAAGCTGGGCTGAATGGGGGTGGGCTTGGGAGGGCCTTGGCGCTGGCGCTGAATTGAGGCTGCTTCCCACGACGCTCCGTTGGGTTACCGAATCGTTCCCGGTTCGCAACCAGGACCCGGACTAGATCCGGTCTTCGTACCAGCAGCTCTGGCCCGCCGACTCTTCCACCGAGACGGCGAGGGTGTCGATCCGCGAGCCGGCCAGGCTCGGCGCCAGCTCCTGCCAGAACATGCGCGCCAGCAGCTCGATCGAGGTGTTCGGGAGCGGCAGGAGGAGCACGTCGTCCTCCGGGAAGCGGTAGACGCGCGGGCCGCAGAGCACCTCGACCGCGCCGCCGGCCCGCGACCACTGGAGACGCCGGCTCTCCGCCGGCAGGAGGGTGACGCTGTCGAGGCGCGCGCACCGGCTGCGCAGGAGCTTCTTGAAGCTGTCGAGGTCGATCAGCAGCCCTTCCTCGTCGAGACCGGCGCCGCTGAGCTCCACCTTCACCCGGTAGTTGTGGCCGTGCAGCAGCTCGGCGCCGCCACCGGCGAAGAGGGTGAAGTGGGCGGCCGAGAACTTGAAGTCCTCCTTGGCGAGTGAGATCCGGTACCGGGACATGGGCGGGGATTGTATAAGATCGACATAAGATCAGCCGATGGTGCCCCTCACCGTTCTGCTCCTCCTCGCCGCTGCCACCGGCCTGCCGGCCGCCGAGCCACAGAGCTTCTCACCTCCCGAGGAGCCGCGCCACTACATGCCCGAGCGCGGCTACGACCTCCGCCATCTGCGTCTCGATCTGGCGTTCGACTGGGAGAAGAAGGAGGTCTCCGGCACCGCCACGAACACCCTCGCGCCGCTGCGCCCGGGTCTCGACCACCTGGAGTTTCACGCCGCCGGGCTGGAGGTGGCGCGGGTAAGGCTGGCAGGCGAGGAGCTGCCGTTCTCGCGCGACCCCGCGGCGCAGACGCTGACCGTCCATCTCGGCCATGCCCACGCGGTCGGTGAGGAGCTGGAGATCGCCATCGAGTACTCCGCCCACCCGCGCACCGGCCTCTACTTCGTCGGTCCGGACGCCGCCTATCCGGCCAAGCCGAAGCAGATCTATTCGCAGGGGGAGCCCGACCTCAACCGCTACTGGTTTCCGAGCTGGGACGCCCCCAACGACCGCGCCACCTCCGAGCTGCTCGCGACGGTCAAGAAGCCGCTCCAGGTGATCGGCAACGGCAAGCTGGTCGAGGTGGCCGATCATCCGGACGGAACGCGCACCTTCCACTGGAAGATGGAGCAGCCGCATCCGGTCTATCTCACCTCCGTCGTGGTGGGTGAGTTTGCGCGCGTGGCAGACGCTTGGCAGGGGGTGCCGATCGAGTACTACGTGCCGCCCGGCCGCGAGGCCGACGCGCGCGCCGCGCTCGGCCGGACGCCCGAGATGATGGGCTACTTCTCCGAGCTCACCGGCCTTCCGTACCCCTTCGCCAGGTATGCGCAGTCCTTCGTCTACGACTTTCCGTGGGGCGGCATGGAGAACATCACCGCCACCACCGAGACGGAGCGCACCCTGCACACCGCGGATCAGGACGCCGACTTCCCGAGCGACGACCTGGTGTCGCACGAGCTCGCCCATCAATGGTTCGGCGATCTCATCAGTTGCCGGAGCTGGGACCAGACCTGGCTGAGCGAAGGGTTCGCCGACTACTTTGCCGCGCTCTGGGACGGCCACGCGCATGGCGCCGACGCGTTTGCGGTCGCCGTCGACGGCCTGCGCGAGGGCTATCTGGCCGAGGCTGAGGGGGACTACCGCCGGCCGATCGTCACCCAGCGCTTCACCGATCCGATCCGCATGTTCGACGCCCACTCCTACCAGAAAGGCGCGCTCGTCCTCCACATGATCCGCTCTCTCGTCGGCGAGGACGCCTGGTGGCGCGGCTTCCGCGAGTACGTTCACCGGTACGCCGGCCGGACGGTGACGACGGCGGACTTCCAGGGCACGATGGAGGAGATCTCCGGCGTGCCGCTCGGCCCGCTGATCGACCAGTACGTCCTCGGCGCCGGCCATCCCGAGCTGGGGGTGCGCTGGGAGTGGCGGCCGGAGACGCGGCAGGTCCACATCACGGTCGAGCAGCGCCAGCGGATCTCCGAGGAGACCGGCTTCTTCTCCTTCCCGGTGGAGATCGAGCTGCTCGGCGAAAGTGGAGCCCAGGTGCAGCGGGTCGAGCTGGAGGCGCGGCGGCACCAGGAGATCGACCTGCCGAGCGAGACCCGGCCGCGGACGGTGGTGTTCGATCCGCACGGCTGGATGCTCAAGACGCTCGACTTCCGGAAGCCGCTCGACGAGTGGATCGCCCAGCTCGACGCCGCGCCGGAGCCGGCGGCCCGGCTGGACGCCCTGCGCGCGCTGGGCGCCCTCGGCGGCGGCATGGCGAAAGGGGAGGCGGAGGCGGCGCTCGGCCGGGTGCTCCACGGCGGCGATTTTCACGGCCTGCGCCGCGCGGCGGCGGACGCGCTCGGCGCGCTCGGCACCGAAGCCGCCCTGCGCGAGCTTCAGGCTGGCCCGGGGCCGGCTGGCGAGGCGGACAGCCGGGTGCGCACGGCGGTGCTCGGCGCGCTCAAGAAATTTCCCCAGCACCGCGAGCTGATCCCGGTCCTCCGCCGGGCGCTCGAAGAAGACCGCAGCTTCGCCGTCCGCTCCGCCGCCGCCAACGCGCTCGGCGCCTTCCGCGCCGAGCGCGCCGAGGTGGCGCCGCTCCTGGTCCGCGCCCTGGCGCAGAAGAGCCCGCGCGATCTGCTCCGCGCCAGCGCCTTGAGCGCGCTGGCCGAGCTCGACGCGCCACAGCTCGTCGAGCAGGCCGAGCGCTACGCACGCTACGGCGCGCCGGACGGCGCCCGCACCCGAGCCATGCTCTCCCTGGCCCGCTATGCCGCCCGGCAGAAGGACGAAAAGGTCAAAGAAGAGGCCCGACGGGTTCTCGAAGGCTATCTGGACGATCCGGTCTACCGCGTCCGGCGCGAGGTCTACACCGCTCTCGGCGCTCTCGGCGATCCGGCGGCGATTCCTGCCCTGGAGAGGAGCGTCCGGAACGAGGTGGACGGCGAGCAGCGCGGCAAGGCCGAGGCGGCGCTCCGCTCCCTGCGCGCGGCGAAGAGCGGCGGCGGCGTGGCGGTGGCGGGCGATCTCGCCGGCCGTGTCGAGCAGCTCGAACGGGAGTCCGACGTGCTGCGGGTGCGGATCGAGGAGATGGAAGGCAAGAAGCACTGAGAGGGGCGAAGCGGGCCCTCACGCCACCGGAGGCCCCTTCTTGGGGGCCGGCCGCAGGAACGGCCGCGCGCTCAACGGCAGCGTGCCGTCCAGGTCGTCGGCGTACTCGGCGCTGTAGATGTCGAGCAGGGAGAGGAAGAGGGCGGCGACCATCGGGCCGATGATGAAGCCGGTGGGGCCGAACATGGCGAGGCCGCCCAGGGTGGAGAAGAAGACCATCAGATCGTGCATCCCCGTCTCCTGACCTACCAGCCGCGGACGGAGCACGTTGTCGATGTTGAAGATGACGACCAGGGAGACGGCGAGGATTCCCACCCCCTGCCAGAGGTGGCCGCTGGCCATCTGGATGAACGCGGCCGGCAGCAGGACCGGCCAGGAGCCCGCCATCGGTACGATGGCGAGGAGCGTCACCACCATCCCCCACAGGAAGGGCGAGCTGACGCCGAAGATCCACAGGGTCAGGCCGGAGAGCGTCCCCTGGACCAGGGCGATGAGCAGCGTCCCGCGCACCGTGGCGCGGGCGACGGCGGTGAAGCGGGTGGCGATCGCGTTCTTGTGCTCGCGGTCGAGCGGCACGAGGAAGCGCAGCCGGCGCAGCAGGTCTTTGCCGTCGCGGAAGAAGTAGAACATGGTGAACAGGGTGATGAAGAGGACGAGCACCACCTGCAGGGTGCCGCGCGAGGTGGCATTGATGGCCTTGCCCACCAGCGGGCCGGCCTGGGAGGCGATCTCCTGGAGACCGGCCCGCCAGTTCCACCGGTCGAGCTGGAGGTCGCGGATCAGCGGCAGGTCGCGCAGCGGCGCCAGCGGGTCCGGCTGGCCCGGTGCGAGGAGCGCCGAGATCCTGACCTGCGCCGCGTGGTAAAAGCTCACCGCCTCGCGGGCCACCAGATCGGCGACGCCGAAGAACGGCAGGATCAGACCGAGGAGCAGCACGAGGCAGCAGAGCAGCGAGGCGATCGTCCGCCGGCCGCGGACCACGCGCAGGAAGCGTTCATACAGCGGATAGAAGAGCGTCGCGAAGACCGCCGCCAGGAGCACCGGCACGAAGAACGGCTGCACCATCCGGAAGAAGAGGAGAGTGGTGCAGAGAAGGATGCCGATGAAAAAATAGCGGGTGAGGGTCTTGTCGTTCATGGCGGCAGGAGCTCTGTGCTGTTCTATTCTTTCACGGTCTGCATGTTTTTCCCGGCCTGGCTCGCCCGTTGCATCGTCTACGGCTTGTGACGGGAAGAGAAGGCCGATCTGGTTTTCGCAGACCTGTTCAGGAGATTCGCATGGCCATGGTTCGTTTGTCACGATCCGCGCTGCTGTTTCTTACGGCGTTGATCTTGTTTGTGTTGGTCGGCGCGGCGCCTCCGGCTCCCGCGCCCCCAGCCCCAGTCCCGGCCCCAGCAGCCCCTGCTCCTCAGGCGCCGCCACAAGCTCCAGTGGTCTCCCCGACACCGGCCGACGTCCAGATCCTCCTCGACCGCACCAACTTCTCGCCCGGCGTCATCGACGGCCAGGGAGGCGGCAACACGCGCAAGGCCCTGGCGGCGTTCCAGGAGGCGCACGACCTGCCGGCGACCGGCACCCTCGATCCGGTCACCTGGCAGAACCTCCAGGCGGCGGGCGGCGGGCCGGTGCTCATGGCCTACACCATCACGCCGCAGGACACGGCGGGTCCGTTCTACAAGATCCCCGAAGAGATGGAGGACAAGGCCAAGCTGCCGGCCCTCGGCTATTCCTCGCTCCTGGAGATGCTGGCCGAGCGCCACCACTCGACGCCGGAGTTCCTGCAGAAGCTGAATCCGCAGGCGAAATTCGTCGCCGGAGAGATCCTGCGGCTGCCCGCCGTGCGGGTCGTTCCGGCCGAGGCGGAGCACATGCCTGCCGAATCCAACATCCGCGTCGTCGTGTCGAAGGAGAAATCCACCCTGATCGTCGAAAACGGCGACGACCTCCTCTTCTTCGCGCCGGTGACCTCGGGCAGCGAGCACGACCCGCTGCCGCTGGGGGAGTGGAAGATCAAGGGGGTGTCGCGCAATCCGGTCTTCCACTACAACCCCAAGCTGTTCTGGGACGCCGAGCCGGGCCAGGGCAAGGCGACGATCCCCGCCGGGCCGAACAATCCGGTGGGCCTGGTGTGGATGGACCTGAGCAAGGAGCACTACGGCATCCACGGCACGCCGGAGCCGAAGACGATCGGCAAGACGAGCTCGCACGGCTGCGTGCGGATGACCAACTGGGACGCCCTGACCGTGGCGGCACTGGTGAAGCCGGGGACGCCGGTCCTGTTCCAACCCTGACAGCCGGAAATCTTCCGGGGGAGACGCGGTGATGCGGCGGGAGGCAGGGAAGGGTCCGGAGAAGAAGTCGGGCGTGCCGGTCGTCCTGGCCGGCCTGGGAGGCTTTCTCCTCGGCGCCGCGACGGTGCTGCTCGTGGTCTGGATCTATATGACGCAATCGACGACCCAGTCGTCTGAGCGTTCCTTCGCGCCCGCGCCGTCCTTTTCCCAGCCCGCGCCGGCTCCGCAGTCCCTGGCGCCCGTGCCGCAGGCCTCTCCTCCGCCCCCCGGCCAACTGGTGCCGCAGCTTCCCTCCGCGGTGCCCCCCGTCCCCTCCGTGCAGCCGCCGGCCGCGCCGCCTCCCGACGACCTGGCATCGCGCAACCTGCTCCTGCCGGTCCAGGGGATCCGCGTCCAGCAGCTCCAGGACACCTTCAGCGACTCCCGCGGCAACGGCGCGCGCCGGCACGAGGCGCTGGACATCATGGCTCCGCGCGGCACGCCGGTCCTCGCCACCGAGGACGGCCGCATCGCCAAGCTCTTCACCAGCAAACAGGGCGGCCTGACCATCTACGAGTTCGATCCCACCATCGCCTACGCCTACTACTACGCCCACCTCGACCGCTACGCCGACGGCCTCAAGGAAGGCGACGCCGTCCGCCGCGGCCAGGTCCTCGGCTACGTCGGCAGCACCGGAGACGCCAGCCCCGACGCCCCCCACCTCCACTTCTCGATCTTCCGCTTGACCGCGGAGAAGCAGTGGTGGAAGGGAGAGGCGGTGAACCCTTTTGGGTTGCTGCGGTAGCGGGAGGCGGGCAAGGACATCAAGGACCTCAAGGACCAGGCAGGCGCGCGTCCTTTGTCCTTGCTGTCCTTGCTGTCCTTGCTGTCCTTTAAACCCTTGCCGGCGTGAGCGGCTCCTCCTCGCGCCAGACCGCCGGGCCTTCCGTGTAGTGCTCCCGCTTCCAGATCGGGATCTCGGTCTTCAGCCGTTCGAGAGCGATGCGGCTCGCCTCATAGGCGGCGGCGCGGTGGGGTGAAGCCACGGCGATGACCACGCTCGCCTCGCCGACCGGCACCTCGCCGAGGCGGTGGACGATCGCCGCCCGCAGTCCGGGAGACGACGCTTCGAGGTCGGCGGCGATGCGGGCCAGTCCCTCCAGGGCCATCGGCCGGTAGGCGCTGTAGGTGAGCTTCGAGACGCTGCGGCCGGCGTGGCTGTCGCGCACCGTTCCCAGGAACACCAGGACCGCGCCGCGCTGTGGGCCGGCGACGGCGGCCACCACGCTCTCCTGGTCGATCGGCCCATCCACCAGATCTGCCCGGAATGGCCCGGCGCCGCCGGAGACCGGAGGGAGGAGCGCCACCTCGGCGTCCGCGGTGAGCGGCTCGTCGGGCGTGACCACCCGGCCGTCCACCGCCACCGCCAGGCGCGGCCAGAGAGGGACGAGCTTCGGATACGCGGCGCTCAGCCGTTCGCGCAGATCGCTCACCCGGCTGCCGTCGGGAACCTCGAGTTCCATCTCCTGCGACCCCAGGGCGTCGCCGGCGCTGGCGAAGGCGAGCAGACGAATCTTCATGAGGCGGAATGGTAGCATCCGGCCGTGGAGTGTCTCGACGCCGTTGTGGTGGGAGCCGGGCCGAATGGGCTGTCGGCGGCGGTGACGTTGGCGCAGGCGGGGTGGCGGGTGAAGGTGGTCGAGGCGAAGGAGACGATCGGCGGCGGGGCGCGGTCGGCGGAGCTCACTCTGCCGGGGTTTGTGCACGACGTCTGCTCCGCGATCTATCCGATGACCATCGGATCGCCGTATCTGTCCACGCTGCCGCTCGAGGAGCATGGGCTGCGCTGGGTCCAGCCTCCCGTGGCTCTCGCCCACCCTTTGGACGATGGGACGGCGGGCGTCGTGGCGCGCGGCGATTTTGCGGCGACGGGGGAGAGCCTGGGGCTCCAGGACGACGCGCGGGCGTGGCGGCGGCTGTTCGAGCCATTGGCCAGGGGGTGGACGTCGCTGGCGGAGGACGCCCTCGCGCCGCTCCGCTTTCCGCGGCATCCGTTCTTCATGGCCCGCTTCGGCTTTCTCGGCTTGCGCTCGGGCGCCGGCTTGGCCCGCGGACGGTTCAGCGGTCCGCAGGCGCGCGCTCTTTTCGCCGGCGTCGCCGCACACTCGTTCCTCCCTCTGGAGAGCATCCCCACCGCGGCGGTCGGCCTGATGCTCACCGCGTCCGGCCATGCGGTCGGCTGGCCGCAGCCGGTGGGCGGCGCGCAGCGCGTGCCGGATGCCCTGGCGTCGATCCTGACCGCGGCCGGTGGCACGATCGAGACCGGCTGGCAGGTCGGGGCGCTCACCGAGCTGCCGCCGGCCCGCGCCTATCTGCTCGATCTCACCCCCGCCCAGCTTTTGCGCTGGGGCGGCCTGCGCTGGCCGGACTCCTACCGCCGCCGCCTCGCCCGTTTCCGCTATGGTCCGGGAGTTTTCAAAATGGACTGGGCGCTGTCCGGTCCCATTCCCTGGCGCGCCGAAGCGTGCCGCCGCGCCGGCACGGTGCACGTCGGCGGCACCCTGGAGGAGATCTCGCTCTCCGAGCGCGACGCGTTCGAAGGACGTGTCACCGAGCGGCCGTTCGTCCTCGTCGGTCAGGCCAGCCTGTTCGATCCGACCCGCGCTCCGGCGGGATCGCACACCGCCTGGGCCTACTGCCATGTGCCGAACGGATCGACGGTCGACCGCAGCGCCGCGATCGAGGCGCAGATCGAGCGCTTCGCTCCCGGCTTCCGCGACCTCGTGCTGGCGCGCCACTGCGTGAACACGGCGGCGCTGGAGGCCTACAACCCGAACTGCGTGGGCGGCGACATCAACGGCGGCGCCGGCACGCTCGCCCAGCTCTTCACCCGGCCGGTCGCCCGCCTGGTCCCCTACTCGACGCCCGATCCGCGGGTGTTCATCTGCTCGTCCAGCACCCCGCCGACCGGCGGCGTGCACGGCATGTGCGGCTATCACGCCGCCCAGGCGGTATTGCGGGCGGTCAGGTAGGCGGCAACCGTTCCACTCTCTGATCGAGCACCTTCGCCAGCAGCTCGCGCACCGTGGCGCCGTCGGGCGGCACCCGGAGATCGGGCGCCAGGGCGGCGAGCGGTTCCAGCATGAAACGGCGTTCACGCAGGCGGGGATGGGGGAGGGTCAGCTCGGGGGTGGAGATTTCGACGTCGCCCTCGTCACCGTAGAGGAGCAGGTCGATGTCGAGCGGGCGCGGTCCGAGACGGACGCCGAGACGGCGGCCGGCGGCGTGCTCCAGGGCCTTGGCGACGGCGAGGACCGCGTCCGGGGGGAGCGCGGTCCGCGCGAGGACGGCGGTGTTGAGGAAATCGGGCTGCGGGAACGGAGAGATCGCGGCGGTGCGATAGAACGGGGCGACCCGGAGGGGACCCAGAGCTGCCTCCAGGTCCCGCAGGGCGCGGCGCAATGCGGACTCGACCGCGGCGGTCGATCCGATCGGGCCAATCGATCCGGCATTGCTGCCGAGAGCGAGCGCGACGAGCGCCTCACTCCTCGTCGTCGAAGTCCTCTTCCTCCTCCTCGTCTTCAGCGAGGTCGGCGCCCTCGATCCCTTCCGGCACGACATCTTCGTCGATATCGGTATCGATCGGCTCGCCCTCGTCCACGTCGATCGGTTTCACCGCATCAGCCTTGCGCCGGCGCCGCGCCGAGCTCACTGCCGGAGTGTCCGACTGCGCAGCATCCTTCTGGTTCGCTCCACACTTGGGACAGACCGAATCGGACTTGCCGAGGTCATAGAATTTCGTCCCACAGTTGAAGCACGCGAATTTGGTTCCCAATTTGAGCTCAGGCATAGCAGACTCCCGACCGGCGCAGTGGACCGGTTCAGAGGGCGGTGAAGCTAGCATCCACTGGAAAGCCTGTCAACCAGGCGACCTCCCTGTTAAACTTGGGGGCTCTTATGAAACACCTCGTGCTGTCCCTCTCACTCTTGGCTGTCACCCTCCCGGCGATCTCGGTGTTCTCGACGAGCACGGCCGCGGCGGACAAGCTCCCCGACCCCAAAGCGCCCGGCCTCGACGGCACCGCCCGCCTGAAGGCCCTGGTCGAGCGCGTGAAGATCGAGCAGAGCCATCTCAAGACGCTGGAGGCCAAGTTCACCCAGACCCAGCAGAGCGCCATGCTCGTCACCCCGGAGACCTCGACCGGCGGTTTCTCCTACGCGGCGCCCGACCGGGTGCGCTGGGAGTATGCGACGCCCAATCCGATCTCGGTGGTGATCAAGGGCGAGGAGATGACCACCTGGTACCACGACCTGAAGCGTGCCGACCTGCTGAAGATCGGCCGCTACTCCAACCAGGTGTTCAAATATCTCGGCGCCAGCGGCAACATGGACAGCCTGGTCGAGTACTTCACCGTCCGCCTCACCGCGCCGCCGAAGAAGGGGGTCCCCTACCAGATGGAGCTGATCCCCCGCTTCTCGCGCATCTCGAAGCGCATCAAGTCGATGAGCCTGTGGATCGACGACGAGTCGTTCCTGCCGGTCCGCCTCAAGTACGTCGAGGCGGACGGCGACTGGACCGACTACAAGTTCACCGACATGAAGATGAACTCCGCCATCCCCGCCGACCGCTTCGTGCTCAACATCCCGAAGGGCGTCCAGACGCGGGTGATCGACCTCGGCCAGCAGGCGAAGTCGGAGCGCTGACTCCCATCCCATGGCATTGCAGTTCGAAGTGCTCGCCGGTTCAGCCGAACCGCAGGGCGGGGCGCGCCTCGGCGATCTCAGCCGTCTCGGCCGCCTCGGTCGTCTCACAACGCCGCACGGCGTGATCGAGACGCCGGCGTTCATGCCGGTCGGTACCCTGGGCGCGGTCAAGGGGATGCCGCCGTGGGAGCTGGCGGCGGCGGGTGCCTCGGTCATGCTGAGCAATCTCTACCACCTGGCGCTGCGCCCCGGCATCGACGTCATCGAGAAGCTGGGTGGCCTGCACGCCTTCACCGGCTGGTCCGGGCCGATCCTCACCGACAGCGGCGGCTTCCAGGTGTTCAGCCTGGGCTCCCTGCGCAAGGTGGACGAGGGCGGGGTCACCTTCCGCAGCCATCTCGACGGCTCGGCGCTGCGCTTCACGCCGGAAAACGTCGTCCAGATGCAGCGCCGCCTCGGCGTCGACGTCGCCATGATGCTCGACGAGTGCCCCCCCTGGCCGGTCGAGCACGCGGTGGCCGAGGCGGCGTGGCAACGCACCCTGGGCTGGGCGCGGCGGGCTCGAGAGGCGTGGGAGGCGAGCTCCGGGCAGAGCGGCGGCGGTCTCTTCGGTATCGTCCAGGGGAGCGTCTTCCGCGATCTGCGCGAGCGGGCGGCGGTGGAGATCGCCGGGCTCGGCTTCGACGGCTACGCCATCGGCGGCGTGAGCGTCGGCGAGCCGTCGGCCGACCGCTGGGGCATCGTCGAATGGACGGCCCCGCTCCTGCCGGCGGACAAGCCGCGCTACCTGATGGGGGTGGGCACGCCGCAGGACATCACCCGCGCGGTGCTCGCCGGCGTCGACCTCTTCGACTGCGTGCTGCCGGCGCGCAACGCCCGCCACGGCGTCCTCTTCACCCGCGACGGCGTGCTGCGGATCAAGAACGCCTGCTACCGCGACGACCCGCGGCCGCTCGACGCCGCGTGCGGCTGTCCGGCCTGCTCCGGCACCTCGCGCGCCTTCCTCCACCACCTGATTCGCGCGGGCGAGCTGACCGGCGCCGTGCTCGCCACCCTGCACAACGTGCGCTTTTATCTTGACTTTATGGCGGAGCTTCGGCAGGCTATCAGGCTCGGTACGCTCACCCCTCTGAGCAACGAAGCACGTGACGCAGGCCCGTCCTGCCGGGAGCAAGCACGCAAATGATGTCGATCGAATCCTGGACCACGCTCGCCTTTCAGGGCGGAGGCTTGCGCGACTTTGGGAGCATGGTCCTCCCCATCGCCATCCTGGCGATCTTCTACCTCCTCGTGTGGGTGCCGGCGCGCAAGAAGCAGAAAGATTTCCAGGCTCTCGTGGAGAGTCTGAAGAAGGGGGACCGGGTGGTCACGACGGGGGGCCTCTATGGTGAGGTCGTCTCCGTCGACGGCCCGACGGTGATTCTGAAGATCGCCGATACCGTCAAGGTGAAAGTCGCCAAAGCGGCGATCTCCTCCCTCGAAGGCGATGGGGACAAAGGCGACAAAGGGGACAAGCGATGAAAACCAACCTGCTCTGGCGTGGGCTCCTGATCCTGGCGGTCGCCGTGATCGCGGTGGTCCTCGCCTATCCGCCTCAGAAGAAGATCAACCTGGGCCTCGACCTCCAGGGCGGCATGCACCTGGTCCTCCAGGTCCATACGGAGGACGCGCTCCGGGCGGAGACCGATTCGGACATGTCGCGCCTCCTGCGCCAGGCCGAGGATTCCAAGCTCGCCGGCCTCCAGGGGCGCCGGGTGAGCGACACCAGCTTCGAGGTCACCGGCCTGGGGCCCGACACCCGGGACTCGCTGGCGACCCTGGCGGAGAAATACCTCGCCAACTGGTCGTCGCAGGCCCAGGAAGGCCGCATGGTGTTCACCATGAAGACGGAGAACATCAACAGCATCCGTGATCTCGCGGTCACCCAGGCGAAGCAGACGATCGACAACCGGGTCAACAACTTCGGTGTCGTCGAGCCGGTGATCCAGGCGGCGTCGAACTACCGCATCATCGTCGAGCTGCCCGGCGTCGACGACACCGAGCGGGTCCGCCGGCTGATCAAGAACACGGCGTTCCTCGAGTTCCGCATCGTCCAGTATCCGCCGAACGGCGGCGGCGTGGGGAGCCCGGAGCAGATCACCCAGCACTTCAACGGCCAGCTCCCGCCCGACCTCGAGATCATGGAAGGCGACCAGCGCAACCAGGACAACATCGTGGTCGGCAAGCAGTACTACGCGGTGGAGAAGCGGCGCGCGGTCACCGGCCGTGACCTCAAGACGGCGCGGCCCGGCATGGGCCAGTTCAACCAGCCGATCGTCGAGTTCAGCCTGACCCCGGACGGCGCGCAGAAGTTCGGCGAGCTGACTGGCGCCAACATCAACAAGCCGCTCGCCATCGTGCTCGACGGCCGGATCGTCTCGGCGCCGAACATCCACTCGCGGATCACCGACAACGGCCAGATCGAGGGCGGCTTCACCCAGCAGCAGGCGCAGGACCTGTCGACCGTGCTGCGCTCCGGCGCCCTGCCGGCCGGCATCACCTATCTGGAAGAGCGTTCCGTCGGTCCGTCGCTCGGCCGCGACTCCATCCAGTCGGGCCTGCGCGCGGGCGTCGTCGGCACCTCCCTGGTCATCATCGCCATGCTGGCGATCTATGCCCTGAGCGGCGTCAACGCCATTGCGGCCCTGCTCCTCAACGTGCTGATCCTCTTCGGCGGCATGGGCGCCTTCCACTCGACGCTGACCCTCCCCGGCATCGCCGGCATCATCCTGACCATCGGCATGGCGGTGGACGCCAACGTGCTGGTCTTCGAACGGATCCGCGAGGAGATGCACGCCGGGCGCACCGTCCGGTCGGCGATCGAGCAGGGATTCGGGCGCGCCTGGACCTCGGTGCTCGACACTCACTGCACGACCCTGATCTCGGCGTTGTTCCTCTTCCAGTTCGGCACCGGCCCCATCCGTGGCTTCGCGGTCACCCTGATGGTCGGTCTCCTGGCGTCGCTCTTCACGGCGGTGTTCGTCAGCCACTGGATCTTTGATTTCGTCCTTTCCCGCCGCAAGGTGCAGAAGCTTTCGATCTGAGAAGGAGCAAGTGATGGAGCTGTTGCGCCATACCAACATCGATTTCATGAAGTACCGGAAGTTCTGGATCATCGTGTCGGTGATCCTGATGGCCGTGGGCGTCGTCGCGATCATCGGCGCCTTCTTCGGCTTCGAGCCGCTCAACTTCGGCATCGACTTCGCCGGCGGCACGCAGATGACCCTGCGTTTCCGCGAACGTCCGGAGATCGACGACCTGCGCAAGCTGCTGGAAGGGGGAGGCATGGGGGCGGCGCAGATCGTGCGCCTCGGTGACTCCAAGAGCAGCGACGTCATCATCAAGACGCCGGCGCACAAGGGTGTCGAGGAGGGGAGCGGCGACCGCATCACCGCCGCTCTCGACCGCAAGTACAACCAGGGCCAGGCGGGCAAGCCGGACCTGAACCGCATCGGATCGGACGCGGTCATCCAGCTCCTCACGCAGACCGATCCGGATCACGTGGCGGCGCAGGGCGCGGACGCGGTGCGCGCGCACTACCAGGCGACCGCCGACGCGCTCCGGGTCGAACGCAACAAGACCGGCATCTTCAACGGCTGGGCCGAAGTGCGTGCCGTGAAGGGCGTGAGCCCGGCGGCGGCGGCGGCTCTCGAGCAGTCCGCCTCCCTCGGGGACTATGGGATCCGGGGCGTGGAGAACGTCGGCCCGCAGATCGGCAGCGAGCTGCGCACCCGCGGCTTCCTGGCGGTCGCCGCCTCGCTGCTCGGCATGCTGTGCTACATCTGGTTCCGCTTCGAGCTGCGGTTCGGCATCGGCGCGGTGATGGCGAGCCTGCACGACGTGCTGGTGACCTTTGGCATCTTCGCGGCGCTGCGCTTCGAGTTCAACCTGATCACCATCGCCGCCTTCCTCACCCTGATCGGCTACTCGGTGAACGACACCGTGGTCATCTTCGATCGCATCCGCGAGAACATGCGGAAGAACCGCCGCCGGCCGCTGATCGACGTGATGAACGAGAGCATCAACCAGACCCTGTCGCGGACGATCATGACCTCCGGTCTGACCCTCCTCACCTGCCTGGCGCTCTTGATCCTCGGCGGCGACGTGCTGCGCGGCTTCGCCTTCGTGATGACCATCGGCATCGTGGTCGGCACCTACTCCTCGATCTACATCGCGAGCCCGTTCGCCCTGCTCTGGGAACAGCTCTTCGGTGGCGAGGCCAAGGGCGGAGCCCAGCGCCCCGATGCCCCGAAGAGCGCCCGGCCGGCATCGGCCGACGAGCCGGCGGCCACCGCTCCGGCCACGCCGGCAGCCCGGCCCACCCGCCAGCGTCCGCGCTCGCGAACCAAGGCGAGCTGACCTGACCGGACCGCCTGCCCGACGGCTCGCTCTCTTCGGGGAGCGGGCCGTTTTGCTTTGAGGGGGCGGGAACAGTCCTTGCCCTATAATGGTTGTCCCATTCAAGGCGCGCCGTCTGGCGCTGTTCCCTGTCATGGCGATCTCGAGCAAGAACCTCGCGCCTCCGGTCGCATCGCCCGGAGTGGCTCGCATGGAGGACGTCCTCTCCTGTCTGGCGGCGCATGGCCGGCGGGTGGATCCGGGGTTCCTGCGCTCCGTCTACGACTTCTCGGCCGAGATGCACAAGGACCAGGTGCGCCGCTCCGGCGAGCCGTACCTGATCCATCCGCTCAACGTCGCCTATCTCCTGGCTGAGCTGAACTTCGACCAGACCTGCGTCGCGGTCGGCCTCCTCCACGACGTGGTCGAGGACACCCTGACCACCCACGAGGTGTTGCAGAAGGAGTTCGGCGACGAGATCGCCGAGCTGGTCGACGGCGTCACCAAGATCGGCCGCCACGAATACGTGCGGCGCGACGAGGCGCAGGCCGAGACCTTCCGCAAGATGATCCTCGCCTCGGCGAAGGACATCCGGGTGATCGTCGTCAAGCTCGCCGACCGCCTGCACAACATGCAGACCCTGGAGCACCTGACCCCGGAGTCGCGGCGGCGGATCTCGCGCGAGACGCTGGAGATCTACGCCCCCATTGCGCACCGCCTCGGCATGTCCAAGGTCAAGGGCGACCTCGAGGACCTCGCCTTCTTCCACCTCTATCCGCACCAGTTCGCCGAGCTCCACGCGCGGATCGACGAGAAGATGAAGATGGCCCAGGGCGCCATCCAGCGCATCCGCGAGCGGCTGACCAAGAGCCTGGAGGCGGAAGGCGTCCAGGCCGAGATCAGCTTCCGCGTCAAGCGCTACTACTCGATCTACGAGAAGCTGCGCCGCCAGGGGATCGACATCTCGCAACTCTACGACTACCTGGCGTTCCGCATCGTGACGGTCGGCAAGGCCGACACCTACGCCGCGCTCGGTGTCGTGCACCAGAGCTGGCGCCCGATCCCGGGCCGCTTCAAGGACTACATCGCGATGCCCAAGCCGAACCTCTACCAGTCGTTGCACACGACGGTGGTGGGCAACCAGGGGCAGCCGTTCGAGGTGCAGATCCGCACCCGCGAGATGGACCTCGTGGCGGAAGAGGGGATCGCGGCGCACTGGCGCTACAAGGAAGGGAAGATCGAGACCCAGGATCACGATCCCAACATCCTGTGGCTGCGCCAGCTCCTGGAGTGGCAGAAGGAGGTGCAGGATCCGCGCACCTTCCTCACCACCCTCAAGGTCGACCTCTATCCGGACGAGGTGTACGTGTTCACGCCGAAGGGCGACGTCCTGGCCTTTCCGCGCGACGCCACACCGCTCGACTTCGCCTACCGGGTGCACACCGACCTCGGGCACCACTGCTCCGGCGCGCGCGTCAACGGCCGCCTGGTGCCGTTGCGCACCGGCCTGCAGAACGGCGACATGGTGGAGATCATCACCAACCCGGCGCGCAACCCGAGCCGCGACTGGCTGACCTTCGTCACCACCTCGCGCGCCAAGAGCAAGATCCGGCAGTGGCTGAGCACGCAGCAGAAGCAGCGCGCCCAGGAGATCGGCCGCCGGCTGTTCGAAAAGGAGCTGCGGAAGTACGGCGTGCCGCTGCGCAAGGTCCTCGAGACCCCGGAGCTCGCGGCCTACATCCATGAGGAGGGGCTGGCGAAGGTCGACGACCTCTATTCGCGGATCGGTTTCGGCAAGACCGAGACGCGGCACGTGCTGGAGCGTGTGCTGGGGGCCGAGAAGCTGGAAGAGCCGGCGGAGAAGCCGAGCCGGCTGCGCCAGGCGGTGAGCAAGATCCTCCCTTTCGGCTCCGGCGCCGACGGGCCGATCACCGTCAAGGGGCACGGCGACCTGCTGGCCTATCTCGCCAAGTGCTGCAATCCGCTGCCGGGGGACGAGATCGTCGGTTACGTGACCCGCGGGCGGGGGGTCTCGGTGCACTCGGTGGACTGCCCCAACGTCAAGAACCTGCTCTACAACCCGGAACGCGAGATCGAGGTCGAATGGGAGCGGGCGAAGAACGAGGTCTACCAGGTCTCCCTGACCATCGAGACCGTCGACCAGCCGGGGATGCTGGCCAAGCTGACCGAGGTGATCACCAAGGTGGGGAGCAACATCACGCAGATCGAGGCCGAGACGCACGAGACCGGGCGGGCCTCGATCGGCGTCAACTGCCAGCTCCGCGACCGCAAGCAGCTCGACAAGCTGCTGCGCGAGGTGCGCAACATCTCCGGCGTCTTCCGCGTCGACCGCCGCATGGACGGCGGGCGGGCGGAAGCGATGAATTAGCGGATCTGCGGGGGGCAGAGCGAAAAGAGGGGAGGAGAGGACCGGCCGTTCAGGCCTTGGCCGCCCCGCTCGCCTTCTCTTCGACGTGATGCTTGCGGACCGGCGCCTTGACCACCTTGTCGCTGCGCAGGCAGCGGGTGCACACGGTGATGCGGCGCACGCGGCCGTCCACCAGGGCACGCACGGTCTGAAGGTTGGGCTCCCAGGTGCGGGACGTCACGTTGTGGGCATGGCTGACCTTGTTGCCGAACACCGTCCCCTTGCCGCAGACATTACACTGTTTGGCCATTCTCTCGATCTCCTTCGTCTCCTGGCTTCTCCAGGTTCTCCAGGCCCGAGGCGCCCACGAAACCGGGGCCAAAGGGCAGGACAGAGTACCAGAGGGGCCTTCCGGCCGCAAGCCCGCGAAATTTCTTTCGGCCTCCTCCGCCTGCCTCCCGATCCGGCCGCCGCTTGGGAAACCTCGAAGGCACCGGCATTTGCGGGGTACTTGCGCCGTTCCTCCGCCTGGTGTAGAGTCTCGGCTTGGACAATTAGATAGACATAGATGCATTGGTGCCTTGACACCCGTGTCATTTGTTGGTAGCTTCGAGCGAAGCTTTAAGTAACCGCCCGCAAGTTGCCATAAAGACTGAGCTTTTTAGGGGAGCTTGAAAACGCCGTGGCCTTCTCCCGCGCGAAAAAAGGTGTAGTCGGTCTCGACATCGGCAGCTCAGCCATTAAGTTGGTCGAGCTGCGCGAGAAGAAGGGCGAGTTCCACCTCCAGCGCCTTGGTGTGGAGCCGCTCTCTCCAGAAGCCATCGTGGACGGCTCGATCATGGACTCGTCGCTGGTGGTGGATGCCATCCACCGTCTCAACGACCAGACCAAGATCAAGAGCACGTCCTATGCGACCTCCTTGTCCGGTCACTCGGTGATCATCAAGAAGATCCAGTTGCCGGCGATGCCGCAAGAGGAGTTGGCGGACTCCATCCAGTGGGAGGCCGAGCAGTACATCCCCTTCGACATCAACGACGTGCGGCTGGACTACGTGGTGCTCACCGAAGGCGAGCCGGGGCGGGACAACATGGAGGTCCTGCTCGTGGCGGTCAAGCGCGACAAGGTCAACGACTACGTGTCGGTGATCAGCCAGACGGGCAAGACGCCGACCATCGTCGACGTCGACGTCTTCGCGGTGCAGAACGCCTACGAGGTCAACTACGACCTCGACCCGCGCAAGGTGGTGGCGCTGATCAACATGGGCGCCGGGGTGACCAACATCAACATCCTGGCCCGCGGCTCGACCGTGTTCTGGCGCGACATCTCCTTCGGCGGCAACCAGTTCACCGAGTCGCTGCAGCGCGAGTTCAACATCTCCTTCGCGCAGGCCGAGCAGCTCAAGCAGGGCGAGGCGGTGGACCGCTACACGCCCGCCGACGCCCGCCCGGTGCTCGACCAGGTGTCCTCGGAGATGGCGTCGGAGATCCGCAAGACGTTCGACTTCTTCTCCGCCACCTCCTCGGAAGGGCCGGTCGACGAGCTGATGCTCTCCGGCGGCTGCGCGCTGACGCCGAACCTGCTCCAGGTGCTGCGCGACCGTTTCGAGGTGCCGACGGAGCTGATGAACCCGCTGCGCCGCATCCACTTCAAAGAGAGCGACTTCGATGGCACCTGGCTGCAGTCGATCGCGCCGATGATGGCGGTGGCCGTCGGCCTGGGCATCCGGAAGGCGGGGGACTAGCCGATGATCAAGATCAACCTGCTTTCCGAGGGCAAGCGGACCGCCGTCCGCAAGGCGGCGAAGACGCCGTCGATGCTGCAGGGACAGGACATCGGATTGTGGCTGCTCGCCGTCGGACTGCTCATCGGCGTCGCCGCGGTGGGCGGCTACTGGTGGAAGCTCAACGGCGACATCGACACGCAGAAGCAGGAGATCAAGAACGCCAACGACGAGGTCGAGAAGCTGGCGGCGGTGATCAAAGAGGTGGAGGACTACAAGCACAAGAAGGCCGAGCTGGAGCGCAAGATCAAGCTGATCAACGACCTCAAGCTCAGCCAGCGTGGCCCGGTGCGGGTGATGGACCACATCTCCCGCGCCCTCCCCGAGCTCCTCTGGCTCGACAAGATGACCATGCACTCGAACAACATCGAGATCGAGGGACGGGCGTTCAACACCAACGCCGTGGCCAACTTCATCGAGAACCTGGACAAGGTGCCCGAGTTCGAGGAGCCGACGCTCAAGACCACCGACCAGCAGCAGGGCGGCATCTACAAATTCGTCATCATCTTCAATTACTCGTTCGCGCCCCTTGCCAAGGAAGAACCGGGCAAGGGTGGCGCGCCGGGTGCCGCGGCGAAGCCGGCTCCGGCTGCCGCGCCGACTTCAGGGTAGGAGGGGAACCCGGTGGCGTTGAAAACCGGACTCGAAGGGAAGCCCTGGTACATCGGGGCGGCTGTCGGCCTCGCGGTCGGCGGGGTGATCTTTGCGCTGGGCTGGTGGCAGTTCCTCACCCCGATGAAGGAGCAGCTCGCGGCCGGTGAGCAGCAGCTCGCCGACCTGCAGACGAAGATCCAGGAAGGGCAGACGGCCAAGCAGCAGCTCCCCAAGTTCCGCGACGAGGTGCACCAGTCCGAGGTGGAGCTCGACAAGCTGCTGCGCATCCTGCCGGCGCGGCGCAACACGCCGGACCTGCTGCGGCGCATCCGCTCGCTCGCCGAGCAGGGCGACTTCGCCCTCAAGCGCTTCACCCCCGGCAACCTGGCGGACAAGGAGTTCTTCAGCGAGTGGCCGATCTCGATCAACGTCGACGGCACCTATCACAACCTGGCGCTGTTCTTCGACCGCATCGGGCGCTTCTCGCGCATCATCAACATCGAGGAGCTCACCATCGTCGCCCTGCCGGGCGGCGCGCACACGATCAACGCGGACTTCAAGGCCAAGACGTTCGTCTACAAGGAGCCCGACATCGGTGGCCCGCCCGGCGGCGGTCCGCCGGGAGGCCCCAAACCGGCGGCGCCCCCGGCCGCCGGCGGCGGTGACAGCCCGGCTGCCCGCGCCCGCGCCGGCAACAAGGGCGGAGGAGGTCCGGACTGATGAATCGACGCGCACTGGCGGCTTTCGCCGCCCTGGCCATCCTGCTGCCGCTCACCGGCAGCCCGGCTCCGGCTCCCGCTGGTTCCCAGTCAGCCGCCAAGCCGGGCGCCAAGCCGGCCGCTCCGGCTCCGCCCGCCGCGGCGGCACCCAAGCCCGGCGAGGCGAAGGGACAGCCGCAGCCGCAAAGCTCATCGGCGCCCGCGGCCGGTGAGAGCACGCCCACCGGGCCTGGAGACATCGACGAGATCCTCCAGGGCGAGGAAGACGTCCTCTCCGGCAACGGCTTCTCCTATGACCCCGGCAACCGCCGCGACCCGTTCAAGTCGCTGCTCGCCGGGCCGGAGCGCACCGAGATCCGCGGCCCGCGTCCCGAGGGCATCCCCGGATTGTTGATCGACGAGATCGACCTCAAGGGGATCTGGAAGACCGGGAAAGGATATGTGGCCCAGATCGTGGCCACGAACCAGAAGAAGACCTACCTCCTCAAGGAAGGCGACCAGCTCTACGACGGCGACGTTGTAAGCATCAGCCATGCCGAGGTAGTGTTCAAGCAGATCGTGCAAGATCCGACGGCCCTCAAGCCGTTTCGTGAGGTGGTCAAGAGTCTGAACCCGTCGTCGTAGCGGGGGGTTCTTTTGCTTTCAGGTCCCGTCAGGGAGGCGAGTGCCATGGGAGATGTGGTCAACAGAAGACAAAGCGACGCGTGGCAACGTCTGATCGCTTCGTTGGCGCTTCTGGCGGTGGCGGCCGGTGTCGGTTGCACCTCGTCGAAGCACGCCAGGGTTGTCGAAGCGACGCCTGCCGCCGCCAGCAGTGAGGCGCCGGCAGAGACGGCGAAGACGTCGGCACCCGCGGCAGCCGCGGCGGCAGAAATCAAGTCGCTCGACCTCCGCGAGGGGGCGCCAGGCGTCTACATCGATTTGCAGGCCAGCGCGCCGCTGGTGTGGACCAGCTTCCGCAACGCCGACGGCAAGGTGGTCGTCGAGCTGCCGAACGCGGTGCCCCGGGCCGGCCTGGCCGATCTCGCTCCGGAAGAGGGGCTGGTCGCCTCGCTCAAGGTCGAGAACAGCACCGAGGGGAGCCGGCCGATGACCCGGCTGGTCATCTCGACCCGCCAGGAGGCCGAGCATTCGGTGACCGCCGAGGGCTCCAGCCTGCGCGTGCAGCTCGTGCCGGTCGAGGAGCAGGCGGCGTCGCGCGGCAAGCTCCAGTTCGAGCCGATCGCGCCGGCCGCTCCAGCCCCGGCGCCCACCAAGCCAGCTCCGGCGCCGCCGGCCGCCCAGGCGGCACCGGCTCCGTCCGCGCCGTCACCGGCCCCGGCCGGCCGCATGGCCGGTCTCGGCACTCCCGACCAGCCGGCCGTGGCGCCGGCGCCGAAGGGACCGGCGGCCACCCGCCTCGAAGGGATCGAGGTGCTCGCCTCCGACGGCGGCGCGGTGGTGCGCATCGCCGGCGACGGTGAGTTCCCCTACGCCACCTTCGCCCTCGACGAGCCCGAGCGCTTCGTCATCGACCTCGACGGGGTGATCAACCGTAGCGCGAAGGCCACCACCAGCGTCGACGGCGGCATCGTCGAGCGGGTGCGCGTCGCGCAGTTCAAGCCGTACCCCAAGGCGGTGGCGCGGGTGGTCTTCGACCTCAAGGGGAAGGTGGTGCCGGTCATCGAGCGCACCGCCGACGCCCTGGTCGTCACCTTCCCGTCGAGCCCCGGCGGCGCCACCGCGGCGTCGATGGAGTCTCCGGCCCCCTCGGCTCCCGCTCCGAAACCGTCCAAGCCGTCCAAGCCGTCCGCGAAGCCGGCGGCGGCCAAGCACGAGGAGCCGATGCATCCGGCTCCCCGGCAGACGGCGGCCGAGGCGCCCAGCCACCCGAACGCGGCGGTCTCCGACCTCGCCCTCGCGCCCAAGCCGGCTGCGAAACCGTCCGCCAACCCGTCCGGAATCGAGATCGAGGAGGCTCCTCCGGCTCCTCCGGCCGGGAAAGCGAGCACCAAGGTGGCGGCCGCCCCCGCCGCGGCCAAGGGCGGCAAGAACGCCGGCAAGCCGTCGGTGCAGATCACGGCCTCCAAGGAGGTACCGGCGAGCGGTACGGGCACCCCGTCCCCGCTCGACAGCTTCCAGCCGCAGGCGATGAACGCGGCGGAGAAGACCTACACCGGCGAGCCGATCGACCTCAAGGTCACCAACGCCGACGTCACCGAGGTCCTGCGCACCTTCGCCCAGATCAGCGGTCTCAACATCATCGTGCAGCCCGGCGTCGCCGGCACGGTGACCGCCGAGCTCGACAACGTGCCTTGGGACCAGGCCCTGGAGCAGGTGCTGAAGATCAACGGCCTCTCCTACGAGCTGGACGGCAACGTCATGCGCATCGCGCCGGTCTCCGTGCTCCGCCAGGAGGCGAACGAGAAGCAGCAGCTCGCCCAGGCGCAGGCCCTGTCGATCCCGCTGCGCACCGTCTTCCGGCGCCTGAGCTACGCCAACGCCCAGAACATCGCCGGTCTGTTGCGGACCGGCCAGGCGGGCCTCCTGTCGCAGCGCGGCAGCGTCATCGTCGACGACCGCACCAACAGCCTGATCATCAAAGAGCTGCCGTCCTTCATGGACACGGTGATCTCGGTCATCGACCGTCTCGACACACCGGAGCCGCAGGTGATGATCGAAGCGCGGATCATCGAGACCACCAAGCAGTTCAGCCGCGACCTCGGCATCGCCTGGGGCTTCAACGGGATCGCCGACGCGGCCCACGGCAACACCACCGGGCTGATCTTCCCCAACAACGGCACCGTCAAGGGCGGCGTCAACCTGACCAAGGGCGGCAATAACGGGACGCTCGCCCTGACCCTGGGCAACGTCCTCAACACCTTCAACCTCGACGTCGCCCTGCAGGCCGCCGAGAATGAAGGTCTGGTGCACGTCCTGTCGGCGCCCAAGGTGGCGACGCTCAACAACCAGCAGGCGCAGATCCAGAGCGGCGTGCAGATCCCGGTGCAGACGATCGCCAACAACACGGTGACCGTGCAGTACGTCAACGCGACGCTGCGCCTCGAGGTGACGCCGCAGGTGACGGCCGAGGGCACGGTGGTGATGACCATCAACATCGAGAAGCGCGAGCCGCAGCTCGCCTTCCTGGTGCCTGGTGCCACCAACGCGCCGATCTCGACCAAGGAGGCCAGCACCAAGCTCCTCGTGCGCGACGGCGGCACCGCGGTCATCGGCGGCATCTACAAGGTCACCACCTCCCAGGGCGAGGACCGGGTGCCGGGGCTGGCCAACATCCCCATCATCGGCCACCTGTTCAAGAACAAGTCGCGGAGTGAGACGAACGACGAGTTGTTGATCTTCATCACCCCGCGGGTGATCAAGCTTTGATCGGTGCGGAGCCTCCTATGAAACGCAAAGTCACAGCACTGCTAGTCCTCGTCCTGGCCCTCTCTTTCGCCGGCTGCCGGTCGCGGACGGACAAGAGCGAGGGGACCGTGATCCTCTCCATCAGCAGCTTCACCACCCTGCCGACGACCATCTCCGCGACCAGCGGGCCGTTCGTCATCTCCCAGATCACGGTCTCCAACGTGCCGAAGGATCCCACGGGGACGACGAGCAGCCTGCAGACGGTCGAGATCCGCTCCTACGAGGTGACCTATACCCGGCGCGACACGGGGACCCATCTGCCCCCGACCCTCGCCGCGACCCTCTTCAGCAATGCCGCGGTCGGGGCCAACGTCTCGTTCAGCAATCTGCCGTTCATGCTCTCGGACCAGACGCTGAATCCGCCGCTGCTCGACCTGGCGCGCAACGGCGTCGACGGTGAGACCGGGAGCACGGTGATCGTCCTCGACGTCCACATCCGCTTTTTTGGCCGGACACTGGCAGGTGACGACGTCGTCAGCCAGACGGCTTCGTTTACAATTGAGGTCACCAAGTGAAGTCCCTCAGGAGCACCGGTATGAGATCGCTGAAGAGATTCGCCCGTCCTTTGCTCGGAATCGCTCTCGTTGTTTTCGTCGCGCTCGTCGCCGCCGGCTGCCAGTCGAGCTCGCCGACCGAGCCGAAGGGCTCCGGAACCCCGGCGACCCCGAAGTCGCCGACGCCGGTGACGACGTACAACATCACCGTCTCGGCGAGCCCGTCGTCGATCGCCTTGCTCTCCACCAACCCGAGCAAGGTGACCATCCGCGTGACCCGGTCGGACACCGGACAGCCGCCGCCGGATCTCACCGAGGTCACGGTGAGCACGACGCTCGGTGAGTTCGGCGCCGTCGGCAGCGGCTCGAAGTCGACGACGGTGCAACTCGTCAACGGGCAGGGCCAGGTGACTCTCTTCCCCGGCTCCAGCCAGGGCACGGCCACCATCAAGGCGGTGCTCGGCACCAGCGCCGGCGCGGCCAACGTGCTGATCGGCCAGCAGGACACTTTCTTCGTCTCCTCGGCCAGCCCCGGCGTGGGCAGCCCGGCGGGCGGCGACACGGTACAGATCTCCGGCGGCGGCTTCGTGCAGCCGGTGCGCGTCACCTTCGGCACCGCCCCCGCGGAGGTGCTGTCGGTGTCGCCCAACACCATCCGCGTGCGCACGCCGACCGGAACGGCGGCCGGCGCGAATCCCCAGGTGGGGCAGTCGATTCCGGTGAACGTCCAGGTGACGATCAACGTCAACCAGCCGAACTCCGCCACCGACACGCTCACCAACGGCTTCACCTACAGCCTGGGTGGCAGCTCGCAGCCGCAGGTCTTCTCGATCTCGCCGGCGTCCGGCCCCAACGAAGGCGGCACCACGGTCACCATCGTCGGCACGGGCTTCGAGCAGCCGGTCCAGGTGCTCTTCGGCCAAGGCGCCGGAGCGGCCAACTTCAACGGCGTCGAGGCGACCGTGCAGTCGGTCACCAGCAGCCGGATCGTGCTGACCACGCCGGCGGCGCGCGGCTTCGGCCAGAACAACGTCAACCAGCTCGTGAGCGTCCTGGTGAAGAACCTGAACACCGGATTCAGCACCGTCGCCGCGGGCGCCTTCAAGTACGGCTCGAACGTCCTCATCACGGCCATGGGACCGGGCGCCGGCTCGTACCTCGGCGGCACCAAGGTGACCATCTTCGGCCAGGGCTTCGAGGCCCCGGTCGCGGTGTCCCTCGGCGGTATCGGACAGCTCGTGCTGTCGGTGACCGGCACGGAGATCATCATCCAGACGGTCGGTGTCCCGGTGACCACCTGTCCGCCGAGCGGCGTGATCGCCGCCACCGGCGTCCAGGTCACCAACATCAACACCGGCGCCAGCAACACGGCGGCCAACCTGACGTTCTCCTACCTGGTGCCGTTGCCGGTGATCACCGGCATCAGCCCGAACGCCGGCAGCAGCGGCGTCCCGGCAACCATCAGCGGCCAGAACTTCTCGACCCGGGGAGTCCAGGTCCTGTTCGGCGATGCGTCGACCGGCAGCTCGGCGACCATCACCTCGGTGGCGGCGAGCGGACAGTCGATCGGCATCATCGTGCCGCCGGCGCCTCCGGGCTTCTCCTTCACCACCCAGGCGTGCACTCTGGACCCGGGCCCGCCGCCGGTGGCAGGAACGCAGAACATCCCGACGCCGATCAGCGTGACCGTGCGTAATCTCGACGGGACGGGTTGTGTGGCGACGCTCAGCAACGCATTCCTGCTGAGCCCGTCGGACAACGCCTGCCACTAACTCCACGTACCACCCCGGGGGCGGCTGTCTGGACGGACAGCCGCCCCCGTTCGTATACTCCTGCTATGAAAGATCCGTTGCGCCCCCTGCTGCTTGCCGCCCTTCTCCTGCTGCCCGCTCTGGGCTGCGACAAAGCCTCACCGGTCGCGCCCAGTGGCACGACGCTGAGCATCAGCGCCAACCCATCGACGGTCAGCCTGAACGGCACCTCGACGATCACGGTCATCGGCCGCCAACCGAACGGCAATCCGCTGAACCCGGGGACCGAGATCATCTTCTCGGTGGACAAGGGGAGCATCGATCCGATCGCCAAGATCCAGAGCGGAGGGACCGCCTCCGTGACGTTCCATGCGGACAGCCGGTCGGGATCCGCCCGCGTCACGGCGTCGACGGGCGGCAGCGGCGGAGGTGGGACCTCCGGCGGGGGTGGCTCGTCGAGCGCGTCGGTCGACGTCCAGGTCGGTCTCTCTTCCGGGGACAAGCCGACGATCATCATCAGCGCCAGCCCGAACTCCATCGCGGTCAACGGGAGCGCCACGGTGACGGTCATCGCGCGTAACGCGGACGGCTCACCGGCCGCGGCCGGCCAGCAGGTGATCCTGACCACGACCCTGGGCACGCTGTCTCCCAGCCGTCCGGTCACCGGGGCCGACGGCACGGCGACGGCGAAGCTCAACGCCGGATCGCTGTCCGGGACGGCGCAGGTCTCCGCGGTCTTCGGCGCCAGCGACCCGCAGACCGTCCCGGTGACGATCCGCGACGCCGCGGTCGACATGGTCCTCGATCCGCTGTCGATCTCCATCCCGTCGACGGGCGGCGACATCACCTTCACGGCGTTCGTCACCAACACCCAGGGCCAGCCCTTCCAGGGCGCGACCGTCACCTTCAGCACCCAGGGCGTGCGGGCCACCTACGGCGGCGGCACGAACATCACCATCACCGACACCAGCGGCTCCGCCTCGAAGACCCTGACCTTCGCCCAGAAGGATCTGGTCGGAGTGAAGAGCTTCACCGTCACGGCCAGCACGCCGGGTCCCACCGGGACGTTGATCTCCAGAGTGGCCACGGTGACGGTCACGCAGTAGGACGCTCCCGGCGCTCCAACTTTACGGAGCCGTCACAAAGAGCGGTCGCGACGGGCGTATGTTGCTATAATGCAGCCACTTTGCCCGTCGCGACCTCTGACTCCCGCCTCTTTGTTCCCGCCGCCGAGCGGGGACCGGACCTTCCCGCATGACCGACGGAGCCTTTCCCGACCGCCTGGCCCAACTGCGGGCGAAGTGGGACGCTGATCCCACCTCGCGCGTTTTCCTGCAGCTTGCCGAGGAGTATCGTCACCTCGGGCGCGTCAAGGATGCGCTCGCGGTCCTGGATCGCGGGCTCAAGGAGCATCCGGGCTATCTGTCGGCCCTGGTCGCCAAGGGGCGCTGCCATCTGGAGCTCGGCGAAGGCGAGCCGGCGCGTGCGGTGCTCGAACGGGTGGTCAAGCAGGACGCCACCCAGATGGTGGCCAACAAGCTGCTCGTGCGGGCCTACCTGGAGACCGGTGAGCCGGCCAAGGCGCGGGAACGCCTGGACCTGTACAGCCTGCTGAACGACAGCGACCCCGAGATCGAGGAGCTACGCCGGCGGATCAAATCCCTGGACCGGCCGGTGCCGGTGGAGGAGCCGCGCCCCATGAACGCAGACCCGTTCTCGCTGGAGCCTCCCGCCGCGCGCCCCGAGAGCCGTCAGGCCGGCTCGGATCTCTTCGACATCGGGCCGGCGCCGCCGCCCCTGCCGCGGCGAGGCGGCGACGTCTTCTCGCTGGAGCCGACCCCTGCTCCGGCGGCACCCGTGCAGGCCCCGCAGACCCCGCAGATCGACGAGGCCGAAGCGGACGACATTCTCTTCCCCGGTCTCGCCTCCCACGACCGCCGCCGCCGTTACCTCGACGGCCTGGCGGCCGAGGGTCTGTTCGCCGTGCCGCTGCCTCCCCCGATCCCCGCGCCGCCGGCAGCTCCGGCTCCGGTCGCGGTGACCGCGCCGCCGGCCGAAGAGTCGTCCTGGCTGGAGGCGCCGTCGGCGACCACCTACGCGTTGAGCCCGGTGGAGGCGGACGAAGTGCCGCTCTTCACCCCTCCCGCGCCCGCCGTGCCTGCCGAGGAGGATCTGTGGGGAGAAGAGGCCGCCGAGCTGCCGGCCTGGAGCGCCCCGGAAGCCCCGGCCCCGGAAGCCCCGGCCCCCGAAGCTCTGGCTCCGGAGCCGCTTCCGGAGCCTGTTTTGGAGCCCGTTCTGGAGCCCGTTCTGGAGGCACCGCCTGAGCCCGAGCCTGTCGAGGAGCCGGCCGCGACCGCCACCCTGGGCGAGATCTATCTGCGCCAAGGCTACCTCGCGGAGGCCGAGAGGATTTTCCACGAGGTGCTCCGGCACGAGCCGGACAACGCGGCGGCGCACGCCGGACTGGCACAGCTCGCGCAGCACGTGGAGACAGCCGAGCCGGAGCCGGAGCCCGCGGCCAGCCACGGCGAGGCCCCCCCGCTGACACCGCTCGCGCCAGTCGCGCCTCTGGATGCCGGCCAGCTTCTGGCGGACTTCCAGCCGGGTCCCGCGGGGGCTGGCGTGACGGCGCGCAAGATCTTTGTTCTCAAGAGTTATCTGACACGTCTGCGGGGCGGGAGCGCGAATGTTTCTTGATCACCTGAGCCGCATCAGCAACCGCATCGAAGGTGCGGTCGCGCTCTCCCTGGTCGCCAAGGACGGCATGCGGGTCGAGTCGGTCAGCTCCGATCCGGACCTCGATCTCGAGGTCCTGGCGGCCGAGATGATCGCCCAGGCCCGGGCCATCTCGGACAACCACCGTGAGCTCGAGGCCGGCGAGGTCGAACACCTCGCGGTGACCACCGATCGGTTCACACTGATGGTAAGCTCCGTCGCCACGGACTATTATCTGCTTCTCGTCCTCGGGCCGGAGGGGAATCCCGGCCGTGCCCGGTTCGAGCTCCGGAGGGCGCGCCTGCTCTTGGAGAGTGAGCTCTCCTGAGACGCGCGAGCAGTCTCGCCCCCGGCCTTTGCAAAGGGGCTTTACCTTGCTGACATTTGAACAGATCAAGGAGTTGATCGAGCTCGTCGCCGAGCGCAATCTGCAGGGCCTCGAAGTCGAGCGCTCCGGATTCCGTCTCAAGATCGACGGCCAGGCGGCCGCCCAGCAGGTCGTGTACGCCGCCGCGCCCGCCGACGAGAGCACCGCCGCACCACTTCCGGCTTCGCCGCCGCGGCCTGCCGCCGCGCACGCCGCGACGGCCGCACCGCCTGCCGCCGGTTCCGCTCCCGCCGCACCCGCGGCCGCGGAGAAGCCGGGCCACGCTCCGGGCACCCACATCCTGACCTCGCCGATCGTCGGCACCTTCTACCGCTCCCCCTCGCCCACCGCGCCGGCGTTCGTCGAAGTCGGATCGCGGGTGAAGAAGGGCCAGGTGCTCTGCATCATCGAGGCGATGAAGCTGATGAACGAGATCGAATGCGACGTGGACGGAGTGATCGCCGAGATCTATCCGCAGAACGCCCAGCCGGTGGAGTTCGGCGAGCCGCTGTTCGCCATCTCTCCCGCGTAGAGACCACGATGTTCAAGAAGATCCTGATCGCCAACCGGGGCGAGATCGCGCTCCGGATCATCCAGGCTTGCCGCGAGCTCGGCATCCAGACGGTCGCCGTCTACAGCACCGCCGACCGCGACAGCCTGCACGTCACCTATGCCGACGAGGACGTCTGCATCGGTCCGCCGCAATCCAAGGAGAGCTACCTCAACATCTCGCGGATCATCTCGGCCGCCGAGATCACCGGCGCCGACGCCATCCATCCCGGCTACGGCTTCCTCGCCGAGAACGCCCACTTCGCCGAGGTCCTGAACGAGTGCAAGCTCGGCTGGATCGGCCCGCGGCCGGAGGTCATCCGGCTGATGGGCGACAAGGCGAAGGCGCGGCAGACGGCGGCCGCGGCGGGCGTGCCGGTGCTGCCCGGCAGCAAGGAGCCGTTGCAGAGCTCTGAGGACGCCGAGCGGATGGCGGCGGAGGTCGGCTATCCGGTCATTCTCAAGGCCGCCGCCGGCGGCGGCGGACGCGGCATGCGGATCGTGTGGGAGGAGAAGGACATCGCCGGCCAGTTCGCCACCGCGAGCGACGAGGCGGAGAAGGCCTTCGGCGACGGCTCCATCTACCTGGAGAAGTACCTGGTGCAGCCGCGGCACATCGAGTTCCAGGTGTTCGGCGACCTGCACGGCCACGTCATCCACCTGGGCGAGCGCGAGTGCTCCATCCAGCGCCGGCACCAGAAGCTGATCGAGGAGTCCCCCTCGCCGGCCCTCACCCCGGCGCTGCGCGAAGAGATGGGCGCCGCGGCGGTCGCCCTCTGCCGGGCTGTGGGGTATGAGAACGCCGGCACCATCGAGTTCCTGCTCGACAGCGACGGCCGCTTCTACTTCATGGAGATGAACACCCGCATCCAGGTCGAGCACCCGGTGACCGAGATGGTGACCGGCATCGATCTGGTCAAGCTCCAGATCGAGGTGGCGGCGGGGGACAAGCTCAAGATCCCCAACGGCCTCAAGCCGCGCGGCCACGCCATCGAGTGCCGGGTCAACGCCGAGAACCCCGAGACCTTCGCGCCCAGCCCCGGACCGCTCAAGACGTTCCACCCGCCCGGCGGCCCCGGCACGCGGGTGGACACCCACGGCTACGAAGACTACGTGATCCCGCCCTACTACGACTCGCTGGTGGCGAAGCTGATCGTCCACGACCGCAGCCGCCAGGAAGCCATCACCCGCATGAGCCGGGCGCTCGACTTCTTCGTCGTCGAGGGGATCCACACCTCGATCCCGTTACACAAAAGGATCCTGCGCGATCCCGACTTCAAGGCCGGCAATTTCTCCACCCGCTTCATGGAAGGCTTCCTCAAGAAGGGTAAGGAATGACCGCATCCCCTATTCCGGGGCGGGTCTATGCCATCGCGGACGCCGGAGCGCTGGGGACGGCTTCGCTGCCCGCCGCGGTGGCCGCGATGGCTGACGCGGGGGTGAGCTGGATCCAGATCCGGGCGAAGCGGCTGCCGGGGATCGCGTTCTATCGCGCCCTCGAAGAGTGCTGCCGCGCCGTCGAGGGGAGCGAGGCCGCGCTGTGGGTCGACGACCGCGCCGATCTCGCCGCCCTCTTCCCGGTGGGCGGTGTGCACGTCGGGCAGACCGACCTGCCGCCGGCCGCGGTGCGCCTGGTGATGGGGACCGCCGGTGACGCGGTGCGCATCGGGCAATCGACGCACGACGAGGAACAGCTCGCGGCCGCTGACGCGAACGCGGACGTGGACGTGATCGCCGTCGGGCCGGTCTTTCCGACCGCCAGCAAGGAGCGGCCGGATCCGGTGGTCGGTCTCTCCTTCGTGCGCCGGGCGCGCGAGCGGACCGCCAAGCCGCTGGTCGCCATCGGCGGCATCGACGCCGGGAACGCCGCGCAGGTTCTGGCGGCCGGCGCCGACGCCGTCGTGGTCCTCGGTGCCGTCTGCCGGGGAAGTGCCGAAGGGATCGGGGAGAGTTGCCGCCGCCTGCTCGCCGCCGCCGGCGGAGCATGAGGCCGTGCGCATCTACCTGACCGGGTTCATGGGGAGCGGTAAGAGCACGGTCGGCCGGTTGCTCGCCGAGCGCCTCGCGATGCCGTTCGTCGATCTCGACGCCGAAATCGAGCGGCGGGCGGGGATGACGGTGCGCGAGATTTTCGAGCGGCACGGCGAATCGATGTTCCGCCGCCTGGAGCAGGAGGCGCTGCGCGCGACGGAAGAGATGCCGGATGCCGTGGTGGCGACCGGAGGAGGTACCATGGTCTTCGAAGGGAACCTGCGATGGATTCAGGCGAACGGCCTGTCGGTGTGGCTCAACCCGCCGTTCGCGACCATCGCCTCCCGCGTCGGAGGCTTGGGCAAGCGTGACCGGCCGCTCTTCCGTGATGAGATGCAGGCGCTGGCGCTGTATCGAGAGAGGCTTCCCGCCTACCAGCGGGCGGATCTGACCGTAGACGTGGCCCCCGAGGAGGGGCCGCAGGAGATCGCGGCGCGAATCGCGTTGCGGATCGGGGAACGACGTGCGCTATCTGATCTTGTCTGACATGCATGCCAATTGGGACGCCTTCGAGGTCGTCCTGCGGCGTTCCCGGCGCAAGCGTTTCGACGCCGTGCTGGTCCTGGGCGATCTCGTCGGCTACGGCGGCGCTCCGAATCAGGTCGTCGACGCCGTGCGCGCCCTGGGTCCCCGCCTGTTCACCATCCGCGGCAACCACGACAAGGTGGTGGCGGGGATCGACAACGGCGCCAATTTCAACCAGACCGCTCTCGCCGCGGCGCAGTGGACCACCGGGCGCCTGACGCCGTCCAACCTGCGCTACGTCCGCGATCTGCCGAAGGGACCCCTGGAGGTGGAGAAGGACCTCGCCATCTGCCACGGCTCGCCCCTGGACGAGGACACCTACGTCTTCTCGGACGTCGACGCCTACGAGATCTTCTCAGGATTCCCGACGCCGCTGACCTTCTTCGGCCACACCCACATCCCGTCGCTCTTTTCGCTGCAGGGCCGGCGCCTGGGAGTGACCGCCCTGCGCGGCGAATCCGGCACGATCAACCTGCACCCCGAAGGGCGCTACCTGATCAATCCCGGCTCCATCGGGCAGCCGCGCGACCGCGATCCGCGCGCTTCGTACATGACCTACGACAGCCAGCGCCGGGTCGTCCACTGGTACCGCATGCCATACCCGATCGACGAAGCCCAGCGCCGCATCCGCAAAGCCGGCCTGCCAGGCTCCCTGGCCGACCGGTTGGCGTTCGGGGCGTGAGCGGGGCTCATGGGCGAGCCCGCCCTTCCAGCCATTGCTCGTAGGTGACCCACAGGTCCACCGCCCCTCCTTGCTGGTAGATGCGGGCGGCAAAAGGACCCCGGTGTTTTCGCAAAAAACGCTCGATGCGACCTTTTGCGTCGAGCACGGCGCGGGCAAGCTCCGGATGTGGGCCCTTGCCGATGAGGAAGAACGCCCGGACGCCACGGTGCATGAGCTCGTCGAGCTCGGCCCGTTCCCAGCGGATCATCTTATTGTGTGTCAACGCGATCCAGCCGCGTTCCCCGACCATCCGGAGCCACTCCTGATCCGAGACATCGTCGAGAGCGAAATGCTCATGGTACGCCTCGATCCGAAGTCCTCCGCGCCGCAGTGCGTCGGCGACGGACGGTCCCAGGTCTCGGTCGGTGAAGAAGACAGGCTCAGGCGGCTCGTTCGTAGAGGAGCGCCTCATCGATCTCGAAGCCCTCGAGGTGGTAGTCCTGGGCTACGGCCTCACGAGGCTCACCGGCATCCAGCCGTTCGACGATTGTCGAGGTCCGCACTCCTTTGCCGGCGATGTAGGGCCGCCCAAACGAGATGCGCGGATCGATGACGACCACCTTGGGGCCGTCGAGGCCCCGCGAGGTCACCGGGAAGAGCCGATGCGGCAGTCCGTCGATGTCGCGGTCGATTCTCCGGAGGTGCTCTTGCAGGAGGTGCTTGATGGCCAGTTGGCCGGACCTTCCGAGATCGATGAGCTCGTCGAGCCTCTCCAGGAAGACCGTTCCGGCAGCAGCCCTGAGCTCGTCACGGAGGAGCAGGCGCTTGATCGCGAAGGCGTTCTCGGCGTAATCCAATGCGGCGCGCACGGCTGACATCGGCACTTGGTGGCGGGTGCGCAGCGAACGGAGGACGTGGGCTTCGACCAGGTTGTGAAACGACAGGCGCGGATCGCCGGGAGCGGGACGGGAGATCAAAGGCTGGGAATAACGGCTTTCACCACCACGGATCTGGTACGAACGGCCCTGCACCCACGCCCGGAGCGTGGACGGAGAGATCCCCACGTACTGGGCCGCCTGCCCAACCGTGTAGCGCGGAACCTCCCTGGGCTCGCCGTCCTGCTGTGATCGGTGGCGTGTCGTCACGATAGATCTCCCGCTTTCTGAGTATAGGCGTTTCCGGTAGGCCACTGGAAGCCTGCCCACGCCATTCCCCTCTCCCGGAGGATGGGAGAGGGGATGGGGAAGTGAGCCGCAGTGAGCCGCAGCGGTGCGGCTGTCTCTACCCCTTCGCCGCCGCCAGCCGGCTGCGCAGCAGTGATTCGCGCAGGCGGTTGACGGTGGCCAGCAGGCCGCCGATGAGGACGATCCAGAGGCCTCCCCAGACGAGCACGATGAGCGGCTTGTAGGTGACGTCGATCGACAGGCGGGCCGGCGTCTTGATGCCGGCGGCTGCCAGGCGGACGGCACCGTTCGAGGCGTCGATGCCCTCGACCGCGAGCGCTCCGCCGCCGGGCAGCGAGACCGGGACGGACGACACTTCGCCGGTGCCCGGATTCAACTGGTAGAGCGGCTTGATCTTGCTCGTTTTGCCGTCCTGGGTGACTTCGAGGTTGGCGCCGATGACCACCGGCTTGCCGGCCGCCATCTGGGCCATCGCGTTCCCCTCGGCCTGGAGGTCGAAGCCGTCGAAGCGCACCGTGACGTTGCCGATCTGGCCGGAGCTCCCCTTGGCGAGTTGAAGGGCCGACTGCCCCGGGTCGAACTCGATGGGCGAGACGTAGAAGTCCATCAGGGGAGAGTGCCGGATGTCCGGATTGACCATGAGCTGGCGCGTCCGGTCGTTCATGAACATCTTCGGCGTCACGGTGAACTGCTTGCCGTTGCGCAGCACGGCGATCTCCATCCCTTCCTTCTCGAAACCCCGACGCGGCACCATCTTGGTGAAGGTCAGCGTCGCGTCGCCGACCTGGCGGGGGACGCCCATCTCCAGCGTGACCTTGGTGCTCTCGTCGTAGCCCGACGAGGCGATGATGCCGAGCAGGATCACGCCGACGCCCACGTGGGCGAGGTAGCCGCCGGCGCCGCGCATGCCGTTCGCCCGGAACTTGAGAACGGTCTTGTAGGCGTTCGTCGCCATCGCCAGCGAGGCGAGGAAGACGAAGAGCAGGTGGAACGGCTGGTGCACCTTCCAGACCGCCGCGCCGATGGCGACCGCCAGCGCGAAGACGGCCGGTCCGGCGAGCCGGCGCGGCAGCTCCCGCTGGTTCTCGCCCTTCCAGGTGAGGAAGGGGACCATCGACAGCAGGAGCGCGATCAGCAGCGCGATCGGCAGGTTCACCGTGTTGTAGAACGACGGACCGACCTGGCCCGGGTTCTCCATGAAGCGGGTGAGAAGAGGCGCCGACGTGCCCGCCGTGATCACCAGGGTTGAAACCAGGATCGTGATCGTCGACAGCACCAAGAAGGTGCCGCGCGACAGGAACGGATCTTCGTTCGGCGCCGTCGGGATCTCCTTCCAGCGCATCGCGATCAGCACCACCGCGAGCAGGAAGAAGCCGCCGAGGAGCAGGGTCAGCCAGCCGGAGATCCCGAGGTCCACGAAGCTGTGCACCGAGAAGTCCGCCAGCACGCCGGAGCGGGTGAGGAAGGTGCCGTAGAGCACCGAGATGTAGACCAGCGCGGCGAGCACGTAGTTGGCGCGGCGGAAACGCCCTCGGGTGCGTTCGAGATACAGGCCGTGGATCAGCACCGTACCGAAGAGCCAGGGGATCAGCGAAGCGTTCTCCACCGGGTCCCAACCCCAGAAGCCGCCCCAGCCAAGGGTCTTGTACGCCCAGTAGCCACCCATCAGGATCGCGCAGCCGAGGATCAGGAAGCCGCCCAGCGCGAAGGGGAAGGCGCGGACGGCCCAGTTGTCGTAGTCGCGCCGCCAGAGCGAGGCCATGGCGAAGGCGAACGGGATGGCGGCGGCGGCGTAGCCGACGAACATGATCGGCGGATGGATGACCATCCAGTTGTTCTGGAGCAGCGGGTTGAGCCCTTGGCCGTCGCCCGGCGTCTGCGCCAGCATCTTGAACGGGTTCTCGCGGATCAGGATGAGCAGCAGCGCGACGACGGTCATCGTGTAGACGGACATCACCGCGGCTTCACTCTTGCCCGGTCCGGCGGCGCGCTGCACCAGCAGACCGAGAAGCGAGCCCCAGACGAGCCAGATCAGGAAGCTCCCCTTCTGGCCGGCCCAGAACGATGCGAACTGGTAGTGCAGCGGCAGGTCGTTGCCCGAATACTGGAAGACGTATTCGAGGCGGTAGTCGCGCAACACGAGCAGCAGGACCAGCAACAGCCCGGTGAGCAGGATGGAGACCGCGAAGAAACCGTAGGAGCGGCGGGCGAACTGCAGCGAGCCGTTCCTCCCCGAGAGGACGTCCGCGTAGCCGACCAGCGAGGCGGCGGCGAACACGAACGCGCACCAGAGGGTCATGGCCCCCGGCAGATAGAGGTGGGACAGGTAGTTCAACACAGCGGTCTCCTTCCAGCTCTCAACTGTACGTCTTGACCTCGGCGCCCTGGTACTTGCTCGGGCACTTCACGAGCAGCTTGTCCGCCTCGAACACCTTGGTGCCCGTGTCAAAGCGGCCGATCGCCACGATGCTGATGGCGTCCTCGAAGTTCGCGGGCTTGAGCCCCTTGTAGCGGACGCGCAGGGTCTCCTTGGTCTTGGGGTCCAGCAGGTTGAAGTAGAGCGACTCCTGCGAGGCGACGTACGACGAGCTCCCCTTGTCGAGCGCGCCGGCCACCTGCACGATGCGCTCGCCGGAGCGCGCCTTCTCATAGGGGACGTAGGGCGTCAGCGTCTCCTTGAAGGACGACAGGGAAAAGCCGGCGAAGCCGAGGAGCAGCACGACACCGAAGAGGTAGAGAGGCTTGGTCTTCATTGGTCTTTCTCCACATCCCGCAACTTGCGGTTGAGACGGAGGAGGTACAGAAAGATCCCGGTCCAGATGATCAGGTTGACACCCAGGATCCAGAGGTTGATGTTGCCGACGTCTGCCACACCGCCGCTACTATTCATGGTGCCGATTACCCCCGAGAGCGCGTCGTCCGGTCCGTGAGATCCTGGATCCGGCAGCAAAGGTTGTGCATCCAGTAGAACAACACGGTGAAGCCGGCCAGGCTGGCCATGAGCACCAAAACCATCTTGCCGTCCATGTCCACCTTGCCCGCGGTGTTGACCACCGGCTCGGGGTGGAGGGTGAACTCGGCCATGCGAGGCATCACGAAGTAGAGGAACGGCGCCACCACCAGGCCGAGCACGGCATAGGCGCCGGCCAGGCGGGCGCGGATCTCGCCGTCCTCGATCGCCGCCCGTAACGCCAGGTAGGCGGCGTAGAAGAGCAGGGCGACGAGGATCGAGGTCTGCCGCGGATCCCAGTTCCAGTAGGCGCCCCACATCACCTTCGCCCACATCGCGCCGGTCACCGTCGCGAGGACGCCGAAGGCGAGCCCGAGCTCGACGGCGGCCGCGGCCGAACGGTCGAGGCGCCGGTCACGCCCGCCATACAGGTAGCGCAAGCTCTGCACGCCGGCGGTGAGGAAGGCCAGGAACGACACCCAGGCCATCGGGACGTGGAAGAAGAGGATCCGGCTCGAGCCGCGGAAACCGACCGCCGCCGGGGCGTAGAGGAAGGCGCCGAGGATCACCGCGGTGAGCCACATCCAGAGCATCCAGGGGAGGGCTTTTTTCAGA
>Ga0134124_10000198_pt1 | contig 54440 bp, 40 predicted proteins | sample KB304_FD_96880 | JGI IMG/M metagenome (GOLD analysis project Ga0134124, IMG submission 96880) | Terrestrial soil microbial communities without Nitrogen fertilizer from Kellogg Biological Station, Michigan, USA - KB3-0-4 | ecosystem: Environmental > Terrestrial > Soil > Unclassified ...
CTTCAAGTCATCCGACGAACGCCGCGACTTCCTGGCCGCGAATCGAGAAGTGCGCGGAATCGGCTACAAAGAAGCCAGTCACTTCCTGCGCAACGTCGGTTATCGCGGTTACGCGATACTGGACAAGCATCTGCTCTCGCGCCTGACCGAGTTCGGGGTCATCGAGAGCCCGAAGCCGCCTTCGACCAAGAGGCAGTATGTGGCGACGGAAGAAAGTGTGAAACGCTTTGCTGATGCGATCGGAATAGATTTTGACGAACTCGACCTGCTCTTGTGGTACACCAAGACCGGAGAGATTTTGAAATGAAGGTCAACAGTGAAACGAGTGCTTACATTGCGCGACGAAGTGTGCGGCTTGCCGCCTATGCGCTTGTGATCGTAATGGCGCTGTTCGTGTCCGGTATCCAACACGCCGACACAACTTCCTCTCGACAGAAGATAAAACTCAACAGCGGCAGGCTTAACCGCGATGCTAAGAAAGCGATACGCGCGGGCAGGTACCAGGAGGCGCTCGACATCTATCGCACATTGCTCGAGGCGGACTCCGCGGACGTTCAGGCGCGGCTTGGCGCCAGTTTCGCACACTTCAAGATGTTGGAGTACGTCAACTGTTTCGAGCAGGCAATGGAAGTTCTAAAAGCCAATCCGGCCAATGCGCGCGCTCACGCGCTGACGGGATTGGCGCTTCTTCGATCGGGCGTCCTCGGTGGAGCGGTAATGGAGCTACAGCAGGCAATAAATCTCGACGGAAAGGAAGCGCTGGCCTACGGCGGAGCGGCGGAAATGGACTACTACGAAGGCCGCCCGAAAGAAGCGCGGGTAAAATCCTACTACGCTCATCACCTCGATCCGGAGGAGCCTGATTACCTGATCACCTACGCGCGCGCATCGTCGAGAGTCGAAGACTTCAAGGAAGCAGCCGATGCCTACCAGCTTTATCTCGAAGTAGCGCCGATTACCGACGTCGAACCACGCGACAGGGTTCGCGGGCTGGTTCAGTTCTACCGTCAGCTTGCGGGGTTGCAAGTCCATCAGGTTTCCGGGCAGTCCATTACGGAAGTCCCGTTCCACCTTGGCGCCGACCGGCGGCCTTATGTGCGCGTCAAGCTGAACGGGCGCGATGCGCTCTTCGTGATTGACACCGGTTCCGGGTTCACGGTGATTTCGAAAGATTCGGCCAGGCGTTTTGGTGTTTCCGAGATCGCCAAAGGCGGCAAGTCCCAGGGATTTGGCGGAGACGGGAAGTTCCCGATCGTCTACGGACTGATAAAGTCGCTTCAGATAGGCGAGGCAAGAATCCGGATGGTTCCGTGCTTCGTCAGGCCTTTTCACGGCGACCACGAAAGGCCCGCCGAAGAAAAAGCAGACGGCTTCATCGGGTTATCCATCCTTTCGCATTTCCTGACTCAATTGGACTACAAAGACTCCCGCATTCGGCTGGATCGAAGCGACAACCGTTTCTCATCAATGGCCCCGCCGGCGGGCGTAGCCTTGATTCCATTCCGCACTACCCAAAACGGGCTGATAAGCGTAGAGACGGAGTTCGACGGCAACCAACACCTGAACGTCATATTGGATTCGGGGGCCAGCTCGACTGTGATTTCAGCCGCGGCAGTCGGAAGACTGAACCTCGTGGATCAGATAATCAAAGGCCAGACCGCCAATGTGACCGGCGCCGCCGGCGTAACGGAGAACGTGCAGATGCTCTTCGTTCGCAAATGCCGGGTAGCCGACGTGCAGCAGAACAATCTGCGCGCGCTGGTTTTGGATTTTGGCGCAATAAACGAGACCGCCGGGTTCGAGCAGAGCGGCATCCTCGGCGGGGACTTCCTGAGGAATTTCAAACTGACCATCGATTTCAGTCGCTCAATGCTTGCCCTTCAGCTTCACACGCCGGCAGATGACAATCACCAATGAAGAGTGATGCGTGAAACGTGATGCGTGAAACGTGAAATGTGATAAAAACGACTGCGCTTTTTTCACAGATCACGTTTCACGCATCACGTTTCACAGATCACGTTTCACGCATCACGTTTCACCCATCACGTTGCTCCCTACTCCCTTATCGCCCTGTGGTAGAATGTCATTGCAGCGGAAGTCATGAAAAAGAGTTTGTATCTCGAAACGTCGGTCATCGGCGCCTATCTGGACAACGGCGAACCGTTCAGGCGCGATCTGACGATCCGGTGGTGGGAGCACGAGCTGGCAGACTACTCTCCTTATGTTTCGGCGCTGGTCGTGCGCGAGTTGGAACGAACTGAAGAACCTCGCCGAACGGCTTATTTGAATTTGATAAAGGACGTCCCGAGATTCGACATCGGCGAAGAGGCGGCCATATTGGCCGACGGGTATGTCTCGCGAGGAATATTTCATCGCAAATACATGGCCGATGCGCTGCACGTGGCGATCGCTTCGGTGAACAAAGCTGACTTATTAGTGACCTGGGATTTCGGCTACATCGCCAACGTTCACAGGCAATCTCGAGTCCAGCTATTCAATACAATAGCCGGGTTCTTTGTCCCGATGATCGTAACGCCGGAGTTCCTGATTAATGCTGAATTTTGAACCGTGAAACGTGATGCGTGATTTGGAGTGCGGCGGCCTCTGTGCGTTGCCGCCGCTTTTGAATGGACGGCTGACAAAACCAAAGCGCCGTCTATGCACAGAGGGCCGGCGCACTCCAAATCGCGCATCGCGTTTGATGCATTGCCGTAATGTACCGAAAGCCCAGATTCCTTGAAGAGCTGCACGCAATCCGCGAAGAGATGTCGCGCGAGTGCGACTATGACGCGGACTTGTTCGCCGAGATGGTGCGTTCAGGACAGAGGCCCAGGTATGGACCCGCCAGGAACATTCGAGGGGTTCGATCCCGCGCGCCCGTCGAGAATGAAAAGACTCCTTCAGGTCAACCAAATGATTAAACATTCCAAGCCTGTCTTACTGGGATTGATGGTAGCAATTACTTCAGCGCTATCCTTATCGGCGCGCGCCGAAGCCACTAACCGCGCCGGGTCAGCAGCGGCTCACGAACAACCTCAAGCAACCCAGGGAAAAACCGTATTGCTCGACGTACCCGCGATTGCCGAGCGCGTCAATGAGGTTGTGGTGAACGTGCGCTCGATTTCTGAGGGCGGCGAGAATCTCGGAAGCGGTTTCATCATCGATCAGCGTGGCTTCATCGCAACTAATTTTCATCTGATCTCGAATGCTGAGCCTCGGCGCGGATCGAGCCAGCGCGGCCCTGAGTCAAAGGGCCCGCCAAAGCTCGTCAACAGCGTGACCGTGACCCTGCATGACGGGCGCCAGTTTCCTGCTTCGATCAAGGGCTACGACGAAGCGACCGACATCGCGCTGCTCGAGATCGTGCCCGGCAGTACGCAGCTTCCGGTTGCCGACCTGGGCGACAGCGACTCACTCCGAGTCGGCGAGTGGGTAATCGCGATTGGTAATCCGCTGGGCCTGGATCACACCGTCACGCTCGGCATCGTAAGCGCGAAGGGCCGATCCGGATTCGGCGGGCAGTTCGATGACTTCCTGCAAACCGACGCGGCGATCAATCCCGGAAACTCGGGCGGTCCTCTGCTAAACACCCAGGGAAAAATCGTAGGCATCAACACGCTCGTGTTGGAGCGAACACAGGGACTGAGCTTCTCGATACCGATCAACACCCTCAAATCAATCTTGCCGCAGTTGATCGAGCGCGGGCGAGTCACTCGCGGATTCCTCGGTGTCGATACACGAGACGTGGACGCCGATATTCGCGGGCTGTTGAAACTCGGGTCCGATATTCGCGGAGTACTCGTGATTCGCGCCGAGCGCTCGACTCCAGCCTCGCGCGCAGGATTGAGAAAAGACGATTTGATCACAACCGTCGATGGCCAGCCGATCACGTCATCCGTCCAATTCAACCGCATCATTGCGGCCAAGCTCCCGAACGCGAAAGTGGCTATCAAGATCCTCCGAGAGGGGCGCGAATATACCCTGAACGCCGAGATTGGAGAGGAGACGCGAAAGTGATTCGTGAAACGTGATTCGTGATCCGTGATTTGGAGTGCGGCGGCCTCTGTGCGTTGCCGCCGCTTTTGGATGGTCCGCCATAAAAGCCAAAGCGCCGTCTATGCACAGATGGCCGGCGCACTCCAAATCACGGATCACGTTTCACGCATCACGTTTCACGTTTCAGTTGTAATGACCAAGCCAATCATCGAAGAACCTGTCGAGCGCCAAACAGCAGACCAAGCACTCATGGCGGAGTTGTTTGAAGCCATCGGCTTTGAAGTTGCTGATGAGCGCTCCTACAACCTCCTGGTCGAGTACGTGGAAAACAATGGTCATCGAACGCGGGTCGATCGCGGCGATGCGGCGCTGCATGGACGATGCTGGAAAGTGGGCGACGGGCTTGAAGTATGGTCTGTCCTCTACGAAAAAGGCGCCGATCTTTATTACGCCGATTGCCGGCCGGCATTTCGCAGCCGGTACGTTCGCACGATCGGTCCATGGGAACTTATAGAGTACGACGAGGACGGCGAAGCTATAGTCCGCGGCTCGTTGGACGGAACGACCGAAGTGATCTTCGAGCTGCAAAACCTGACCGAGCTTGATGATGCTGTGTTCCGCGATTTGCATATGCACGTCGCGCTTGCCGGCATCGCTTATGCGGCGCGGGTGCGAGCGAATCCAGCCGCCGAGCAACCCCCGAATAAGCCCTTTTATCGTTTCGAACTCGCGGAACGAATGGAAGGCTTCGCCGACAAATCATGTGAAAACGATTACGTGGTCAGCGGCAGGGTGCTGGCGTGGCGCAACATTCGAAATCCGGTGACTACGGCGGATCTCATTTGGATTTACGTTGACGCGGGAGCGATGCGCCTCGAAGTGCTGGCGAATCGGCGAATTCTGCGCGGGCAACTGAAGATCGGCGCGGAGATCACCGCCAACATCTGGCTGCAGGGACACGTGCTGGAAGAAAGCGATATCTCAGCTCGCTACGAGGGCGTCGATCAGGAATACGAACTTGCGGACTTTTGGGCAGGACTGCGCCGGGGAAACTGAAGTCACCGAAATCAGCCTTCGTTACAATCCAACTTACCGCGCTGCCGCAAACCTCTCCCGGTCATTGTGAATGAACCCGCGTGTTTTGATCGCGGGTTTTGACTGTTACTTCCCCCCTTATCAGGCGTTTCAATTCAGGGCTTCCACTGCCATCTTAAGTCCTGACAGCTCTTCCCCTCGCCTCGCGATAAGCGTTCACTGCGGCACGAGCATTGAATAGTGACTCAGTGCGCCGCCGTGCGAGGCGTTGCCCCCAAGGTTGTCAGGTTCGTCAGGTAAGTTGGTCCGGAACTCAATCAGATCCGAGCGCGAGCTAAACCATCCCATGGCTAATGTGAAGGCAAGGTTGTTCACGTTGATGATCTCGGTGGCCGGGACGTTTGCCCTCGTCTATTCGCTCCACCGCTTATATCTGGAGCCCGCGCGGCTCGACTGGATTCTGGTGCTCGCCTTTACAATGCTGCTGAGCTGGCGAGCCGAGGTTTGGATTCCCGGGATTCGCAGCAAGATCACGCTGACAGACACCTTCGTGTGCATCGCAATGCTGTTGCTCGGCCCGTGGGCGGCGGCAGTGCTCGCTTCTATTGACGGACTCGCGCGGTCGGCGCGCGGAAGCAGGACGAACCCGGTAGCCGCGGCGCTCATAAACATGAGCGCAATGAACCTCTCGGTGTTAAGCGCTTCATTGCTGGCTCTAAGGTTCTTTGGGCCACTCGACGGCCTGCTCTATGGTGTGGGGCAGCTTGATAAGCTGGTTCTCGCCATCGGTGTGATCACTCTCACAAACTATCTCGTCAACAGCAGCATTACTGCGATGGCGGTCGCGTTTTTCCGCGGCCGCGGCGTGGCCCGGACCTGGATCGACAACTACCTATGGACCTCGCCTGCGTTCTTCATAGGCGCGGCTACCGCCGGCATCATCTGCAAAGCGATAACAGTCTTTGGTTTCTACTCATTCGTAATGTCACTTCCCATTCTGCTCCTTACCTATGTTGCTTACAGGAGTTTTCTGGGGCGAGTTGAGACGTCGTACAAGCACATCGAAGGGCTGACCAGGCTCCATCAGGCAACAGTCGAATCGCTTACGATGGCGATCGATGCCAAGGACGATCTGTCGCGCGGCCATATTCAGCGAGTACGCACGATGGTCGAAGGACTTGGGCGCGCAGTCGGTTATCCTGAAGACCAGATGGAGGGACTGAAAGCCGCGGCGCTGCTCCACGATATAGGAAAGCTCGCGGTCCCCGAATACATCCTGAGCAAACCCGGCAAGCTCAGCGCGGCAGAGTATTCCAAAGTGATGATTCATCCGGTCGTCGGCGCCGACATTCTCAGCAACGTCGAGTTTCCGTATGAAGTTGTTCCAATTGTCAAACACCATCACGAAAAGTGGGATGGCAAGGGTTATCCAAGCGGGCTGAAGGGCGAGGAGATCCCGTTCGGCGCTCGGATACTGACGGTTGTCGATTGCTACGAGGCGCTCACCACGAATCGCCCCCAACGCCCCCGCTATTCGCAAGAAGAGGCGCTGGAATTGATGCGCGGTGAAATGGGGCGCACGTTCGATCCCGCGATACTGGAAGTTTTCCTCGCGAAGGTCTATGAGCTCGACGAGCAGGTTCCCACAGTCAGCGCTCGGCCGGTTTCGCTGGCCGGCGTCGAACCCATAGCTGCCGAGGCGGTGCTTGAACAAAGCTTTGGGTTGGGGGCCAGAACGCCCACCGAAAAAGCGTTGCGTGACATTTCGTCCGCGCAGCGCGAGGCGCTCTCTCTGTATGAGATCTCACAAACTCTCGGGTCGACCCTCAAGCTGTCCGAGATTTTGCCAATCGTGGCAGCCAAACTCGAAAACATCGCCAACTTCACTACCCTGGTCATCTATCTGGCGGATGGAAATCGGATGCAAGCCGCCCAGGTCACAGGAAAGAACGCGGTCGCTTTGAGGGGCCTGGAGATCGCCGTCGGCGAGGGCGGCGCGGGCTGGGTAGCCGAGCATCGCCAGGTGCTGATCGGCGGGAGCCCACTGGCGGATCTCCAGCGGCCGCTTGGTATGGCGGCGGCGGCGTATCGTTCGACTGCAATTTTCCCGCTCGAGCATGACGACGATCTCGTCGGCACGCTCGCGCTTTATTGCGAAGAAGATCGCGGATATTCGGCTGACGAGGTAAGGCTGCTCGAAACCATTTCGCGCCACACCGCTGCGGCGATTCACAACGCGCTCGCCTTCGAGAGAACTCAGGAATCGGCTCTTACCGATAACCTGACCGGGCTGCCGAACTCGCGATATATGTACAGCTTTTTCGATCAGGAGCGAAGCAGGTCCGAAAGACACGGTTACCCTCTGGTGTTGATGATGATGGATTTGGACGGCTTCAAAAAGATAAATGACACCTACGGGCATCACGTCGGCGACGAAATATTGCGGCGCGTTGCGCAGGTGTCGCGCGCACAGGTTCGCTCGGGAGACACACTGATCCGATATGCTGGCGATGAATTCGTCGCGGTGTTGCATCGCGTCACGCCCGAACTCGTGCAGGAAATGAAGTCGCGGCTGCAGGCGGCCGTTGACAGCTTCGATTATGAGGTTAGGCCGGGGCGCACCGCGCGCGTCGGCATATCGATCGGTCATGCGACTTACGGCCAGGACGGGACGGCGATTGATGAACTGATGGAGGTCGCCGACCAGAGAATGTACCAGGACAAGATCGCTCGCCGGCGAAACGCGCCTCCGCTGAGAGTTGTTAACGTTCCAGCGCAAACAGCAGCAGCAGTAGTGTAAAGGAGAATACAAATGACGGTTTTTTCAGAAGCTAATCTGACGGTCGCGGCCAGTTCGGCGCCGCGAGTGAAGACCAGAATGCTCGAGCAGATGGCGGAAGCGCTCGAAGATGAAGCGGCGGGGCTGTATCGCCGCGCTGCCGCCTTTGAGGAAGAAGAGTTCCTGCTCAACAGGGAAATAGGGGAGCGCCAGACCGAAATAAATCGCCTGCTGCTAAAGCTCGAGGCGATGCGGGCGGAACGAGATCGCGTTATCGAGAAGGTTGAACAAATCTCGAGCGAAGCCGCCGCGGTTAGAGAAAGAGCTTTCGATGGAGATGAGGCGGACTCGCTTGCCGCAATTGAAAGCTCACCGGGTGAGTACGCCAACCCTTCAACCGGAGCCTTGTTTTTCAGGCGAATGACAGTGGCCGAGCAGGCGCCTCGCGCGTGAGCCGCCAAGCGGCCTTCAACATGTTCGACAAACTTCAGTTTGTCGGCTTATGCGAAGAATCGACGCCCACCACGACAAACTGAAGTTTGTCGGGCGCTCAGTTATTTTGACCGATTACTGAAAAGAGGATACTAATCGGTCTTTTAGTATTACAGGGCAGCGCTCACCGATGTGAAAACGTCCCGAGCCTCCCGAAACATCTCCGCAACGAGGCGATTGATGTCTTCATGGCACGGCGTCGAGAGACGAATCAATAAGGAGCGCCGCGAACAGGAACGCAGGCGATCCATTCGTTACACCGCGGATACGTTGATCGTCATCGCGGGCGTAACCTGGATCGACAACGAAGGCACCGATCGCCGGCGGAAGGTCCGCCGCAAACACGATCGCGAACGAATCGCAACCACAATCCTCGACTCCTCCCCACGTTAGGACCCAGGCCATGCGCCGGTACGTTACATTCGAACCGGCGCGCAGAAGCCGCCAGTGCCATTCCCATATTTGGACTGCGGCGCGGTCTGTGCGTACGCGCCGCTTTGGCTCTTGGTTGCGATTCAAAGCAGCCAAAGCGGCGCGCACGCACAGACCGCGCCGCACTCCAAAAAACGCCGCGCCGGTTTCCTCGGCGACCAACACAACTTTAGGACACGACCAGCCATTGACTTCAACAAATCGACATGTTATTGATCCGTTGCTTCATAGCATTGATTACAGAGCCAGGGCCATACTCTCGCAATAGAACATCCGGAGGAAAACATGACGACGCCGTCGAAACCTGACCCCGCAATGTTATCAGTACGGCCGACCACGATGCCCGGCGAGCCATTACCTGCCGACACGGAGCTGAAGTATGACCTGTATCTTCGCGCGATGGATGAGAATGGCCTGGAAATTTATCAGCGAGTGAACCTGTGCGGGTTTAGTTATTTTCTGGAGCTCGCCGGTCTTAGCGCCGACCGGGGTATCGAACTGTGGAGCCTCCTCGATCCTGAAGCAACAGAGTTTCCCGAGTACCCTAAGAAACTCCCACCGCCGATTCTCAGCGGCGGCAAGTACGGCATGATGTTTGAGGACTACCTCGACCGGTTGCAGGCATACAAAATAAACTTTTGCCGGCTGTTCGTTTTCCCTCTCTTCGATTTCGAGTACACCCCCTACGGGAACAAAGACGGGCACAAGTACGACCTGGAGAATGTTTCCACCGTCTATTTGGACCGCCTGTCTGAATTCATCAAGAATGCCCGCGACCGAGGGATCATCGTATGTCTTTCACTCTTCAGCAGCCAGATGCTCAAGAAAGACACATGGGACTTTCATCCGTTCAATGTAGCAAACAACACAACCGGTAATGTCGATCCCAAGGCGGGTTATTTCGGTGATGAAGATGGACAACCTTTGCGGAACGGGCTCGGGCTGTTCTGCAATGTGAACGAGGGAAGTCCGCCTGCCAACGCACAGAAGACGTTCGTAACTCAGATAGTGAACCGGACGATGCCTTACTGGAACGTGATATACGAGATATTCAATGAACCAGGCAACAAGACAATCCCGGTCGCGAATGCAACGCCGTGGATCAAGATGGTGGCCGGCTGGATAAACGATCTCCTCAAAGTTGGAACGGGTACGCGCGCGCGCCTCATTGCCATAACTTCGCTTGATGAGCTCCTGCCTGAACTGATGGCGGCGCTGCTCCCACAAGACGGTCCGCTTGTAGACGTCTTTAGCTTTCACGGCGAGCAATGGGGCGGGGAGTCAGGCAAAAGCGATGAAGCGTGCACCGGCACTCACGACATCTCGGTCGATGACATAAAAGCCGGAGAAACTGAAGTGATAAACCAAGTTACCAATGAAACCTATCATCACCCGGGAATAAATGACGCCATCAAGAGGTTCCACGTCGACTCAAACTATTCTGTCGCTTTGATCTTCGATTCCGACTCGCTTTACTGGGCTCAAAAAGAGCCCGCAAACTACGTTCAAGCATGTTTAGAGAAGAGGGCGAGCTTCAACTATCGCTGGTCGGCGGACTACCTCAATACGATAACTGGCAATGATTGTAACGAGTTTACGCTGGACTGCGGCCTGGTGACCCAGCGCTTGACCAAAATCGCAGCCGGTCAGGCGGCCGCAGGCGCCAATCCCGAGAATGCAGTTACCGTGTTTCCTGCTTTTCCTGCCGCCGTGGAAGATCTTGCGGTCTCGGTTGATGGCTCATACATGATAATTACCTTCAAACCGCCCGATGTCATACCCGACGGTTATGTAGCTTACTTCGGTCCAACCGCTGAAACCGTCGGCCAGGGCAAGCCCCCGGCCTTCCCGCCAAGCAGATACTTCAACGTGGATGATCCGCAGCATCCTCGGTTTATTGTGGCGTTCGACGCTGAAACTCTGCCTTCGGAAGTATTCGTAGCCGTGTCGGCAAAGATCGGCTTTCTCACGGGAGAGTGTAGCGACACCTTCAGGGTTTCTATCCCGGCGGCTGCTCAATTACTCAATGCCGAAGTCAACTTCGATCAGGCAAAGACCTCGCTTCCGATTGGCGAGATTGAGACGCGCGATTTCAACCTGAGAGTTACGTTTGTCAATACCGGCCCGGGAAGCTGGCGGACCGGGATCAAGAACTTTAGCGATTACGTTATTTCGCAAAAACTCTTCGTGCTTGCGCCGGCGGCAAACCGGCAGTTGTTCAGAAAAGCATTGGCAATTCCAGCCGGTCAAACGGACGTCGAGATCCTCAGCAACGCCGCGGCTCACAGTTATGAGCTGATCAGTCTCGCCTGCGACGGCAAAACTCCAAGCGGAAATCCCGTTCCCGAAGGCACAATCATCCGCGCGGATGTCAGGCTTGAACCGGACACCGAACACGAGAATCGACTTCACCGGGTGGTTCGCATCTCGCACACTTCGCCTGAGCCGCTGACCGTCGACGCCTGGGCGGTGATTGTGGACAAACAAGACCTTCAATATGAGCAAAGGGTATTGGATTACATCACCGTTTTTAATGATAAGCCTGCCCTCTCGATTAACCTGGGGGCGCTCGAGTACAAGTTTGAAATCTCTTCACTCTATTCCACACAAAAGCTGAAGCGGGGCGCGGTCGAGTACTATTCGTCTTTCAGAAGCAGCGGCGCCACCAAGAAACGCTTGCACGTAGGAATCACCGGAGCGCCCGCCGATGCCGAAGAGTACGTGCAACTCGAAATGCGCGTCGTGGAGGTCCTCGAGAATATGGGTTATCTGCAGTTTGATTCGCGACAGCACGAGGGACAGATTATCGACTTCGAGCCGGGCGACGGGCTCACGCAGTATTCCAAAATGAGCGACGGCGCCGTGCACAACTTTCAAGTCGTGAAGGTGGCGTCCATAGACGATGTCCCGTTGCGATATGGCATCGTTCTGCGCGCAAACGCTTCGGGTGACTTTGAACGGGCGCTGGAAGTCACACGCGACGACACAACGATCGACGGCCGTGTGCCATATTACATTCTCGAGGTCCCTCTCGATGTGACCTCTGTTACGGCCAGGCAGGCGGCATCCATCAAACAGGACCACGCGCGGCGGATATTGGATTTCTTCAACAACGCGCAGACGGCGGATGAAATCACCTACGGCATCTCCGACAACCCGGGCTTCGGACCTCGTTCCCGCAAGGCTTTCTCGATTCGCCACAAACTCGCGCAGCGCATCCTTGAAACGCGAGGCTCGCTTCCTGCGCGCCGCTTCGAATCCCTCGAACAGATAGATAAGATTCGCGGCGTCGGAAAAGACACGTTCGAGGACATTGCTTACACATTTGAAGATGACAAGAGCGATGACCGCAAATAGACGGCCGCTCCAATCTCGGCTTGTTTCCGCGCTCGATACTTGACCCGCCCTCAGTTGACAAGCGGCATGGCTACTCGGACACTTCCAGATACACGCGTATGCGCAAGCGTGTTTCACCCGGAGGAAGAAATGATAACTCTCGCAGACTTGCTTCGCCTGTTGGTAGTCATGGTGATCTTTACCTCATCGGTGCTTGTGCAGGGAGCCGATACTTTTCGCCCGGTAGTTCGCGGCAAGCGAGGCGCCGTCGCGGCAGGCAATCCGCTGACCGCCGAAGCCGGCATGCGGCTGCTTCAGCAGGGGGGCAACGCCATCGACGCCGGTTGCGCCGCGATACTTGCGGGATCGGTGATTGAGTTCTCGCACTTCTCGTTCGGCGGCGAAGTGCCGGTCCTCATCAAGCCCTCCGGCGCCGGCGTATCGGTAATAAACGGACAGGGCATCGCGCCTCGTCTGGCCACGCGAGAGTTCTTTCTCGAAAGAGCAAAGAAAGGCGTGACAGAAAAGGGGCCGGTCTATACCGGCACGCCGGAATACGTCTCGATTTCAGAAGGCGGTTCAAAACCCGGGTTGATTCCGTCGTCCGGCATACTTCCCGCGACTGTTCCCGGAGTCCTCGATGCGGTGGTGACGGCGCTCGACCGGTTCGGGACCAAGTCCCTCGGAGAAGTCATGCAGCCGGCCATTGAGCTAGCGGACGGATTTCCGATCGATGAGCTCCGCGTGAGCTACATCGAAAAGACTCGCAAGATATTTGAACAATGGCCCGAAAGCGCAAAGCTGTTTCTTCCCGGCGGCCGCGTGCCAAAACCCGGCGAGATGTTTTCGCAACCTGATCTCGCGCGCACACTTCGCGAGATCGTAGCGGCCGAACGAAAAGCCGTTTCGCGCGGACGGCACGAAGCACTGATCGCCGCGCGAGACTACTTCTACAAGGGAGCTACGGCGAAACGGATTTCAGATTTCTCCGAAAGGAACGGCGGACTGCTTCGAGCCGGAGACTTCGCGGCATTTCACGCTAAAGTCGAGGCCCCGGCCAGGTCTTCGTATCGAGGATATGAAGTGTACAAAACGGGGTTCTTCGCCCAGGGACCGGCAATGCTCGAGATGCTGAACCTGCTCGAGGCCTACGATCTTCGAGCGATGAAGCACAACTCGGCGGACTACATTCACACGCTGACTGAAGCGATGAAGCTCGCGTTCGCCGATCGCGACCGCTACTACGGCGATCCGGATTTCGTGAGCGTGCCCGCGAGCGAGCTTTTGTCGAAAGACTACGCCGCGATGCGCAGAGGCTTGATCGATGAACGTCACGCCTCGCTCGATCAACGTCCCGGCGATCCGATCAACAAGAAGCCGCTGATCAACAACGGCGCGCATCCCGCTCTCGGCCAATCGAAAGTGCCCGAAGCCGAGCGCGCAAACGACACCACCTGCGTCAACGTCATCGACAAGGACGGTAATCTGTTCAGCGCGACTCCGTCGGGTGCGTGGCTTCCGGCAGTCGTAGCCGGTGACACTGGCGTCTTGCTCGGCCAGCGTATGCAGTCGTTCCTTCTGGAAGAAGGTCATCCGAACGTTCTTCAACCTGGCAAGCGCCCGCGGATCACCCTCACTCCAACTCTTGTGCTCAAGGACGGCAAACCTTTCATGGTGCTCTCGACGCCCGGCGGCGATAACCAGGATCAATCGCTCATCCAGGTGCTGTTGAACATCGTCGAGTTCGGAATGAACGTGCAGGAAGCGGTCGAGGCGCCGCGCTTTCAAACGCTCCACCTCGTGAGTTCCTTTGACGATCATCGCTTCAACCCAGGCGTGTTGAATCTCGAAGACCGCATTGCGAAACAGGTTCAGGACGAGCTGGCATCGCGCGGCCACAAGATTGAAATGCAAGCGGCGTGGGGAAATCCTTCCGCGCCAACGGTCATCAGATTCAACAGCGATTCAGGCGTGATCGAAGCAGGCGCGGACCCAAGACGAGGCAGATACGCGATTGCGTGGTGAGCTTGAGCGAAGGAATTGAGGCTGGCAGAATAGGGTACGGATGCCTAAGCTCTTTGAGTACTTTGGAATAATTGTCTTCTTCTATTCGAATGAACATGAGCCAGTACACGTTCATGGTAGATGCCAGGGCAGAGAGAGCAAAGCCGTGCTCGTCATAGAGAAAGGCAATGTTATCCAGATCACATATGCGTCGGTTAAGGGCAAGAGACCGCTAAGCAGCCAGGAGTTCAGAGACTTTCAGGTCGTAACGAAGCATTATGCGAATGAGATTGTTCAGAAATGGATAGACTATTTCATACTACACAAAGCGATCGACGCGAAGACAATTCGGCGGCGGATCAAATGACGGTGGCCGAGGGCGCAGTAATCGAGATAGTGCAGGTCGAACGGCTTTCCGAATACAATCTCAGACTCCACTTCAGCGATGGCGCCACCCGGGTGATTGACTTCGAGCCCTTTCTCAGCAACTCACGAAACCCCCTGATCCGTGCGTACCTCGATCCGAAGAAATTTGGCGACTTCCGGCTAGAGCACGGTGATTTGGTTTGGAATGATTTTGGGCTGTGCTTCCCCATTGCCGATCTGTACGAAGGCACGCTTTAGCCATCGTTATCTTTGCAAAGGGGTAGCTGCGTGGTAGGTTTGATTTAAGGAACGAACGAGATGGCAGCTAAGCTTGAGCCAATTCTGACGATAGCGGACCTCGATTCAATGCCCGAAGATGGAAACCGCTACGAACTTATCGAGGGGGAACTATTTGTGTCTTGCGCGCCTAGCTTAACGCATCAAGGTATTGTGGTTAGTCTCTTATTCGCCTTCAGCCAGTATCTCCGCGAAAACCCCATCGGAAAAGTCTGGCCCGGGCCGGGAGTGATCTTCAGCGACTTCAGCGGAGTAATTCCTGACGTGATCTATGTAAGCAACGAGCGGCAGAAAGAAATAGCCACCGGCGCTAGAGTTTCAGGAGCGCCGGATTTGATTATCGAAATACTTTCTCCCGGCGCCGAGAACGAGCGGCGCGATCGTCACGCCAAGCGGCAGCTCTACAGGAAGTATGGCGTCAAGGAGTATTGGATCGTTGATCCTGAGAAGCGGGCGATTCAAGTATATCGCTCTAGCAAACTCAGGTTGGTCGCCACCCTTGGCCTTCGAGACACAATAACTACGCCATTGCTTCCAGGGTTTAACTGGAAAGTAAGAGAGATCCTTGGATAGAGTTCTTCACATTTTGAGCTGTGCTTCCCCATTGCCGATCTGTACGAAGGCAGGCTTTAGCTCTCGTTATCTTGCGCGTTAGCCACGAACGACTCCCGCTTCCCCGGTGGTATGTCTCCAATTCAAATCCTCAAGCTTGTTGGGTTCGCCACCGGCGCGACGCTTCACCTCTACATCGCGTGGCTGATTTGGAATCGAAGGCTCGGCCCGCGCGATAAGCTCACTCAACCCGTTCGGTTGATCAGCGCGCTCAATCTCTGCCTGGGCGTGTGGTTCCTCGGAAATCTGTTCATCACTTTTCATGAGTTGCTGCTCGGGCCGGCTCGTCTGACAGCGTTGTTGAGAGCGTGGGATACGCTTGCGATGACCGGAGTCGCCCTGCTTCCGGCGGCGCTGCTTCACGCTCACATCGGGTTTTGGGCCGCGCTTGACAACTATCGCAAGCTCAAGCAACGAACGGTGAAGCGGATCGGAGCTGCGCTCTATCTGCCGATGGCGTTCCTGCCCTACGCGATCTATCGGATCAACTCAGGTGATTATCGCCCGTACCTGCTCAAGCTGCGTGTGTTGTTGATTCCATATTCGATCTGGTATCTGCTGGTGATGATTGCTTCCGCGCTGCTGTGCTGGTCTATGAAGGACCGTCTCGACGCTTTCGCCGCGCGCGAGCGGGCCTTCTTCAAGCGAGTGGCTGTTTTGCTCGTGTTCAACGGCCTGTTTGAGTTTGTCGTCGTCGCCGTCTTACGCTCAGGCCCTAATGACTGGCCGTGGATTCTGTTCATCCTTTCATCGCTGTTTCCGATTTTCTTCGTCGCTTACCACGTCTATCGCTACAAGCTGGTTGACGTAGCAGTCAAAGGCAGTCTCGTCTATGCGATGTTCGCGGTCGTATTCATCGCGGTTTATACCTACGGTGTGAGGCGGCTGGATCAGTTCCTGGTGGATCGATTCGAGATCACGCCCGGAGTGGTAGAAGTCATTCTCATCCTCGGAATGGTCTCGCTTGCGGGGCCGTTGATGCGCGTTTTCGATCGAGTTGTCGGTAAGCTCTTTGCAACCGAGATCGGTTTGTATCGCGATGTCGTGCGGCAGGTGTCTTCAGGGGCTGAAGGCTTCGGCGAGTTGGCAGCGCTGGTGCGTTACACCGAGGAGACGATCAAACGAGGGCTCGACGTGATCAGCGTTCGTATAGTTCCGATTGATGCAACGCTGCATCAGAGCGAGAAACAGCTGGCCGAAAAAATGATCGCGTGGGAAGCGGACATTATTGAAACGGACGACGATCTCGAAGCCCTCGACGCGACCATAGCCTACGCGCTGAGACGGGAGTCGGAGCTTGTCGGGCTGATGTTGATCGCGTCTGAACCTCACGCCCTCACGTCGGAGAAGCGTTCGATACTGGACGTGCTTGCATCGCAGGTCGCGGTGGAAGTCGAGAGCTGCCGGCTTATCGAAGAAAAGGTGCGGCTCGAACGCGAGCTTGCGAGCCGTGAACGATTGGCGACGCTTGGCCAGATGGCTGCCCAGGTCGCCCACGAAGTGAAGAACCCGCTCTCCGCAATCAAGTCTATCGCGCAGGTGATGCGTGAAGAAAAAGCTCTCGGCGACTACGACGAGGACCTGAGTCTCATTGTCAGCGAGATCGACCGGCTGAACCGAACCGTCTCACAGTTGCTCGCCTTCTCGCGGCCGAGCCATGCAGACTCACAACCCGTGCAGCTTTCTGATTTGATCAAGGCAACAGTGACATTTGCCGGCAGCGAAGCAAAGGTGCGTAACGTTGAATTGCGGAACGAATCAGACTGCGACGTTACGTTGACCGGAACACAAGCGGGTGCACTGCGCGAAGCGGTCAGCAATCTCGTTCTTAACGCGGTCCAGGCAACCGAAGCCGGCGGCAGCGTCACGATCGAAGCCGCCGTCCAGCCGGCGAGCCCTCGAGTCCACCGCGCAGCATCGGACCCGCGCGTCCGCTCCCTTGATTCTCAAAGCGACATGCTCGTCATTTCGGTTACCGACACCGGACCCGGGATTCCGGTGGAAGTACAACAGCGAGTCTTCGAGCCGTTTTACTCGACAAAGTCACGCGGAACTGGTCTTGGTCTTGCGATCGTTCAACGGCGTGTTGTAGAGATTGGGGGTTCGCTTGAGCTCACGAGCCCCGCGGAAGATGATCGCGGCACCCGCTTTCGATTGATCGTGCCGATCGAGAGACTAGAAAGACAGGCAGAGTGATTCTAGCATTAGCGTATTGGTTTGCGAGGCGTCGTGCGGTCCCTGCTACTGACCGTAGTTTCAAAATTAGGGCTTCGCGGCTGTACGTTTCTTCGTCGTCATAGGCTTCGGAGTCCAGAACATTGGATCACCCGCTGCGAATTCGTGAGACACATAACTAAGCGTAGGATTAAACGCGAAGACGCCAGTTTCAGTACTAAGAATGGCCGCACTCGCTAGCTCCCGAACCCGTTTTGTTACTTGCTCATCAAAAGCGTATTGAATGCTCGTACCATAAATATCTCGACCGGCATACGCTTCGGCAAGCGACTTCATCGGGTAGAAGATAAGATATGTGCCATCCATCTCGCCGGCCACAACGTGGTACACGATGGAATGTTCGTCTACGTTTGCCTTTCGATACCCGGACTTCACGATCCTCCTCACTTCTTCAAAATCCGCTTCGTGTCCAGGTCGCACGCGCACGGTTTTAATAGTCATATAACGCTGCAGCGATATATTAATCATCGGTTCATTGCTAAGGTCTTCACGATACTCGGCAACGATGTCCCGCTGCGCTGTACGAAATTCTGCATCCAGCGCACTAAGTCTGTCGAATTCCCTAAGCATCTGGGGATCCTTTGAGAGCTTCTGCTGGACCGCTTCGAAATCCTCGAACGACGCGTAGCTACTCAAGAACCACGCGCTACTAGACCCTGAAACCGATGTCATGCCTAGATGGTGAACAGGCCACTCTGCTCTTCGGAACGCAGCTACGTAGGCGGCTTCTAGTCTTTCGTGCTCAGTTTCTCTACCGGGCTTGATGTCTTCATGGGTTATTTGAATGACTTTAGGCGGCGTGGATTGTGACGTAATCTGCCGCACAACCAAGTTACCATTTAGAAATCTGTCACATAAATCTGCTACTCTCGCAACTTGTTTCTGGTCCCATGGGATCTTACTTATCACCCCATCCTTGTCGGTTGCCCACTTGAACCCGGCTTCTATTCTATTGAGATCTATCTCCATGAAAGCGATTGCTTCACTCTGTCGAGGCCGCTGATGCGTGCTGAGGAATTTCTGTAGGATCCTTACTACCTCTTCGCTTTCCTTCTTGGATACTTCTGGAAATTGTGATGAATTGCTAAGAATCGTGGTAAGGTCGGAAATAGGGATGTACGTCAGGTAGATACTACCCCACGGGTACTTGTTCCTTAGCTGTTCTAACTGACCGGTGGAATCCTGGGCAGAAATGTCGTTGACAAGGATTTCGTGGAAAAGAAGAAGGACAATAACTAACCGCGCTCCGCAAACCAAACGGCTTCTCATAATTCACCCCCTCCTATCGCCCAGCTAGCTTTAGTTGATCCCCGAGAAAGAGTTTCACCGTTCTGCTGCCGGCATAACCGACCGAGCCCGAATAGGTCGGGCCAGACGAATACTGTTTAACCCGAAGCTCCGCATCGCCTACTTGCTCAGGAAAAATCAGAATAACGGTATTTCCATCGACGAACTTAGTGACGGTCAGGCCCTGGTTGGTCACAGGTACTTCCAGGGCGCCGTTCCAGTCGAGAGCTACGGATTGCCCGCTCTGATCAAAGACATGATATACCGCGATCTTCTCTTCCGGTTTGGAGAGATGTGCGAGAACAAGCAATATGCCCAGACATGCGGCAAAAGCACCAGCAGTGGTAAAGCAAAAACCCGGCAATTTGAACTCGAATTTAGATGAAGCTTCTGCACCGAACATGATTGCGGGCAGAAGTGAAATCAGGAAATACAGCACGATCTTAGGAGTAGGTGCGTAAATCACCCCTGGAGATAATGCTACAAAGATGCCAACCGCCAAAATCAAGATTAGCGCTACGATACGAACTATATTCAAGGGGCACCTCCCTATCAGCAACGATGGTCAACACTGATTTGAAAGTAGCTAGCTGAAGAGCAACGATTGCAGAAAAGGATCCTGAGTGACTTGCATGACCACCGACCCGATTAGGCAGGTCGCACTATATCACGAGAGTTCAGATAAAGCGACGTCAATTACATACTTACCTTCAGTCTACGAAAGTAGGCAGTAAGTAATAGAATTCATGCCCCTCTAAGCGCTGCGGCGGCGCACCAGGCGCATCGTGAACATTGACGCGCACCAGATCAACCCCGAGGTCGCCATAATCGCCCAACCGAAGTTCTCCACCTGCATCGACAATCGCCCCAGGATGCCGCCGATCAACCACGCGCTGAAGAACGTCATCGCTGAAAGCCGCTTCGCCCACCTCACCTGGTTCGATATGCGAATGCGCCGAAGCTCGGCTTCCAGAAAATCGTCATCATCCATCAGCCGGCCATAGTAACGGGCTTCCCTGCCGGCCATCCTCGCCAACGCGCGGTCGGTGCTCGAAGCCGCCGCATTGTAGAAATGCGCAACGTGAGCCAGCTTACCGTCGCGAAGCGCGATCTCCGCCAGTCCGAGGTTCGAACGGAAGCGCGCCGGATCGAGCGCCAACGCGCGGTGAAAACATTCAGACGCGCGTTTGAAATCGAGTCGCTCGAAAAACGCCTCGCCGATTCGCTCGATCAGCTCCGCTTCGTCGCCCGCCAGACGCGACGCCAGTCTCAAACACGCATCCGAGCGCTGCAGCAACCGTGTGTCTTCGCTTTGGGCGGAGGTGCGAAAGAACCGCGACATCTCATACAGAAGCTGCGGATTCCGCGGCTCCTTTTCGTAGGCGACTCGGAAGTAGCTCGACGCCTGCGCGATCTTGCCTGCCAGTTTCAGCGAGTTTCCGATTCGGCGTAGCGCGGGCGCGGGCATTGCCGCAATGTCGCTCTTGAGAATAGGCGAGCCCTTCAGTGCATTGCCGGTTTCGAAGTACTCGTAGATCTCAAACGACCGCGGATCGAGCTTTTGCGGGCCGGCCGCGCGAAACAGCGCCTTGATAAACGGTTCGTAGGTAGACCGGTGCGATCGAACGACTATCTCGACGCTCGCTCCGCTGACGCGAGTATGGTAGCTGATGCGCGCGTCACCCGTCGCGAAACTCAATCGCGTTGTTTCGGTCGTGATCGCTTCGATGTCGGAGACCGGCAAGTCGCGCCGCGATCGAAACAGATGGGTCAGCAGGAACGCAAGCGGTCCGCGATGTCGAATTGCCTGGCCGTCAAACTCGATGCGGTCGAGTACGGCAAACAGAGCAATCGGCAAAAGAAGCGCCCACGTTGCGAGAGCCGCGACGGGCCACCCCTGTTTGAGGAGCGCCGAACCCACAGTCATCACAACTGCGGCTGCAAGCGTATAAGGCACGAAACCCGGGCGTATGCTTATCGTGTTCATTCCTGGTGTCTTCAATTCTATTGTGCCGTGGTTAGCACGGCAATACTAATGCTTTTACGCGCGCCCTCCGCGGTAAACAGAGATTGCGACTTAGCGTGCTTTGCGGTTCTTTGGGTCTTTGCGTTGAGAATGCTTCGCGAATGAGAATTCTCAACGCAAAGACGCAAAGAACCGCAAAGCACGCTAAGAAGCCGCCCCTTCAAAACCAGTGTACCTCAAAACCAGTGCACCTCCGTGGAAGTGACGGTCATGTCGCGATCGAGCTCAACGCGCATCGTCAAGCTGAAGCGAAGTTCACGCAACAAAATGACTGTCATCCCATCCGGACGCTCTTCGACGTTCGCTGTGCCGTATCGCATGAAATCCAGAAAGGCTCGAGAGTCGTCTGACTGTCGTAACGCTTCAACGAACTTTGGATCGAGCGCCGGTTGCTCTCGCCACTGCTCCTGTTTGTCGGCGAGGTTGACGTTGCGCGTATAAACCGCGCCGCCTGTTTGCGCGGCTGCTTGCCACATCACAGGATTTGCGGGCGCCGGCCAGACGGCCATCGAGGTCACGCCGGGGGCCTTCAACGACGACCGCGCTTCTTTCAGTGCCGACTGATGCGCCATCCACATCCCGCTGTAATAAATGCAGAGCAGCATCAACGAATACCTGGCGAGCTTCTCGCCCGAGCGACGCCACCGAAACACACAGCCGGCCACGACGACCGCCAGCCCGACAAACCAAATGCCTCGAGCCATGGTTGGCACTGCCATCGTCTGCGAATCGTAAGGGTGCCTGAGGGCGAACGCTACCGCCAAAGCTGCGAGCGTTCCAATCACCAGCCAGATGAGTTTGCGCGCGGCGTCAGTTGTCGTAAGCCATACGACACCTCCGCCTAGTATCAGCCAGATCCATGGATCTACGACAAAGACGATGTCGCCGTAGAACCATCGATTGCTGAAGGGCAGAAACGGACGAACACCGTAGTTGTTGGTGAAATCCATGAACATGTGGCCGAGTCCGCCAAGATACGCGATGAAGAATATGCGGACTGGCCTAAGCGGCCTCCTGAACGGGTCGCGCCTCAAGCGGAACCTTCGATCAAGGAACATCAACACAAGGGTCAACGCGGCCGCGAGGATGGCCAGTCCTACAAACCCGTGCGTGAATCCGCGGTGATATTGCAGATATCCGACCGTTCCGTCTTCAAGACGACTGAGCACGTCTATGTCGGGGAGGTTCGAAGAAACCACAAGCGCTGTGGTCGCAAGCGGTGTCGCGCGTTCGAGCCCTGCCTTAGCCATTGAGAGCCCCAGCAGGGTATGTGTCAGATTTTCCATTTAAAAGCGCGCCCGCGACTCTCGGGCCAGTTGCGAAACGGTCAGTGCGTTTGTCCTAACTTCCCAGTGAAGATTTTTCAGGATTCGCAAACATCGAGAGTGAATCTCTGAGTGGCTCGCTATCTCGTGGCGGCTCTCAAGCGCAACCGTGACCTTGGATCATGTGCCTTCCGGATTTCCATTATACATGAATTCGTTGGCCTCGCTAAACGCGGTCGCCAGTTAGGCTCGATTTCAAATTCCCCTGCCGTTCCATATCAAGAAAGATCGGACCTGTGCGTTTTTTTCTGAAGTACCCGCCTTAGTTCTTGCGTCTAGATATATCAGGGGACGGAGTGTGAACGACGTCTCCCGCAAAATCAGTTCGGCGTAGTTAGGCCGAAAATGAAATTTCTATCACCACTAAACTAACCGTTAAGGAGATAAAGATGAGCGTAACCTATACTCTAGTTCGAGAATGTTTGAACAATGTCGAGGACGCCGGCATCCGCTGGCAGATTGAAGGTGGAACCGTCTTACAAAAGAATAAACCAGTCGGCACCTACTCCAGCGTGAAGCGAGTCAGTTGCGGGACCGCCAAGTTCAATACTGCTCAACTGTGGCTGACCCTGTTTTTCCCACCCAAGAAAGCCGGAGCGCCGGATAATATGACGCTGCACGGCGCGCATGATTTCAACAGCGGCAACGAAACCGGAAGCGTCAGCGCGGCCTCGGCGCCTTTTGCGTCGGCCATCGGAAAACAGTTCGATCGAGTCGTCAACACGCTGACAATCGGCTAACCACCTTTGTTCGAAGCTGATCCTTAATCACCCTGGCCGGGCCGCTTTCCCAACAGATTCTTTGAAAGCGGTCCGGCCCTTTTTTCCGGCCACACTGAACGTGCTACACACTGGAGAGATTAATGGTGAACATCCCACGGCCATGGGTAGCGCAGACCAGAATCTCTTTCAACCAAAACAGGTCGTCAACCGAAGAGTTGGTCGGCCCTTCATTGGTTGGCGACCAGGTCGCTCCCCCGTCTTCGCTGGCAAAAACTCCCACCTCAGTACCTAAATAAACGAGATTAGTTTTCCGAGGATGAACGGCGAGGCTTCGCACGGGAGCCTCGGGCAGCGAGTTTCCTATGTTGCTCCACTTCGTTCCGCCGTCTGTCGTCTTCCATACATTGCCTCTGTTGTATCCGCCAAAGCATGCGTAAACGACATTGATTTTCTTAGGGTCAATGGTTATTCGCGTGCAGTAGCGGGCAGGAGTCAACGGATTAGAGCCGGTGTGATCTATCTTCTGCCACAATGGATTGGCCTGCGTTCCATTTACCGTCTTGAAGACCTGCCCATCGTCATACCCTACCCAGATCACATCAGAATTACCGGCGGCCACGGCGATCGCGCTAATCCGTGCGCCCACGCTCCCCTTGATGGCAGTCCAGACCGGACCTGTGTTGTTGGTGTTGGGCGCCTTGGCGTTGTTCGTCCGCCAGAGCGAGATGCCTCCTCCCAAAATTCGGCTCGAGTTGTTGGGATCGAGCACAAAGGGCGCAATGAAAAGCGCTTTCTGATTCATGGCGTCAGTGATTCGGTAGGGAACAGGCTTCCACGTCCACTGAGAACCGTTCCAAAACTGCCCGCTGATGTAATCCGAGCTGGCGCCGCCGTCCGTGCTGCGATGAATGTTCAGGTAGACGTATTCGCCGTAGAAAATCTTTTGATCGGCGGGGTCTGCCGCGCAACATCCTCCATCACCGCCAAACATCTCCGACCACTTTTCGGAGCCGTCCAGCGGCCTGAATCGAAGCGTGCCATTATCCTGTGCGCCACCGATGATTGTGCCGGAGGTTGCATTGCCTGCTCCGCCGAAGAACTGTGTCACGCCGTAGGTGTTATCAAGTTCCAGCCATCCGCTGACGCGCGGCAGGTGAGCATCATTGCCGACCGTTGTGACGTCATTCGCCTTGTAGATGCCGCCATCATTGCCGAAGAAGACGGTCTTGTTAGTCGTTCCATTGTAGCCCGGGTGAGCGACGATGGCGTGCTGGTCGGCGTGGGCCGAACGCTTGTCCCACCAGGTGCTGATGTCGACGAGTTTGTTGCCTCCATCGGTACTTCTGTAGAGATCCAGGCCGCCTACGATCACCAGGTCCGAGTTGCCTGGGTCGCCCGCCCAGATGGTGTTGGCATACCAACCCTGATCGCCAAGATAGGTTGCGTGCGCTCCATTCTTGAGCTCAGTGTTTCGGCGGCTGTAGGATTTGCCGCCATCTGTCGAGCGCCAGATCTCGCCTCCATTGTTCATCTGCACGGAGGCATAAACGGTGAGGGGGTTCTTCGCCGCATAAGTTAATTCGACTCGCCCACTCCACGGAGTCGAATGAGTTGCGGTTTTCCAGGTCTGCCCTCCGTCCGTCGAATAAAAGGCCTGACCGTTATTCAGGCCGCCGGCAATGGCATTTGTGTTGCTGGTCGGGTGAAAGTCAACATCGCTGATGGGAGCCGTCGATACTTGAGTCCACGTCAGACGATCAGGATCGGCGCTGCGAAAAATCCCGTTGGGGGTCGCGGCAAGAAGAACCTTACCGTCCTTTGAGATCGCCAAACGGTTAATGCTTCGAAAGTTCACGCCGGCCGTGGCTGGCAATTGCGACCAATTCGTTCCGTTCGTGGTCGCGAAGATGCCTGCGCCGCGTAGCGCGTCAACATTAGAAAAGCCCTCGCCGGTTCCCGCGTAGATGATGTTGGGGTTGGCGGGATTGATAACCAGGCATGTGACTGCCAGGTTCGCCATCAGATCATCTACGGGGGTCCATGCCACGCCCGCGTTATCCGTGCGCCATACGCCGCCGCCGACGCTGCCGATCCACATCGTGTTTTGAAGGGTCGGATGCGGAGCGATCGCGCGCGTGCGGCCACCTATGTTGCCCGGCCCCAACGACGTCCAGCCGGTGTGCGCGGGATTGAGTCCGGCCGTAGGCATAACGACCGGGCCCATCAGCGCTGACGGCGTAACTTGCGCGCCCGTTGGGATGCCTGCTACCACTTGAGGTTGAACTCCGCTTGGCCGCGCACGCGTGCTGTCGAGCTGCTTAAGCGCATTTTGCAGTGCATTGGATGGAATGTCGCCGTCCTCGTTCTTTTGTTGAAGCAGTCTGAATGCTTCTCTGGCGCGCGCCATATCGGGATAATCCAGACGGCGGACCGCGCGCTTCAAGACGTCGTCAGGCACTTTTTTCAAAGCTTCAGCGGTTAGGTTGCGTCTGCGTTGGAGGGCGCTCACTTGTCCTATGTTCAAGCCTCTCGCCTTCGCTACCAGTCGGTCCGCCCTGGTTAACTGTCGTTCTCCTGCCGCGGTTTCTTTGCTCGCCGTTGCTCTTGTCGGGCTGCCGGGCTTGCTATTCTGAGAGTCCTTGCGTGTTCGCTTTTTTCCTCGTTTGGGTTCGTTCTTCGGTTTCTTCGACTTCATATCGTTCTATTCTCCTTTAGCAGTTGAGTGAGGTGAACATTTCAGCCCGTTGAGTGCCGGTTAAAGCCTGCCAGTGTTAGCGCGAATTTCTGGGCGCTCAGCAAAAAGCAGTGAAAGTCACATCACTGTCTTAGGGCCGATGGCTTGCGAGTGCGCTGTTCCGATAGTTCGCGTTCCCAAAGCGGCTTGGCGGAGATGATGTCAACGGCCTTCATCCTGTACTTAACAAGATCGCCGTCAGTCCTATGACCGGACGCCGGGTCTTCAACGACGTAATACAGATTAGAATCGATAACACACGCGTCTTGCGCACCGGCCTCGTAATTCAGTGTTGCCAGTCTCTTTCCTGTTATAACCGAAAAGAGCCGCCACGGCCGACTGTCCCCTGCGCGTGATTCCGCCCCTTCCGAATGAACTAAAAGATTGCGGCCATCTGGTGTTACGTAAGATACAAGCGCAGGCCCGGTTGCGAGCGCAACGGGATCCTCGACTTGTCCAGTCTTTGAATTCCAAGTCAGCAGCCTTAGTGATTGCTGATCTTCGAGGACTTCCCCGATGATAACGGCGAATTTGTCATCAACCGACCAGGGTTCCGTATGCCACGACGATGAAGGTCCCATCTGGTAAGAAAACATACTCTGTTGCCGCCAGACCGCTGGCAGTGAAATCTCAGTCTGCTTCTGAGCGGGAAGGCTTTTGACTTCACCTGTCTCTATATCAACGTGGAAAATACCGGCCGCGTCTCTAGTCGCCTGCGCCAGGACGGAGGCCGGCGGCGGCGCTCCACCTCGATAACGCGCGTGTGCTTCCCATTCGAATATCAGTACTCTCCCGTCAGCGCTCACCCGGTAGCTGAATAATTCCCCTGGTATGATGGCTGCGGAAACCCAATCCGGGAACACGAGGGGAGCGGATTCCACTGCCGGCTCGCCTTGTTTGCTTCGATCAAGCGCAACCACCTGAAGGGCGCCTGGGAGGTCGCGCGCGAAACAAACCACAGCCAACCATTTCTCAATCACGATTGCGGGCCAGGCGTCGGTTTCGGTGCGCCAATCTGGCCCGCCCGCCAGCAGATCAATAGCCTCGATGCCGCCGGCGGGTTCTGCTATGTACCCGACGAGCTTTTCGGGGCCGGCAACTCCTCTCGGCAGGAAAATCGGCTTTGCGTGAGCATCATTTCCCATAGTGCCAATGATTGATCGGCCTCTTTGAGAAGTCAACAAAACGGTAGTGGCCTAAAGTTGTGTTGGTCGACGAAGAAACCGGCGCGGCTTTTTGGGGTGCGGCGCGGTCTGTGCATACGCGCCGCTTTGGCTCTTGGTGGCGATTCAAAGCAGCCAAAGCGGCGCGTACGCACAGACCGCGCCGCACTCCAAATATGTTCGTCACTGGGCCTGAGGTAGTCGTCATGCGTCTGTGAATACCAATACAACTTTAGGACACCACCAACAAAACAGTAGTGGGGTGATAGTGTGTGCTCGCTCACATTCGCGTTTCTCCTCGGCGTCCTCGGCGTCCTCTGCGGTTGATTCCGAGCCACTGAGCAGGAAAAACCGCGGCGCACGCTGCGGACGCAGAGTTTTATCAGGCCGGCATCTCGACCCGCCGCAATTCCTCTTCGCGGACAGTTGGAATTTTGGTGTATCCTTCGTCGAGCAAAGGGGCGATCTATGTCAGATATCGAGCGAGTCTTGTTGCGTGCATTGTCGGCGATGGCCATCGCCGCCGCGATTCTTACCGGCGGATCCGCGCTGGTTCCCAGGCTGCTCGCGCAGCAATACGATGCAAAACTCTATTCGGGGCTTCGCTGGCGGATGATCGGTCCGTTTCGAGGAGGGCGAGTCAACGGCGTTTCCGGAGTGCCCGGAAAACCCAACACATTTTATTTCGGTTCGGTCGGCGGCGGTGTGTGGAAGACTACAAACTCAGGGCGCTCGTGGGCCCCGGTGTTTGACTCGCAGCCGATCGCGTCGATCGGAGCAATCGGAGTCGCGCCGTCCAGTCCCGACATCGTGTATGTCGGCAGCGGCGAAGCCGATATGCGCTCGCAGATTTCCTACGGTAACGGAATGTACAAATCGACCGACGCCGGCAAGACCTGGATGCACATCGGTCTGGATGGCACGCGGCAAATAGGCCGGGTCCTTGTCGATGCGAAGAACCCAAACGTCGTCTTTGTAGCCGCGCTCGGCCACGCTTATGGAGCGAATCCGGATCGAGGGGTTTATCGCTCGCGCGACGGCGGAGCAACGTGGGAAAAGGTCCTCTTCAAGAACGACAACGTCGGCGCTATCGATCTCGCATTTGATCCGCAGAACTCACAGATCATCTACGCGAGCTTGTGGAACACACGTCGTCCGCCATGGAGCATCTACCCTCCGTCTTATGGACCGGGCGGAGGCATTTTCAAATCAACGGACGGCGGCACAACCTGGCAGCCCTTAACAAATGGATTGCCGACCGAAGGCGTCGGTCACATCGGGCTGGCTGTCGCTTTGTCCAATCGCAATCGAGTCTATGCGATCGTCGATGCGAAGGAGGGCGGGCTGTACCGCTCGGATGACGCGGGAGCTACGTGGGCCAGGCTCACCGGCGACAATCGCCTCTGGGGTCGAGGCTGGTACTTTTGCAAGACTGTAGTCGATCCAAAGAACCCGGACATCGTTTACGTTTCCAACACATCTCTCTATCGTTCGACCGATGCGGGCAAGAGCTGGACGCCGATCAAGGGCGCGCCAGGTGGTGATGATTACCACCAACTCTGGATTTATCCGGACGATCCGAATCGAATGATTCTGGGCAGCGATCAGGGCGCGGTTGTGAGCGTCGACGGAGCGCAAACATGGAGCTCGTGGTACAACCAGCCGACCGCGGAGTTGTATCACGTCGCAGCCGACAACCGCTTTCCGTATTGGGTGACCGGCGCGCAGCAGGACAGCGGTTCCGTTGGAGTGCCTTCACGAAGCATGCACGCGGAAATCTCGATGCACGAATGGACGCCGGTCGGGGCCGGCGGTGAGTCGGACTACACAGCGCCGGACCCGCTCCATCCTGAGATTCTGTTCGGCGGCCGGGTCGACCGCTGGAATGTAATCACCGGCGAAACGAAAATTGTCTCGCCCGAACGCGGCATGACCGAGCCGGCTCGTCACACGTGGACGCTGCCGCTGGTTTTCTCCCAGGCCGATCAACGCGCGCTCTACTTCAGCAATCAGTTTCTTTTCAAGACCACCAACGGCGGTGAAAGCTGGGCTACCATAAGCACCGATCTGACCAGGGAAGATCCGGGCGTGCCCCCAAACCTCGACGAGGCAACCGCCGCCGATGCGCCTAAGGACAAACGCCGAGGCGTGATCTACACGATCGCTCCCTCGCCTCTGCGCGCGCCGACGATCTGGGTAGGCACTGATGACGGGCTGATTCATGTAACGACGGACGATGGAAAGACCTGGCAGAACGTCACTCCGGCTGAGCTTACGCCGTGGAGCAAAGTAGTGATGATGGATGCTTCACACTTCGACGTGAACGAAGCTTATGCCGCCGTCGATCGGCATCGCCTCGAAGACTACGAGCCTCATCTTTATCGCACGCGTGACGCCGGCAAGAGCTGGCAGAAGATCACGAATGGTCTTCCTGCAGGCGTCTACATGCAAACGGTGAAGGAAGATCCCTCGCGAAAAGGCTTGCTGTTCGCCGGAACCGAGTTGGGAGTGTTCGTGTCGTTTGACGACGGAGACCGTTGGCAATCGCTTCAGCTCAACTTGCCGGCGTGCTCGATGCGCGACCTTGTCATTCACGGGGACGACTTGATTGTAGGAACGCACGGGCGGGGCTTTTGGGTGCTCGATGACATAACGGCGTTGCGCCAGATCTCGAGCGATGTAGCTCAGGCAGACGCGTTTCTGTTTCGGCCTGCAGATGCGATCAACTTCCCGCCTCCAAGCGAGAACGGAACACCTCAGCCTCGCGATGAGCCGCTGGCAGACAATCCTGCTTATGGCGCGCTCATTGATTACTACCTCGGTTCAGCCGCGCGAGGCGCGGTGACAATCGAGATCTTCGATCCCTCAGGAGAAGTGATTCGCCGCTACTCGAGTGAAGATCGGCCGCCGCCGGTGAATCCGGAGACGCTCAACATTCCGGCCTACTGGCGACGGACACCGGAGCCGCTTTCGACTGCGGCCGGGATGCATCGCTGGGTGTGGGACCTTCGCCCGACCCCAGCTCCCGGCGGGCGGCGCGGAGGAGGCGCCGGTGGAGGCGGCGGAGGCGCCGACATATTCGGTCGTGGAGGCGAAGCTCGCGCACTGCCGGGAAGCTACACCGTCAATCTCACGGTCAATGGCAAGAGCTACACTCAACCGCTGATGGTGAAGATGGACCCCCGCGCGAAGTGACAACCCGGGAGCGCAGGCATCCTTGCCTGCTGAATCGCGATCTAGCACACGCCCGGCAGCCAAGGATGCCTGCGCTCCCAGGGATGTTGTATAGTTTTAGATTCAACGCAACGAGATTTTCTGAGCTGATAGGAACGACAAGCTAGATGACTGATATTGAAACTATTGTGAGTCTTGCAAAGCGCCGGGGCTTTGCCTTTCAATCGAGCGATATCTACGGCGGGTTGGGATCGGTGTGGGACTACGGGCCTCTTGGCGTCGAACTCAAGAACAACATCAAGCGCGCGTGGTGGCGCTCCGTCGTCTATGAGCGCGATGACATGGTCGGCCTCGACGCCGGAATCCTCATGAACCGGCTCGTCTGGAAGTACTCGGGCCACGAAGAAACATTTTCTGACCCGCTGGTCGATTGCCGAAAGTGCAACGCGAGACTGCGGGCCGACAAAATTGAAGGCGGGAAATGTCCCGAATGCGGCTCGACGGATATTACTGAGCCGCGTCAATTCAACCTGATGTTCAGGACTACGGTTGGCCCGGTTGAAGACGGCTCCGGGCTTACTTATCTTAGGCCGGAGACTGCGCAAGGAATCTTCGTCAATTTCAAAAACATCCTCGACAGTACGAATCGCAAGTTGCCGTTCGGAGTCGCGCAAATCGGCAAGGCTTTTCGAAACGAGATAACGCCCGGCAACTTCATCTTCCGGACGCGCGAGTTCGAGCAGATGGAGATCGAGTACTTTGTTAAGCCGCCGCAGGTTCTCAAGGCCGGCGAGACCAACGACGACGAATGGCACGAGCGCTGGGTTGAAGATCGATATGACTGGCACATCGCCCTGGGAATGCGAGCGGAGAATTTGAGAAAGTATCGACAACCGGGAACTGAGCTGGCTCATTACGCCAAGAGCTGTGTTGATCTTCAATATCGCTTCTTTCCGGATCGCGAGGACCCTGAAAAACAATGGGACGAGCTCGAGGGCATAGCCAATCGCACGGACTTTGATCTGAAGGCTCACTCAAAGAAGCCCGTCGATGCGGACGGCAAGCGAATTAATCCAGACTCGACAGCCGACCTGACTTACTTCGACCACGAGACGAATCAGCACGTTTTCCCTTTTGTGATCGAACCGTCGGCCGGCGTGGATCGCAAGGTCCTCGCGTTCATGATGGACGCGTATCGAGAAGAAGAAGTGCGCGGCGAGAAACGTGTGGTGCTCAAGCTTCATCACAAACTGGCGCCCATCAAGGTCGCGGTCCTTCCGCTTGCCAAGAATAAAGAAGGCATCGTCACGCTTGCGAAGGAGATCAAGTCGCGGCTTCAGAAGAGCGGATCCATGCGAGCGGTCTATGACGACACCGCGGGAATCGGTAAGCTTTATCGCCGCCAGGACGAAGTGGGAACACCTTTGTGCGTAACGGTGGATCATCAATCGCTCGAAGACAATCAAGTCACTATTCGGGACCGAGACACTATGCTGCAGGATCGCGTTGCCATCGCCGAAATTGAAACAATCATAGCTAACAAGCTCGACCTCTAGCCATATTGGGCGGTGCCTTAATTTGGAGTGCGGCGGCAAGGTACTCCGCGACGCCGCTTTCCGTTCGCAATAGATTCAATCACCAGGCAAAGCGGCGTCGCGGAGTACCTTGCCGCCGCACTCCAAATTAAGGCACCGCCGCGCAACTGCCCTGCCTTTTCGAGCCCGCTCCAACAGGCTATTCTTCCCTGAATGAACTCAGAGTTGCTGAGGCTTTGTGAAGCTGTGCGCAACGCCGGAGGGCAGGCGATGCTCGTCGGCGGGACGGTACGCGACCGGCTGCTCGGTATCGAACCGAAGGACTATGACGTCGAAGTCTACGGCCTTGAGCCAGATCGCGTGCGCGAAGTGCTCGAACGTATTGGCCGGGTCAACACCGTCGGTGAGCATTTCGCGGTATACAAGCTCGTCTTCTATCGGCTTGCGCAAGTTCGTAATGATGATTTCAATTTAGCTGAAGCAGCGGCCCAGGAGAGGTTCGAGATCGACGTGTCTCTTCCGCGACGCGAGTCAAAGTCCGGTCGTGGTCATCGCGGGTTTGTGATTGAAGGCGATCCGTCAATGACTTTTGCATTCGCCGCGCGCCGCCGCGATTTTACAATCAACGCGATTCTCTACGACCCGCTGACTGATAAGACTGAAGACCCGTACGGCGGCAGAGCGGATTTGAAGAACAGACTATTGCGCGCCGTAGCCGCCGATACGTTCGTCGAAGACAGCCTGCGGGTGTTGCGGGCAGTTCAGCTTGCGGCCAGGTTCGAGATGACTATTGAGCCGCGAACCGCGGAACTCTGCCGCACGATCGATTTGTCGGATCTGCCTCACGAAAGAGTCTGGGGTGAAATCGATAAACTGCTAACGCTCACCGATCACCCGTCAATTGGATTGAGTATGGCGCTCGAGCTCGGCGTGCTCGACAAACTGTTTCCCGAGATTCGCGCGCTTGCACCGAGTCGCGGCGAAGATGACGCGTCCGATGCTCTCCGTCATACGCAGCTTGCAATGGATGAAGCGGCGAAAGAAGCTCGCGATCTCTCGAAGCCGCAGCGCATCGCTGTCATGCTTGCGACCCTGTGTCACGATTTGGTTGCGGCAATCCCGGCGAGAACAAGCGACGAACCCCAAACTTCGAAGCTAATAAAAAGGCCCGGCTATCGCGCCGAATTGGAGCCGGTTGTGTCAGTGTTGAACACGCTGGGACTCTACGGCATCAACGGCTATGACGTGCGCTCGCAGGTCCTCTCGTTGGTGCGCGAGCAACGGAGGCCGCGCGAGTATTATCAAGCGGGCGAGACTACTACTGACGGTGATTTTCGCAGGCTTGCGCAGCGGGTCGATATTGATCTGCTGTATCGGGTTGAGAAATCGTGCGCGGCTGCCCGCGGGCCGGCCACTTCGACTTTCGCTGAAGATTGGTTTGTTGAGAAGGCCCGCGCGTTGGGAGTCGAGCACGGTCCGCCCGCCCCTCTGCTTCAGGGACGGCACCTGATTGAGGCGGGATATGAGCCGGGCCCTCAAATGGGGCGGCTGCTTCGAGCCGTCTACGAGCTGCAATTGGACGGCAAGGTGACGACGCTGGACGAAGCGCTTGCGGCCGCGCGGCAAGCTGGCTGACCAGAGGCTGTGTGAAATGCAATGTTCGTAGTCCGGCCTTCAGGCGGTATCTGTATTCACGCCGGATTACGAACTTCCGCCTGAAGACTACGAACATTGCATTTTCACACAGCCCCTCACGAGGTTATATTACTGCCTCGGGTTGGTTGATCGGCCAGACAGACAGCGACCCTATGAAATAACCTTTTGGTTTATTCGGAAGTGACTATGCCTCGTTCTTCAAAAACACCCGCGAAGCTTCTCAAGCGAATCGTAGCCTGCTCGGTAGCTGTGCTCGCATTGGCTCTGATGAATCGGCCGCCGACTCAAAATGTAATTGCCGAAACAAAGCCGTCCGACTTCAAAAGTTTTGAAAGCCCGCAAGTTCATCCGCTCGCTCTCACGCCGGACGGGACCCGGCTGCTGGCGGTCAACACTCCCGACAATAAACTGGCGGTGTTTCAGTTGAGCGGCGCCCAACCGCAGCTCATCGCGGAGATTCCGGTTGGACTTGAGCCCGTAAGCGTCGCCGCGCGCAACGACCATGAAGCCTGGGTGACCAACTGGCTATCGGACACGGTTAGCGTAGTGGACCTCGTGACCGCTAACGTTATTCGAACGATCGATGTGGGCGATGAGCCGACCGACGTGGTGTTCGCCGGGCAACAGCGTAACCTGGCTTTCGTATGCGTGTCAGGAGGCGGACAGGTCAAGGTCTACGACCCCGACTCACCGGCGGACAATCCGCAAGTAATTGCCATTCGCGGCAAGCAGCCTCGCGCGCTCGTTCGTGACTCAGTGGGCGGACGTGTTTTCGTTTCGATCTTCGAGTCCGGCAACCAGACCACCGTTGTGCCGGCGAATCAGGTCAAAGCCGCCGGCGGACCGCCGAAACCTTCGCCAAAAATGAAGAAGCTGCCGCCGGCGCCCGATGTGGGCCTGATCGTAAAGTGGAACGGCGCCGAATGGGCAGATGAACGAGGCAACGCAAAATGGAATGCGTTCGTTCCGTATAGTCTCAGTGACGTTGATCTCGTTGTTATAGATGCTACACAATTGGTTCCGCGGGTTGAAAATGAAGTGCGAAGCATTGGAACTCAGATCGGCAACGCGGCCTTTGATCCTACAAGCGATCGTCTGTACGTTGCCAACATCGAAGCCCATAACGACGTGCGTTTCGAGCCAAACCTCAAAGGGCAATTCACCACCACTCGAGTCTCGATAGTAGACTTCACAACGTCCCCTGCGAACCTACATGTCGTAAACCTGAATCCGCATATCAATGCCGGCGTTCCGGAAGGGACCGACTCAGAACGATCCTTAAGTCTGGCGCTGCCGGCCGACGTTGCGCGCGCAACTGACGGCGCTCTGTATATCGCAGCCACAGGTTCAGCAAAGGTCGGCGTCCTCGATCGAACCGGCGCCGTACAGGCACGTATCAACGTTGGTCAGGGGCCAACCGGTTTGGCGGTCGACGAAGGACGGCAGCGGCTTTACGTGTTGAATCGCTTTGATGAAACGCTGAGTATCGTCGACCTGAAAACTCGATCTGAAATCGGCCGCGTACCGATCGGCTTCGATCCCGAACCGCAGGCCGTGCGGCAAGGCCGTCGCTTTCTCTACGACGCGAGCCTCTCGGCCCACGGTGATCTGGCCTGTGCTAGCTGCCATCTCAATGGCCATCGAGACGGACTGGCGTGGGACTTGGGGAATCCCCGGGGGCAGTTGCAGAGAGTCGGTCTTTCAACCTTTCATCCGATGAAGGGTCCAATGACCACGCAATCGTTGCGCGGCATTATTGGAAATGAGCCGCTACACTGGCGCGGCGATCGAGGCAAGCTCGATGATTTCAATCCTGCGTTTATGTCGTTACTCGGAGGGCCCCGCGAGCTGACCGCTGACGAAATGTCAGCTTTCTCGTTATTCGTTAAGACGCTCGCTTATCCTCCAAACCCAAATCAAAACCTGGACCGTACGTTTCCTGATCCTTCTTCCGGCCCGAGCGCGGAACGCGGACGCCAGCTCTTCAACAATGGAGCGCTGGATGGCGGCCTGCTTTCGTGTAATGCTTGCCACTCCGCATTTCCAGGCTTCCGGTCGGGGACCAACAACCTCATTATCCCGGGATTGTTGCTCCAGGAATCTCAGGATTTCAAAGTCCCCCAACTGCGCGGCGCTTATCAGAAGTCAGGACTACAAAACTCGGCTGGCGAGCAGCTTTCGGGGTTCGGGTTCATTCACGATGGGACGATCGATACGTTGCTCGACTTTCTGCGGCTGCCCGTGTTTACTTTCCGAAATGACGACGACCGCCGGGACGTCGAAGCTTTTGTTCTGGCCTTCGATACCGGACTGGCGCCGGCAGTTGGACTACAGGTGACGATCGATGGCGAGAACAAATTTTCGGCTTCGGTCGCCGAGCGGGTCGACTTACTTATGCAACAAGCCAGTTTCGGAAATTGCGACCTCGTGCTGAAAGGGATTTACGGAGGAGCGCATCGCGGCTTTCTATATGTCGGGAATGGAATGTTCCAGCCCGACAAACTTAGCGAGTCGCCCGTTTCCTGGCAGACGCTCGCTCAAACCGCGCAGGCAGGATCGGAGTTGACGTTCACTGGCGTGCCGGTTGGTGATGGCCGTCGCCTGGGCATTGATCGCAATGGCGACGGAAGACTCGACGGCGACGAGTGAATGCCGTTTTCTCTTTTCCGATAAGCCCTCTTCGTGGCTGCGCGGTAATCTACGAACCAATCCTTCCGCTCTGGAACCACCGAGGAAGTCTTCGGCGGTGTGTTGATCTGGAAAGTAGCACAGGCTTCAGCCTGTTCCAAATAATAGGACGATTTGGGAATCTTACAGGCTGAAGCCTGTGCTACTTTCCAGATTAAGACACCGAGGAAGGGGTGCGAGTCACCCCCGAGGAAGTTTTCCGTTGACACCCACTCCCTTTGAGGTTATTCTTTGGTTGCTGGAAGAATTGAAATTCATTTTCAATATTACGCAATTATCTGGAAGAGACGCCATGAGCTTGTTGGACGCACTTCATAACGAAATGTATCGAGTGGAAGGCATAGCCGGTCCTGCCGACGAACGCCGACGCTTACTGGATCTCGGAATCACACCCGGAGAGGAACTGGCAGTCGTTCAGTCGGTTCCGTTCGGCGATCCCCTGGTTGTAATGGTTAGGGGGATGCGTCTCGCGCTCAGGCGTCGAGAAGCACGTTGGATCACCGTTCAGTGAGCGACCATGCATTCAATCGAAGTAGCTCCGAAGGCCTCGACCGGCGAAGCCCAGCAAATCCTTCACTCGCCTGAGACCGGAACTCACCCTTCAACAGTGTGTCTTGCGGGTGCGCCCAATGCGGGCAAGACCGCATTGATGAACGCGCTCACCGGCGGTAATTTCCACACCGCGAATTATCCGGGCGTAACCGTCACCCTCTCGCGTGGCAAAACAAGAGCCGAATTTGGACCGCAATTCCTGCTGGTCGATCTGCCGGGTGTGCACAGCACGTCAGCCGTTTCACCTGAAGAAGAACTCTCCTGCAGAGTGATCGAAGGCCGGCACCAATCCGTCATCCCCGATGCGTTGATCGTTGCGGTTGACGCGACTCAGCTCGAACGTCACCTGAGATTTGCGTCCGTGGTCGCGCGCCAACACAAACCGATGGTGATAGCGCTTACAATGATGGATCTGCTGCCGCGGACGCAGCAATCAGTGAACGTCCGGAAGCTCGAGACGGCGATCGGCGTGCCGGTAGTTCCGGTTGACGGCCGGACCGGATGGGGAGCCGCCGAGTTGATAACTACCCTCAGGCAGGTGATGGCACAGCCCGCCGTCGTACACAGTTTTCTTGCCGGCCTGCCCGAAGAACCGGTGGCGGCTTACGAATCGATACGGAAGCTTCTGACCGAGAGTGAAGCTCTCAAAAACGCAAACCGCTTTCAACTCGCTCGCGATTCAATCACCGCGCGAATCGATCACGTCGTTCTTCATCGTGTTTTCGGATTTCCTATCTTCTTTGCAATTCTCGTAGGTTTGTTCTCGTCGTTATTCTGGGCGGCCCGGCCGTTCATGGATCTGATCGACTTGCTGTTCAAACAGACGGCGCATTTGTTGTTGGCGATTTTGCCGGAGGGGGTGCTTTCCCGGTTCCTTGCCGAGGGAGTCGTCGGAGGGGTCGGCGCCGTAGCGGTCTTCTTTCCGCAGATAATCATCTTGTTTTTCCTGATGACTCTGCTTGAAGACTCAGGCTACCTGGCTCGAGGGGCGGCGTTGGTGGACAGACCTTTATCATACCTGGGCCTGCACGGGCGGTCCTTTGTACCGATGTTGTCGGGCTTTGCATGCGCAATTCCGGCAGTGCTTGCGGCACGCACCATTCCTTCGCGGCGCGAGCGGCTTCTGACGATATGGATTCTTCCGCTGATGAGCTGCAGCGCGCGGCTTCCGGTTTATGCGCTGCTGCTGGGGGCTTTGTTGCCCGGCTCTGCGTGGACGGCAGGTCTTGCGCTGGGTGCGATCTACATCTCAAGTCTCCTGGTCGGCGCCTTGGTGGCGGGCTTGATCAGCAGGCTGATATTGCGCAAGCGCTCCGCTTCACTGCTGGCGATGGAGATGCCGGCCTATCGAACGCCCCTTGTGAAACCGACGCTAAGGGTCACCTGGTCACGCGCGTCTGCGTATCTCAGGCGCGCCGGAACGCCAATCCTCGTTATCTCGTCCTGCCTTTGGCTCTTGTCCAACTTTGGTCTTGGCTCGCATCAACCGGCAACCGAGAACCTTCGCGCTCCGTTGATCGCGTCCAGTAGCCTGGAGCATTCTTTTGCCGCGGATGTCGGTCGCGTAATGGAGCCCGCGCTTCACCCAATGGGTGTGGACTGGCGAGTCGGAGTCGGTCTGATATCGGCATTTGCGGCGCGTGAAGTCTTCGTCAGCACAATGGCGATTGTTTTTAAAGTTACCGAAGATCCGAAGGCCAGGCAAAACAGTCTGCTTGAAAACATGCGCGTTGCGACCTTCGCCGGAACTTCTAAACGCATATTCACCACCTCGACAATCCTTGGCTTGATAGTCTTTTTCTTCTTTTCGCTGCAATGCCTATCTACAGTTGCGGTGGTGCGCAGTGAAACGAACTCGTGGCGTTTAGCGCTCCTCCAGCTCTTATTTTACACGGGCATCGGCTATGTGATGTCGGCCGGATTGGTCATTTTTCTGCGACTGCTCGGGGTGGATTAGACGTTACCGCAGAACTCGGCGCCTGCTTTGACACCAACCAACCATAAGACTAAGATTGCGCTACAGAAGGACTGGGAGGGGAGCGATGCTACTCGCGTTCATCAACCCGTCAGGTCCAACCCGTGAGCCGCAAGAGCTCGCCGTTCTTCTGATCAACATTGGTCACACTTGAGTTTCAGCGCCGCGGAATGCACTTGCATGCTTTGTGGTGAGTATGGTCCGCTGTCGTTCAATGTCAGGCGTGGTTCGAAGCCTGACTGGAGGAGGACGTTATGAGAAATCGCATAAGGTGGATCCTAGTCGGGCTTGGTTTTACGTTTGGTCTTCAGGTAATCATCTCACTGGTCTACACCGCCGTCGCCTTTAGTGCGGCCAGAGGCGCCGCGGTCCCCCAAGACACCATAGTGATCACCGCGTTCGGTTTCATGTTGGGCGCGTTCCTGATCGGCGGCTTCGTAGTCGGGTGTATGAGCGAAGAACTGCGGGTCCTGGATTCGCTCATAGTGGCGGCGCTGACGCTGGTGCTGACGTTGCTTGTGTACACCGCGCTGCCAAGCGGGAACAAGAGCCAGTTCGTAAGCGGCTATCTGCTCGCCAGCGTTACTCGAGGCGCGCTGTTCGTAGTCCTCGCGCTGGTCGCAGCAGCGATTGGTTCGTATTGGGGTTCTCACGTCAAAGTCCCTCAGGAAGGCAGACTCGATCGTATAGCGCTTCTGGTTGGTCTGGTGGGAGCAGTTGCCGGGCCATTTGTGCTGCTCGCGTTAGGAGGAGCCGATCCGACAAATCCAAGCCAGCCGAATCTTCCCTGGTACTTTCTGGTCATCGTTATTTTGCTGGTTCTTGTTATCGTTGGAGTCGGGTTTGTCTTATTCGCGCGCGAGTCGCACTACGATGAAGAGATATCGATTAGCCCCGAGCACCATAGGGAAGGAACCGACAACTAGCCGTACACGTGCGACGACTAACCAAGGTTACCGAGTGTCATGCCAAGAACTCGCGGTTGTACGTTTTCTCTCACACCATTGAGCCGCCGCCACGCGGTATGATAAAACCCAAGCTTGGAACAACGTTCCGGATCAACGCGCTATGAAATTATGACGCTTCAACGGTGCGCGCTTCCAGAACCGTAGCCCGGTTGTTATTTCGAGCGCGAGCTGAGTATTTCGGGCTAGCGTCATCTTAATGCCATTCGGCAAACGCTGTCAGCTAGTATTTTCAGGGGAGTACCACGATATTGGCCAGATCAAACCTCAAAGCAGCCCCCAGGAGAGCCGGCATGCCGTCAGAGACGAGCAGATTGAGCGAGTATGTAAGGCGAGTCATGAAGCTGAAGGGCTTGACCCAAAACGACGTCGAGCGGATGTCCGGCGGACGCATCACGGACGGCTACGTAGCCAGCATTACCACCGACAGGGCGACGAATCTTTCTGTCGAGAAGCTGGTTGCTCTGGCCGACGGCCTTGGGGTGGATATTGATGAACTCTTTCATGTCGCTCGCGGGCTGCCCGAAGAAGAGCGGAAGACAAGCTATACGGCTGACGCGTTGAGGATTCTGGATGTCATCCAAAAGGCTGTAGTCAGTCCGGACGTGACCGAGATTCTCGATGAAGCGGTGCGAATGTCACCCGAGCAAAGACGGCTGCTGCTCAAATCGATGAAGAGGGTTGGGACCCGATAAGTCCAGGTCGCGACCTGGTGGCAAGAAACCGGTAATCACGAGCCTTGATTCTCCTCGGGCTGATAATCCTCGAGAAGCAGCAGTGCTTCGCATAAGAGATCGTCATCCACGTCCTCGTCCCCGAGTCTGCCCCAGATCTCTGCAATCTTGTCTTCAGTGGGGAGTTTCTTCAGCTCTTTTAGTCTTGTTTGCCTGTCTTTGAGGATGCCCCTGCGTTCGTTTACTTCGTTTTTCCACTCGAGCAAATTAACTACGCTCGCTCGCTGTTTACGGGGCGCCGCAACCGTATTCCGAGTCTCCGCAATGTCCGGCCGGCGGGACGCAATCAATTGCACAAGGTTTCCAGTCTCGGAAGTTACCTGGTTTTCGCTTTCTGGATTCCACTGGGAAATTGCGACTACGGAGCGAGAAGCGCGGCGACTCCTCAGAGTTATTTCGTCGTTGGTCTCCCGCCACTCAGGGTACGCAGGAGCCAATGGCGACGCAAGAACAATCTGACAGATGTTCCTGGCCTCTTCGAGGCGGCCCACTTCACAGAGTTCGACTGCAAGGCTGTTCATATAGTCGTAGTAGATATGCGGCTGCCATCGGCCCATCGTGCGCGCGAGAGGAAACAGTCCTTCCAGCAACCTGACTGCCCCAACGTGATTCCCCTCCTCGCTGTTTATTACGGCGACCATCCTTTGTGCGTGAATTGTGGAATAAGGATCGTAAAGTCCATTACGCGACGAAAAGCCGGCAGCCTCGCGGTAAAGGGAAAGGGCGGATTGATTGTCACCTTTTCGGTATGAGCTCGCACCCAGGGAAACCATGGCTCTGGCTCTATATTTGGGAGGCGCACTCTCAGCCACTTGTGAAATCAGGCGTCCGGCATGTTCGATGTCACCGAGACCGAATCGATGAATACACAAGGCCTGATAATATCGGCCGATATCTTCATATGCCCGCGACAGCGACGTCCTGACAAGGATTTGGCTGAGCTGCTCCAGGGCATCAATTTGTCGAGATGCATGGGCGTGCTCCGTCAGTGTGACGAGTGTCTTACCCAGATCGCGCAAAACCTGCTTTGTATAAGCCCGGTTGACTAACTCCGACGAAATCAATTGGTACAATTCACCGTGGCTGGCAGCAGTTTTCCAGTCAGCTAAACGTTCCAAGGAGAAAAAACCTGTGAAACAAAGACTATTGCTAGCGGCTGTTTGCATACTCGCTCTCCCAATCTCGTTTTCTGCTTCGCGAGATAATCGGCAGATCGGTTCGGCGCCGTTTGCGACCATCGCATTTGCCGGCCATACGATCGGCGGAGAATGGTGCGGCGGCTGCGGATCAGGCGGCTGCATCTGCGATCCTGGCGAAGTCCCCGGTGGTAACAGTGCAACGCCTGTTACCGATAACAAGTCTTCCGATCAACGCCTTTCTCCCGTCCGCGCTCATTCGGGTTCAGGCTTTGATTTCGGAACCGGGGCACTGGTATTGGCGCTTGCGCTGCTCTTGTGGGCACGGCTGCGAGCGTAAGCTCTCAACCCTGTTTTAGCCCACACCCATAATTCCCAGTTCAACTGCCCGAATGGTGGCGGTATAGGATAATACTGTTTACTTCGACCCAGAGGACGGGTCGGATCATAAGCCGCCGAGCTTATGTGTGTCAAGTTACTGATGTTTGACGGACGCCTATCACAAATACTGCTCGAAGCCTTTGCCGGCCCGGCAAGCGCCAAATGGGCCTATTCAGGGATCGAGGTCTTTGTAAGCGTTCGCAGGTCATCGGCGACTTCGGAACAGGCTTGATATCTTTCTGCCGGACTCTTTCGAAGCAAACGCTCGATAATAACGGCTAAACCTTCGGGGGTGTCGTTCCGATGCTTCTTGATCGGGGAAGGCGCGCGCTTCTTTATGGCCTCGATCGTTTGGAAGTAGGTCTCCCCTTCAAATGGCAATCGGCCGGTGGTCATCTCGTAGAGGACGACGCCCAGCGAAAAGATATCCGCGAGGTGGGTCACCTCTCCATTTCCGGTCGCTTGCTCGGGAGACATATAACTTACCGTTCCCAGCAGGACTCCCGACTCGGTGAGACGCGTCTTATCGGCTGCTCGGTTGAGAATCGACTGCGGCTTGGCAAGCCCAAAATCTAGCACCTTAACCTTTCCTCGAGACGTGATCATTATGTTCGAACACTTGATGTCGCGATGCACCACTCCGCATTCGTGCGCTTCGGCCAGCGCGTCAGCAGCCTGAACACCGAAGTCGAGAATCTCGCTCAAAGGAAGAGGCCCGCCCTCCAGACGCTCCGACACGGTTTGCCCTTCCACATACTCCATCACGATGTACGGATTGCCCGATGCCTCGCCGATTTCGTGAATTGTAGCTATGTTCGGATGATTGAGCTGCGACGCCATGCGCGCTTCTCTGAGGAACCGCTGCTTCATAGTTTCGTCTTCAATGTGTTTGGTTGCGAGAACCTTGATGGCGACGATGCGTTCAAGCTCGGTATCGTACGATTCAAAGATCTCACCCATCCCGCCCGCCCCCAGCGACCGCCTAATCTCGAATCTTCCAATGTGCCCTTGCGGCTCGATCAACGGTGGCGCCGCGACCTTCTCGGTTCTGCCGTCATGAACAGCCATCGCGGCGCGATCAGTGTCTCGCAGTTCGGTAGTGATGATTCGGGGTCGGGAGATCACCGACGAAAAGAGAGTTGAAAACACCCTGGGGCCCCGATCATCCTGGACAAAGTAGCCGGCCCGTTTCAAATCTTCCCAGGTGTGTTCGTGCTCTTTTTCGACGCGCCCGTTCTCGTGGAACTCGCGAATCGCGCGCCGGCCGCTGTCGCTAAGGTGATCCCATATGAATCGGAACTGGCCTTTGGCTTCATCCAGGAACGTGGCCTCGACCTCCTCGCGATCGAGTTTGCCGTCGTTCTCCAGCAGATGGTCGAAGTAGGCGGAACAGGCGATCTGCAGGAAGTAAGGAAAGTAACCGGCGATCTCGGTTATTCGTCTGGCGTAACCCTCGAGCGGCAGCGCTGCCTCCGCGGAGGGTCGAGTTATCAGGTCGAGCGCTTCCTTGCGGGTGAATGCGCGCAGAAAAACATTCGTGAATATGTTGAAGAATGGCGAGTCGGCGATCAACTGGGTGTGGCACAACTCCTGAAGGTCGCGCGCCGAGCTGGTAATGTATGCAACATCATAGTTGTTGGCGATCGATCGCAGAAAGGAGTAGAACTCGAGATCAAACGCTCGATTGGTCGTGATCGCATCAAACTCATCGAACAGCACGATGAGTTTGCGCCCATCTTTGCGAAAGGTTTCAAGCGCGGCGCGCAGCGCATCAAACGATGGTTGTGATTTCTTGAAGGCCTTGTCGCCGGTTTCCTTGGAAAGTTGGGCGAAGAGTTCCTTGAAGAACTCGATAAGCGTAAGCCGGCGTTTCTGCTGAAGGTCGATGAATACAAAGGCATAAGATTCGGGTTGGTCGAAATGCCGCGCGCGAACCTGCGGATTATTGATGTAGTGAAGCAACGACGATTTTCCGATGCGCCGCTCGCCTACGACTGAAATCGACTGGGGCCGTGAAGCGCCGATGCGCGAGAATATCTTTGACACTTCGCGCGCCCGGCCGAAGAATTGATCCGGGTCCTGTATGGCGACTCGATTCAGATAAGGATTACGCTGCATCGTCTGTGTTTGGGTAGTGGGGTCCTCTGCGTCCCCGGCGTCCTCCGCGGTTTTCCTGCTCAGTGGCTCGGAATCAACCGCAGAGAACGCCGAGGAGAAACGCGAATGTGAGCGAGCAACACACTATCACCCCACTACCTGTGTTCGCCGGGCGAGTGACGACTATCCTGGGCATATCCGGCCTGGCGACTGAATTGTAACGGGATGTCGTGGCAGGATGCCAACTGCACTACCGGTTCACCTGGTTCTTGGCTTACCGGTCCAGACGTTGACGGAATCGGCGGGAGCGATTGTCCCGGCCGACGCGACGCCGTAGAGATTCAACGAGAGCGAAAAACCCTTGGGCTTGACGATCCCAATCGCCAGCCGCGCCGTCGCCGTCTCGCCGGGCGAGAGCGTGTTGTCGCTGCCCGCGTCGATCGTCTGGCGAGCGCCTTCGGCTGATTTAGTCTGCGGGTCGCGTGACAGCAGCACGTTGCGCGTAAGCTCGGCTACACGAAGGAAGGGGTTTATTATCGGAATGTTTCCTCGGTTGGTTATTTTTACATCGACCACCAGCCGCGATGCGCCGCTTGAGGTTTTCGGTGGATCGTCGGAGGACGTGTCGCTCCAGTTCAGATCCATCTTCTCAGAAGCCACGAAACTGATATCGACGCTCGACCCGACGTTCGAGCAAATCGAGAAGTCTGCCTGGCTCGTCGCCACCAGCAAGTTGTGAGTCACGGCCGTATCGAAAGCCAGGAGCCTGATGCGCGCTCGCGTGGTGGACACCTGAGGAATCTTGAAGTCGTAGCGTTGCACGTTCGACGCGATGTTGTCGGCGAGCACGGTAAAGCTCAGCCCGCTGTCGGTCGAGAGAGTCAACGTTTGGGGAAACCCCGGGGCATTGGGGGCTATCCAAACAACTGTGTAATGATCCCCACCTGCGAGCCTCTCGCCGCCATTGGGCGACGCAACAAAAATGTTCGGATAATCGCCGCGCACCCCGGGACCCATCGTATGTTGAGTATCGACGCCCCCAGCGGATCCCTGCCCGGTCGAGTCTTCGTAGCCTTGCCAGTTGCCTGCCCCTGCAGTGTAGGTCGCGATCGTGCCGGGCCCCGCGTCCAGCGACAGGCCGACCGGGTCGGCGCACGAAACCGCAAGTTGCCATGGGCTGGTCAGATTGTCATCCGCGAGCACGACCGTTTCACCAACCCAGGTGTCGTTCGCATAAACCGTCTTTTGCCAACCCTCTTCGGCGGTGAGTACCGCCGTCGTTATTTCATCGAGCTGGGAGTCGCGCCCGAGGGTAGCAACCGGAGGGAGCGCCGTATTCATTGGTTTTGAGAATTGCAGCCTGACTTGCAACGGACCCGGAGCGATTCCGGGGAAGCGCGTATCGACCACCATCTGCCGTTTGCTGCCGGGATCGGCAGCCAGAGCAGCCCAGTGCGCTGAATAAATGAGTTTAGAAAAAACGCCGTCGGTGCCCACAGAATACGCCTTCACTGATTCGAGGATCGGGGGACCGCTTGCCCAATTCAGCAGCGAACGCGCCGCAGCCCAATTCTCGCGATTAACCGGAAGTATCTCGCTCTCGGGCACGGTGAAGTCGCAGCAAAACGGCCGCATCTCGATCACGAACGGAGCCGGCACGTGATTCACACCGTACGCATAATCGATCGACGAGCCGGTCAACGCATAAAGATCGATCGCTTGCTCGGGAAAATAACGGACCCTATCCACGCTGAAAACGTCTTCTGACATCCTCTGAGCGAGCTGGGACAACGTATGTGAATCATCGGTTCCGGAAGGCTTAAAGCCCCACGGGTAGAGAATCAGTTGGGAATAGTTGTGATAATCAAGCTGCGCGCGGAAATGCCGGTTTGGGTCGTCGACCAAAGATTTGATCGCCCTCACTTCTGGCTCGCTCTCCGGCTGGGGCCCGCGATAGATTTCGCTTGTGGGGTCGTCGCTTGCGCCGATGTCGTCGTTCAGGCAGCTCCGATCCGAAGAACAATAGTCAGCACAGGGCGAATCGTTTTGAAGTCTCCACTCATAGCTGTAATTCCTGTTCAAGTCGACACCCACCCCGGGAGCGCAACTGCTTACCGAGATCGGTCTGCGATTCTTACGCCACAACCGTACCGGGTCCATCGCATCGTTTGGCGAATTCTGAGTGTAGGTAAGCCCGTCGGGATTCATTATCGGCACGACCCAGATTTGCAGGTGATCGACTAAATACCTGATCGAGTCGTCGGTCGCATAACCGCTCACCAGTTGATTTGCGATGTACACTGGAGACTCGACCGATATCCACTCGCGAGCGTGATGACAGCCGGTGATAAGCACGTCAGGTTTGCTTGCGTCGTCTATCGAAGCGTCCTTGCTGATCTTGAGCGCGAAGATATCCCGGCCTTCGAAACTCGATCCCAGCTTCGAATAGTGAGCCAACTCCGGATGCGCCGCGGCAAGAGCCTTGAACTCTGAAACGGTCTGATCGTAACTGTGATACTTGCCGTTCGCGAGTGTAATGTGCGCCTCGCCGGGCGTCGCTGACTTTGCGCGGCGGCCGGCGTCGAAACTCTTGCCCGGGAAAAGTCTCGGCGCGAGTTCGGCGAATTCCTGCGGCGTGTAATAGCCTGCGAGCTTGTAGCCTCGACTCGTATACCGTTGTTCTATGTGAGCGTTGATCGATACCGGCGAACCGTCCGATGAGAAGATGTCCAGATAGGCAACGCGTGACCCGTCACGCATCAATAAGTCCTCGGGATCAGCGAGCCAATCCGAATAACCAGTCGCCGCCGGCGTGCGAGTTGCGAGATCGACAACCGCAATACGCATCAACTTCCCGGCTTCCGCGGCGCCGGATTGATATTCAGGCGTAATCGCTTGCGCTGTTGCGTCGCCGCTTGCCCGGGCCTTTTGCCATTCTGCGACCGAGTCGTAGATGACCTTCGTTTCAATGCCCGCTCTTAGCAACTCCGCGATCAGGTAGTCAGAAGCAGCCGCGAACGTCGCGCGTCCGTGGCTGGACCAGATCGTGACCTCGAGATCATTTTTTTGAGCGAGTTGCGATACTTCATTGGCGGGCGCGCTGATCCGGACGACTTGTGGAACGAACTGCTTGCGCGCCAACTCAGCTTGTACGGTGTGATACCTGTTCCATGCCTCCTGTTGAAGCTGCGGAACCGGGTTGTCGAGGGCGGCGCGCCACACGTCAAGCGCGCCCGGCTCATCCAGTTGCTCGAGGGATGTGAGTGCGTCGCGAAATTCGCTCGAGTTCGAAGAAGCCAGCCGGCCCTTCAAGCCGGCATGTCTGACGCGACGCTCGTCTTGTCCGGAAGAAGTTTTAGCGATGAAATTCGAGGCGGCAGAAACCGGGACGAATGAATGCGTGTTTGCCAGGAGAAGCGCGAATGCCGCGAAGACAGCAGCGCCAATCCCGAGCGAACGATTAAGGAGATTCGTCTTCATCGTAAGTGTTCGATCCCGCCAGACATCGGATGTACCAGAAGGCTGGAACCGGGTCAAGACTCTTAGACTAAGCTTATGTGAAGCTTATACCAAGCGTACATCAGGCTGCTTACTGATTTTGCTGGGAGCTTGATCCAAACTTTGAATCAGCGGGAGAGAGGGCACTGCCGGCGCCTGCCCGGAAGAGCCACAGCAGCAGTGGCTCTTCTGGTGAAACTCACATTTGCATCAGGGTCTTTTGCGCCTTGCCGGAGTCGCGGGCTTTTCGGCTTCAACCTTGTAGGCGTTCTTCACACCTTCGAGGGCGTCCTTGACTATCGGGACGCGCTTGTCAGTTGCGGGAGCCTTGGCCACAAACTCCGCAAGGGTGTTAGCGCCTTCCTGAATCTGCGCTCTTTCGGTGCTTGCGATCAACGTTAGTCCCAAGCCATAAAGCGCATCGAAATTGGCTGGATCAGCCGCAATCACCTGCTTGTAAGCGGCGACGGCTTCGTCGGTCTTGCCACCCGAGCGGTACACGTCCGCCTTCATGACGCCCCACTTGCCTTTGTTGGCGGCGTCCAGGGTTGCGGCATGGTCTATGTCTTTGATGGTAGGGTCAATCAGGTCGGCGACGCCGAAGTGCTCGACCAGCAACATCGCGTTCTTGGTCAGGATGTTGTAATAAATAATCAGGTCGGCGTTGACGCTCGGATTGTTCTCGGCTGTATCCTCTGCAGCAAGTGCAATCGCCTTCCTGGCGGCGTCGACGGCGGCTACGAAGTGCGGTTTGGCCTCGTCTCGCTGGCGTTTGTTGAAAAGATCGACGCCCAACTGATAGTGGACTTCGGCGAGATTCGCATTTGCCCTGTAGTTGATCAGCTTCATCGCGGCGTGCTTTGCCGGATCGACGCTCGCGGCCTGCTCGAACTCGCTGAGCGCCGAGGTATAGTTACTCTTCTTCGCAGCCTCATCCGTCAGGGTCGCATTCGTCTTCATCATCTCGAGACCGGTGTTGTAGTGAACGCGAGCCTGATCAAAGGTGGCCTGCAGTGCTTTTGCCTCCTGGACTTTGGCATCCTGTTCTTTGGCTGATGCTTCCGCCTTCGCCTTGTCCGCGGGAGGCGCCGACTTGGGAGGCAGCCCACCGCCGCCCTTCATCGCCTTTTGAACTTCATCGAGAGTCAAGGTGTGACCGTCCCCGGCTTCGACGGCGAAATCCACGACCGGCATTTGTGTTATGCGCGCCTGGATATAGGTGGGTGTCATTCCGGCACCCGACACGATGATTATGAATGTGCCGGCGAGAGGAAGACCCAGATGTATGTAATGGCCGTTCTTATCAGTCTTAGTCTCCCAGTGGCCCCTGACGTCGGTCCGATAGATGTCTATTTGTGCTGCCGGTACGGGCTTGCCCCCGAGCTTGACTGTTCCTTCGACTTGGCCCATCTGAGCCAAAGCCAGCGTCGATAAGAAAACGATTGCTGCGGCGAGCCCAACAGCTTTCGAGAGACTTTTCCGAAACATGATTTCCTCCATCGGATTCCGAACTGGTGCGCCAACCGGCGTTATGATGCCGGAGATTCGACCGCCGGTTGGCACGATCCTGATAATTTCCAGCACGATGTTTGAATCTCAGTTGGCGTATTCAAAGTCTATATCTGTGATTTATTGGTGTCAACGCAACGGGCGGCAATATCGCATGTCCGACAAACTTCAGTTTGTCGAAGTCCGTTTGCGAGACGACAAACTGAAGTTTGTCGGACTTTGTCGGACTAAGTTTCTCGGACTTATCGGTCTAAGAACGCGGAACTCGCGCACGGGCAGGCTGGCGCTGTGTGAGATTTGGGAAGAACTTGTTAGCGAGCCGATAAGCCAGTAGCGCAGCTACAACGACACCAAAGGCGATCGGCTCGCGCGTGTCGGCCTTCACAAGCATGTAGTAGTGAATCACCCCGCCAAACGCCGCGACGTAAGTCAGCTTGTGCAGCCTGTTCCAGCGCTTTCCGCCCAATCGCTTGATGCTCTTTTGAGTTGAGGTCAGAGCAAGCGGGATGAGGATTATGAAGCTTGCCATGCCTACGGTGATGAACGGGCGCTTCACTATGTCCTCGCCAATGAGTCCGAACCCGAAGAACTTGTCGAACCAAACATAAGTGAGCAGATGAACGCAGCCGTAGAAGAAGCCGTAGAGGCCGAGCAGACGCCGAAACTTGATCATCCATGGGAGCGCAAGCGATTTGCGAAAGGGCGTGACGGCCAGCGAGAGAATCAGGAATAACAGCGTCAGCACGCCCGTAGTTCGCGTCGCGAATTCGGTCGGATTCGCGCCGAGACGATGATGGTACCAATCCCAGGCTATCAATGAGACAGGCACCGCGCTGCTGACGAAGACTACGAACTGTGCGAAGCGAGTGTCTTTCATCGGAGTTCGTGAAACGTGATCCGTGAAACGTGATTGGTGATTCGTGATCCGCACTGCGAAGTCAGGTTACCAGTCACGTTTCACGCATCACGTTTCACGCATCAATAGTACTTATTCAAATCCATGCCGCTATAAAGCTGCGCAACTTCATCGCCGTAGCCGTTGAACATCAACGTGTCTCGCATGCCGAATTCTCCGATGCGGCGCTCCACCTTCTGGCTCCAACGCGGGTGGTCGTGATTCGGGTTTACGTTCGAATAGAAGCCGTATTCGCGAGGGCCGGCAAGGTTCCACGTCGTCGGCGGCTGCTCTTCAACCAGCTTGATCCTGACGATCGACTTGAGTCCCTTGAAGCCATACTTCCACGGAACGACGAGTTTCAACGGCGCGCCGTTTTGCGGCGGCAAGGTCTCGCCGTAGAGCCCGCTCGCGAGAATCGTCAGCGGATGCATAGCCTCGTCCATTCGCAAGCCTTCCACATACGGCCAATCGAGAACGTCCGAGTTGATGTTGGGCATCTGCCTGGAATCGGCCAGCGATTCAAACGCGACATACTTCGCCTGGGAAGTCGGCTGCACCTGATCGAGAAGCTTCGCCAGCGGAAACCCGACCCACGGGATGACCATCGACCATCTCTCAACGCAGCGATGGCGATAGACGCGCTCCTCGGGCGGACTGATCTTCAGGAGATCGTCGATGTCAAAAACACGAGGCTTGTTGACCAGCCCTTCAACGGTAACCGTCCACGGTCGCGTGATGAAGTTCCTGGCTTTTTGAGCCACCGCCTGTTTGTCCGTCGAGAACTCGTAGAAGTTGTTGTAGTGAGTGATGTCTTCCAGCGATGTCTTCGCCTCGTTAAGCGGCGCGACCGCCGGCGGAGCGGCTTGCACATCGGCGATCTTGTCTCCGGTTTGGGCCCCTTCTCCGTGACTCGTGAAGTATCGATAAACCAATCCCGTCGCTACTGTGCTGCCGGCGAGCACCGCGCCGCGTAGAAAGAGCCGGCGGCTCAGGTAGAGGTTCTTGTCGGTTATTTCACTGCTTTTGATGTCCTCGGGCTTCTTGATCAACATAGCTGCTTCTATTCTACATCGCGTCAATCATTTCAGTCTCGCTTGCGGTTCGAACGCCGCCTCATGCCTCTCCAGCCGTCGATTTTGAAACGCCCACCACGCCGGCATGTTCATGATCCAGCTCGACAGCCTTTTTATTCCCTATTGTAAATAACGCTCGAAGGATTGGTGAGCAAAACTCATCTCGTCGGGTTGTGGTCATGCTCGCGACTGACCGATGAGATCGACGCTTTGGCTTCTGATTGATTTGGTCGCGATTGGCCCAGAGAAAGACAAAGGCGCCGCAATTGCGACGCAAGCTTCACCCTTGCGGTGACCGCTTTAGCCGACATATCAACCTTCATCATTGGCCTCTTTTAGTCGTTCGATGTCGGCAAGGTCCTGAGGACGCGGCTTGATAGACTTAAGCGCTATTAGTCCCCGCCGTGATACCGCCCACAGAGTCCCGGTTTCCCACGAGACCTTCACGCGCGAATCCCAGATCTCAACTAGCTCAGGCGCGACCAGGAGGAAATCAAGCGGCAAAACAATGCCTGTTTCAGCGTCAATCTTTGAGTATCGGCGTATCTCAATCATACCGCCTCCAACCGTCATCGGAAGCGCCTCGATCGTAAAGCCAAGATCTCGCGCTATTCTTGCCGCCGCCTCTTGTGCTTCGGCGAGAATCAGCATATCAATATCGACCGTCGCTCTCGGAGCGCCCCATACCGCCATTGCTAACCCGCCGCACACTGCGTACTCAATACCCTCCTCATCGAGAGTGGACACGATTGATTTGAATTCCTCGTAGAGATCGAACATTGTGACTCACAGCCTTACAAATCCAAGGCCTCGCATCAAGTCCGCGCGTTCTGACTCTTTAACTCGAACGCGCGCGCTCTGTTCGTCATATCTCCGTACCTCAAGTTCTAAGACGGCTTTTGGCAACATTCCTGAGAACCGAGAATGGTGGTAAAAAACCGGGGTGGGACCACCGCCAGGGAAACTCATTTCAAGGAATGCCAGTACGCCTGCGTAGGTTGGCGCTCTATCTCGCTTCTGGTTTAGAGTTCCGGTAGGTCGAAATCCGGTCTCCACAACCCGTCCTAACCCATCCTGTCTCTCGAAGGTGCGTCCAAACAAAGCAATGTCATAATCCTCGAATGAAGCTACGATGCTCGAGTTTTGAACAGCGAGCAATACCGGCAAATCTGAGTTACGTACTTGTTTCCTTTTTCGATGAATGGCGCTCTTGATTCTCTTCTCAGAGTCGCCCCATGCGGTGAGCGGTGGCTCGACTATTATCTTGGCACCATCTGTAATCGAGGGCGATAATTGCAACCGAATCAGCCCTGTTGAGAGACTATGAACCAATTTCACATCCCGAGAAGCACTAGCTTGAACCGGAAGTTCGAGCATCCGCTCGATGGCCTTCTTGAATTCTCTCTTGGAGTCTGACGGGCCGATATGCGGAAGCTCCCAAACTGTGCACTGCCACCCATTAGGTATTTTCGACTCAATGAAATTTAGCAGAGATACCCGACCGGTCGATTTGCTTTCGACCTCTGGGTTGTAAACGGGCGACACTGCCTCAACAATGATGGGTGCATCGGGAAATCGCGCGATGAAATCAGGGCATTTGCCCTGCCGATTTTTGACTTCGAAGCTGACTTCTGCGCCTATCTCTTGTAGGAAACGCGCCACAACCAACTCAAAGAGCGTGTCGTACCATCGGCTCCGAAGGCGATGTCGAAAATACTGCTGGGTCTCTACGGGAAATCTGGACAAATTGTCGTTCAAAAAGCGCCGGCTTTCCCGAGCCAGTGGAGTGCTAGACCTCGCGAGCCAATCGAGCGTATGCTCACCTCGATGCGCATATGAATTGTCATTCTGCGCAGGCTCCGGTAGCCAGATCGGCTCAGAATTCAATTCCCCAGAATCGATTGGGCTGTCGCTTTCTAGAATCATCTTCTTGCTTCTAGGGCACTGCTCGACCGCCGGCCAGTGCATCCGCCAAGTCTCGCGGTTGTTCCAGGACGAGGTCCGGCAATTCGGCCAACAGCCGCTCGCGGCTTGATCCTCCCCACAAAGCCGCTGCTGTCCTGGCGCCGGCGGCGCGTCCCATAATTATGTCGGCGGGACTATCGCCGATGACCAGCGTAGAACCGGGATCAGCGCCAAGCCCGGCCATCGCGCGAAGCACGCCGTCGGGCGCAGGTTTCGGCTTCTCGACGTCGTCGCCCCACACGTTCACATCGATCAACGCGCGCAACCCGGTGAAGTCAATTTCGAGCTCACCCGCTCGCCGCGGCTTTAGCGAGACTACCGCGATGCCCGCTCCGCGATCGGCCAGATACTCGAGCAACTCGGCGATGCCTTCGTAAGGCGTCAGGTGGTGATGATGATTCGCATAGTAATGCTCTTCGAAACTGACCAGCATCTCATCGAGCATCGCTTCGCTGTAGCGGCTCAGCACTTCCTGAGGAGTGACGTTCCAGAAGTCGTGAAACTGTTCTACATCTATCTCTAGCCCGGTGTGCAATCTGATCGAATGAAGAAAGGCCTCGCGATAGGCCGGTTCAGAATGAGCGAGCGTCCCATCGAAATCGAAGATGAATGAATCGAAGTTCATGAAGAGTTCAGGGCTCAGAGTTCAGGGTTCAGAGTTCTTGGTTCAGAGTTCAGAGTTCTTGGTTCAGAGTTCAGAGTTCTTGGTTCAGAGTTCAGAGTTCTTGGTTCAGAGTTCAGAGTTCTTGGTTCAGAGTTCACAGTTCAGAGTTCAGGCTTTAGCCTGCGAGTCCCCGGCAGCCTAAAGGCTGAACTCTGAACTCTGAACCCGGAACCCCGAACCCGGAACCCTGAACCCCGAACCTATTGCACGAGCTTGATTGAAAACTTAGCGGTCTCGACAATCGAGCCTTCCCTCGGCTGCGGCTTCTCGCCCTCTCGCGTTGGAGCGATGTGCGCGAGCCGGCCCTCGAACGACGTCTCGGTCGTGGCAGAGTTGACTCGGCTTGCGCTCAAGTCGTACTCGACTCGGGTACTGCCTTTGCCGTTACCGGTTGCCGTTACATTAAGGCGGCTTTGCTTCGTCGTCAGCAAACAAGAGCCACTCTGATTGAGGGCGATCGCGCCATCGATAACGGCCTTATCGCCTTCGAGTGACGAGAGTTTGTATGAAACGGATGCGCGCTTGGGTATCTCGGCGATGCCGGGCGCCGCGACGTATCCGTAGTCGCCCGAGAGCGAATCGATGGCGATTGCCTGACCCCAGCTCTGCCCGACAGAGACATCGTTGGAAGGGACCCACCTTGCCATGCTGAACAATAACTCCGCCAGCCCGGCTCGTCCGGCGGGCAGTGGAAACGAGGATCTTATTGCGCGGCCCTGCGAATCGAGATCGTACGCGATCTTCTGTCCGACCGGAGAAGGTTCGGAAGGTTCGGCTGTAGGTGTCTCAACGCCGTCTAGGGTCGCTCGAGTCGTCAATGCTTCGATGATCGCTTCAGTCGATACATTGCCTTTCTCGCCCGCGACGCCGCGGAGCAGTACCGTCGCGGATGACTCCCTGGTAAGAACGCTTGCTAATCCGTCGTCGCCCGAAGCGGTAACCCGCGTCTCAATCGATATATTGACGACGTAGCGATTCTCCTGACCGGGCTTGAGCACCGGCCTGAGCGAAACCTGGCGCGACTGAGCGCCGGCGCTCGATGAAACCAGCAGCGAGAAGATCAAACCGAGTATCAGTCTCTTTTCGTTTTGCATGCCTC
>Ga0134124_10000199_pt1 | contig 54393 bp, 89 predicted proteins | sample KB304_FD_96880 | JGI IMG/M metagenome (GOLD analysis project Ga0134124, IMG submission 96880) | Terrestrial soil microbial communities without Nitrogen fertilizer from Kellogg Biological Station, Michigan, USA - KB3-0-4 | ecosystem: Environmental > Terrestrial > Soil > Unclassified ...
CAATTACTGGTTCTGGTCTTCCGGTTACACCTAATGGTGGTAACATTGTTGTCACTTATGACAATGGACCAAACAAGATCTTCAAGCTGTAGGAGGGCAGATGGACCTTTATCTTGCGGAACCCATGGTGCCGTTTGCTACAGCAGCCGGTACAGCGTTCAACACGTTCACAACTAGAAAGTCCGTAGATCCTCTTCCTGTTCCTGTCATTCCTGCTGGGAAGTTGCGCCGTGGATCCAAAATCCACTTAAAGGCTTGGGGTGAGTACTCAACCACTGGTACTCCTACCATGCGTTTAGGATTTTGGATTGGTACCCGAGCGTTGTCCATCACTGCTGATCTAGCAGTTACGGCGCTTGCGGCCACTGTTTCTGGTGCCGCAAACTTTCCATGGTGGATGGAGTGGGATGCCATTGTCACTCTGGAAGGTACATCAGGATCTATTGTTGGGCAGGGCCAAGCCCAATTGGGCGCAACCATTTCTACCTTCAGTTCCGAAACTCCAATACCAATTACTCAGGCGCTCCGTACCGTGACTATCGATACTACAATTGAGCGCGCGGTTGGTGTTAGCTGTGAGTTTGGGGCGTCAAGCGCATCTAACCAGGTCATTGTTAATGGTATGCGTGGAATGTACTGGAACTAAGCGGATATCGATGGATAGGGGGAGTAGACTATGGCTCTTGCTATTGATGGCTCAACCCCTGCCGTCGCAACTCAAACTACTGGGTCAAACCACGATGTAACTTCACCATCATTCACACCGCCAAGCGGCAGTATTCTTGTTAATCTATGGGCTGGAAATACTGGTACGTCCGATACACCAGCTACACCAACAATAACAGATAATCTAGGTGCACATTTAACATACTCACTTCAAGACTGGAAGTCTAGAGCTGATTCGCCGGCACGAGACGGGCAGGCGGCCGACTGGACCGCACCCGTAGGCACTGGCGCAGCAATGACCGTAACAGCTACAAATGGTACTGCAACAGCTAACGCGCAGGCAGCTCTCCAGGTTGTAGTTGTTACAGGGCAAGACTCAGTCACTCCCGTGGGTCAGCATGGCAAATCTGGATCAGCCTCAACTTCAACTGTTACAATATCTTATACTGCCACTGTCACAGGTAGCCAAGGCTTTGTAGCTATAACTGACTGGGACGATAAAGGCGCAATGACTGGTGGCTCAAATGCTACTATCATTTCGTCGGCATCAATTCCAGGACAGATCAGCTATGGATTCGCACGACAGAGCACTGCTGGCGGTGTTGCTGGAGTCACTACTTCATTTACAGTAAACCTTGGTGCAGCCAGTACCAATGTTAGCTGGGTATTTGTAGAGATTCTTCCTCCGGCTGCTGCTGGAGCAGGTGCAGTTGTACCTACGATTCCACCAGCAATCCTCCTTCAACTAATCGCCGCATACCAGCAAAACATTAGATCACAAAATATTACAACTACGCCAGATCAAACCGTAATTCCTGGATTTATTGACACATCTGAAGTACTTGGTGCTGCTGCTATTACTGCAACAGCTACCGTAACTACAAGTGGTATTACCAGTAATGAACAGCTTGGCAATAATGCTGTTACATCTACCTATACTATTACAGCAAATGGCATTGGGTCGGCTGAACAATTTGGTATAGTTGTAACATCTTCATCTGTTAGTGCCAATGGTGTTACTAGTAATGAGCAATTTGGTAATGCAGCAGTTTCAGCTACTTATACCATAAGTGCAAGTGGAATAGTATCAGCTGAAATCTCTGGTAATGCTAACGCTACCACAGCTAGCTCCGTTACGGCTAGTGGCATCACAACTAATGAACAAGTAGGCAGCGCTACCCTAGCTGCTACTTACACCATATCTGCAAATGGCATAACATCTGCTGAAGCTTTTGGCACCACAAATGCTACAACTGCTTCATCGGTAACACCTTCTGGTATTACCAGCAGTGAACGGCTTGGCGCACCAGCAATTACTGCAACAGCCACCATTTCAGCTAGTGGCATCACTAGCAATGAGCAACTAGGTGCAGCAGCAACTACTAGATTCATTACTGCTAATGGTATTGGCTCAGCGGAGCAAATTGGCACGCCTACATTATCAGTAATTGTTGGTATAAACCCAACAGGGATTATCTCAAATGAGACTTTGGGTGCTGCCACTGTCACTGCAACTAGAACCATAAATGCAAATGGAATCATAACCACAGAACAATTTGGCAAGGCCACCCTAGCGGCTACGTCCCAAATAAACGCTGGCGGCGTGCCAACGGCCGAGCGCTTTGGTGTCAATGCGCTGGTGCCTGGCGCGGTCACAATCACAGCAAATGGCATTATAACATCAGAAGCACTCGGCCGTACGCAGATCAGTATTGGCATTTTATCTCAAAGCATCATCGGCTTCGGCATTGTCAGCGGGGAGAAGTTTGGATCATCATTTGTTGGCGAGCTAGTAACGATTGATGTTGTTGCTAGAATGACATTAACTGACATAGTGACTGCTGTGGTAGATGGTCCAGTGCGTGCTTATGTTTCTAATGAAGATATATCAGCAGTCTTTGATGATGAAGCGGTTGTCGGCACAGACAGTCAAGTAGAAATATCGGCTTTCCAATAATCTGGATCACTTAGATCAGCCGTATCCAATCGCTGACCAACTATTTGGTTCAAATTAAGATTCAAAATGCTAGCTAAATAACTTAGACGAATGAACGCGTCAGCTAAGCTTTGTGGTGTTATGCCACCACCCAATGCTGACATATCTAGAAAACCAAAGGTAACAATCTCTTGAGTACGCTCCTCAATATGAGCTTGTAAATCTTCAAGATCCATTGAGGTGCTCTTTCAATTTCGCTAGTGCTGCGGAGAACCATTCTATATCGTTCTTCGATAAATACGTCATTAGAATTCTAGTGGCATCCATGGCATGTAATTTCCCTGGCACCCATAGTGCCAGGGATTTTATTTTGTCGTTTGTCCAGAAACCCTTACCTTGACCAGGAGTTATTGTCTTAGTTGGAATTTCTTTTTGTTGTCCAAACATCCTGATTATGCCTATGTACTCAACACCAGTAAAATCAGTGCCAGTCTTATTCTGACGAAAATGAAACGGCTCATAAATAATTAGATCTGGATGTAGTGCATTGAGTGCAGTGTAAAAGTTTGCGTGTGGGGTACGTGTTCCTTCAAAAGCCCATTGAGTGCGCATCCATTTGTCATCGCAATATAATGCAACCCCAGTAGTAACACCAGGGTCAAGAGCCAAGATTCGCAATGTGTGCTCGTTTCGGTGATGAGCGCCAAGATCGGTTTTTTATTCTCATAGCTTCTCGTTCAGCATAGTCTTTAGCCATAGCTGGACAATTACCACAACCGCACATCTTGTCTATTGACTGCTCGGTGTGACAAACATAGCAATGTCCATCAAGTGGGATACAGCACTTGCATTCCTTGCAAAGGCTTACTAGGATTTCACCATTAGCCAGCATTATTTGTTTCATCCGGCTCTCCAGCCGCTCGGGCTGCACTTATGATTTCATGGTTTGGTGCAGTAGTGGCAGCTTCACCTGCTGCAACAATTTCTGGTGCATTGATTGGATCAGGGACTACTACTGCAACCTTGGCATTAGGGGTAACAGCAGTCCGAGTCCACAATGCTTGGACGATTGCTAGTACTGCTAGTACAACACCGATAAGTGTATCCGGCAACTGTGGAGAAACAGCGATGCCGAGCGAGCTAAGTAGTCCGACTATCGCCACAACTATTCCACGAATTAGTGCAGGATCCATCGCAGCGAATTTCGCGATGATATTTTTCATTTTAATGCACCCTGCTATCTGGGATATCCCACTCGTATGCCTGCTTACCATGATATACTACTAAACTATTAACTAACCATATATGTTGCCCCTCTGTGGGACAAGTAGCAACATGTGTGCGCTGACCAGAATAGTCTTGGATCCAGATCTCTAGATTCTTAACTCTAAAACACATAATTGGGGTCATGATTTCCGCCATTCTAATTCTTGTCTATTGTGGCAGTAACTTGTGCATCGCGTCGCAGCCTTCGACCGCGTAGATTGCTGATAAAAACTGCGCAGTATTGCTCTTCTAGTCCCATACCATCATGTAATTCGTTGAACACAGCCGCATCATGTTCAGCAGCTTCCGCTGCTTCAAGCCAACTGAGTGCCATTTGCCGTACATCGTCTGGGTCGAGTTGAGCTTTCATTTTACCCCATTCCACCACACAGAATGGTTTTCCTTTTATGGTAACTGCGCTTGATACATATATGGTATTGTTAGGTTGATTCGTCATGATTTCCGCCATTCTAGTACATGCTCCACATTAATCATGTTGGCTTTGGTAGATTTGATAAAATTACTGATATCTGCAATATTGTATTGATACGATAATTCCCAATTAGTTACATAAAGAATATCTGGTGCATGGAAGCCACGCAGAAAGTATGGATCACGAAGATAGATCCAACTTCTTCGATCGTATAGTCCAAATGCAGTGGAGATACGCCGAGCAACCTGATATGTTGGTGCTAGAATAAATACACGTTTACTTGGATCAATTGGATATCTAATAAGATATACTAGTGTGAGATTTAGGTCGTGCATTATTTTTGATATTGTACTCCAAGAGATCCAACATTCTCCTAGAAAACTCCACCAACATTCTGGATCATCTACAGGATCTCCATGTCCTTCACGGTCATCACGATGATAAACTGCCCGATAAGCGTGATGATCTGCGCCATGTAGTGCAATGTATGAACCATCAGGAGGCACCATCATTTTCTAAATGCCTCTCTTGGCAGCGCTACCCCAAAGTTATTTGAAATAAATCTGTGTAGATTGTCTGGGTCTACCATACCAGTTGTAATAAATTCCTCAGTAAGATAGCCAACTACCTTTTCACCTTCACTATTATTTTCAATAAATTCCCAAGTAAGATTCCTAGGATTTTTTCGCCAAAATCTAGTGTTCACAGTTCAGACCAACGCTTTCCAGTAGAAACGTCCACAGCAAACGGGACATAGTCGGTGAAGGCTAGTCCTGATTTAACCATTTCGGTTCGCGCGATTTCAATAACCTCGCTACTATTGTCTTCGTGACATTCGAAGATGAGCGCATCGTGGATGGTGAGACGAGTGGTAGCAAGGCCGTGTAGTTTCGGTTGTAATTCAATAAGAGCGGTGAGGCAGATATCTGAGGCAATGGATTGTGGCAAAAAGGACAATGCCTCTCTGAGTACATCGTCACGGTTTTGCTCGGTAATGAGCCAGAAGGAACGCTTACGACCGAACGGCGTGAGGAGATCTTCGCCATGGAGAACCTTACTCTTTACAGCACCTTGCCAGGCGACAACTTTTTCAATGAGAGTGTTAAATTTACCCATTAGATCTTTGGTCTGTGCAAAGGTAATGTCTAACCCTTGCTGTTGTAATTCCTCCGTAATTGCTTTGGTTCCACGTCCATAAGCATTGCCGTAGAAAATGGACTTCATGCTTACGCGATTTTCTTTAGTCCATTTTCCTTCACCAAAGATATCGTTGCAGAGTTCATTGAAGATATCTCGCGATGGATCGCGGAAGATACTTGCGAGGTATTCATCCTGCGCCAAAGTAGTAATGACACGTCCTTCAGCTTGTTTATAGTCAAGCTGGATGAGTGTGTTGTTTTCATTTTCAACTGTGAATTGATGTTTAATCCTTTTGTCACGTACAATGTTCTGCATGTTAGGATTTTTTGATGCGAGCCGTCCGGAAGTTGTACCGTGTAGTGTATACGTAGTGTACACTTGATCTTTATAGATGCGTTTTTGGAATCCCTTAACGTAAGTACCATTAAGTTTGGCCCTACGACGATGCTGTAAGAGTTGAACAATAAAGGTACGTACTTCCTCATCTGAGATCTTATCCTTCAAATCCGACAACAGGTCTGCCTCTGTGGAAGGCAGCACCATTCCCCGTGAAAGGAAGTAGTTTTGAATTTGCATTGGTGAGCGCGGGTTAATATTGCGCCCTGTGTTGGCTGACATTTCAATCTCTAGCTTAAGCAATTCATCTTCAAGAATGTCTTGAAGAGCTTTACTGTAGTCAAGATCAAATTTAATGCCAGCCCGCTCTAGTCCCATAAGTGCATTAGAAGCACGAACTAGGAATTCATGTTGGTAATGTTCACGCTCGCCCATGCGAGAATTGAACAACTCCCACAGGTCCCAGGTCGCTACGACATCATATGCATTATATCGGTAAAGGATGGCGCTTGGAATGTCAGCGAAGTTCTTACCCTTAGGCATAAACTTCTTAATCTCGGCTTCCCAGTCTGGTGTACCAAGATGTTCAATAGAAAGCTTCTTAAGACCATGCAAGCCTGGCCGCTCATCGAGCGCATAAGACATAAGCATGGTGTCTGCGAATAACTCTATTTCCCCAAAGATTGGGTATAAGGCTGCCAGATCGAATTTACCATTGTGGGCGATAATGGGCTTGGTTCTGAGGAGGTGTCCGAACTCATCCTGAACGACCTTATCCCGTAAACCATCTCCAGTGAACACCACTGCTTGTCCGGGTGCATATGCGACGCCCACGCAGAGGAGATCGTATTGATCTGGGTGTCCAAAAGAGGTGTCCTTCTCAATGCCGCATTCAATGTCGATAACGAGATGGACAGCAGATCGTTGTAATCTTCCGATCGCTTCTCGTACATCACTTCTATCATTAAACACTCGGTAGTTAGGCTTACGCCAATCTGCATTGATATTTCCTCGTAACTTGGCTGTATCTGAAACGAATGATGGAAAGGAATCTGGAGCGCGTAGACAGTACGCAGGATGCCAAGTGGCAACTACGTGAACTTCTGGTTTCTCAATATAAGGTTTAGCCGGACCAATGCGCAATGATGAAATTTTCTTTTTTGGGTCGATGAGTGCACTGGCCGCCGTACCACCTACCGCTAAAATCTTTTCTACGCCGCTGTGAGCTAGCTCAGCGTCCAGCCTCGGCTTGCACGCCGCGATCGCTGCTTTCGGTGGGTCAGCATTGTCTTCTGGTCTGCATAGACAAATGTTAGTTACCATAACATCTGCACGTTCATAACCATTATGTTTTAGTACCTGGTTAAGAAGTCGGCCAGAAGGACCAGTAAACGGAATACCTTTTACTGCTTCGTAGGCACCGGGTGCCTCACCAATGACCGCAATCTTAGCACGTGGTTGTGGGTTTTGGGTCGGCACGAATGGTGCATTTTGGAATGGACACTCTTCACACTTAGCTAGAGGATGTTTCCTTGTCATCTTCGGTACCGTACCCATCTGCCCATGTAGCTATATCGTGCCCATATTTTTCTTTCATGTGTTCACAATATTTGTCACCAACGTAGAAATATTTAAGGTTTCCATACTTGGTTATCCATGGTTGCGGTTTGCTACAAGCAAGACAGAAATCAATACAGTCGCCACAACTAATGCACATGTCAAGTCATTCGAATGCTGGCCATGGTGCAAGCCAAAGATACCAAATATGATCCAGCAACTGTACCAATCCAGAACATCGCTGGTGCACCTTTAATGGCACGCTTAATAGTTAGTGGCAAATCAATAGTGAATATTGTAGCAGCCACCACAGGTGCGATGATTGCTACAATAATCTTAAGGAATCGTTCCAGCTTATTACGATTCGCATGCTTACCTTGATGAAGCATTCTAACCAGAAGTGGCTGAGTCTGAGTTAGCTGATCGCTATACGACAGCCCACTAATGTTGGCGAACGAATGACGACCAACATAACTTTGACTAGACATTTACTGGAACCCTTTCAGAAACAGAACTATAGATTATATCTTCCGGGGACTCGACAGTAACCTCGGTCCACAGGATTGTATCCCCATTGCAGTAACTATCGGCCAAATTTTCAGACAAGCCGTTAGCACTATCAATCATATTGAATACTTTGACATTACGAAAATAGTCATCAACACGTGTCTTAAGTTCAGATGGGTTTATAACGAAAGTTGAAATTGGTCCATGTAGTTTTGCTGTTATCACGTGGGAATAATAATTACGCCGCACGCCTAAGTAAGCCATTTCAGGTTACTCCAATGTATCGTGGTTGTCCAGAAACTTGGGCAGTGTAGACGATACGGCGCTGAATAATTGTTGACATAAGCAATTCCATGCGCTTGGCGTCTATTCTAAATTTTCTCATAATCTCTGATCTGGAGACGCCTAGTTTTCCGCCTTGGATAATGCAATCTACAATGAGATCAATCATACGTTCATCTGCACTCTTGCCGATTCCTTGAACAACTTCACTTACGTATTCTTGCCATAATCTACAATAGTAGATAGCGTGAAGTATGTCCTCCAGTTCTATCATTACTAGCTGTTCATCACGTCTGCGCGAGGCAGCTATAAGTATAGCAGCTTTCAACGTCGATTTAGCTAGACGATCATAGACCGGCGTAAGATGATCTAGACCCGAGGCTAGCGCGGTATCAGACATTGTACTTTCTAGTTGGTTGTAGCGCTCCCACGCATCTGTAGACATAATTGCTTCATACGTCGGCTTGATGTGACCTGTGGTCATACCATCAGGCATCAACAACATTCGTTCGCGATTATAGAAATCATAGATGTCGAACATCTCATCACGTACTTTGGCTTTTTCTTTTAGATCTATAGCTCTAGGTGGACCAACTGGTCGCACACGTGTTGGATCAGCTACTGCGGTAATGAATATAAATCTTGGGATAAACCCACTACTAATGTGTTCTTCGCTAAGAATGTGCTTTGTTTTGGATTTAACACCACCAGCATAAATAATGAAGATTGGGTCCTTAACAACAATCTCCTCTTTACGCAGGAGACGCTTAACTGTTTTTCCATCATAGAGCTTAGTGAAGTATTCAGCCATACCAGACATGTAGTCGCGATTTATAATTTGGTCTAGTAGGCCGGTAAATTCATCTCGAAGATAAATAGAGGACTGCCGTGCGCGAGTCTTCAAACCGTTAAGAATACCTTCAGGCGAGCCATCGTTCGTTAGCACTGCATCCGGATACACCTCATAAAGTAAGTCCATGCCAATATCCATGGCTGTGGTCTTACGAGTCAATGTAGTATCGGCCAGTAACATGAACCACATGTTTGGCCGTACAGTACCAAATGAAGTAGGAAGGACTACAGTACTGGAAATCAACGAACTTAGAATAATGAATGCAGATGCCTGATGATATTGTGGTGCTGCGTCGGTCAGTTCGGTTGCCCACTTAATGTACCGCTCTACAAAAGTTTCATCTGCCTGTACTTTACGAACTTCTTCTTGAGTGATTAGCTCCGGAATGACTGCTGTGGAGTTTTCAATCATCCCATGTTCTTCTAAATGAATGACATAGGCTTTATTGATTTCCTTCCACAGGGAGGAGTCTGGTCGATTGTCTCTCGCATACTTATTACACTTAGCTTCTTTTAAAACTGCAAAGGTTTCTTGACGAGATAATCCGGCTTCTCTACATAGATTGATTAACTTCCATTGCTCTTTGCTCCAATCCGCTGTTTCTTCTGGATCTAGAGCAAGAAGACCGAAAGCTTTAGGATTTAAAGTCGCGCGATAGCGCTGAAGAATATCTGCGCCTTCTTCATCTGGCAACTGACCAGGTTCAGGCACAGGATCATTGGTGAATCTTAGCGCTTCGTATTCTGGATAGACATCGAAGTCGGATGCGCGATATAGAGAAGTTGCTGTGGAGGTAACGACAACGATTGGTGCTGTTTCGGCATCACCGTACTTGTAGTTCGGTGTGTATGGCACTCGTAGTAGTTGAGTAAGATCCCAACCACTTCGGTCAGCACCTTGCTCAGAATGAAAGTAGGCTATGCGACGAGATAGTTCCTCTGCCGCGAGTGGTTCCATTGCATTTTCTAAACGCCAAAGAGCCTGCCAACGACCCTTGCTTGTCTGAACGACAATTGACGCTGGTACTTGCAGCAGTTGCGGGTTGCATTCATCAAGATCAGCCCAGAGCACAGTACTATTAAGAACTGTATCTTTTTTCCGCGCTCTAGTCTTTAGAAGTTGTGGACAGAAATACACATGGACGAGAGTCATTGCCGCTTGTTCTATTTCCGCACACATTTCATCCAGTTGTTCTGGATAGCGGAAATAAGATTCAGACATTGACTTGTCGAGCTGTGCCTTATATGCTATGCAGACATATCCTGCCTCATTATCGCCAAAGACTAGTCTGAAGAAGTCGCGGCGGCGCTCTGAAGTTTCTGCTACTGCATCCCGGTAGGCTGAGTATACATGCGGCATACCTACCCCTTATGAATTGAATAGGCAGCACGCTATCTTAGCGTACTGCCTATTCAATAACGACGACGCTTACGGGAGCATTGAGTTACTTGCAGCCTTCACCTGGTTAACAGCATTTGCTGAAGGAGTCTTGTAACCCTTGATTTCGAATCGCTCGTTTAGTTCGTTGCCATCGTTGTCAGTCTTTGGTGGCATCTTCTTGCCTGAGACAATAACAGTCTTGCCAAATAGCTCGTCAATTGGAGGAACTGTAAAGTCTCCACTATTGATATCGTAGCCAAGGGCACGCATGAGCTGAGAAAGACTGTATAGTGCACCATCGAAAAGCATGATCGAGGCCATCAAGGTCTCGCCACGGTAAGGGCCTTCCTGAATGACAAACGTCAACTGGTAGAAAGGCTTTCCGGTGTTCTTCCGTCCAGGCTTAACCTGCTTGAGCCTTCCATCAGTAATGTTCACGATGTAATCGCCAGACGGCGGAATTTCACGAACCTTTGATGTGGCTTCTTGATCAGTGAAATTAACTTTCAGCGGCTGCGTCATTGCTGTTTATCCCCTTGACTGCATTCCATATAGTTGACATTGTTGGCTCGACCATAACTTGGTCTAAACTGCCGGTTCTATCTTTGGCAACGATGCCTGGTGTTGCTCCACATAAGAGCATGCGTCTATTTTCGCCGTCATGCTCCTTCACATAATAATAGCTAACGATATCTAGGAAAGCCGCAACTTCATCTGCAACCTTGCCTGACAGGGACGGCTTTATTCTCACCGCCCCAGTCATTTGGTTTTTGTCTGATTTTGCTAGCGCCGTGAAAATCGTATTTACTGGCAGATCACGAAAAGTCCGCACAAATTTTCTAGTCTGCTCAATGTTGATATTCCATTCACGAATGCTTGGAACATCTGGATCGCGTTCCTCGTGTTGATCAACAAGTTTGCGCATCACGAGGTCCATCGACATCTTCTGTGCTTCTGACAGGCTGTCAATAATGACGGTTCGATATCCATGGTCACCAGCGTATAGCTGGTTATACACTTCCTGCATATCTGCCCATGAAGTCACACGAACAGATTCTACATTTGGATAACGATTCTTAATCGAGAGGAGTCCACCCTCAATGTCCACAACAAGTATCTTACGCATCTCTGGCAGAGAATCTGCCGAGGCAGCTAATGTAGTCTTACCGACACCTGAGTCGCCATAGACTAGCATGTTGAAACTTGGTGGCTCATCAGCAACTTTTCGAATTGGTAAGCCAGCGATAGTAGCTAGAGACATCCAGAATCCTTAATATCCGCATTGTCCGAAATCGCACAGTTTTAGATAATTGTTTTTGGGATAAATCAGTCTACCATCGCCGGTCACCAAGCCGCAAGGGTCTAAGTCGATTTATTACCGTGAATTAATCTTCGTCCTCATCATCTTCGTCTTCGTCCTCATCGTATTCGTCTTCGTCGTCTTCATCTTCATCGTCTTCTTCTTCATCTTCGTCATCATAGTAATCTTCTGGCATTACTGGATCAGGAATATCATCCTTCACAAGCGGCTCAGTAACCTCAGTAGTCTCAGTAGGTTCGGTCATGGTTTTGCCTTTCCATTCGAATTTAGTGTTAGGTGGAGTAAAATCAGTATTTAATTCCTCAGCCAACAGGCTGAAGATTGGAAGACTCATTCTTAATACCTTCAGTAATTTGTTTGGTTATTTCCTTTGGGAGCCTATGGGCACAATCGCACCATGTGCCACCTTTACATTCTTTCGGTTTTGCTTTATGGGGATTGTCTTTGCAATGCCTGCAAATCACTAATAACCTCCACATATACATATACAAGACACGGATCTTGCTTCTCTAAATCATAAGAGAATATTACATTCTTAACTCGCATAAGTGTTTTACCAATGCAAACCCCATCATCAACTCTTGGCACTGCTAAGACAGCTCCTTGAACCCAATGAATGGTTTCAGGACCAACTGCATCATAGTTTTTAAAGCTAATTATCATCAAGTGATCCGTCTGGGTAAATTATGGTTAGAGGAATAAATGACTGCTTCCTAGTATAGCGAATTGTATACCAAGTACCGCCGCCAGCTTCCTCCATGGTAGATGGAAATGCCAGCATCCTGTGGGAACCATCAACAATCGCCTTGTTTCGATCGAGATAATTCATAGGAACATTGATAATGTTAGAAGCATTACGAGCTTTAACTGAAATGAGTTTCTCATCAATTGGCGGATGACAAATAACTCGATAACCAATATCTCTTGCAAGAACAGCTATCTCTTCATCAGCGCCAACACAGCAGCCATGTCTCAGTGTATTGAACGTACTTGAGTAGGCACGCAATAAAGCAATACCAACGAGAAGCTGCTTTGCAGTTAAACCATGTCGAGTACCAGTCACACCTAGCACTGGCTCGATCGGCTTTTGCAAATTGAAAAAGTATTTTGGTTCACTCATTCAGTACTCGCTTCTTTTTCTTCCCAATACATCATGGTCCGCTTCTCAAATAGAGTATCTAGAGTATACTGATAATCTTCGCCCATATTCTTGCCAAGACATGGTGTTTGAAATAAGCACCAGGTACACGCAAACCGGCCGGCCTGTGGGTAAATTCTTGGGTTGCTAGTAATGTCCATCATCTCATAAGCGATGACTTTACCAGCTTCTTCAATTTCATGCTTGTTCTTGTGAATCTGATGGCGCATGGTAAATTTTGGACCTTCACTGTTAAGCCAGCGAATATGATCATCGTAGATTCCCATTTGCCATGCGTCATTATCTTCACGCATAACGGTGCGCTCAAACAATTCCGCAGTTGTCCAATTTGCTTTGTTGGTTGAGAATGCTTTACCTTTGTAAATCCGTTGCAAACGCTCTGGGGGCTGTGGGAAAGTTTTTCTAATCTCTACATAAACAAAGCCAGCACAGTGAATGCCATACTGTTCGAGTGACCACATGTAACCTACGACTTGATCATCTAACTGGAGAAATGAAGATTCCTTATCCTCGTCCAACATGCGAGACGTAGTCTTCCAGTCAACTATCCAATAGCGCCCTTGTGTATCCTCAAAGAGTGCATCTAGTCGACCACCATATGTGACAGGCAATCCTTTCCAGTCACTATTCGGTTCTGGATACCCGGCCTTGATCCAACGGCGACGGCATGACTCACACTTGCACCACAGTTGGAGTCCAGTTTCAGGGTCCTTAATTGGAACCTCGAAACTAACTTCTACTTCAATAGGCTTCCAGTTACGATCATATACTGGCGAGACTCGCCCGCAGTAATACTTGATCATATTTAAGCCAAGTTCTTGATGTTCCTTGTACCCATTAAGAACTTCAATATCTGGGTCCGGGTGCTGTTTTTTATATTTTTTGAGTTGAGCGTCAGCCGTGCGCTTAAAAGCCACCAGCGCTAGATCGGTTCGAACCTCATTATCAGCCGTCCAAGTACGGGGCTCATAGAAGGTTTCCATGGCCACGTGAAAAGCTACACCGAAGTCCAGCGGCATTGATGGAACCATTGGATTATACATGTCGCGATAGATCCAATTCCATCTACGACGACAAGCACGAAACGCTCGACGCTCGGAGTTATGCCCTTGATGTGTGAGCTTTTTATCAATGTATTGCTGGATCTCATCATCGACTTGTAATGTCATTGTATTCCTTAATGTAGACATGAACGTGCGCAGCCCCCGACTGCGCACGATTAAATCTACATTAACTACAGCAGTTGTCCCAGAACGACGTGAACTGATCATTGAAGGTGCCGCTGAAGGATGGGATGTTAGTTAGTGCTCCCTGCACATAGTGCGTGAACGTACCGCTCGGACAGGCGGCGTTGAGGTACCAATTCATTCCATACCCTGATCCGAACTTAGTTGAGGTGGACGATATGCTGTCCTGCCATGGCGCGAACAAATTATTACAGTGTCCATGAATTGTTGACCACACTATGTCTAACATTGAACTGCCGTAGTTGGCGTCGATCCAGGCACACGAGTGTCCGTTGGGACATTGCGACAAGGACATCATGCGCTCAGCAACAGCATTGGCTGGTTGTACAATTGGCAACTCGTGAATCTGGCCTAACTCATTAATGATTTTAGCGTGATCCACCGTTTGCCAAACTGGACCCTGTGGCAAAGCAGCTTGAGCCGGGGTTGAAACCCAAAAAACAACAGTTGCAATAACGAGCAACCCTAATAACTTCTTCATTCATTTCTCCGGGGGCTAATTCAGTGGAGTACCATCTGGCATTCTATTTCCAGAGATAATGTCTCCAGAGTTACTCGGCCGACCACCAAGCCAGTTGCTTAATGGGTCGTTATCATTTGCGCCGCCAGGCACAACTATATTATTTGTAATTGTGTGATTCTTGCCTGCTGCCCAGATTGAATAGGAGCCAGTGAAGCCGAGGTCGATGAAGTTATTATCGATCAACACACCGTTTGGTGTCCCAAAATCAGCAAACAACGAAACACCCATGTTGTCACCGGTGTGGTTGATTACTGTATTATGGATGATTTGTGTACCAGAGCAAGAAGCGTTACATTGGAAGCCATCCACATGAGATGTGCCTCGAATGAATGCCATATCGTGAATGAAATTATCTTTAACGATGGCATGATCGCTTTGTACACAGTCAGCACAGTGATACATATTATTGCGTTGAACATTAACCGTTGCATTCGGTGCAAACACGATGTATTCAACACTGGTAGTGGTTAAGCCTTCACCAAACAATTCACTATCAGTAATGGTAGCTGAGAACCCATCACGAACAATAATTAAGAAGCCATCATTCCAACTAGAATGTGCCTTGATGTTCTTGACAGTGACATTCTGAGCGGAAATGTCAATACCACAATCACCTATATCAACATTCTGTAGAATGAAGCCGTTTGTGGTGATATTGATTGAACCGTTCGATGGGCATGCCATCTGTGTTAATGGCCCAATGTTACCTGTATTAGAAGCATTGGGGAAACCAGCGGGAATCCCGCCAGTGTTTGTGGGGGTCGGAGTGGGGGTAGCTGTAGGTGTGGGTGAGGGGGTTGTAGGTGTAGGTGTAGGTGTTGAAGTTTGTGTCGGTGTAACAGTTGGTGATGGAGAAGCGGTTTGTGTCGAAGTAGTTGTAGGTGTTGGCGTTGGAGGTGTAGCAGCGGCTATCGCTGCGTTCGCCAGTCTGATACATGTGTTTGCCCATGTCTTGTCTGCATTAGTTTTGGCTACTGCTAACATGTCTCGACAATTATCTAGTTGATCTAGTAGTCGTTGCGGAGGACCACTTGTTATTTCAGCATTCGCTACTGGCATTGTTGAGCCATTGAGCGCAATAGCTACTTGTGTGGTTAAAGCCCCCATGAGCACAACCGAAACTACAACTATAATTTTAGCCTTCTTGGTTATGCCTACACTATGTCTAGCCACAGCCACTGTTACACTTCCAACCTAGTTGATTGTAGAAAGATCTACACTATTCAGTTTTTCTATTTCCTTTCGTGCAGCTACAATATCAATGTAGTCGTCACAAATTACCATGGCGCCAAAATTGACTTGGCAGTTGCACCCAGGCTCTTTCTTTAGTGGGTTCCAGTTAGAGGTCACATGTGCCAACCAGGCAGTGTCTACCTTAAAGAAGGAGGTAATGAACACAACCCAATCTTCATCATTTACCATCATAGTTTTCAAACCCCACTATTCCATAGAGCTTAGTAATAAGCTCACTGGATGGCTCGGTGCCATCGTTAACGAATGAGTACTCAATAGATGAGTAGCGCCACCTGTCTTTCTTTCCATGTTTACTAACTAAGACTGTCCACTGAACGCCCAATAGTTCTGGACCTTTTCCTTGATAACGATATGAGTCATGACGAAAAACCCTTACACAGTGATTGCAGTTCTCTGGGAACCAAGTAAAGATTCTACAACCCTGCTCAATGTTATTTTCGTCACGCATGTAGATCTCATCTGGGAATGAGATTCTAGGCTCTCCGTACCAAGACTTAAGTTCATCAAGCCATGCATAATCTGAGTAAGTATTATTAGTTAATTTATGTGGCATTTATTTTCATCCTAATTGAAATTCCCATGCCCAGTTCTGGGTATAACTACAATGTTCACAGATCCACCCATCACTAGTCGCTAATAGCAATATCATGCTATTGTTCGGACAAGTAAATGGATGCCATAAGCCACGTGTTTGAAACTGATTGAGCTTTAAAACGTCTGCGCGAGACCATGGTGGATAAATCTTATTCCAATTACTCATCGTCCATCAACTCATAGTCACCATCGAGAACATCTTCATCATCCACAGGATCGACTTGGCTATCGCCAATAAGACGCTTAATCCAGCTCCACTTTCGCTGAATTACTTTGATTCGAGCGGCGTCAATGGTATCATTGGCAATGATGTCGATAACCTGAACTGCGGACTTCTGACCAATTCGGTGACATCTATCTTCTGCTTGGAGGTTAAGAGCTGCCGACCAAGATCTATCAGTAAAGATAATAGTGCTCGCAGCAGTAAGCGTAATTCCAACACCACCTGCTGCAATTGTGCCACAAAATACCTGAATTTTTCCGTCTTGAAAGTTTGAAATAATTCTTGCACGTTCGTCGGCTGGAGTTGCTCCGATGAATTTTCCATAGATTATGCCCTTTTTCTCCAGTCGGGCTGCAAGAAGATTAATGACCTGAGCGAACTGTGAGAATACTACGACTGAAGCACCATGGGCTTCCTCGATTAATTCCATCACAGCATCAAGCTTGCTTGATGGCTCAGATAGGAACATCTTAACAGATATATCGCCGGCGCGGTTAACTATCTCGCGCTGCTCTGCATAGGCAATGGCGAATTGTTGAAGTCGAGTTAGCTGAGCAATAACAACCGGCGCAACAACAGGCTCCGCTTCCTGCAAACCAATCCAGGCAAGCATGTTCTCCTTCATAGAACGATATGCTTTTGCCTGCTGTGGGAGCAGATCTACGCGAATCTCACTGTAGTACTTGTCTGGCAAATTGTCAAGTACTTCTTCTTTGCGTCTACGGATATAGAATTGCTCCATCTCCTTCTGCAACTTCTCTGGATTATTCACACCAATGACGGTTTTGTATCCATTGTAATTGGTGAAGAGAATGTGCTCGTTATAATACTTCCAGTAACTCGACCAGTACTCAGGATAGAGCCAATTAAGAATGCTCCACAGGTCGTCCGGCTTATCGTAAGCCGGTGTTCCTGTAAGAGCACTCTTGTATCCAGTTTTAATTTCTTTGAGAGCTTTGGATTGCTTAGCATTGCGATTTTGGATGGCATGAGCCTCATCTGCAATAATATGAAACCAGGATACGTCGGCTAACTCTGGAATGAGTCGAAGTGCTGGCCAGTGACAGATGTAGACATCATGCCAATCCTCAGCTAGTTCGTTGACAAAATGGGTACGATCCTTATTATTGATCGGTAGGATCTTGAGATCAGGTGCCCATTGGAACCATGCCCGCGTCCATGTTGATACCATCGCTAATGGGCAAACTACCAGAGTCTTTAGTTTGTATTCCGGGAAGGGGGATCGCCGGCGCAAGTCGAGCGCAATTGCTTCAACAGTTTTGCCGAGCCCCATCTCATCACCAATGAGTACTGACTTAACATGTTCGAGTTTATCTACTGCTTCTTCTTGAAATGGAAACAGATGCATGGTTCACCTCCTCGGCTACCTTAGTTGTTGATTCAGTAGATTTTGCATTTCTCGATCTACGCTTTCGTCACTACGTGCTGGAAGCGCACGGAACGACTTTTCGCGATCTAGGGTAGGTGGTGGCACCGTTCCATCGGGATTGGTTTGCACCACATAGCTAGTGTTGTACCAGCGACACCTAGGGTTGACACATACAATATTGTGCAGCAGACCACCACCCTTTACTCTGGTAGTAGTGCCGGTGTCCCTACCTGGAGTCGCACACTTTGGACAACGTTTAGCCTCTTCATATGTTGTATCTGGCATATGATTACGGCTCTCCTTCTAGCTTATTGTGAATGAGAACTAGATAGTTCTCCATCTCCTTGAACTTTCTTTCAAGTTCCTTGATTCGAACTCGTGCATCTGCCAAGTCATCCTTAATTGCATCATATCGACTAGGGGAAATCCGTCGACTCATGCCACTTAAGGTCAACTTGAAGTTGGTATACTGCTCATCGGTGGGGATGTAATTAAGAATAGTAATACCGCCGAAACCTCTACTAGGTCTCCGCAGTTGGGTTGTGGATTGCATTGCATATAGAATGCGCATAGCTGTCGTCACATGGTTGTGAGTAAGTCCAACCTTTTCGCCAGCCTTAATCAAGAATCCTCGATAAATTCGAACAGTCTCTTCTAGATTTTCTGCTGGGAAACCATATCCAGTTAGAGATTCTGCACGTACTTCCTCAGAATCTTCAAATAGCTGCTTAATGAGCAGCTTAGCATATTGGATGTTAGCGGTTTGTACAATTTTTCGCATGTTATCATTGTGCCGATCCTGAGTTACATTTGATTCGTAATCAGGATTGATCTCATCGACCATTGGACTTCACGTCCTCGGTCTCAACCGGCATTGGGAATGGCTCATTGTCACGAAATGAAATCTGATTTCTGCGCCTACCAGTAGCGAAATCATTCCATGCCTTGATGTACAAAGCCATATGTGTGTAAGCTTCGCGCCGAGTACCAGCCTTACCATTCCTAGAACGAATTAGGTAATTGCGAAGCACCAATGCAGGCGAGTCACCAGCAAGACCAACACCATTACGAAGTGCCTCGATGAACTCCATGTGTGGACCTTCTGGATAACTCCGGACACACAAAAAATAACCAACAGTGGCCGCGCTAGCAATCATTCCAACCTGTACAAGCATAATGCCTGACGGTAGATATTCTGCTAGCCCATTATCGACAACAGTCTTAAGCACATCACTACTTACAACCTTAGTACTGCGCCAGAACTTAGGCTCATAATTGTCGTACAAGTACAACAACCGTCCACAGGCTGCAAGGTGGGTGGTGTTGTGAAGACCAGACATAGCCAGTACATTCGACGATGAACGTACTAAACCATTATCCATGAACATGAACGTGTCTTTATCTAATCCTCGCGTTACCACCATACGGATAGTAAGCTTCGGGTTAGGCTCAAGAATCTCATCGCCATCCGATGCACCAAGTTCACAAGCCTGAACTAGCGCGAGAAGTCGATGCTGTCCATCCTTTAGTCGACCGCGAACATCGAAGCCAATACCCTGGTGCGTCAAATGCCAATTACCTCTAAGCATTTCACGTGCATAGTTATTGATAACACGAATCGAAGTCGGACGGTTGGTGTCTTCCTTACCACGCTCAAAGACAATATTCTTATCAAGATATTCTTTAGCTGTCTTGAGATTGATTGTCTCGATTTCCGTTGTTACTGCCATCAGTGTTGCTCCAAGTTTCCATTAACCAATAAATTGTAGTTCTATTTATTTTTGTTAATCGAGATAAGTCTGTTATAGATTGTGTTCGCGAAGCTTCTTTAAAGAGCTTCGCCATCTCGATGCGCGCATCCCGTACGGCTTGTTCGGCATCGTTAAATTTGGTAACCGCAGCTACTAGCTCGGTATTAACACTTCCCATATTGATCACACGTTTCTATACCGCAGGGATTCCTTTCTCTATGGGAGAGATCCATCTCGGGCTCGAACCGAGGACACACGGGTTAAAAGCCCGTTGCTCTACCAACTGAGCTAATGGATCGGTATATCAATGATTATGGAACCATTGATAATAACTTTCTTCTTCAGACTTTTCAATGAGCGTTGCCCACTGGCCTATGCGCATCTCATGGTACCACATCAACATTCGGCCAACTCGACCATTTCCATCCACAAACGGATGAATACGCTCAAACCAGACATGCATGGCTCTTGGGCTCAAGCCTTCTGGTCGATTATTTAGGAATCTGGTCCAGTCTGCAATCTGCTCTGCAATAACGATAGGATGTGACAATATCTCATTACTACCCTTAACATTCACAGAGTAGGGGCGCCATTGCCCGAGATGCTCGGCGGGCACCAGGCCAGCCATGATCTCTCTGTGGACACGTTTAATTACGTCGCCATCCAGACGAGGCTGCCGCGTTAAAAATTCCCAAGCTATGATGGATTTCGGTACCTCACCAGGATCATATACATTTTCGATAGCATTTGATTCTATAATATGCTTAAGCGTGATTTGGCGTGGTTGAAGCAAGCTGTATTTAGGTTTAGGAACGAAGTTATTTTCGCGTTCTTTCCATTCGTTGAGAAGCTTCTCATAAGCTTCATCACTATGATCGAAGTTGAAATCTAGCTCAATCATCCTTTATGTCCCAATTCCATCCATTGGATTCATCCATCCACAGTGGCTCATCCCAACCAAGTTCTGCATCAATCGTCTTTTTGGCTTCATGATACAACTCGACGAGATAAATGTCCTTTTCCACTACGGTCTGTGGGATCTGTTCTAATCCCATTGCGTTACGCATATAGTTCATTTGGCTGGGCTTACGACAACGTGTGTGAACCCACCAACCGGAAGCCCGATCGAGCGCATAGCCATCTTGCCGATGCCACTTGCCAGTGGAGTGGCAATTACAATAAGGTTTAATATTGAGTGCAACCATTGTGTCCTCCGATTTAGATTGTTACGCACCCCCAGTAGGATTTGAACCTACGACCTTAGCCTTAGAAGGGCTCTGCTCTATCCACTGAGCTATGAGGGCGTAGCGCTATTCGCCTGGTTCCTGTGGATGTACTTCGCAATTATCACGGAAGCAGAATCCGTCGTCACCATAAATTGCTACAGAAGCTACACATGCAGATTCGATTGGAACCTTGAACAGTTCTTTCTCATGATTGTATAGTTTGCCAATAAGATTGTTCCAAATTGAATAGAAGAATCCTTCTACCTTATCGGATTTCTTGCTTAGCCACCCAGTAAAACCATGGCAGGGACAAAATAATGTATTGGTTGTGTTTTCAGCCAATTGGTGCCACCATGGCACATTAACTATAACTAAGTGGTCACCATCCTTGTGTGACCATACCTGTACTAATTTCACGAGCCGGGTAAGAGTTTCGAACTCTTGACCTTTCGCTTACAAGGCGAATGCTCTACCAACTGAGCTAACCCGGCCTATTCAATTATTGGTGTGTTTCTAAATGAGCTTTGAAGATCTTGGCTACTTCGGCAAGCAATGCTGAAACTTCACTAGTTACAGAGATAGGGTTCAGTGAGTCTATAGTTGCAGATTCAATTATTGCTTCAAGAGCTTCAATTGTTTTGTGATATGTCACATTTATCCTTATGAGGTCCAACGAAGAATCGTTAGGCGACCGTAGTCGCCTTCAACCTTTATTTGATCTCCTGGCCTCGCGCCAGTTGAGGCTGCCCATGCTGCCATAATAACAGCATGACGTGAATTACCATTCTCAACTACGAGAACACCAGCGCGGCTCGGGGCCAGGTGATGAATACTTGGTGTTATGTTACTGCCATTGGCTTCAGAGATCTCAGTCCCATCCACTGTGGTGCATGAATCGGTAAGTAGCAAATGGGTGTTGATACTTACTTCATAACCGAGATCATCAGTAACTTCCATATCGCCAGTAACAGCTAATACTTCGCCGCCAACTGGTGGTGCACCAAGATCTATGCAAAACACAACTACGTGAACTTGTGGATTTCCATTAGTAACTGGAAGATAAGTAACTAGTTCACTTGAATTACCTGAAGTGTAAACGGTAGGCTTGTAAGTGGTTGCTGCATGAGCAGAAGCACCACAGCCAGCTAGTAGTGATAATAATAGCAGGGATGCTGCTAACTTCCTCATAATTTCTCCTTGTGGGATGTTGCGTACCGACGATGGGAATTGAACCCATTCTCACCTGTTTATAAGACAGGTCGCAATACCTAATAGCGTCCGTCGGCTCGGGCCGAAGCCCTTTGTGCTATTCAGTTACAATGAATATACATTGTGCTTCTTCGTCCCAGATAACTGACTTGATTTCTGCTACCTCGCCAGTCTCTCTATCAAGAACTCTTACTCTTTCTAGCATGTGGCCCTTGATTGCTTTGTATGCGCGATCGAAGGTAGCTTTATTCATAATTTGTTAGTCTTCCATTTGATGAGTATTGCTTTGAATTCGCTCACTAGTTCGTCAATGGTAACCTCCCCAGAAGTCACTACTTTTCTTAGATCTTCGGTGGATAACTCAGGGTCATCCTTGCGATCATGTATTACAAACCTGACTGCCAAATCACTAACTGTAGCTAGAACTAGCTCACGATCCATTTAATCCTCTACTTAGCGGCCTTTGTGGTGGGAGCTGTCACAATGCCACTATCCATCAAACAGAGTCCAGGAGCATAGCCAAGTTTGACTGACTCCTCGATGCACTTATTCTTCAGGTACTCATCTGAAAGAACGGCCTTAAGCTTATCGCTGACAAGCTTTTCTTTGTCAGCATTCTGAGACTTCTGGTCCAGGATTCGGGACTGTGCAACAACATCCTGAAACTGCTTGATGTTAGCTTCTGTCTGAGCATCGTGATGCACCAGGGGGATAGAAACTGTAATAATCTTAACGCTGTCACCCATAGATTGAACTAGGGTCTGCTTAACCTGTTCTTGCAACTTAGCACCATCAAAGCCAGTCTGTCCGGTTTGGAGATTAACCTGCGACAGTGGGTTATAGGTAGCAAAGACAGCGTTTAAAGAATTTTGAATTTGAGTCTGAACGTAGTTGTGATCGAAGTTCTCAAAAGAACCCTTGTAATCATTAAAGAGTCGAGGTGCAGCGGCTGGATCAACTTGCCACTGAATGATATTCTCGACACACGCAGTAGCCATTGAGCCAATACGAACTACTGAGCAACCTTGATTCCAGTCGCCAACATGCTTTGTAGTTTGTACCGAGGCATCAAACTGATCAATGTCTTCCCAAGGTGCTACGAAGTGGAGACCACTACCAGTAGTATCACCAGTCGGGCGATTGAACGAAGTCACAATACCGACGTTACGTACCGGTACAGTGTTAGCGCTAGCGAAGAAGGTTAGAAGCAAGCCAAGCATGACGGATAGAATGACCAAGCCACGCATGCCATCCACGTTAATTTTAGCTTCTTTTACTTTCTTGTCATTTTCATATGAATCATAACGATCAGATTTTGCACTCTGTGCTAAAGCTACTGCTGCCTTGTATTTTCCTCTAGTATTTAGAAAAGCCGCGAATAGAAAGCCAGCAACTGCAAATATAATTATAGCTGTCACAAACTGCCAGGGCATTTATATCCTTAAACTAACTTAGTAATTTCATCTTTAAATGCAGCAACGACTTCCTCCACCGTGACGGTGCCTGTGGAGAAAGCTGCTTCCATTCGGTCGCGAGTAAGGACATTATCCTTTTCCCGACCATATACCATTAAATGATAGGCCAAATCCGCAGTCTCGCGGAGAACTAATTGCTTGATTAGTCTTAATGTTAAATCGTCCATGTATTCCCAGTTGGACTCGAACCAACGACACGAGGCTTAAGAGGCCCCTGCTCTACCAGCTGAGCTATGGGAACACGCCGGATCACTCCGGCTTGCGCGAGTACTTATCTATAACGGATAGGTCATAGGTGCCCAGATTCTGGGGCTTGCCATGAACTGGCGGACTCCACAGGTAGAGCGTGTTGTCATTGACAACCTCACGCTCAGCGCCATGAATGATGTCTCTGATCTTTTCCTTATCCTTGAATTCAATTGTGTAAGTATATGTTGCCATGCTAAACTCCCTATAAGAAGAGGATCGATCTCACACGCCCATTGCTATCTGTTATCAGAAGTTCGTATTCTTCACTTTCCATTAACAAAGCGTAGAGTCTGATGGCGCGATTGATAACGTCCGTTTTATTTAAGTCCGCCGAAACGACTCGATTAAGCAGCTCCATCGTCCCCGCTGTGGCATTGAATGTCACCTTTGTCAGCGGACTAGTTGACATTGAATTCCTCATCATCGTAAACTGGTCGCATACGACATCCACAGCCTGCTGTGGGAGGCTGTTTAAAAATCTCAACCGAACCAGTTATATTGACATGTTCACATTTATAACCAATTGGTTGAGATACTGAACTGTTTACTAGTTGCCGAACCAATTCACTAACAGTTATGCCATCTTTGGCAGCCTTGTCAGCCAACTTTTCAAATAGATTTGGTGTTAATCTTACTGAGAGAATTGTGCCAAGTCGTCTTGGTTTAATTCTTTTTGGTAAATCTTCCATCAGCATGCGTCCCAAAGTGCACTATGACGATGTGCAAAATTCTGAAAGTCACTATCTTTAACGTCTTCGAGAGACATTTTACGTAGTTCATGCATAGTACTGCGCCAGCGAGCGCGTTCGTGTCCGTTCCACTCGTCAACGTAACCACGCTTACGGCTACGCGCTCTGTGCTGAACATAGATTCTCTTTACAGATTCACAATAACCATATGGGTCATCATAGTAGCAATGACGGAAACGATAGCTGAACCCAGAAGTACGATCTAGAATATCATCTAGAGAAAGATCACATAAACCTTTCTCGTGATAATGAACTTCTCGACGTAGCTCGGGATTCTGCCAAAGCTTAACCCAGTACGGTTTGGTTTTGTCTGTGTCACTCACGTGTGCCTTTCTTGTCCTGGACCATCCAGGCTCTTAACACATCGTCATGACAATCACCTCCTTAAGTCTTCGTATTTTTGACCAAGCTCTTTCGCCGTTTTTATATAGTGGTCATATTGCCGTTCACAGTATGACCACACGAACCTTACATGCTGTGGCCATGCCTTTTCACCATAAGCATGTAGTGTGTCTATACATAAAAGGTAAATAATTATTCGGCGTTTCACGCTCGCCAGACAGGAATCGAACCTGTAACCACCTGATTAACAGTCAGGCGCACTGCCAATTGTGCTACTGGCGATTGTTAAGTTATGTAACTTGGAACTTAGTTGCATTCAGCGCTTCCTTGCAGGCTGCAACGATGTCATCGTGCGAGATAACTTCGCCGCCTAGTGCTGTAGCAATCGCAGTAGCTAGTTTGGTAATTTGGTCATCGGTAATGGTGACCACAGGAGCATTGTTCTCCACAGGACCCATACCGAAACCTAGTTGTTTGGAAGTCGGGTATGTGATAGTCTTGTAAACGGTTGCCAACAGATTACGAACCGTGTTATCCTTGGCAACTTCGCGACGAGTGACACCACCTAGGTACATTGTTGGCATACTGCCCGCTGGCACAACCTCATCACTTGCAATACCTAGATGCATGGTGTACTCCTCATTGTCTGGATCTGTTGTATGTCCAATCGCAGCTAGAAGCTGGGCAACTGTGCCACGATACGCATTAGCATCGCAAGTAGTCTGATTGCCAATTATTGTGTTAGATCCATACTGTAAGAACAAAGCCCACGATGGATTCCAGCGCACAGATGTATTTCCAGGGTAAGCCTGTGGGTAGTGTACGGCTGGATTGCTGCCGTAGTTGCTTGCCCAGTTAGCATACCTGATTGCTGACAGTTCTGCAAGGCTATACAGCCACGATGGGGCATACGCAATAACAGACTTAGGGGAACAACCGGACTTTTGCACCAAAGCGTCCCCAAAGGCATTTATCTCTGGGACTGATGGCTTGCGAGACATGTAAGAAAACTTCTCAGCATCAATCTGAAACATCCATGGGACATCCCGCCACCATGGTGTCTCTGCATTAACTATATTAAGGAACCAGGTTACCTGATCGTCCACAGAGCCAGGATGGTTAACGAAATATGCACCAAGCACAGGGATGCCAAGACTTCTAGCATTATTGAGACTTGCCTTGTACTCTGGATCCTTGTAGAAGTTATGACCCTCAGCACATTTGTGCGTAAAGAAATCAATACCATCACGAACCGTGATTGGATCATCATAGTTCGAGGTGTCCCAACCAAACGTCGTTGCCATAATGGCCGCCTACTCGGGCTGTGAATGCTTCTTATTGTCGGTAAGAACTTTGTGACATGCAGTGCAATCAAAGATCATATCGGAATCTGGATCGAGTGCTGCTTCTAATGTGATGGCTCGATCACCAATGTCAGCCTCATCGCAAAGGACTGTGATTCCACTACTATTTTCTTCCGGCTTTAGGATATGAGTCTTCATAATCTGCCCTTCACGAGCCCTAATTAGGATACCGGCAATTCTATTTAATGCCTTGAGTCTAGGTGGGAAATCATCCTCATGTTGATACTCTTGATAACCTAAGGCCCTAGCTTCATTCCTAATAAGTTTTAGAATAGTGCCTAAGTCTGAATCTACAAGAACTATTGTATATTTTGGTCTGATTTGTTTCATGAACGTTTGCCACCATTACGATATCCCATTTTTCCTCCTAGTGAGTGTGGAGGATTCGAACCTCTAACCATTCTCAAGCAGCTTAGTCTACGTCACTTATTCGCGCGAACTATAAGGAGTGGTAGACAGCCTATGACACCGCTGAGTTATCCCTGAACACATACCGATTTCGGTTTCCCTAGTCGGCAGTTTGTTTTTTATCCTGGGCACCCGCTGGAGATATAGGATTCGAACCTATATTCACGGAACCAAAATCCGTTGGCCTGCCATTAGCCGAATCTCCAAAACCTTGCTTAGTTCTCTACGTCAAATTCTCCATTACGAACACCAGCAGTGAAAGCCTGCCACTCTGGTGTGGAGAATGTGATGAATGCTCCTTCGAGATCCTTCGAATGACGCACTAGAACCTGACCAGATAGATCTGAGTAGAAAATTTCAACACATTGGCCATTGTTGGCGGATCTAGTACTCTTAAACCATTCGTTCTTACGCACTGCAATCCTTAACTGTAGAGCGGAGTAACAAAGGTCGTTGGTACATTGCCAGAAACTAGGAATAGTACCAAATCATCCCAAGAATTGTACTTGTTGCCACCACAGCTACCAGTTGTGTACCAAGCATTGTCAGCCTTAATAGCTGCGTAATTGTACTTAGTACCACCTTCGTCAAACTGCTTTACAAAGGAGATTACATCAGTACTATCTGGCTCTGGGCCAATGCTATTAATTGCTGCACGCTTCTTTTCTAGTTTCTTTTCCTGCTTATTAGCTTCAATTTCATCACGAAGCTTCTGATCTACTGTGTCAATCATTAGTTTCCTAGCCTGCCTCTCTAATTGTTCTTTGGAAATTGGTTGTTTCATTAATGATTCTAACAATTCTTGATAGGCCAATTTGTATGGTGGTACAACTTTATCATAATATTGAAAGTACTGATCTATCGAAATTCCATTAGATGTAATGCTATAGTTAAATGGATACCCCGATGCATTTAAACTCAGGCCCATAATCTCTCCTATTCCATACGTGGAGAATATCGGATTCGAACCGATAACCTTCACCTTGCAAAGGTGCTGCGCTACCGTTGCGCCAATCCCCCAGTCTATCTTCCTATGTTTGACAAGATATTAATAAACCAATTCCAGACTGAGTCAATTGGGAATCTTAACCAAACTGCAATGGCAATGACACCAGTTATCATCAATCCTATTTTAATGTATTTATTCACGTCGGGTATGTAGGATTTGAACCTACGGCCTCTTGCTCCCAAAGCAAGCGCGCTGCCAAACTGCGCTAATACCCGTTGTGGCGAGGGGTGGGATTCGAACCCACTCAGCAAAAGCAAGAGTTTTACAGACTCCCCCGACTCTCCAACGTCGGCGCCCTGCCAATATTAAATTATCAAACTTCTTCCCATGGTGTTACTGTTTGTTGACCATTTATAATAATGGTTTCGCGCTTACGGCGTCGCTCATATTGCATAGCAGTAACCTCATCGGCACATGGAAACCATTGATTTCTAGGCTTCGTCGGATTCGTTAGATGGTTCATCCCTTCCCAGAAGACCCTCAGACTTGCCATTCTTATACCTCCGGTTCCATGCGAATTCCTTTAGGAATTCATAAGCTTCAGACCAATGATTAATTTCTCTAGTAGAAAGAGCGCCAGCAGCTTCAGTAAGAATTCTTTGAATAGCAATGTCTACTGCTGTAGCGATAGCTGATGAAAATGCCTCATGCTTAATAAGGCTTTTCTCATTAACAATCGTTAGACCAATTCTACGATTAAATTTGGATACGTAGATTGCAGCGGCTGCTTCTAGCGCTTCCTTCATAATGTAATCATTTTTGTCCATGTGGTGTGTACGGGATTTGAACCCGCGTCTGCCAGCTTGAAAGGCTGGTATCCTAGACCGCTAGACGAACACACCTAATATTCAATTAGAAAATATACAGTAGCTGTGTACCATCGATCAACTTGCGATTTACCGAAGTAGATTGCACAAATACATCATAATCAGGGTTGAAGTCTGGCTTTACTCGTACTTCCATGTCGGGCAGGCCGAGCATAGCACGGGCGTTCGCGCCAGTAAAGACCTTGTTGGTCTTCTTTTCCTTGATTGCGATGTTCTTTTGTGGCTGAATGGACTCAGTCTTGGTAAGCTGATAGAATGCTACACCGAGACGATAAGGCAAACCTTGACTCTCAACGAAATCACGAATTGCATATGAACCGTCAATATCTAGCAGCTTGTAATTGCGCTTAGTGAGAGCCTTGAGATTATTAGCCTTAATCGTGGTCTTGTTTAATGTAGCTGCATCTGTGGAGAATAGTGAACGTGTGCCGCGAATGCCAGAAGCACGACTAATCATGTATGAATCAGTAGCAGCACGAATAACTTCGCCTACCTCGATGACACCTTGTGCTGTGGTAGCATCCCAAATAGCAATGTTATCAGCTGGAAAGCCGAACTTCTTTGCTTCAAACTTACCATTCTGATTAGGTACGAAAACTGCCACGGTCCAATGCTCAGGCAAACGAGCAAGATATTCAGCAAGTCTACTCGGTCGGTTGCCACTGTGGTTTTCCTGACCATCTGTTAAGACGTATGTCAAGAATGAGTGGTCACCATAAATCTCAGGAGTCAGTGCTAGGTCATCGAGAGATTTAATAGTAGCATCGATCAATGCCGTCATTCCCCAAGTACGATAGTGCTTGTCGATAGACGGCAGTCTTAGCACATCCTTGTCATAGATGATGCAATTTACAACGTTATTGAACATGTAAACACTGACGCGTGTTTCCTGATCCAGTTCCTTGGAGCGCTGAGCCAAGTAAGCAATAAGATTGTCTGCTACCTTGACTAATTCAGTACTAAATCCACTCATGGAATCTGAAGCATCAAGCACCAATGCAATATGGTTGATGTAGTTTGCATTCTTATTACTATCTAGCATAGTCTGTTCCCATCTTAAGTACAGATATTCTTTAAATGAAATTACATAAATTGTTAACGTCGGACACCACAGGGTCGAACTGTGCCGTCTGCCTTTTCAGGGCAGTGCTCTACCAACTAAGCTAATGTCCGATAGTCCGCCAGTAGACACCCGGTAAAATACCTACTCTTGGACTACGCCTGTTACCGCAGACTTGCATCGCAACTGGATTAAGAGTCCAGCCCAATACCGAGAAGCAACGGGATTCGAACCCTGACTTCTGGGCCGTGTCGTGCCCAGCGTGCATACCTCACACTATTGCTCCTCTTAGAGCTACCGAACGAGTAGCTCCAAGCTTATTAAGTAATGTTAAACGAAAGAACGTTGTTTGGGAATGGGGATGGCAAAGCGTTGTAAACACTATTCTTTGGGAAGTATCCCACAGTGCCCAGACAGAACGACTGAGTGTATAGGTCTAGCCCGCTAGCACTGCCACCATATGTGTTGTATTCCGATTCAATTCCAAGTGCAATGTACGAACCGGGGATGTTGTGGCAAGAGAATCCATTTGTGCTGAACACGATATCGAGCATAGAGCCAGTGCCGAAGGTACCAGTCCACAGACATCCGTGCCCGAAGGGGCAACTACCTGGAATTGATTTGGCAGTAGCATTAAGCGGAACCTTCAGTGTGAAGACATCGCCCTGCTCATTAGTTGCTGTGCTTACAACTCTCCATGCTGGCGCTGCATTAGCTGCTGACACATCAATGAATGCTGCCAAGCCAATCGCCATAACAGCAATGCTGAGCGCTGCGATGATTCTCTTCATCTTACTCCTTTAATAGGTTGTTACAAACTTGCGTGGAGGAGTCCAGAATCGAACTGGAACACGGTTGCGAGCCGTGCTGAATGGATAGCATCCATTCCCATTCTCCTCCTTGCACCTATATTAAAGTATGATATGCCGATCGCAAGTAGCTACTGCATGAACTTCACCTTTGGTGGTGTTCATAAATGTGTTAGCTGAAATCAATGTCGGATTACCTCGTTCAGCAATCTGACAAGAGATTGACCAACCAGGAAACAATGTTCCAACTTCACCATCAAAGCCTAGGTATCTCCAGACTTCGAAATCAAAGTGAATTGGTCCATGCACATCGCCACTAATTGAATAATTGTATACTGTTGGCGGAATTTGATGATCTTCGTGTGGCAATGGATCACTGCCAGGAAGAATTACATAGTTTGATGGAAACTCAATATTAACACTGTATTGAATTTCTGCTACTGGTTTATTGTTTTCATCTTTAAGATTTCCAGTGAAGATGTAGAAATGATCTCCAGGAACTACTGGAACAGTACCCTGACCCTTGTCTTCTCCCAACGGCTTACACGCCGTAGTGAGAGCCAAGAATACAATGCCAATTACTATTATTGATTTCTTAAACACGTGCTTCCGATGGGATTCGAACCCATACTGAAAGGATTTTAAGTCCTCCGCCTCTGCCGTTGGGCTACGAAAGCTAAATGTTGGCCTTGCCCCTCTCTTACCAACACGCGTAAAACATATGTCCGACTATCGTATCCACATTTCTAGAATTGTAGATTCGGCTAGTTTACGCCCCCACGCGTGTTCTCAGAGAGATTCGAACTCTCACTAATCAGGGTTTGAGCCTGATGCCTCTGCCGTTGGGCTATGAGAACTAGGTGGTAGCCTCTACGTGTCGGTCGTATGGCTACCTGCTGGCTCATCCAGCGCTATGTGCAGATGGACACTGCATTAGGATCTCACGCGATTATTGTGGGGACCACCCCTGGAGACCACAATAACCGGCCGACAAACTTAAATACGTCCAGCGCTGAAATTTGCAATCAGTGCTGGTAGGTTGCTGTCTGCACCAGAGATATCCAGCATGCCTGAATCGTTCGGGTCGGCAATACTGAAATTAGTTGGGGTAGTAGCTACCACAATAAGCTTGGTGGGAATGTTCATCTCACGCCGGTAGCGCTGAAGTGCCTGATATGGATGAACACCAGAATTCACTTCATTGTCCGTCATGATAACCAACGTATCCATAGCAATCTTGCGCTGACGTGCGTACTCGATTGCTGCTGAAATGTTGGTATAGCCAAAGTTTTTGGATTGCACTCTTTGCATGACCTCATTGAGGTTCTGCCCAGGTGTGATACCAAGATCACGAATCTGGTCTGCAAAACCAACAATGTGGTAATACGGCTCGGTACGAGCAACCGTCATCGACATTGCAGCAACAACTTGCGCTGCTGTCAAGTCAATTCCAGCCATGTTCCATGACATAGATGCAGATACGTCAAGCGCTAGCATGGTGCGCTTGTTCGCTGGCTCAACGTACTTGAAAGCCTTGTAAAAACCATCATTCAATGCATCAACGATGACTGGCGATGGTGTCCAATCTCGATTTCTATCATTAGAACCACGCCGATCCGCCTGACCTTCTTGATGAACAGTAAGTGCCAGCAAGTACTGGAATGGGTGGAGTCGAGTACGTCGCATCATGTCTACATCAACTAGCCGATTGGCATAGTCGCGCTCAAACACCATATTATTGAATGCTTCGAGCCGAGCCAGTCGCGTGATGTTACGCAATAGCGCCTGACCAGTAAGCTGCCCATTCTCGATGAGCTGCTTCCAAACTCGTAATTCTTTCAAAAACTCTGTGGGAATTGCTTCCCACGGAAGGTTAGGGTAAGGCATCAAAGCTACATTAATCAATTCGGATGCAGTCTTTGATTCCTGTGCAAACTTGAAACCACGAATCAAGTCATCGTGCATGTTCTCATAGTAGGAAGAAGCTTCATGCACATTCTTTCCAAGAATGAAATCACCAATGCGCTGGTCAAGGCCCACAGGGTGGCTCAATCGCAGCATGTCACGATGCGTCCAACCGTTGCGCTGGCGATACTTAATTACCTGATACGCCAGTTGCTGTGGAGTCTTGTCCGTGTACCAGCTTGCAATTGCTGCTCGCTTGGCTCGACCAAAACCACCTAGCATCTTGACATACTCAACAAACTCAAACAAGTGAGTTGAGGTACGGCAAACTGCCTTCACCAGTGCTGACAAGTCCACTACCTTACCATATACAGCCAAAGCTGCGCAGGCAAAGATAGCTGGTGAGTTACGGTAGGCACGTCCAGACGTGGAAATTTCAAGTACAGTCTCAAGCACCATTTGCTGATCAACAGCAATAAGCTCTGTTAGAAACTTAGCGTTGTCCTTAGTAAGCTTCTTCTCTGTGGCGTAGTAGGTGCCACCACTGGTGCCGAGAACTAAGAAGCGAGTAAGACGTGTCTTGTGGTCAACTTTAAATACAAAACCGCCACCATCAGTATTTGGAACCATGTCCTCACGGACTTGCTCTGTTACTGGTGCTGGAGAACCAATGCCACTCCGGGCAAATGGGTTATTCGACATCTTGATTCGACCCCTTTCGAAGGGATATGAGGTATTTGATTGTTACTATTGGATGTGTTATTGCGGTGAGAATAGCTGATGCTATTGCAATGTGTCGTGGTACTTCATTCATTAGCTCTGCGATGTTCTTTTCAATGTAATCACATCGCAAGCAAACTTCTTCATTACAATCTAAGTGATCTTGAATTGCATCGTGAACTCTTTTAGCTTTTACATTAAAGGCATAAGCATCGAAATTTTTCTTCAAGTTGCTCCTTGTGGTTGTTAGATATGTAATCGACCCAACAAGCCAGGCTTATGAAAGCAGATCTGTTACTGAACCTTCAGAATTTGGCTCTGTAGCCGTAGCTTCGGCGGTTGTTGGCGGCTCTGGATCTGCGGTTTCGACTGAAGTGTCAAGTGAGTCGATTGCAGCCTTTGCATTCTGGAGGTTTGTTGAAACCTCACCAAGCAATGAGACTGCTTGTGTGGTGTTGCCATCAGCAATAAGCCGCTGAACGTCCTTGACAAGTTCATCATTGCTTGCGAGTAGAGCCGAAACGTCAGTCTGAACCTGAGTCACGGCGTCGGAAAGAGCACTCACTTTTGCCTCCATTGCTGTAATTGCAGTTGCGATCTCTTGTGCATATTCAAGATGCACATGCAATTCCAGGACGGTAGGTGGAATGCCAGAAAAATTCAAAGCGAACCCAGTATCTGCCACCCATTGTTCCTTCCTGTAGTAGCGCGGAAGTTAAAGGAATCGAACCCTCAGGTTTCACCCTGGCACGGTTTTCAAGACCGATTGCCCACCATGGGCGCTAACTTCCTTTGCAATGGTTTTCCAATAATGGAACTTGCCACGTAAGATCGGCGCAATCATTGTGACTGCGCCGTCCTCAACAACAAATCCTGCACATAAGTATGATGTTTTTACCTGATATAAACCATCAGATAGCATGTACCGACAGCGAGACTTGAACTCGCACGTCCGAAGACACTAGATCCTAAGTCTAGCGCGTCTGCCATTCCGCCATGTCGGCATATTAAAAGGTTGGCACTAGAGAACGGGAACTCTAGTGCCAACCAATTTTCTCCCCTCGGAGGGAGCGCGGAAGATATAGGATTCGAACCTATGGCACCTAAGTGCAATGGTTTAGCAAACCATCCCGATCAGCCACTCTGGCAATCTTCCTATAAAACTACTTCTCGTTCCACTCTATTACAATTCCTGCAAGTTCTTTCTTGATAGAAATCACGCCATGTTGGCGATTCACGCAGTGGTTTTGGGTTTGTCCATTTTGACCAAAAGTGAAGGTCAATATTACAAAAGAAGTTTTTAAACATCATTCACACGCTAATCCATTATTGTCTTTATCTAAAGCAGCACGATAACCTGGATCGCCACGATGGAGTGGCGCCTTACCTGCATCATGAACTTCATCACAATTAGCATAGTACTGATCTGGACTAATAGCCGGTTGTGTTCTAAAAATAATAGACGGAGTAGGGGTTGGTTGCGGTGTCTGTGGAGTTTTGTACGGTCCACAGGAGACCAACAAATTGTAAGAGATAATGTAAACAAGTCCGTATTTAAGAATAGTCTTCACGAACCGATGACCAGAATCGAACTGGCACACTCTGCTTGGAAGGCAGATTCCCTACCATTAGGATACATCGGCAAAGTTGGAATGGCAGCTGCATTCTTCGACGCCGGATAATATGATCTAGGTTTGCCCGCCAGGACCATATAACCCAAAAAGGAAGAGTGTCTCCCACCATTCCAACGTTAATCGATTGGATATATTAACTTAGTATTTGGGATTGCTTAGTAGAGGCCGGATCGAACGGTCACCTCAACGGATCTCCGGAGTGTGCTACCTGTTACACCATCTTCTAGATAACCAAATACAATCGACCCAATCAAATTTAAGATCTGGATATAGTAGTGGCTATCCGTTTTGATGATTGGAAGATAACGAATAGCGTTCGACCCAGATTACAACGCCCGATGGTGGAGCCTACTCCCACTCTAGACCAGTAAGCTACGCCATCGGTCGCTCTAGAGTATCGCATGCACCTTACCCATTAAGTGCACTGTATCCACATACCAACCACGAACCCTGGGGAGGAAAGAGTATTGGTATTTGGGGAGGATAGTTCTATTTTATAGTCTTAGAAGTTGCGAATATGTTATTGAAATCGGTATATTGGAAACTCTTCAATAAAGGGTTGATAACCAATCTCATTCGACTCGCAACACTAAATTTGTCACGGTACATGCTTATTCCTGCACGAGTTTTCACATGTGCTGGAACTGATTGATCAAGTCAGCGCGAATGCGCCGAGGCGCCTCGGGTCACCCTCTATTATACATGTACCATGCGCGAAGCCTAGAGGATTTGAACCTCTACAAATGGTTTTGGAGACCATTATGCTACCATTACATCAAGGCGACAAGTGGCCATCTTTTATTTTAATCTGCGATGGCCTATTCCCAAGCTCCCCAAAGTATTGTGGTGTACGCCGTTTAGTCAAACCAGCGCATACAAATCACCTCCGATTTAACTAGGGACTACAAACATTGTCCCGTACCGATAACAGGATTCGAACCTGTCGCCTCCACGTTCGTAGCGTGGCGCTCTATCCAAATGAGCTATACCGGTAGTGTTCGGATATATAGACGTGATCGGATATTTTAGGTGCTCTGCCAGACTGAGCTACATGCGCTTCTTAGGCTTCATGGTAGGATTCGAACCTACGACAACCCTCTTCATGTGAGTTAACCAATCACTTTCGACCCGAACAGAAGCTTAGATATGGTGGTGTCGAATTAATCCAATCCGCTTGTCATTCCTTCGATCTTACCTCGCGGCCTAGACCATCACATATCTTCCTCTGACTTGTCTCCCCCAAGCGCTAGCCAGAAGATTGAGTGTGTACCTTGTCCTCCACTGTACACTTACTACGCCCAATAACGGGGTGCGTAGCATCCACTTACTAATTTTAGATACGGATATGGGATCGAGTATGGGTCTTTTCATCCCATAGAAGATAACCCAAACTCAGCGACCCGTATATAGTTAATCTAGCGAATATGGTTATGCGAATTGGGAACGTCCTACCAAATTGGACGATGATGCCACAAAGGCATCAGGTGGATTCGAACCATCAAGATAACCAATTCAACTTCGACTCGCTAGTCACATTGTTGTGCCCAATTTGCTAATTCAGGAAACAACTCACCGAGATTAAACATTAAATGATCACGGTTGGTGTTACGTACGGTGCGTAGCTTCGCTGAAGTTTTTGCGTCCTTGTTATTATTGCAAATCATGTGTGCAAGTTGCACGTTGGTGTCGCTATTTGCTTCTGCACGTGTTTTGCACAATATCGGACTCTTGATGTGATCGCGAGAGGCTTCGTCCCTAGGGCACTTCTTGCCACAAATCTGGCAAATCCCGCGATCACGAACATAAATCCGATTTAGTTGTCTACGCTGTTGGTCACTACCAAATTCAATTAAATTACGTCGATATGAATAGTTGTTCGTTTGTGCATTTGGTGGGCTATCCATATCACCCTCTTAGACTATAAGTATCACCTGACAATACCAGCCTTTGCTACTATTGTCAGGGAATGTGCCCTGCTAGGATTCGAACCTAGATCTTCCTGTTCGATCCGGAGCATAAGATCCGGCAGGACGCTCTGCCATTGAGCTATTTGGGCTTGAGTCAAACAGATTCTATAGGGGCAAGACAGGCGACGGTACTTCCGAATCCTATAGTCCGTTTGACGTTGTGCGGCTAAATCCGTCCATTAGGTAAGCAGAGGATTTCTCTGTGCAATCCACTATATATCGTTTCAAGGTTCATGCCAGTATAATCTTGCAATCACACTCTCGCTTGCTCGACAATGCAATCGTTGCGGGAATCGGATTCGAACCGATGACTTCTAGGTTATGAGCCTAGCACGCTACCGCTGCGTCATCCCGCTAAGTATGTGAATGGTGTATCTAGGCAGTCAGCGTTACCTAGATACTTCGTTCGAATATGGCTCACGCTAACTTCCATCGAAACGCGCATCCATCCATGCGACTTCTTCAATTTTATGTGACCCTCCGGGCGGTACTTCAATAGCCTAAATAGCCATGTATGGTACCGCTTTCCCGCTAGGACGGGCGAACGATTTGATCCTAGTTTGTCGTTCCTCGTTACCGGAAGGTCGACAGTACACTCAGAGAGATTCGAACTCCCAACCTACGCCGTGTAAAGGCGCCACTCTACCATTGAGCTATAAGTGCATCGCAAGCTACCTTGTGAGTAGCTTACGTTTCCTTAATTTTAGCCTGCTGAAGACTTTGATCAAGGAAATTTAGGTGCCCCGTTTGTGTCCACTGGCACGGGGCCACGCCAACCATTACACACGATACGCATATTACTGAAGGACGCAGTTACACGTATCGTGCCGGACTGTGGGGATCTCTGCAAAGATCCCCACTACACGGCTACAACTCAGATGGGTAAATCGGACAGAAACCCCAAATGAGGAGCCTGTGCGTTTTTGCCGCTATGTACTTAATTCCGTCAGTCCGCTGACGTTTGTCCTTGAAGCTACGTACTACTCTACAGACTGTCCGGCGGCGTGTCAAGAACTTTTTGTTGATCTTCGTTTGCGCTGGTCAGCCGCCTGAGGCATCTGGGTTGATCAATGGATTGATGATCGCCCGAGCTATCGCCAGTAGTTGATCTTGCGGAAGTGCTGCCGCATAATACTTAAGATACGCAGCGACTAGCTGCTTAATTGCTTCTGGTGGTATATTAATGTATACTTCTTCAGTATAGATTGTTTCTTTACTATTTGCTGAGAACCAATCTTTACTAACAACCAGTGCCATTGAAGCGTTCCAATCGCCGCGTGGCACAAATAGGCGAATCGACTCATCTGGAAGTAAGTTAATGAATGGCATAATTATCCTAGTGGTTTGTTGTAAGTACTACCATCGAGAAAACATTCAGTATATCCACCTCGAAGGTCAGAAAGATTAGTAGAGAAGCCACGCGCTACCGTAGCGCCATTGATCTTCATGGCACAAGTGAAAGTATCTGGTGCTTGTGAGTTTAACACATCACGCTCACGTAGATAAGTAGCTTTTAGGCTAATGGTATAGTGTGGAACGTACCCACTTGGAATAGTTTGTGGATCATAGGCAAACACCATATAGGCATCTACCCATGGTGTCACTGTGATAGCATCGTAAGGACCGCCTTGACGGACAGACCGTCCACCAATATTACCACTGGCACGAGGGTCGAAGTCTGCGTATAGGTGGATCGCCACAGGGACGCAAACATCTTGCAAATATGCACCGTTAGTGCCACTTTGAATTGTTTGATAGGCTCGAACTTCGAAGGTAACTCGCTGCCAGAATTCGTCATCTCGCACCGTATCTGGTCGGCCTATCAGTGGTGTAGGTGTTGGAGCAGCAACTGCGCGGGCCGCGCACTTATCATTATTCTCCACAGGATCCGCCGTAGAGTTTCCAAACCAGTCCTTCTTTTGTTGTGCAGTTGGCTGGTTTTCATCTAACGGTTGGCACCCTGTGGTAGCAGTGATAACTAGCAAAGTTGTGATTGCCAAGAGTTTAGTTCTCATTCCCGGCTTTCTGGTATACGGCCTGATCATCATGATCTTCATAGCAAACACTGTGCTCACAAGGAGTCTTGTGCTTGTACAATGTAACTAGATGATAGCAGTCGGGTCGACCTGTTACATTAGGATGGCAGGTAGGACCTACACCAGGTATTTTGCTAGAACCACCAATGAAATTGTTCATGAGTCTGCCACAATGAACACAGACGGTACCGGGGGGTCCATCCTTTCTGCCCACTACCCCTGACTTACGAGGCATGATAGGCTTTCGGCCATGTTGCAGAAATGCGTTTCCACGCATATTAAATTTTCCCTTCAGATAGACTACTATGGCCATGTTGGCGCAAGTCCAACATGACTATAACAGAACATCTAGGGCATGCCCAGCCACTCATGATCATTGCCGTCAATATGTGGCATTGGATGTCCAACCGGGCGAACACAAGGATCCTCCCAATATGGGTGCTCAATACCACATAAAGTTTCTGGCTCATCAACAGCCCGGCGTCGCTCCTCTATTTCAAGTAAGGTGTTCACTGCCTCATCAGCAGCTTCTTTCCAGGTTAGTGGTTTCATTTTTGTCCTATTTAAGGTTTCGGGACAGCCTTTATTGTGGGAAATGGTGCCATCAGGTTTATCTTTTGCACGACACTGAATACACCACATAGTTTTTATCGCCCGCCGATAGCTCGGGCACCACCAGAAGCGTTGTGAATTCTGCTCTGGCCTAGGTCGGCCCGTTGGCCGGCTGCTCGGCCGGCTGCATAGCTGCTGGCGTCTCGAACGGAAGGACCATTTGTAAAAGTCACCATTGGGAATTCTTCATTAACAGCAGCTTCTAGCCGCTTCTTTTTATCAAGTAGAACTAGCTCCATGCCAGTACCACCTTCATCTTTGACATTCTGTTTAGCGGCATCCACCATAAGTCGGATACGATCTCGAACAGAAGTAGCAAAGCCGATCGTGAATGAATTGTTAAAGGTACGACCATGAACATAAGATGGCTTCTTGGCCTGAGACAATGCTGTCAACATCTGTACACCCAACGAGGCATACAACAGCACAATCTGTGTATTGTCATGCTCAAAGCCATAGATGACTTGCGTCTGCTTATCAGCTTTGCGAATAGAGCGACAGCCAAACAGATCCACAGCACCAAGCAGTAGCTCGCGCTTAGCAGCGTAATGTGGATTAGTCACCTTGATAGTGCAACGGGCGACGGCTGGTGGTCCTACTTCAACAGTCCGCAACATGGATTCTTGAATGCTAAACTTAGCCATCAAGAAATAAACTTTATCCATGTAGGCTTCACGTTCGGCCTCAGTCGTAGCTGGATCATTAGCCTTAGAGACCAAGGCTTCGATTTTTTCAATCCATTGCTGTTGACTACTAGTCATGTTTATTCCTTTGTCCGGTTATTAAATAGTTGTGCATCACCGGATTGATGCAAGACCAATCCGATAAAAAACAGCTATTCAATTGGTGCTTGCTGTCTTCTTGAAATATTTTTCAAATGCATCAGCAATTTGCTCAAAGTCCCAACCCTCATCATCATTCAAATCAGCCGCAGTCAACTCTTGACCATGCTCATCAGTATGGAGGATAGGATTTTCTTCTGAGTTTAACCAAACCGCTACTGGTGCTGGCAAATAGGTGTATGAATTAATAAAATGTGGTAAATATGTGTGCTTCGCTTCCGGGCACTGCTTGGTGATCCATTCCCCTATTCCAGTTGTCTTTCGGTAAACTTCACAGGCAACCCCAAGACAGCAATAAGAATCGCCTTCTCGAAGCTTGCCAGTTGTCTGTACAAAATCACCAGAGCGCAATGCCACAAGGAATAGTTTCTGTGGTTCAGTGAGCATTGTTGGACTCCTCAAAGTATTTTTCAAATGCGTTAGCAATTTGATTGAAAGTCCAACCTTTATCATCATTTAATTTAGTAGCAGTGACCGACTCATCGTTAACAACTGCAATATATGGATCATTTACAAATAAACCAAGCCACCCCGCCACTGCTGAATGCAGCACTGTAGAGATGGACATTCCTGCAAATCGGAAATAATTAATATTACCAACAACATTCTCCCAGACACCATTGCCGGTAGTCCGTCGATAGATTTCACAAGCCACACCAAGGCAACAATACCTCTTTTCAGAACCAGCTGCGTTTAAGAGAGCATTGTTGCCTTGTTTAAACTCATCGCTGCGCAAAGCAGCAACGAATAGCTGCTGTGGTTCAGTTAACATGTTTGTCCTTTATTAGGTTTATATTCTTATGATTGTGCAACAGGATATTGGTGCGAGACCAATACCCTGCAATACAATCACTTAAAATCTTCAAATGGGAACTTGTAAATGGCACGTTTGCGAATAACCAAACGCACTGGTCCCCACTGCTCTACTTCGATTGGTTTATTCGATTTTCGATGTCTAGCCATTAATTCTCGCTGATTACGAGAATAAGTGATGGAATTGTCCACATGAATTGGTGAACGAAATAGCCAGTGATGTCGCGGTGGAACTACCTCACGATAGTCCTGATCAATTAGCTCGTTGAAGATACCATATTCAAAGGTCTCCTCAATATTAAGCTGTCTGGTTAGCATTCTTGATCCTGGTGTTGGTAGCTGGATCGAATGCACCAGCGAACGATGATGGTATCTGCTTCCGCTGTGAAGCCGAAGACTTGATCATACCAACATAGGCTCGAATCTTAGCTTTCTTGACTCGAATTTGACCCTTTTTTCGTTTGCTCATTTCGTCCTATCTATTTCTCTTTGACTTGCTTTTCGAAAGTACGCGTCGTTGCTAGAAAAATCTACAATATAGATTTGACCACAGACATCACATTGCCATAGATCGCCAGTGCTTGTTTCTTTCAGTGGTGGCCACTCGCATCTATGCTGACCAGCCTTTCGATAAATCCATCCCATCGAACTCAATTCCTGTCACATGATGAATTCTATGCTTAAGAAAGTCAACATCATTAGTGTAGCAATGGAAAATCGCTTCCTTCTGGAACTCATCGAGCCCCAAAAGATTCCCTGCCACATCGTAAACATAGCCCACGAACGTGCCATCACGATCAAACACACCAAAGAACTGACTATAAAAATAGCCAGCCCGAGCAATGGCATGACCTGCAAAACAGAATGTAGTACCACAATTAGCAGGATCAATAACTTCAAGTTCTATTAGGTTGATATTATTGTGATCTAGTCTAATCAATTTACCAGTTGAATCTTGCCAAGAAGATTGATTCCACTGCTTTGGATTAAACTCAATCTCCTTGACGATTTGCTTAATTTCTTCGATGTTTAGTTCAGACATTCCGAACCCCCATATTTACTACCACTCATCCCTATGTTGAGAGATGTGTGTGCCTCGTGCCTTGAGCATAATAGTCAGATTGTCAATCCGCTTCTCTGCTCGTTCACGCTCCGAGGTACGCTGTTCAATATTCTCTACGCTCTCATACACTGCCAGTTTTTCTGGGGCGTTAGTGCATGATGGACAATATTTTGGGGGTCGGCCACGGCGGGCTGGAATCATCTTGACATCAGAACAGCCCGTGCAAAATATAGACATCATCTTTTGCGTTTGTCCGTTAATTGTTACCCATTGAGCCATTGTTTGTCCTTTGTTAGTTTTTAATATAGTTAGATGGCACCACACTGCTCACTGCTCCACAGGGGGCAGCATGATGCGAACTAACTACACGCATTAATTCTAAAGGAACTGTAGTGGTCGTTGAACCAAACATATTCGTACTTACTGACGCTGAATCGCGTCCGCGTGAATATGAATCGCGGATCCAGATGAACTACCCGGCGATCCAAGTCGATCTTGATTATGAATTTATTCAATGTCGATCAACTTCCCATCTTGGGAATAGCAATAGTAAGTGGTAGAATCGCTAGAACCCCAATGTCCACCATTACTGTCACTGATCCAGATAGTAGAATTTGTGTGTTGATCGATGACGTGGCCACCTTGTGCCACGCACGAGTCTTTCCATTCGTTGTGTGCCTTGATGGCGTAGATCATAACGCCTACTGTGACCAAAATCAAGGCTATAACACCAAGAATTTTTAAGTTGTCCGAATTGCGCATAATTGTCCTTTATGTTTCAAATCAGGTACGGTCGCCACTCTTGCCAATAGTAGTCGGAATCGTCATTTCCATTACCCAACAGGAGGCGTGGCGCTATCCGCACATATACAGATCGCAAATCGCCCCACTCAAATGTGGTAAGTTCCCACACTGAATTGATCAAGCTACCGCTTTGCTCATGGTTTTCCAATAGCTGAAACAACTCATTTGTTCGAATGGTACGAAGTTCTGGAATCACCAAATAGTAGCGGTCATGTTGTCCGCTGCACTCATAAATGTCCTTGCCAACCCAAATCAGCCACCAATGGTTGTATAGTAGCTTCTGACAATTTGAGCATTTGGTAGCAGGACTTTCCAACATCTTTCGAATCTTATCTCGACGCCAAAAGTGCTCGATATTGTCAAATTCAAAAGACATTTATTTTATCCTTCGCATTTCCTTGCGTAGACATTTTGGATTGCAACAAAGGCGAACCTCAACGGTTGACTCAACCTTGTAATGTGGGTCGCCAGGTTTGTTATGTGACTGCACACCATTCGGCACTGAGTATGCACGCCATGGTGACCAATTGTGTTTATGGAATAGCATGCTCACCACAAATCCACTTCCCCTGGTCCAATCGCCATCCACTACTTTCTAGCTTTTCAGCGATACGTACTGGTACCTCAGGAGTACCGTTACTGTCTTGCCAAGTAACGGAATTTGTACAGAATGAATGGTGCGCACATCTTACCAAATGTACATATTTCATGGTATTGTCCTAATCCTATAATTGTACAGGAGTAGGCTGGTTGCGAGACCAGCCCACTACAATACAATTACCATTTGGTATTAGCAACTTTCCCAGTAGCTTCGTTAATGCTACATGCAGTAACGAATCCATTGATATCTAGGTCAGCCCATTCGTGATCGTACATACTAAGGCCGCACACTTCACACGGACGACCATTCTTGTCTAGCTTAAGCAAGCCTTTTTGCATAACTCTAAGACTATATGGTTCAGTGTCCATTTTTGTCCTTGTTCTGTTTTAGCGCTATGCCAATTCTAGCTCGCGCTTCGTCAATTTGGTACTGTTGTAATTCCCAGAAGTCCTTGAGTCGTTGTTCCTTGTACTCATGGATCTTCCACATTTGTTGCGCTATTTCTTGAAATGTTTTTTCGCGGGCTGAGCGTTTAGCCCAGCGACGAAAATGGATTTTCGCGTGAGCCCCACAGGAGCAGAGGAGTTGTTGCGTTAGCGTGAATGCAAACTTATACTCAACTAAGTTGAGCGTATGTTCGAATCCATATGACAACCAATTAGGATCAACGTAATTGAGGCTAAGTCCTAATCCATAATTCCGCTGCCCTGTGGGTTTCTTACGTTTCACGCGGCCGCCGGTAGTGCTACCAGAATCGCTGGTTGAATCACAATTGACCGAATGGTCTCATGCACGGCGGTATGGTATAAATCAACTACATAGTTGATAACGTCCTGATATGTCCTGTTTCGGACAATCGTGGGCGTTTTATCCGGTTGGTTCCAATTTACCGTTATTGTGAATAACATACTAGTTGTCCTTTTCTTCAGGTTTTGTCCTTAGAAACGGAGTGAGCCGGTTAGGATCACTCCTAACCGGCCCGCATGGGGGATTTATGTCATCCCATGTGCTGACATATTTGATGTTACTCTCCGTCAGACGTGGCGCTGTCGCCCTTCTTCGCTTTCTGGGATTCCTTCGCGGCCTTTTCGGCGGCGTAGTTGTCCTGACCTTCCTGAAGCGCCAGAGAGATAGTCTCATCAGAGACATTCTGCTCCTTGAGGAAACCCTTGTACTTCTCGATCAGCTTTGCGGTCTGCTCTTTCTTGAGAGTCCACATAGCCAACCGGTCCGCCGCGTACAGATCGCGTTCAACAGCGCCCTTGAGAAGTTCAAGGTTGTCCTCGGCCGAACGGTTCGAAGCGCGTCCGGCCCCGGTGCCCCGAGTAGCCAGCTTCTCCCGACGAGATAGCCACCAAGTGGTCGCTTCGTCGAGCAGAATGTAAGCGCGAGGCTCAGAATCGCCCTCACCCTTAACAAGAACATGGGGAATGCGGTCACGAGATGCCTTGACAGTCTGGTAAACCGCAGCCGGAACGGTGAATTCCGACCCATCCATGTCTTCGCCTGCTTCGAACTTCTGGCGCATGAGGTACTGCGTAATGTGCTTCGCGAAGTCCGTTACGGAAACGGCGCCGTCCGGCACACTGTCGACAGTCTGAACAGGAGTCTGCTCAGACTCGCCATCCGTCGACTCTGACGACTCAGAAGTCATCTCGGCCGTGGTTGCAGCATCCGAAGTATTGGTCTCCGTAGAGTCCGTAGCCTCAGAGGTCATGTCAGCGAAAAGGTCAACGTCTGGAGTTGTCATTTTAAAGCCTTTCAGATAATTAGAAATTTTTGTCCGGTTTGGTGCGGAATGGTTGCCCACTCTTCACCTAGCTGGATGCTTTCTTGCTTACAACTACAAGCATACCAGCTAGGTGAGCAATGTGCAAGCTAGTTCTGAATTAATTTTCGGCGAGCCAGGTCTGCAAGAACCATGTTGGCCACGCTCGACACCCTTATGATCAAACGCGGTCGGCCGCGAGTACCGGAGTTGAACGCATGTAGGTCAACCAGGCCGTAGCGGTACGCGGTGAACATGTCGTGCCGCGTGGTCGAGGTGAACATACTCGCCGGTACCCACGCATCCCAACGGGTCGCGAGTGGTGCCCGGAATAGTAGTGTATCACGACTTTCAACATCTTGCACCACATTTGGCATGTTCATATTAGCTTGAGTGAACGGTACCGGCTGAAACGCCGGTAATGGGTGGGTATTACTCGGTTGGGTATGTGTTCGGTTTATTTCAGGGGTTAGGCCCGGTACGGTCAACCCTAAGTCTCTTGCGTGCTTTGCTAAAGTTGTTGGGTCTTGTTCATTTTCTGCTACTTCGTTGTATTTGTGCTCAGCTGCGTGTATTGCTTGTTTGATGACGGTTAGCAGCTTTAAGGTACGTTTTGGTATTACTGCCCGCAAATAAGCTTGTTCGGCCGTTTGCCAGGCTTTGGGTTGAAACGGCTCATTGTCCGTTTCCTCTAGTATTGAGTTAATTGCCTGAACTGCACTGGTAAGTTTGCTTTGACCCACAGGGGTCAATTGCCCGTTCATGTCAGCCCAACGCGGTCGGTAGCCGCGTACGGCTGCGACGTGGGCACGAGTAGCAAGAAGTTGTGCCTCGCGACTATGAATGAACGTCTGCGAAATGTCCGCATCCGTGGCGCCTTGTGCACGCCATTGACTTTCTCGGTGTTTTGCGTCTAGCCATACGGCTAGCTCCACTGAGCAATCGCCCAGGCCGGATTTTTCTATTTGGTAGTGTATATCGCCTATATGGTGAAAAACTAGGATATTACTACCGAGATCCGAGTATGGCATTATTTTCCTTAGAACAGACGTACTAAGTTACTGTGTGTTTTGTTGGTATCACCCGTCGTTACCCGACAGGATCAAACCTACAGTTGTCTTCAGCAAGTACTGCTCTCTATTTTACACGCACTTTTATTCGATGCAGAGAATCTGTTTGCCGGATCGAAGCGCTTGGATAGGCGAGAGGTTCCTTTCGCCGCGTGAGTTACGCTACTGATCCACAAATGTACGGGCGTTGCGACTTTGGTACTGAAATGTCCGAATTTTATTAATGCTAAAAGGGTTGGAAACGGACATTTCAGGGTTAGAATCATTAGACTATTAGATTGCCCGGGGGGTTGGTAACAACTGTTGTTGCGGGGCAGAGGAGTAGAAGGTGTAGCGGTGGGGCTTATTGGGGGTTTGCTTGAACACTCCCAGGATGCCCTAGGTTGTACCAATCTCAAGATATGAGACTCGATTCGGTGCCTCGGGAAAACCCCGGCCAAACTCCTACAGTGCACGCCCGTCCACGAATTCACAGGATGAGTTGCAATGTCCGACTTATTTTGTTTGCGTCAATCTTTGAGGTCTTATGTGTGTCTGGGCTGAATGAGAAGAGTAGGGTGGTTGCACCCTACTCTGTCTCAAATGTCCGAATTCAGTTGATCATCGACTGGTGTCGATGGATGGAGCTAGTTGATCATCGACTGGTTTGTTACCAAATGAATGAGTCTTCCTTCAATTGGCATGATCCTAGACGACCTAGCCGCTTTTCGGTGGCTTCATCCGCAACGATGCAATCCGTGCCCATTCGGTAGATCTGACTGGCTACGGACGTATTGCGGATGGCTTGTCCCTTATAGCGGATCTTCTTACGCTTTGTCGCTCGTTTGGTGGTTTCGGGCATAGGTACCGTTGGTGCGTATTGCGGTGTTGGCATCTGTTTGCCCCTTGTTTGTTGTTTTGTGTGTTGTGTCTTGTATGTCCGTTTTGCAAGTTGATCTTGTTACATTGATAAATGATCTTGTCACGGTGTCCGCTCAGCTGTCGCTGTTCGCCACTCCTGTGGCCATGCGGACCGCTCAGAGCCATTTTGAGCCATGATCACCATGGGTTGGTTGCTCGGTCTAGGTCCCTTGTTGATCATGGCTGAGAATCGCTCTCAGACTGTTTAGTACAGATGTGCTAAGCGAATTGCAGGTAAAAGCCTGAATTGCTCGTCATGATTCTTAAGAGATGTTGATGGTGAGTTGTGCTAACTGAGTAGTTAACGTATGGGATGAGCCAATTAGGCTCATTGTACAGATTGCACCATCCGATGGGTGTTGCGTAGGAATACACCACATAGAGTGGATAGTCCAGATGGCGCGCTGTAAGCACATCTGTCAAAGATGCCGGCAATCTCCCCATTGAGATGAAATCGCCGATGTCATACACTTTTGCACTGATATTTCCCCTGCGGAAGGGTTTGCGGTTATCGACCGCTTTTTGCACGATTTTTCTGGTTTCGATCTGAGTACCCACGTTCGTCTCCTTTGTGTTGAATTGTCCGATTTGGGTGGGTAAGTGGGTACATGTCCAAGTTGCGGACATGTACCCTATATCGACCCAATCGATGGGATTAAGTGGTTCGTGCCTTTTGCTCGATTCTGGCGAGTTTGTCATTTTCGAGTAGAGCTTTCACTTTTGTCTCAACTTGCCAGAAATGAGGGAATTCGTCCAGATAGACTATCGTGACCGATGTGTCTGGATTGATGATCGATCGTGACAATCGCCACATACTGCCCTCAAATGATCTGAATGCGATGTATGCGCCCCAATGTACGTAAGTTCCGCTCTCTTCTGAATTGCTCATTGCGTCCCCTTTAGGGTAGCTTTGTTCCCTCTGTCCGATTTGACCAGACTTGCTTCGTACAGATGTGCGAGCGAGTCAGACTCTGTGGTATTTGCCAAATACCTGAGGAATCTGTTGATTCGCCTGATCTGTCCGGTTTTGAAAGTAATGCGATGCTTATGCATTTGTTGTCCTTATGTCCTAGTTTGGCATTATTAGGTGGACATTCGGCATATCGGCACAATGTCCAATATGCCTAGTTGCTCACCTAAGCAGGTATTGTCCTACATTCCATGCACATGCACATTTCACTAAAAACGATTGAATCATCCGATTCGTACGAATCTTCTGAATCGTATGAATCTTCTGAATCGTACAAATCGTCCGATTCATCCTCAATGTCCAATTCGTCTTCAATGTCCCAATCGGCCTGAGTGGTGTATCTGTCCTCGTAATCCGATTCAAGAAAATCGTCCTCGTACATGCTACTTTGTCCGTTTCTGCTGTAATTAGGTACGGATCGCACGTAACGTCCCTTTTGAGACGCTACGCACGAAAGATACCTAAGCTTTCAACATGTCCTGTTCAAAGCTATCCATGCTGATATCTTCAGCTTTGCTACTAAATGCCGGCTCTGCCTCCTGTGGAGCCTTTGCACGACTTGTCCGTTTTGCTGGAGTTGTGGCTTTCGCCGGAGTAGCACGCTTTACTGGCGCAGTGGGTGTCTGTGGGGCATTTGTCGCCTTTGCCGCAACTGCCTTCTTTGGTGTAGATTGCGACTTCTGCACCGTTGTGTCCGTTTTAACCGTAGTTGAAACTTTCGTCGCGATAATCACACCTGCCAGTAACATGGGCATATCCGTAATGAATACGTACATTATGGCGACATAGATAGGTTGTCCTAGTCTAGCCGTATTCTCCACAATGTGCCATCCTGAACCAATCATACTGAAAAGCACGACTAGTCCCATTCCGCCCCATACTATCAGCTTTTGTCCGATATTACGTGGCGAAAAGTACGAAATCAGGTGAGATGCGAAGAATGAGACAATTGGGGGAAAAACGGACACTATGATGTTTTCCGCCTCAATCTGCCCAGATCGGACATTTGAGTAAATCGAAAATGCACCACATAGCACCAATGTACCAGTTGCCCAGAACGCTCCCTTTTGTGCCTTTGTTCTGGGTATACGTGGCTTGTCCATTTTTGTCTCCATTCAGCTAGGGATGGCACAGTTCAGACCAATTGTCCGGTTTGCATCGCTTCCGTGCCACTGTGGGGCAAAAGCGCCTGAACTGTCCCATCCCCGCTGAATGTCCGCTTTGGAGTTGTTTGCCTTACTATCTCTAGTATAGCTCGCACAATACAGACTTATAGTTCTAATCCGACATTCTGTACTGTGACCTGTGTCACATTCTGCCATATGTAGATATAGGTGGACATGTCTCGTTTTGGGTTGTTTAAGCGATTTGCCCGATTTCCCACAGTTTGGGGTATTCGAGCCTTTCGTGCTGAGGTGTCTCGTTGATGTGCTTTCGGCAGAATTGTAGCCAATCTACCAATGCATCCTCTTCGTCACACTGTAGGATGATTCCGACGCAAATGTGCGTTACGTCCTCTTCGTCCTCTTCGCACGAAAGGTACCCATTGTCCGGTTGGTCCAAATCTTCCGGATCGTAGTATTCCATGGGCCTTACGATGGTTCCAACCCTTAGCGGCATATTCGTCTCCTTATATCCGATTTGGGAGACATGTCCACTTATATCCACATATGTACAAACATGTAGGGGTGTGGGAAGATTGTCCGATTAGTACTCTACGATGTAGAAATGTCCGCTTTCTGTGTAGAATTCCAAATCTTCCCATTGATCCGGGTCGTCCATAATGCCCGGATCACGCGAGATGTCCTTGATGTCCGCGAAGACCGTTTCGTACTCCTTGCGGAGATTGTCCGATTCTTCCATGTTGTCCAGGACGGTTGAGACATGTCCCTCCAAATGGGACATACCCTTACCGAATGTAGCAAAATTGGCGAAATGCGTCTCTTCACCATCATCCTGGAGATACCCGACAGACCATCCCATTTTTACCCCTAGTGTGAGTTATCCCCCCACACCCCTACAAATTCGTACATTTGCGGATTTGTCCGATTTGTTCCAAGGTCACCGACTTATTCCGACAAAGCCAATCATTTAGGACGAAAGCTCTCGCTCTCCTCCTATAGCCGACTAAATCCGGCATGTCCATCTTTGTCTGGAGTTGTCATGATTGTCCGTTTTGGGTCTTCTGTCCTATATCAAGTGTAGCTCGGACAAATAGGGCATATGTTGCATGTCCGATTTATCCATTCCGTGATCTACGTCACACCACTATATGCGGATATATCCTACCTTGTCCGGTTCTAGGCTAGTTTGCGCTGAATTGCGGGTAAATGACCCTAATGCCCGTTTCGCCCGGTTCGCGGAATAGAACCAGTTTTGCCGGTTCTGGGGTATATTTCACGAAACGTGGCGACTTGTCCGGATTGTCCGAAATGCGCTGCTTGAGGCCTTTCAGCCAATTTGTCCGCTTACGCCGGTGAAGTCCCATTTTGTCTCCTTATGTCCGACTTGACCGACAAGGTAGGATATAACCACATATAGTAGCTTTAGACCGACATGTCTCATTTGTCTGATTTAGGCGGATACGAGCCTTGGGTACCGGTTTCGGCGGATTTGGTACATATCGACCGCTATGTCCGTTTCCTCATCTATGCAGTCAATGTCCGGTTCATCACAGATGAGGTCTATGCCCGATTGTTCCATCATGCGCAGTTTGCCCGCAATGCGATGCCATGCGGCAAATGTGGCGATTTGGCGCGCAATGTCCATTTTTGTCCCTCTTGTCCGATTTGAGAGACATGTCGATTTAGAGCTACTATATGCTGATACATCCACTTTTGCCCCGCATGTCCGATTTGCGTGATTAGTGCCTTCTACTCCAAAGGTCCAGTATGACCGAAATGGCCCAAATGTTCAGTAAGAGCACTCCTGAGAGGAATGTCACCATTTGCCGGTTTCTGCTCACTTTGTCCTCCTTTGGGCTACTACGCCCGAAATGAGGTATTCGGGCCGAATGCGTCCTATGTCCATTTTCGCGAACTTTGCCATGAAACGCACCCATTGTCTGTCTCTGCCCACTATGAGCTGATATGCCGGCTTTGTGTAGACTACGTACCATACGCGCATTTTGTCTCCTATGTCCGATTTGTGTGGACATGCGGAGTAAGAGCGGATGTATCCGAACTATCCGGATAAATGAGGCTATGTCCGGTTTTGCACTACTTAGCCGTTATGGCCAATCTGGGGGTTTTGCGTAGAACGAGCAGTAGGCCCTGAAATGCCCGAATTGCCCGCATTGTGGCGAGAATGTCTAGATCGTCCGAGATGCCCCGGAGTGCCACCATATGCCAGATTTGCTCCATTGTGAGCGGTTTGTCCAATTTGCTCACAATGTCCCGAACGACCGAGATGTGCACTTTGCCGTTTGGGTACGGGGTTGGCATGATCTGTCCCCAAATGTTCATCTTTGTCTCCTATGTCCGAATTTGTCCGATTTGTCGGACATAGCCTCATTTACCCGGATAGTCCTAAATGTTCTACATTTCCGGATTTAGGGGTACATGTCCCTTTTGCGTGGGTTTAGCCTGAGATGCGTGACATGTACTCTTCGTCCGTTTCGACCGTTACGTCGTCTACGACCGCTTCGTCCCCATTCAGGCACATTTGCACCTTTTTGCGGAGAAGGTCTGCTTGGTCCGACTTGCCCCAGTTGTCCGAAATGTCCGCTTCGTACGTGATTATCACAGTTGCTACCATCTTGGCCATGTTTGTCCCCTATCTACCCCTATGTGCCCGTGTGTCCGATTTTGTGGGGACATGTACCCTTAGATCCGGAAATGTCCGAAATCACCGACTTATTGCTTCTGTCCCAATTGCCTAGTTCAGTAGGTTTTGCCCTTCTTCTCCGGTAATGTCGGTGATGTCCGGTTTTGTCGCGATACGTACCGAGTTAGGAGGATATGTCCGATTTATCACCTTATGTCAGATAAGACGTACTTTGTCCGATTTGACCTCTATGGTCGGTTCGCCCGTTTCGTCGCCTTCGTCGTTTATGGGCAGTAGCGTCACAAATGTGGTAAATACCACATTTGTGAGGAATAGCCCGGAATTGTCCGAATTGGGGTCTATCTCCTGGTATGTCGCACATTTCAGGATTTCGTACGATTTCCCTAGATATGTCACATACGTCCCGATTCGGGGGATTTTGACCACGATTGTCCCAAGTTGGGTACCTTCGTCGCTTTTGTCCCAAATACCCGACATGTCCGTTGTGAGCAGTTCTGACATGATTTATCTCCTTATGTCCGATTTGTCGGACATATCCCCTTAGCCCGGTACGTACCTAATGTCGCTCATGTCCCCTATGTCTGGCATGTCCGAAATTTACGATTTAGCCGTTAAGTGTTGAAATGAGGAGATTTAGGTTGATTTCGGCCATTTTGTCGCAAACGTGGCGGTTTGTGCAGGTTTGGCAGGTTTTGCGGTGATCCGCCGCCTTTTGGGCTAGTTCGCGCTGTTTGTCCACTTTTGTCTCCTTATGTCCGATTTGTCGGACATGCCAGATATGGGAGACATGAGCCTTTTGCCCGGGTCTGTCACTATTGAGTTGATAAAGTACGATTTGGGGGGATCTGCCCGGCTCGCCCGGGATGTCCGATTTGGCCCCCTTGTGCCCTTTCAGTGTAGCACAGCCTGGTTTGCCGTATATGTCCGATTTGTCCGACATAGGGTGATATATCCGGTCACATTTTGTACCATTATATCCGGATAAATACGGACATATCCTGATATAGTGGGGCAGAATAGGGCAAACCGGACAGTTGATCTGTGACGTACGTCACACTGACCGGATATATCCGGACAAATTCGGACATATCACCATATAGTGGGTGTCTGACATATCGGACATAATCGTACATATCCGGACATATCCGACTGTGATCTACGTCACACCACTGCGCCTATGTCGTACTATGTCCACATATAACGGACATAGTGGGGCATACGGGGGTATACCCACATATATCCGACCTATACGGGCGAATCGGACATTACGGGTATATGTGATTAAATGTCATCAAAATGTAAAAAATTAACTATATTAGTTTATATGATGATAAAACGGACATTCTGGTACGTATTAGGAACTTTAATGTTCTAAAGAGTGTTAGTAAACTGACACTATTCTAGATCATCATTTCTTAAATATTGATTGGTGTCAGATTACCAACAAACTGATGTTAGACATTTACTGTACCGGGTAGTACTCTAGCTCTTAAGGTCTAGCACAAGGAGCGCGAGACATGACCAGCCCCGATCACCTTCCAGCCGATCCATCGGACTGGAATCCAGCGGAAGCGCTCAGAAACCTTACCTTAGAGCGTGCCCTGCAATCCACGGGTACTCCTCAGGAGCTAGCCACTCGACTTTTTGCAGAGAACTTACCAATATCGGTAATGTCCATCTGTCATATAGCAACCTATGGTGAGTCCGAAGCTATGCGCTTTAATGCCGCTCGTTATGTCGTTGAGCGCACTATGGGTCCTGCTGAGCGGCAAAGCAGTCCTAATGGTAAGCACGTCTGGGACGACATCTATGAGAAGGTTGTATCAGAAGCTGAAGGTTATCTGAACAGCTAAAGGAGGACACATGGCAGTAAAGCGTGGGTTTCGCGGCGACAATGTAATTTATCGCAATGCACGCGGTGAGTCTATGGCAGTTATTCTAACTGGAGGACAGGGCACTGCTCCGGCTGCCCCGGCTGCTGTGGGGTCTGGTACTGGTGGCACCTTGCCCGCTGCTACTTATACGTACAAGGTTACGTACGTTAAGGATGGCATCGAGAGTGAACTAAGTGCCGGATCCACGCCGTATGTGGCAACTGGTTCAACTTCTAGTGTGGCGTTGACACTTACGGCGGTAGCTGGCGCTACATCGTATAAGGTATATGGTCGGACTGGTGGCTCGTTCTTGTTGATGAAGACATTAACAGCACCAACTGTGACATATACCGACACAAATGCAGATACGCCATCTGGCGCCGGACCTACCTCGAATTTCAATGCGTCATTCAACACACCATATACTGGACACGCTGCGGTTACTGGTGTTCTGCCAGGGATAACAGCTGGCACCTATCAGAA
>Ga0134124_10000200_pt1 | contig 54142 bp, 44 predicted proteins | sample KB304_FD_96880 | JGI IMG/M metagenome (GOLD analysis project Ga0134124, IMG submission 96880) | Terrestrial soil microbial communities without Nitrogen fertilizer from Kellogg Biological Station, Michigan, USA - KB3-0-4 | ecosystem: Environmental > Terrestrial > Soil > Unclassified ...
ACTGTTGATGGACCAGGACAGGTCGACTTCGGGGGAAGCATCGGATGCGCCCGAGGTTACTGCCGCAACGACGTTTTGCGGCGTGGCAGGCGCGAAGGTGTCAACGGGCGCGACCACCAGAGGATCGGAGGGATCCGACTCCAGGCTATTTCCCTGTATCTTGACGCCACTGCGCACGATGTAGACATACATCTTGCCAAATTCAAATTGCGAGTCTAGGAACGATTCTTCATCGGACTGCGCCACTCGCACCGGCGGTGCGATCCACTTGGCGCTCGACAAATCTTTTGTCGCCGGATCGTAGGAGCGGGGATCGACCTCGCCACGATAGATGTATTGTTCAGGGATCCCCGGCAGCGGTTCACCTCCTGAGGTTCGCGCAGAAGCGCTCCATTTCAGTTCAATACCAGATTCGGTAACCTTCGCCTGCAATCCAGAAACTCTCTGGGGAACCGGAAACATGGCCAGCGAAACTGCGTTTGAGTCGGAGGAGGCGCGCTTCTTGGAAACGCGCGTGCGAACGCGATAAGCCAGTGTAACGCCCGGATGAAGTCGCATTTCTTCCGGCAAGACTGGATCGACGATCTGCACGTGGTCGTCGGAGAGAAATTTGCCGACCAGCGAACCTGGAACGGTTTCGACGACACGAAACGATTTGGAATCAGGGGAACCATCGATCTTCAAATTGCCCCGGAGAATTTCGATCGCCGGAGTTTCCGCGAGGCGGTCGCCATGCACGGTCTTGTTCGGCAAAGTGAACGTCAATTGCGCACCGTCGCCTGACTGGCGGACACGGAGGTCGGTGACCGCCATAGGAATAGGCGGCGATGGAGCAGTCGGCTCCCCCGGAGCCCCGCAACCGGTCGCGCCAAAGACGGACAGGGGCAGACAAATCAAGAAGGCGGCGCGGACGGAGTGTATCAAGCTTCCCGTGGAGGGAGTCCGCGAGTTTTGATTTTCCATTTTGTGAAGTTCAGAGCTACAGAATGTAGCGGCTCAAATCCTGGTTCTTCACGATGTCGGCGAGCTGCTTGTTGACGTACACCGCATCGACCTTGACGTTCTTCTTCTTCAGGTCCGAAGCCTCGAAGGAGAGTTCGTCGAGGACCTTCTCCAGAATGGTATGGAGGCGCCGCGCGCCGATATTTTCGGTTTGCTCGTTGACGCTGGTGGCGAATTTCGCGATGGTCTCCACGGCATCGTCGGTGAAGTTGAGCTTCACTCCTTCGGTTTCCAGCAACGCGATATATTGCTTGATCAGCGCATTCTTCGGCTCGGTCAGAATGCGGATAAAGTCCTCTTCCTTCAGCGATTGCAACTCCACGCGAATGGGCAGGCGTCCTTGCAATTCAGGTATCAGGTCCGAAGGCTTGGTGACATGAAATGCGCCCGCGGCGATAAACAGGATGTGATCGGTACGAATCATGCCGTATCGGGTGTTAACCGTGGTGCCCTCTATGATCGGCAGGATGTCGCGCTGCACGCCTTCGCGTGAAACGTCGGGACCGTGGCCGGACTCGCGTCCGGCGACCTTGTCGATCTCGTCGATAAAGATGATCCCCATCTGCTCGGCGCGTTCCACCGCCACTCGCGTTACCTGATCCATGTCCAGCAGCTTGTTCTCTTCTTCCTGGATCAAGTATTCGAAAGCGTCGGCAACGCTCATCTTGCGCTTCTTTTTCTGCTGCCCGAACATGCCCGAGAGCATGTCCTTGATATTCACGTCCATGTCCTCGACGCCTTGATTCGAGATGATCTCGAACGCCGGCATGGAGCGCTCCCGTACCTCGATGTCGACCATGCGCTGATCCAGCTTCCCCTCGCGAAGCTGGGCGCGAAGTTTTTCCCGCGTGCGTTGATTTTGCTCCCGCTGCGAGGCAGTCTCGATTTCCGTAGCGCCGGCACTGGGTGCAGGCGGAGGTGAGGGTGGAAGCAGCAGGTCCAGCACGCGCTCTTCAGCGGCTTGCTCGGCGCGGTCGGCGACCTCGTCCAGCTTTTCCTCGCGAACCATGTCGATGGAGGTTTCCACCAGGTCGCGCACCATCGATTCCACGTCGCGGCCAACGTAGCCGACTTCGGTGTACTTGGAGGCTTCGACCTTTACGAATGGGCACCCGGCTAGCCGCGCCAGGCGGCGGGCGATTTCGGTCTTGCCGACCCCGGTTGGCCCAATCATCAGAATATTCTTGGGCAGCACATCTTCGGCAATTTCCGGCGCCAGCTTCTGCCGCCGGACGCGATTTCTCAGCGCCACGGCGACCGCGCGCTTCGCCGCATTTTGCCCGACGATGTATTTGTCTAGCTCGGCAACAATTTCCCGCGGCGTCATGTCGTCCAGTGCGGGCAGCATTTCCGGCTCCCCGGCAGGTGCTGCGCCGTTGCTTCCGGGCATGTAAACGAGATCCTTCTCGGACTTGCTGGTCATGCGTCCTTCTGTCTCCGGTAGCTTGACCGGGCGACTTCATCTGTACTTCCGATTAAGATGCCAAAAAGTGCGGTGACGGAGCCGCGCTACAGTGCGCTGTGTAAATCGCCTCTACAATTTGCCTGTACTTCGCCGTTACAACTCCTCGACCGTAAAGTTCGCGTTAGTATAAATGCAAATCTCGCTCGCGATGCGCATGGCCTCCATCGCCACATCTTTGATGTTCAATTTGGAGTGCTTCATCAGCCCGCGAGCTGCCGCCAGCGCATAGCTGCCGCCCGAGCCCACCGCGCAGAGTCCATCGTCCGGTTCGATCACGTCGCCGTTGCCAGACAATAAAAATGTCGCCTTCGTGTCGGCAACAATCAGCAACGCTTCGAGATGCCTCAGCGCACGATCCTTGCGCCACTCTTTCGCCAGTTCCACTGCGGACTTCTGTAAATTCCCGGAATGTTCCTGCAGCTTGCCCTCGAACCGCTCAAACAGCGAGATGGCATCGGCTGTTGACCCGGCAAAACCCACGATGACTTTGTCATTGTAGAGACGCCGTGTCTTGCGAGCGGTGTGCTTCATCACGTGATCGCTCATGGTTACCTGCCCATCGGCCACCAGCACCACCTTGTTGTCTTTACGCACGCATAGAACCGTAGTCCCGTGCATCTGCGCACTATTCTCCCTAATGGACATTCGCCCATTATAGCGCGGCAGGATATTGCAAGCCATTCGCCCGCCACAGCACGATCTACCGGCCTGCATCAGTCAAGGCTGTATAGCAGCAGTACACATCTCGAGGAGGGATGCTGGTGTTGCATTCTCAAACTCGTTCATTACTGCTGTGGCGTCGGCGCCGGGGCGCTGGTCTCTGGAGCGGAAGCCTTATCCGAAGGCGGCGTGGGCGTCATTTGTTGAAGGCGGTCCTGCAACGTGTGCAGCCGCTCGAGTAGCCGGTTGCGTTCGGCGGTGCGGCGATTCAACTCGGCTTGATCTCGGGTTCGCAGGCCCTCGGGATCCTCGGCCACTTGCCTTTTCGCCTGGGCGATGCCGTTGTCGGCCTCCTGAATAGACTGTGTCGCCTCGTCAATAGCTTTCTGCGTATCTTCCGCCGTAGCCTCTGGCCGGTTCGGCGCGAAGCACGAAGTGAGGGTCTGGAACGCTGCAGTCTGGTCGGCGGCAGCCTTAGCCTCTTTCGCGAACATATAAATGTCCGCAGGAGTGCGCGTGCCGATCAAGTCCTCATTGGTCCATATCTTGAGCGAATGCGCGTGAACCGAATGCGGGGATGGCGGCGATGTGCCAGGTGACGCAGCGGCCCTGGGAGGCGTGGATTGAGGCGGAGTGGCCGGGGCCTGAGCAGTGGGCGTCGGATCTTGTCTGGTCAGCACTACCGGGCCGGTAGACCTCGCAATGCTCCAATTTGTGTTCAGCCACATCGCGCACGCCATGAAGACAACTCTTGTGGTGCGCCGAAGTCTTTCCGTTTGCGTCCTCACTGTGCTATCTCGCGGAAAGACAGCGGCTTATAGGTCACCGCTGGTGTGGCGTTCGCGACGATGCAACTGTCGTACTGCAAGTTGGGATTTCCCGTGGTCGAAAGCCAGTCCAGCGTCGGTGTGCCCGGCGTGCCCAGTGGCAGGCCGGTGGTTGGGCTGATAGTCTGCGCGAGAAGCAGCGAGCCGTAGAAATGCGTCGAGCGAGCGGCGGATTGATGGAACGCGCCAGTGCCGATGGCAAGAATCATTCCATCGTACGGATGATCGACATACTGCACGTCGCCCTTCACCAGCAGGATGCCCGCTCCGGGAGGCGTCGGATTTCCGCTGAGGCTGCAGGTTCCGGTAACCACGACGACCGTGGGTTGCGAAGCCGTTCCCAGCTTCGTCGCGTCGCTGCAGTCCGAAGTTGTGTAGTCTGCGATCGATTGGATCTCGCTGACCAGCTGATTCAATCCCGCCGTTGACGTCAGGTCGAGCGTTTGCCCCGGATGCAGCGGATCGGGAAAAGCCGACATTGCCGCGCCTGCATCACCCACGGATGCCGCCGCCGGAGGCCCCGCGCTGCTTCCGGTGCCGGGAAAATTTCCTGCCGGGGCCATGGCGGTGGTGAGATTCGATACCGAGGTGGCATTCGTGCCGCTCACCGCATATTGCTGGCTGGTGGGATGGCAGAAATCGACCCCGCTGATTCCAAACCCCGCACTCTGGTTTCCGAAACTCGTCGCGCCTGCGTAAGTGCCAGGCGCAGTCACCGCTGCGGGAAATCCCAGCGCGAATTGCATGGGGGCCACGATATATTGCAGGAGCTTCTTCGTGCCATCGGGCAACACCGCAAGCGAAGTCACTTCCAGCGCCTGGCCGCCCACCGCATTCAGGTTCAAATGCAGGCCGTCAAAGTACAGCAGCGTCGTGGAGTCCTTGACATGATCGCCATCGACGTCGAGATTGAGCGATCGCTCGGTGACGGGATTGATGCGCACCCATTTGTAGAGCGCGCCCGGGATACCTGCGTTGGGAGAAATCGAAGGAATGGTTCGAATGGTCGCGCCGCCCAAAGATCCCGCCCCGAATTCGGATTCGTATTCGACGTCGGGATAGGCTGCTAGAACGTTCTCGCCTCCCGCGGGATTTGTGACATAGCGTACTTCATGCAGAGCCAAAGGCCCGGCTCCGGTTGCCGGAACAAAAGCGGGCGAAGTGGAATTGAAATAATCCGGATTTCTCGGCAACAGCCGGCCGCGCGCTTCTTCCAGCCCGCCCTTGGCGGCGTAGAAAGCGGCGGTTGACGACCGATAGTTGCCGGAGAGCGACGTCTCCATACCGGCAGCCACAATCAAAGAAATCGCCACGACGCTGACCAGCAGCAGGGTAAAAATCGCGATCAGCAGCGCGACGCCGCGTTCGGCAGTTCGACCATGGTGTAAGTGGTGCTCTCTCATTCTTCGCCGTCTACTGGCTCGGATTCACGCGTCGTCCGCGCCCGTGAAGCTCCACTAAACGGGGATGACCGGTCTGCGGATCGACTGCGCTCGCTTGCACGATCAGTGTTATCTCTACGTCGAGAATATTGGCCGGACTGTTGAACCCGCCGGCGCTCGGGCAGCTCAATGGCGTGCCGCCTGCGGTCTCGCAAGTGTATGTAAACAAGGGAACCGGCTGCCCGCCGGGAAACATCGATGGGTATGCCGCTCGCACTGAGGCAATCTGCGCGGCGGGCGCGTTATTCATGACGTTGGTCACGTACGGGAGCATTCCTGCCGCCGATGTTGCCGCGATCGGATCCATGCCGATCGCCTTCTGCGCGACGCCTCGAAGCAGCGTGGTGCTGCCTGCCGGCAGCTGGTAGCGGATCCACTCGACGCCATTATTGTTTTGTGGATCGATGTCGGTCTCCACCACCAAATCAAAATCACCGGGGCTGGTGCACGTGACCCCGATAAGGCACGGCGCGCCTGGATAGCCGGAGCTCCACGCGAATGGAGTGCTGGCGTACAGATTCGCACCGGGTAGCGCGGAAAAATAATTCTTCGGCGGATAACCCGAGTCGTTCACGTCGCGCACAATCTGATCCATTCCCAACCGCGCCTCCTGAAAGCTCGTCAAGACCCGCGAGTCCGTCTGATAGCGACCCTGCGCCATGCCCAGGAGTGTGAAAGTCGCGCCCGCCACGATCAGGAACACCGTTGCGGCAATCAATAGCTCCAGAAGCGAGTAGCCTCGCTGCCCGGCCCGCCTTGCCGATCTCGCGCGATTCATTTCTCCACCGTAGTGTCCAGCGTGATTGGCAGAACGAATCCGTTGCCACCGGTTTGCCTGGCGCCCAGCAGAAATCGCTTGCCTGTGACGCGCGATCCTTGCACGTACGTAACGACCGCCCAGCGCACGTCGTACGTCGCGCCGTATGGATCATTCGGATCGATGTAGTTGAAACTGTAGCCGGCCACTTGTCCCGCGGAAAAATTGATGGCCGCGCTGTTGCTCGCGTCGATTGTTACCGGGCTGCCTACCACGTTTCCCGGTGCCGCTGGACTTCCGAGGCTCCAGCTTCCGGCCACGGCGTCCGGGCACGCAGGCGTTGTACATGTCGCTGCGGTCAGCGGCTGGTCCAGCATCTGTTCCAGGATGCGCTGCTCTACTACCAGCGCCGTGGAGCTGGCGCGATTTACGCTGTTGATGCTGAGCGACACCGGTACCAGCTGCGCCACCGCCACCAGCCCGACCATCATAACGATCGTCGCTAGCAGCGCCTCGATCAGCGTGAATCCCCGCTGGCAACCCTTCGTGATTCCCTTTTTCTTCCGCACTATGTCGCTCTCTTAACCCAACCCAACTGATCTAGCTGACCTGCTGCCATATCCCCGACGCCCCGCCCGCGTACGTCCACACCTGCACCGAACCCGAAGGCAGCACCACAACCGCTCGGTAACCCCCATACGAAGCCGATGTATTGCCCACATAGAGCACGTAAACGCCGGCCGGGCTGACCGCGCCGCGCTGATCGAATCTCACGTTGTCGCTGGCAGGATTCATCGCTGTAATCGACGGAACGCCCACCGCCGCAGCCAGCGATCCGGCACTGGGCACCGATCCGGGCGCCACGAGCGTAGCGTTCACACCCAGCAGGATTTGCTTTTCCGTGGATTGTGCGGTGTTGTCTCCATTGCTATCCGCCCAAATACTTGCCTGCCCGTTGGGGGTGGCCTGCAGATTCACCGCGCTCACGGGCGTGTTGCGGCGAATCGCCTCAAATCGCGCCAATTTCAGAATCGTAGACACCTGGCTGGCCGCGTCGTTCAATTGATAGATCCGCACCGCTTTCGTGATCGAAGGAATAGCTATAGCAGAAATTACCAGGATGATACCCATGGAGACAATCAGTTCGAGCGTACTGAGGCCGAGCATCCCATTTTGGGAAACGCGGGCTATTCGGGTTGGAACAACCCGGCAGTACATAGAGCCAATCCCGGACAGGCGGTCGTTACGGACGATAGTTAAGAACGTTACATCGCCTCGCACGGAGGGCACAAGAACCGGTGTGTCGGAAAGGCTATTAGGAGTGGTGCCACGACAGGCGCCCCGGGGATGAACGCCTCAGTTCTCTTCTTTCTCTTTCTTCTTCTCGTCCTTGTATTTCTTGCTCCCGACTTCGGAGAACCGCTTGTCGAGCGCGGCCTTGGTAAACAGGTCGGCGGGCAGGCCGGAGTTGTACTTGCAGAAATTGAAGAACACCTGCGCGACCCGGCGGCCGTTGCGATCGGTCGTGATCTGCAGCGGCGTGCGCACGCCGTCCATCAGTTGAAAGTTGGCATAGATATTCGTATCCACGTTGCGATCGTGGGTGTTTTCGTCCGGACTGCTAACCATCGCTCGAACCAGCAGGTGCGTTGTGCGATCGACGGCCAGCCGAAAATTGCGCCCCTCCGCGTCCGTGAGGTCGACCCAATCCACCGTTTTCAGGTCAACGACATCTGTTCCTCCGAAGCGAATCTGCATTCCCGGCTCCTTCAGGCGCGCGCGTAGCAGGTTGTTTATGTCCTTTTTCGCCTGCTCCTGAAAGTCCGCGATCGACGCCGCGCTGAGTTCCGATACGCCGCCCTTGTCCAGCGTCCAGCCCTTGTCGCCCGAATACAGATTGATGATCACGCCTTTCTTTGAGTAGTCGGTGCGATTCGTGTCCGGATACCGCCAGTAATCCTTGAAAAGCGTATAGCCGGTCATCTCGCCGTTATGCCCGAAGCGCGCTAGGCGTCCTTCGCAATCGCTGTCGCGAATGTCCAGATAAGTCGGGCCGCCGAGCGCGGTGATCAGCTGTTCCAGAAGCTGCTTACCCTTCGCGGTGCTCGCCTCGGGCATCAAAGTATCCGGATTCTGTGCGCGCGCTCGCGGTATAACCGAGACGCCGAGCAGCAGCCCCAGGGCCGCAACGCCGGCCGCCTGCAACCCTCTTCGCACTACATTCCTCAACCGATTCAGCCGCAAAGTACCGACCCTCCGTTTACATTGATGATCTCGCCGCAAAGGAAGTTGGCTAAGTCCGACGCCAGGAACAGGATCGGCCCGGCGATTTCTTCCGCGGTGGCAGCGCGCCCCAGCGGAATCGCCGCAGCGATGGCCTTGCTGCCCGACTTGGTATTGATCACCGGATTCGACATATCCGTTGCCACCCAGCCGGGCGCCACCGAATTCACCAGAATGTTGTGTCGCGCCAGCTCCGTCGACAACCCCTTCACCAGGCTGACGATCGCGCCCTTCGATGCTCCGTAGTGCGTGTGAAACGATTCCCCGCGCTGCGCCGCCGTTGACGTGATGGGAATGATCTTGCCGCTCTTTTGCTTGATCATCTGCGGCACCGAGAAATGAATGATCGAGTACACGCTCTTCAAATTGATGCGTATCATGTCGTCCCACTGCTTCTCGGTCATCTTTTCGATGGGCAGGTCTTCGATATTCCACACCCCTGCGTTCGCCACCACAATATCCAGCCGCCCAAGCCGCGAAATGGCATACTCAACCAGCTTTTTGTTATCCGCATGCTTGCCAACGTCGGCCTTGAACCCTTCCACTCTCGTTCCGTGTTTCCCTGCCTCCTGCGCCACCAGGTCCGCCGCTTCCTTCGCCTTGTTGTAGCTGAACACCACGTCCGCACCCGCCTGCGCGAACATCTTGACAGCTGCCGCCCCGATGCCGCGCGAGCCTCCGGTGATCAGTGCGGCCTTGCCTGCCAGTGAAATCATGATTCCCCCAAAAAAGTGCGCCCAAGGGCGTGAGTGACAAAACCCAGATCAAACTTGAAGAGCAACTCCAGCGTGGGACCCTAAGCTTTTCGTACAACGGCGCCGTGAGCGTCGCGTGAAAGATGAGCACGCGCTGCAGCCACGAAGTCGGCAAACAACCGCTCGGCGAACGGGTCGCCGGCCATGCGCTCGGGATGCCATTGGACGCCGACGATCCAGTTGGAGTCGCCATTCCACTCCACGCCTTCGATCGTCCCGTCGGTGGCCTTCGCGGTCACACGCAGGTTTTTCCCGGGCTGATCGATCGCCTGGTGGTGGCTGCTGTTGATTGTGCCCTGGCCCGCACCGTTCAGCGTCCCCAGCCGGCTGCCCGGTAGGAATGCGGCCCCGTGCTCGACGTCGCCCTTGACCGCTCCCGGTGGCAGATCCGTGCTGCCATGCGGGCCTGAGGCCGGCCGCTCCGACCGGATGTCCTGTATCAGCGTACCTTGCAAATAGACGTTGAGCAGCTGGCAACCGTAGCAAATCGCCAGCACCGGCTTCGCCTCATGAATCGCATGATCCAGAATCGCTATATCGGTGGCATCGCGGTTATCGTCTAATTCATTTGCTTTCTTATGTTTAGGCGCTCCGTAACGCGCTGGATCCACATCCGCCGGACTCCCCGGCAGTACAAATCCATCCAGACCGTTGAGTTGTTCCCGAAGGATCGTCGAGGGTTGCCGGAGCGAAACCTCGACCGGCTCGCCACCCGCCTTCCTCACCGCCTGAAAGTAATAGTCCAGCTTCTGCCGCGACCCTTCCTGCTCTTCCTGGCTCGTGCGCCAAGGGATCCCGACGCGCGGGCGGACGGGCTGCTTTCCAGATGTTTCGGCGGGGGGCATCGGAACACCGAATCCTAGCATTCAGCCCAAAGACCGGCAACCGCGGCGCCCTGCGCCTGTGGAATCACGGGGCGCCGAACTCTGGGAGCGCGGTTGACGACGATAGTAGAGTCTTTGCGACCCGGAGGAGCAATGCATCGAACTCGTGCAAGGAAATTTGCGTTGTGGATGGCGCTGGCCTGCGCCGCCAATCTCGGTTCGCTCGCCGCCTCCCCACCCAGCGGTCCGGAAATCGCCATTACCGGAGCGACGTTGCTCGACGGCAACGGAGGCGCTCCCATTCCCGATGCCGTGATCGTTGTCAGCGGTACCCGCATCTCTGCGATCGGCCCGCGCGCAAGTGTTCACCTCCCCGCTGGCGCCAAAGTCATCGATGCCACGGGCCGCTTCATCGTTCCGGGATTCATCGACACCAACGTGCATCTCTCGCTCTATGGCGGTCAGCGCGATCGCTACGAAACGCTCGCCAAGTACAACTCGCAACAAGATGAAATCGTCCTGGAAGCCGCCCAGCTCCAATTGCACCACGGCGTCACCACCGTCCGCGACTCCTACGGCATGCTCGTTCCGCTCACCCGCGTCCGCGATTCCATCGCGCGCGGCGACGCCATTGGCGCGCGCATTTTTGCCGCAGGCAACATCGTCGGCTGGGGCGGCCCGTACTCCACCAGCTTCAGCCTCTTCCCGCAAAAGGAACTCACCCGCTTTCAGCAGGAGATGAACGACGCCGTCGCGCAAGGCGCTGGCGAAAATCTCGCCGACCTCACACCCGACGAGCTGCGCGTTGCGATCAACAGGTATCTCGACAAAGGCCCGGACTTCCTGAAGTACGGCGGCACCAGCCACTTCGAACAGCCCACCTACATCGGCTTTTCGCCGGAAGCCCAAAAAGTTCTCGTCGACGAAATCCACAAACGCGGCAAACCTGCCGAAACGCACTCCACCACCATCGAAGGCCTCCGCGTGTCGATCGCCGCGGGCATCGATCTGATCCAGCATCCCGAATTGATGACCCCGCGCGAGCTTCCTGACGATCTGGTGAGTTCTATCAAGGAGCACAATATCGTCTGCTCGATGCTGGTCAGCACCATGACCGGCGCAGCATGGGAAAAGCACCTGAAAGACAAGACCGAAGCTGAGAAAAAGTTCGCCGAGGCCGACAAGAAAATCGAAGAAGCCGAAAAGAAGGGCGACTTCCGTCTGAAGACCTTCTACGACGAGCGCCAGCGCGCCGAAGCTCTCGGCCTTGACCTGGAGCGTCGCCGCCGCAATGCTCAGAAATTAATCAAGGGAGGCTGCACCGTGAGCGTTGGCACCGATAGCTATTGGTCCGCCGCTCCGGAATTCGCCATCGCACCCAAACCCGAAGGCCAGAACCAGGGTATGGGAACCCTCATGGCCATCGAAGGATTGGTTGAGCTAGGCATGACGCCCGCTCAAGCGATCGTCGCCGGCACGAAAAATGGCGCGATCGCCTGCCACAGACTCGATCAATTCGGAACCCTGGAAAAAGGCAAGTCCGCCGACCTGGTCATCCTCGATGCCGATCCGCTCGCGGACATCCACAACATTCGCAAAGTGCGCTCTGTGATGATCGCCGGACGCATGGTCGATCCCGCGACGCTCCCGGAACGCCCGGTGCTTTCCGCGCGCCAGTCGCCGCTAACCGCTCGCAACCGTCCACTGCTGTTCACGCCCGACGCCGCGGAAATGCAACAGAAAGCGCCCGACGTTTTCCGCGTGCGGCTTGACACCAGCAAAGGCCAGATCGTGCTGGAATTACACCGCGACTGGGCGCCTATCGGCGTCGATCACTTCTTCAATCTCGTTCGCGCCGGCTATTACGACGACGACCGCTTCTTCCGCGTGATCAAAAATCGCTGGGCGCAATTCGGCATCAATGGTGATCCCAAAATCGCCAAGCTCTGGCGCGCTCGCACCATCCCCGACGACCCCCGCCGCGAATCCAACGTCCGCGGCACCATCGCCTACGCCTTCGCCGTGCCCAACGGCCGTACCACCCAGCTCTTCATCAACCTGCAAGACAATTCCGCGACGCACGACCAGGAGCCGTTCGTCCCGATCGGCAAAGTAGTGGAAGGAATGGACGTCGCAGACGCACTATTCGGAGAATATGGCGAACTATCCGGCGGCGGCATTCGCGCGGGCAAACAGGACGCCCTGTTCGACGAAGGCAACGCCTACTTACAGCGCAACTCCCCACGCCTCGACTGGATCGAACGCGCCGAAATCATTCCGTAGGGTTTCGCGTGCCGCACCCTCCGGCTTTAGAAGGGTGCGGCACGCAAATTCCACTACAAGTAAGCGTCGACGGCAACGTCTAGCCCTCGCACCCGCTTTCAAGCCCGCAACGAAGCAGGCCGCGCCAAAACCGCATCCAGACAAAATTCTGGACGATGGAAAAATCCCGGCAGCTCCGACAGCCGCGAAGCAAGCTGTTCGGTCGATCCTGCGCGCAACGTGACGTGACCCAGCTTGCGCCCGGTACGCGCTGCCTTCCCATACAAATGCAAATGCGCGTCGCGAATCGTCAAAATCTCCGCCGCGTCGGGAATCTCGCCGACCAGATTCAACATCGCCGAGGAACCTATCGCGCTGGTTGATCCCAGCGGCAGGCCCTTCACCGCGCGCAAATGATTCTCAAATTGGCTGGTAACCGCGCCTTCGATGGTCCAATGCCCCGAATTGTGGACCCGCGGCGCCATTTCATTCGCCAGTAACCGGCCGTCTACCTCGAAAAACTCGATCGCCAGCACCCCTACGTAAGCCAGTGCTTCGCAAGCGCGCCGAGCCGCATCTTCCGCCGCTCGCTGGATCGCCGGATCCAATCGCGGAGCCGGTGCCAGCGAAAGCCGCAAGATCCCTCCGCGATGATGATTCTCGACCAGCGGGTAGACGGCAGTCTCTCCGGTTCGGCCACGCACCGCCAGAACGCTGAGCTCGCGCTGAAAGGGAACAAAGCGCTCAAGAATGAACGGCGCATCGCCCTGTGCCTTGGCATCGCTCATCTCGCTTTTCGCACGCGCCATGTCTTGAGAAGTGTGCAGCACCCACTGACCTTTGCCGTCATAGCCCATGCGGCATGTTTTCAGCACCGCCGGCAGGCTCACCGTCTCGACCGCATGCTCGAGCGCAGCGGCGTTGGCCACTGGTGCAAATTCGGCCGTGGCGATTCCCAGGTCGCGAAAAAATTGCTTCTCCTTCAAGCGATCCTGCGCGGTTTCCAGCGCTTCGGGTGGTGGGAAAACCGGCACGCGTTCGGCAAGCAAACGCACCGCGCTGAGCGGAACGTTTTCAAACTCATACGTTACGAGTTCGAGACCCGCTGCGAATTTCTCGATGGCGGACTCATCCGAAAACTCCGCGGTCACGCGTTGCGCGATTCGGCCGACCGGCGCTTCGGGGGACGGATCGAAAAATTTGAAATGCAATCCGAGGGGATAGCCGGCCAGCGCCAGCATGTACCCGAGCTGCCCGCCGCCGAGAATCCCGATGCTCACACGGGCTTCCTTTTCGAGCTCGCGGAACGCGGGCTGCTCAGCACGAAAGAAGTCCCCTGCGCGCCCGCAGGATCGGGATTGGCAAGTACTCGCTCTGTCTGCGCTTCGCGAAATTTTCGCAGCGCGTCGCGAATTTCCGGGTGCTTCGCGCCAAGAATTGCCGCGGCGAGCAGCGCCGAATTGATGGCGCCCGCTTTACCGATCGCCAGCGTGCCCACTGGCACGCCCCCGGGCATTTGCGCGATCGACAGCAGTGAATCCAGGCCCTTCAGTGTTTTTGACTCCACTGGAACGCCCAGCACCGGCAAAACCGTTTTCGACGACGTCATTCCCGGCAAGTGTGCCGCGCCTCCCGCGCCCGCGATGATCACTTCAATCCCGCGTCTCTCCGCCGACGATGCGTACTCGAACAGTAAATCCGGCGTGCGATGCGCCGACACCACCCGAGTTTCGTGGGGAACCCCTAGTTCCTGCAAAGTCTTCGCCGCATGCTCCATCGTTTCCCAGTCGGAAGACGAACCCATGATGATGCCGACCAGGGGTTGCGCTGCGACGGGTTGCGCTGCGGTAGGTTGCGCCGCCGTCCCCGGCAGTGACGCAGTCGCGCGGTTGTTGGAGCTCGCCTGTTTCTTTGCCATAGGGGTCGCTGAGGCACTGCTCCCATCCGGATCGCTTCGGGCGGGCCTTTCCCGAGCGCACATTCTACGAGGTTTTCTAGCCGGCCGCGACCTGCGTGCGCTGCTTCCAACAGGCGCGCAGTTGCCCCACCAGGTAAAGCGATCCGGTGATGAAAACGGCGTCGCCCGGCGTAGCGCTGGCCAGAGCATAGTCCAGGGCCTGCTGGGCATCGGCAATTATCGAACTGCGCGCCGCGTAGTGCGCCGCGATTTCAGCAAGCTGCGACGCGGAAATCGCGCGCGACGTCCGCGGCTCCGTGAAAATCACCTCGGCGGCACGTGGAAATAACAGACCCGCAACTTCATCCACGGCTTTATCTCGCAACGCCCCATACAGCAGAAAGATTTTGCGATCCGCAAAATTCTGTTCCCAAAACGCTGCCAGCTCGCGCGCAGCGGATGGATTGTGCGCGCCATCAAGATACACGTCCGGGTGCGAACCCAGCTTTTCCAGGCGGCCAGGCCAAACCGTGGTCGCGACTCCCCGGGTGAGCGCCTCGTCGGCAATGCGATAGCCGCGATTCTGCAGGAGCCGCGCGGCAGCCACGGCGTTGAGGGCATTGAGCAGTTGGAATCGGCCGGCAAGATTTGGCGCTAATTCCATCGACCAGCCGGACGCAATTTCCGTGGCCCGCGCCCGGGCGAAGCCGTACTCCATCGATTCCCGGTCGATACGAAATGCCCGTGAAGTCTCAATCACCGGACAGCCCAACTCGGCCGCCCGCGTAAGGATCACATCGCGAGCCTCGGCACGCTGTTCGGCTACCACTGCGGGCACCGCCGGCTTCAAGATACCGGCTTTTTCCCCGGCAATTTCCGCGAGCGAATGCCCAAGAAAATTCTCGTGGTCGAAGTCGATCCGCGTGATCATCGAAACCACCGGCGTCACAATATTCGTCGCGTCCAACCGCCCGCCGAGCCCGACTTCGAAGACGCCGAAGTCCACCCGTTCTCGCGCGAAATATTCAAATGCCATGGCCGTGACGCTCTCAAAGTAGGTCGGATGGGCACGAAGTTTCCCGCTGGCAAGCAGCTCTTCGATGAGCGACGCTATACGCGCCAGCGTCTCGGCAAATGCTGCGTCGCTGATCTCGGCGCCCACTACGCGAATGCGTTCGTTGATGCGCTCCAGATGCGGCGAAGTGTTCAGCCCGGTGCGAAATCCCGCACAGCGCAGAATGGATTCCAGGAATGCCGCCGTCGAGCCTTTCCCGTTGGTCCCGGCGATATGCGCCGACGGGTATGCACGATCGGGCCGGCCCAGCCGCTCCGCAAGCAGGGTAATGTTTTCGAGATCGAATTTTGCGGCGGCGGCCTGCGTCGGCGCGGCCAATTCCCTGCCCAGAGACAGCAGGTACCGGACAGCATCGTCGTAGTTCATTTCTGTTCAGTCAGTTCAGCAGTAGGTCGAGCGAGTTGGCGATGAAGCTCTTCATTTCCTTGCGGGAGACCACCGCGTCCAGGAAGCCGTGCTCCAGCAGGAATTCCGAGCGCTGAAATCCCTCGGGCAGTTTCTGGCGAATGGTCTGCTCGATCACCCGTGGGCCGGCGAAACCGATCAGCGCGCCCGGCTCGGCGATGTTCAAATCACCCAGCATCGCAAAGCTCGCCGTCACGCCGCCGGTCGTCGGATCGGTCAGCACCGAAATGTAGGGCACCTTTGCGTCATCCAGCTTAGCGAGCGCGGCGGAAACTTTCGCCAGCTGCATCAGGCTGATCGTGCCTTCCATCATCCGCGCGCCCCCGGAGCAGGAAACGACGATCAGTGGCTGGCGCGTGTCCAGTGCCAGCTCCACCCCGCGCGTAACCTTTTCCCCAACCACCGCGCCCATCGAGCCGCCGATGAAATTGAATTCCATCGCGCAGCACACCACCGGGCGGCCATTCAGCTGGCCCTCGGCGGTGATCACTGCGTCGTTCATGCCCAGCTTCTTGCGCGCTTCCTTCAGCCGCGCCGCGTAAGGCTTGGTGTCCACAAACTTGAGCGGATCGGTGGACGTCATCTTCGCGTCGTGCTCGGTCCAGCGCCCATCCAGGAGCATCGCCAGCCTTTGTTTCGCGTCCATTTTGAAATGGAACTGGCATTTGGGGCAGACCATCAGGTTGGCTTCCAGGTCTTTGCGGAAAACGATCGTGCGGCAGGACTCGCACTTGACCCACAGGCCCTCCGTGCGCACGCGCCGCTCTTCGGGCGGGGTGGTCTGCTCGATTGCTTTTTTATCGCGCTTGAACCAGGCCATAGTTGGTGGCACAGCCATTTCTGGCTGTGCGGGTGCTATAGGACAAATCGCAAAAATACTAGTTCAATAGTCTATACCACGCTGGGCCAGAATGCCTTTCGTGTACGGATGCTTCACTTCCTTCATCTCGGTGACCAGATCGGCCAGCTCTATTAGCTTGGGATGGGCGTTTCGCCCGGTGCAGATCACGTGCACGCTCCCCGGCCGGGCCTTCAGCGCTTCGACAACCTCGTCGGGATCCAGCATTTTATAGCTGATCACGTAGTTGATTTCGTCGAGCACCACCAGGTCATACGTGCCGCCGTTGATGGCATCACGCCCGGCGACCCAGCACTCGTGCGCCATCTTCAGGTCCTCGGGATCGGTTTCCGCGCCCCCGATTTTGACGAAGCCGCGGCCCATCGGCCGAATCTCAAACTTGTCGTCACCCAGCATTTTCGCGGCATCCAGTTCGCCGTAGTGCCACGAGCCCTTGATGAACTGCACCATGAGCACGCGCAGACCCTGCCCGACCGCGCGGAACGCCGTACCCAGGGCGCAAGTCGTCTTCCCCTTGCCCGGCCCGGTGTAAACGATCAGGAGTCCTTTATTTTCCGACATCGTATCGTGTCCGTACGCCGCGCCGATCGCGTGCAGATATTCAGATTTTCGGCGCCCAGCGGCGAAAGTATTTGAGTGTGGATGCCCATCCGCAAAACGTCAAATCGAATGGGTCGGATCAGCCCTCAAGGCCGAGCCGCTTCACAAATTCGCGGGCGATGGCCGCGATGTGCTCGCGCATGCCTTGCGGCAGCGACTTCCTCGGATCTGCACGCTTGTCACGAATCACGATCCACAGTCCCGGACGGTAGACTTCGTCGTCGCCCGGACAGATCGCCCCCGTCAACTGCGCCACGTCCAGATCGTGGGATCCCTCGTGGGTCAGGTCTAACTCGCAATCCTCGGTGGGTTCCACCGGCGGATTTGCCATTAGATCCATCAGCACGCCGCGGGCGTCGTCCACCAGATCGCGAAATCCTTGGGACACCAGGATCGCATCCACATCGCGCGGCGTGGGTTGGTCCACCTGTTCCAAATCATAGTCCGGCAACGGATGTTCCAGCGGAATTTCGATGGCGATGGAAGGCTTGTCGTCGTCCGGGACGATGCGCATGGGCATAGTCCGTACGTTGTACAACATTTCCCCGGTAGTGTCTCTGTTTCGCTGCCCTGCTTACCGTGCATAGGAGCTGCCGGAGAGAATTGCGAAAGCGCGATACAACTGCTCGGCCAGCATCACGCGTGCCAGTTCGTGCGAGAAGGTCATGGCGCTGAGGGAAAGCTTCTGCTTCACCCGCTGTCGGAGTTCGTCGGGGAAACCATCGGCATCGCCGCACAAGAAAATGAGCTCACGAGTACTACGATCGCGATGTTCACCGAGCCATTTGGCGAAGGCTTCGGAAGTGAAGGTCTTGCCGCCGGCATCGAGCAGCAGCACGGTTGCGGCGCGATCGGCGTCAAGCCTCTTGGCAGCGGCTTGGGCGTCGCGCACCTCGGTCACTTCGATGGGACATTGGTGGCTGATGCGCTTCACGTAGTCGTCGAGGCTGGCTCGAAACTCTGGTCGGCGGGTCTTGCCAAGCATCAAAAGGCGGATTCGCATGCGTACTACTCTAGCCTAGTACGAAAACTTGCAGCGCGAATGGAACCCTGGCACATGACGTATGTAGTGTAGATAAAGGGGTTATGGGAGCGGTTTTCGTAAGCGTATATGCGATGGGGGTTGTGCGTCCACAGGCGCCCGACATTGATTACGGGAAGCTTGCCGCATCGCTAAAAAAATGGTCCAACCAAAAAAAGAGCTGGCTATCCGTGTGGGCTAACTTGTAGGGCTGGTGACCTGCGGCATCTGCGCCGGAGACGATCTGGAACATTTATCTCAGGCCGTAGCGCTTGCGTTTCTCGAGGAGGGTTTTGCGGCTGATGCCCAGGATTTTAGCGGCTTCGCCGATGGCGTAACGGGTGGCTTCGAGGGTGGCGGCGATTACTTCTTTTTCGATTTCCTGCATGGAGCGCATACCCGCCCCGGCTGCGGCACCGCCTGCAGTGGCACGCACTGTGTCGGGAAAATCTTCGGGATTCAGGATTTCGCTGCGAGAGAACACCACGGCGCGTTCGATGGCGTTGCGGAGTTCGCGGACGTTGCCGGGCCAGTTGTACGCGGCGAGCATGGCGCGAGAGGCTTCGCTCAACTGGATGTTGGCGCGACCGTGGACGGAGCGCAATGAGGCGAGGAGGTGATCGGCGAGCGGAAGAACGTCGTCGCGACGATCGCGCAAACAAGGAACGCTGATGGTCAACACGTTGAGACGGAAGAAAAGGTCTTCGCGGAAGCGGCCATCGACGACCGCGGCCTGAAGGTCAATGTTGGTCAAGGCAATCAGGCGGGCTTCGATGCGCAGGGTTTCGTTGCCACCGAGGCGCTCGAAAGCGCGCTCCTGCAAGACGCGCAGCAGTTTGCTTTGCGCGTTGGAGGAAAGCGCAGCGACTTCGTCGAGGACGATAGTGCCGCTGCCGCCGAGCTCAAAGCGGCCGAGCTTGCGCTCCACTGCGCCGGTAAACGCGCCGCGCTCGTGCCCGAACAACTCGCTTTCGACGAGTTGCGGGGGAAGACTGGCGCAATCGATTTTCAGAAACGGAGCGTCGCGGCGCGGGCCGATTTCGTGGATGAAGCGGGCGAGATGGTCTTTTCCGGTGCCGCTCTCCCCAACGATCAGCAGAGTGGTGGGGGCGGGCGCTACTTTCTGGGCTAATTCCAGAAGGCGCGACGATGCCGGATCTGCGGAGATCCACGGCAGCCGCTCTGTGGTCATTTAGATACCGCTTCTCCTGGAGATGGCGTGCCCCGCACGCCAGCGTAGTTGGGCTCCTCGGGAATATCGAGCTTCGGAGCGGAACGCCAGAGCCGCTCAAGGTCGTAGAACTGGCGGGCGCGCTGGTTGAAGACGTGCACGATGAAGCTGCCGAAATCGAGCAGCGCCCACTCGGCGGAGCGCGTGCCCTCGCGGTGCTCCGGCTCACGCTTCAGCTGCTTATACAGCTGCTCTTCGACTTCGGTGCAGATGGCCTGCACCTGCGGGGTGCTGAAGCCGGTGCAAATCACGAAGTAGGAAGTGAAGCCGCCGACTTCGCGCAGATCAAGGATGGTGATGCCTGCTGCTTTTTTGTTTTGCGCGGCATCGATGGCGATGCGCACGCTTTCTGGCAAGGAATTCAAGTTCACCGGTATAAGTCCTGTTTAAGAATGTATTCCTCGACGCGAGCGGAGACAAGGCCGTGGATGGCGGTGCCTTTGTGCGCGCGGCGGCGGATATCAGTAGCGGAAACTTCACTGGAAACATTGTCGAGCAGATAGACGGAAGTGCGGTGCAGGTGCGCGACCACGTTGGATTCGTGCACATGCTCGGTATCTCTGCGGACGCCGCCGCGGGCCATCAGGTCCGGGGGAATCACCAAGCGGAGCGCTTCCATGCGGATTCCCGGGCGATTGGCAACGATGAAATCGCACAAGCCCAGCAGCGTCTCGTATTCCTTCCACATCGGGATATCCAGGAAGGCGTCGGCTCCAATAATGAAATAGATGCGATCGCCGTGCCCATGGTAGGCATGGCGAAAATAGCGCACGGTGTCCACCGAATAGTGAAGCTGCGCACCACTGAAATCGTCGCCGGCCTCGGCAACGGACGGCACGAAATGGGGGTGCTCGGCGCACGCCAATGCGACCATAGCAAAACGATGCGGAAAGGGAGCCAAATGCTGCTTCAGCTTGTGAGGCGGGCGGCTGGCGGGGATGAAATGGATCTGGTCGAAATTGAAACGCCGGTCCGCGGCGCGGGCCACGGCGAGGTGGCCATTGTGAATCGGGTCGAAGGATCCGCCAAAGAGAGCGATGCGGCGAGGATGAAGTTTTGCGGCGGTGCGCTGCGCTTGCGCGGTGGTCAATACTCCTCCCAAGGACGTTGATTCATTTTCTCACAAATTGCAAAAGCAGGAGAGGAGTTAACGCAGAGTTCACAGAGGAGGCACGGAGGGCGCGGAGGAAGAGGGGAGTGAGGAGGGGAGTAAGGGGCAAGGAGGCAAGGAAGCCAGGGAATACCTACCGCAGATCGTTTGATTGCTTGGAAGAAAAAACGGCCGCAAGAGGATCCTGGCACGGAGGGAAGCGGAAGAGGAAGTCAAACTACAAGGGATTTAGCTGAATTTCTGTCTCATAGCGAATCGGCGATTTAGTTTTTCAAGACGCAGAGTTTAGTGCGCTTGTGGCGCTGATAGTACTTCATTGGGTCGACAGCATTACAGTGATTTCCCCGGTTTGGTAATTCGAGACGACCACATCGAGAATGCCATCGCCATTCAGGTCACCAACGGCCAGACTTGATACCCCGGGGTCGAGTGCGAACGAGAAAATACCTGGACCTGGGGGGAGATTGCCTATTTCTGCATTCAAAACGATCTGAACCGTACCTCCATTGAAATCGGTCGTCACCGCATCCGCCTTGTGAATCCCGAGCAGGTCCGCGCTCAGGACACTAATTCCACCGTTCTGAGAAATTGCAGGAGGGCTATACACCAGCCGGGAGGGGTCTTGAAACGTGCCATCGCCGTTGCCGTAATCAATGACGGCGTCATTCGGATATCCGATCAAGAGGTCTTGTTTGCCGTCATTGTTAAAGTCCCCCGCAGTCGCTGCGAACGGAAACGTGACTGTCAGTGCTTCTGTTGTTGGTGTGGCGAAGGTCCCATCCCCATTTCCAGCATAGAAATCGATAGATCCCGACGAAAAACTGGGGGATCCCGAATCGACGCCAGCGATGTCCAGCTTGCCGTCACCGTTGAAATCCGCGACAGCAACACCCCAAAAGCTCCCCGGAAATGATGGAACCGGGGGCGATATCGGGTCGGAGAAGGTTCCATCTCCCTTGCCGAAATAGACTTGCGCACCACCACCGTTACAACCAAGAACTAAATCCTGATGTTTATCCGTATTTAGATCGATGACCACTGTGGTGGTGATGGAACCACATGAGTTAGGTAGCGGGCTCTGTTGAATAAACGTGCCGTCGCCCTTCCCCAGCAGCACTAGGTTGTCCTGGCCGCCTCCAGCTATCGTGCTCAGGACAAGGTCTTGCTTTCCATCTTCGTCAAAATCGCCGACTGCCAACGCCCCGATATTATTGGACACCTGCACCGCGGTCATGATCGGCGTGCCAAAGGTACCGGTGCCCTGATTTAGGAACACCGCGATACTGTTCGTATCGAAAAGAGATACGGCAATATCCGGTTTTCCGTCGCCGTTAAAGTCAGCCACGACGACACCTTTGGGATGCGTCGCACCCACTTTCAAGGTCCTGTTGGCGCTAAAGGAAAGCGACTGAAGGCTCGGCCCGACTATCAGCGTTGCGGTGCCCCGCGCCCCTCCAGCGCTCGCTACAACGGTCACCGAGCCCTCTTTCAGAGTCGTCACCAGGCCCGTGACACTCACTGTTGCCACCGTTGCATCGTCAGTCATCCAGTTCACACCAGGCACGGCGCCCGAACTGCCATCACTGTAGGTCCCTGTCGCGGTGAACTGCTGCGATACCTCGGCCGTCACTCCCTCATTCTGAGGAGAAACGCTAATTGATTTCAGCTCCGGAGCACCCACGGTCAATGGTGTGCTGCCGCTGATCCCTGCTGAAGTGGCTGTGACGGTGACGGTGCCCTGTTTCACGGCTGTCACGAGACCAGTCGTGCTGACGGTGGCCAGTGAAGTATCGGAGGTCGCCCAAGTTATGCTGCTCAGCGCTTTTGAGGTCCCGTCGGAGTAATTCCCCGACGCTGTAAACTGTTGCGTTAGCCCCGCGGCTACTGTCGTGGTTTGCGGCGATACTGCGATTGACTGTAGTACTGGGTTCATCGGAGGCTTCGGATTCGAACTACCTCCACCACAACCGCTAAACACCAGCCACGCCATGCCGATGGCAAGAAGGGACGTTCTTCCAAGCGAATGCACATAAACTGCCCTGGACATAGAATTCCCACCTGTGCAGGCTGTTCAGAACTCTTGGGTATTAATTAACCACTGAATCCTAACAAATGGAGGTGGCGAAGCGGAGATAACAACAAACGATATATGTCGTAAGCTTCCACTGTGTGCCACTGAGGTAAGCGAGCGCGCAAAATCGCCGACGGGCACCAAATGGTCACTAAAACTGGCGCAAAAACGACCGAAAACAGAGCAAATCCAGAAAACAGAAATGGCCGCTATCTTTCAGCTGGCAAAGGGATTTATTTGATTTTTCTACCAGGTAGCCAACCGGCGATTTAATTTTTGAAGACCGCCGGTTTCAACGGCTCCCCCACGCCTCCGTTTCTAAGTATGGCTGGTGTCCGAGAGCCAGGGATCCTCAGCCTGTTCAGTCGCATCAGTGGATTCCTGGGCGGGTTTGGGGATTTTGTCGAGGGCGTTGGCGATAGAGCGGACGAGGTCGCGGACGCCTTCGCCGGTGGCGGCGGAGATGGCGTGAAATTCCAGGCCCCGGTGGGCGCAAAAGTCGCGCAGGGCGTCGAGACGAGTGCGGTCCGTCGTAGCGTCAAGCTTGGTGGCCACTACGATCATCGGTTTTTCGGTGAGCGTGGCGCTGAAGGCGTGCAGCTCGCCGGAGATAACCTCGAAGGAGTGGATCGGGTCGGCGTCGGAGGCGTCGCTGGTGTCGATCAGGTGCACGAGCAGGCGCGTGCGCTCCACGTGGCGCAGGAAGCGGATGCCGAGGCCGGCGCCTTCGTGTGCGCCTTCAATCAAGCCCGGTAGATCGGCAACCACGAACGTGCGGCCGAGTTCGCGGCCTTCACGTCCGGTGCCGCCGTCGGCGTTGACCACACCAAGATTCGGTTCGAGGGTAGTGAATGGATAGTTGGCGATTTTGGGGCGCGCCGCAGAAATCACGGAAATCAGCGTGGACTTCCCGGCGTTAGGGAAGCCAACCAGACCTACGTCTGCTAATAATTTCAGTTCGAAACGAAGGTGGCGCTCTTCGCCGGCGTGGCCTTCTTCATGTTCACGGGGCGCCTGGTGCCATGGCTTGGCGAAATGCTGATTGCCGCGGCCTCCGCGCCCGCCTTGCGCGACCAGCACACGCTGGCCAGGATTGGCAAGGTCGGCGATGGTCTCGCCGGTTTGCTCGTCGAAGACCAGCGTGCCGACGGGAACCTGCAACACCATTTCTTCGCCGGAGTGCCCGGTGCAGTTTGAGCCTTCGCCGTGACGCCCGCGGTCGGCCTTGAATTCGCGGTTGTAGCGATAGCGCAGCAGGGTGTTGTCGTTGGGGTTGGCTTCGACGTAGATGCTGCCGCCGTGCCCGCCGTCTCCGCCGGATGGTCCGCCGCGCGGCACGAACTTCTCGCGCCGAAAAGCCACGCAGCCGTTGCCGCCATTGCCGGCCTTCACGAATATTTTTGCTTCGTCTACGAACACAGCTGAAATTCTCCAGGGCGTTGCGGGACGGGAACGATTAAAAACACGAAGGCGGTCCGGCAAGCGCCGAACCGCCCGGGTGAAACTGTTCGTTAGTTCGCGGCTGTGGCCGTGGCTTGCTCGGCAGGGGTAACGCTGATGAAGCGGCCGCCCCGGCCCTTGTCTTCAAATTTAACGTAACCGGTTACGAGCGCGTATAGCGTATCGTCTTTGCCCTGACCGACGTTCACGCCAGCCTGATGCTTGGTGCCTCGCTGCCGAATCAGGATCGTCCCGGCATTAACCAACTGTCCGCCGAAGCGCTTGACGCCCAGGCGCTGACCGTGCGAATCGCGGCCGTTTGTAGAGGAGCCGCCACCTTTTTTATGTGCCATGGTCTGTTTCCTTTTCTAGTTCCGCGGTTGGGAACGATCTCGCCCCAACAAGGGCGCACGAAAGTGACGCCCCTACAAAGTCAAAACCCAAGTCAAACAAAGACAGAGGAGCCGGTCTAAAGAACCGGCCACTACAACGACCTTACAGCTTGATGTCGCTGACCTGGACCGCGGTGTAATTTTGCCGGTGGCCGCGGGAAATCTTGTATTGATTGGTTTTCTTGAACTTGAGAACGGTGACTTTTTTGGAGCGGCCCTGGGCCACGATCTTGCCGGTGACGGAAGCCTTGGAGGCATCGTCGCCGTGAAGGATCTTCTTTTCGTCGGTGTGGACGGCCAGAACGGACCCGAAGGTCACCTTTTCGCCCACGTCACCGCTAACCCGCTCGATCCGAATGGTGTCGCCGGGCGCGACGCGATACTGCTTCCCCCCGGTCTTAATGACAGCGTACATCGCTCCTCCGAGCCTACAGGCAAACAATAATTATACGGGCGAATCGCGCACTCCGTCAACGACGTACCGCGCGCTGATTGGGGACCAGCGTTCCAAGGCGGTCAAACTGGCGGTCTACAAGGAAGCCTGTTGGGCCGGCGGGCGCATGCAACTTTTGTGCCGGTCCGGGGTTAAAATGAGTGCGGGCCTCAGGTTCAGTAGGCCCCCCAAGCCCACTGTCGAGCCCCCAGGTAGCGGATCTCGAAGGGAGGTCCCGAGATGCGAATTTTTAGAATTGCGGCGGTAGCAGGTTTGGTGCTTGGAATTTGCTTGCTTGGCGCAGGCCAGACGAGCGCGCAGCGAATAGCGGTGGGCATTGGATACGGCCCGGCTTATGGCTATGGACCCGGGTACGCCTACGGCCCCGCTCCGGTCTGCGCTTACGGCTATTACGACTATTATCCTTACGCTTGCGCTCCCTATGGTTATTACGGTCCTGACTGGTTCGTTGGCGGCGTCTTCATCGGCGCCGGCCCGTGGTTCCGCAGCGGCTTTTACGGACATCGCGGGTTTTACGGGCGCGGATACTATGGACGCGGCTATTACGGGCGGGGATATTACGGACGCGGCTATTACGGGCGCGGATACTACGGCGGCCGCGGCTTTGTGGGCCGTGGCGGCACCAGCTTCAACCGCGGCGGCTTTAACCGTGGCGGCGTCAGCCGAGGCTTCGTAGGCGGCCGCGCGCGCGGCGGATTCGGGGCGCGCGGCAGCGTGGGAGGCTTCCATGGCGGAGGCGGATTCCACGGCGGCGGCTCCCGCGGCGGTCATCGCTGAACCATAGAGGCTAATTGCTAGAGCAAGCAAACCGACGGCCGGCAACTTTCGTTGCCGGCCGTTATCTTTTCATGGGACAGTTTTTCGAAGCATCATGTGGCTGTACATTCTGGAAGAGAAGGCAGGCCGTGGTTAAGGAAGTTGAAACGATAGCCGAGCATCATCTTGGCAATCAAAGGAGCGTTGGCAGCGGCCGCGCCAAGTCCCATCATGGCCATCAGATAGAAACCTGGGTGGACGATGGCTCCAGTTGTCACCATCCGGAAACCGAAAAAGATCGCAGTTGAGAGTAATCCGAAACCCACAACAGCTAAATTGACTAAAGCCGATTCTTGCTGAGTGATTTTTGCCTCGTTATTTAGCTTTAGGCCTATAACCATTTGATTTCTTAACGTTCATCTGCTAGAAATGTCGCCCACCGATACTTTCGGCACGTGTTTCGCAGCGAGCCTTGCTGCAGAAGTTGGCATTGAGCCGAGTCGGAGCAACCCCGCTCGACTGGCTTTCCCTTCTGCCAAAAACCCTGGTGCGCAGGTAGCTCGTATTCTAAGGAGGCTCTTCAGATGAAGAGAATGCTCGGTATTTCTGTCTTTTTTGTTCTCGCCGCGGTTTTGGGATTGCTGCCGGCGGCGCCAGGGATCAGGGCGCAGTCCACGACGGACGGCGCGATCGGCGGCACAGTTTACGATTCGAGCGGCGCGGTGTTACCCGGCGCAAAGATCGAGGTGCGAAACAACGGCACCAACGCGGTGTTTGTGGATAGCACGGACGACAACGGTTTCTTCCGCGTAACCAAATTGACGCCGGCGAGCTATACGGTGAGCGTGGAAGCGGCGGGCTTTGCATCGTTCCGCGCTGAGCAGGTGGTCGTGCAGGTCGGAACGATCACGGATCTGCCGGTGCACTTGCAGGTGAGCTCCACGGGAGCGACCGTGCTGGTCACTTCCGAGATGCCGCAGATCAATACCACCTCGGCGGACTTTGCGCCGATCGTGGATCAAACACAGATCGCGAATCTACCGATTAACGGCGGGCGTTGGTCCGATTTCGCGCTGCTGACGCCCGGCGTGGTGAACGATTCGAACGGATTCGGCCTGCTGAGCTTCCGCGGGCAGAGCACGTTGATGAACAACAACACCATCGACGGCGCGGACAACAATCAGGCGTTCTTTTCCGAAGAGCGCGGCCGCACGCGCGCGGGATATTCCAGCGCAAAGGCTGCGGTGCAGGAGTTCCAGGTCAACAGCTCCAACTACAGCACCGAATACGGCCACGCCGCTGGCGCGGTGGTGAACACGGTGACCAAGAGCGGCACGAACACGCTGCATGGCGAAGTCTACTTCTACGACCGCGACAACGATTGGGGCGCGACGAATCCTTTCACCAGACTGACCACGCAAACTTCGCCGGGCGTGTTTACGTCCGCGCTGTTCAAGCCTACCGACGTACGCAAGATGTATGGATTCGGCGTAGGCGGCAAGATCATCAAGGACAGGTTGTTCTACTTTTTTGCGTTTGACCGCTACGACCGCAACTTCCCGGGCTTCGCCGCGGCTACTAGTCCGAGCGCCTTTTTCGCGACCCCGTCGGCTGCGAACATCGCCACGTTGGCGGCAAACCTGGGAGTCTCCACGGCCGAGGCGCAAACCGACTACACCAATGGTCTGAACGGTCTGGCCAGCGAATTGGGGGAAGTGCCACGCAAGGGCCAGCAGACGATCTTCTTCCCCAAGATCGATTGGGTCATCAACTCCAAGAATCACGCGACGTTTGAAGTGAATCGCATGCGCTGGGTTTCGCCGGCCGGTATTCAGACGCAGGCCAGCGTGCCGTTCGGGATCGCCAGCTTCGGCAACGACTACGTCCGCGACACCTGGGGCGTAGCCAAGCTCTACACCTTTTTCACCAGCAATTTTTCGAACGAAGCGCGCTTCCAGTATGGCCGCGATTTCGAATTTGAGTTTGCGCAGCCGTCTTCGCCATACGAAATTGCGAACCTGGTGAATCCACCGGGCTACACCAATCCGCTGGGATTGGCTCCCGACGTCAACATCACCAACGGATTCGACTTCGGCGTGCCCACGTTCCTGCAGCGCGTGGCCTTCCCTGACGAGCGGCGCACGCAATTCGCCGACACAATTTCGTGGAGCCATGGCGCGCACACCTTCAAGTTCGGCGTGGACTACGCGCACACCAACGACCTCGCCCAAAACCTGCGCTTCCAGTACGGCTCGTTCGCCTACAGCTCGCTGGTCAACTACTTTTCCGATTTCTACAAACCCAATAGCTGCGGCGCGGCGCACAATCTGGCGTGCTACACCAGTTTCCAGCAGGCCTTCGGCCCTCTGGCATTCCAGTTCAACACCAACACCTACGCGGTCTTCGGCGAAGACAACTGGCGAATCGCCCGCCGCCTGACGCTGACGCTCGGCCTGCGTTACGACTACGCGATGATGCCACCGGTATTCAAGGACCTGGTCAATCCGGCCATCCCGGGAACAACGCGGCTGCCCGCTGACAAGGACAATTTCTCGCCGCGCGTGGGATTGGCCTATGACGTCTTCGGTGACGGCAAGACTTCACTGCGCGCGGGCTTCGGCATGTACTACGGCACCATCATCACGTCGGCGATTTACAACGCGCTGGTCAACACCGGCAGCCCCAACGGGCAACTGTCGTTCTTCTTTACGCCGACATCGCCGAATACCACGACGTTCCCCAAGCTGCTGCCAACTGCGCCGCCACCTTCCAGCGGCCTCACCGCGGTTTTCTTCGATCGCCACTTCCAGGCGCCGCTGATTTACGAGACTGACCTGACCATCGAGCACGAAGTCGGATGGAACAGCGCGGTCGGCGTGACCTACCTCGGCAGCTTCGGTCACAGCTTGCCGCAATTTGTGGACAGCAACATCAGCCCATCGACGGCCACCATCACCTACAACGTCGCCAGCGGCGGGCCGGAGACAGACCCGACGTACACGACCACCTTGTTCAAGGGGCCGCGGCCGAACCCGGGTTTCGGTTCGATCACCAATCTCTTTAGCGGGGCGCGCTCCAACTACAACGCGCTTGTCGCTCAGGTCAACCACCGCATGTCGCACAACGTTTCCTTCGGCGCGAACTATACGTTCTCGCACGCGCTGGACACCGGCGTGAATGCCGCAACGTTCACCGACACCAACGACCTGCTCAATCCTTTCAACATCGGCTTGGAATACGGCAACTCCATCTTCAACATTCAGCACCGCTTCGTTGCCAACGCGGTGATCACTTCACCGTGGCATCGCGCCGGCTGGAGCAATTACCTGGTTGGCGGCTGGGAACTTGCGCCGATTTACCAGGTTCAGAATGGACTGCCATACTCGCTGGTCACCAGCGGCAACGCTCCGGGCGGCTTGAGCAGCGGCGTCAACGGATCGAATGGTCGCAAGGGCCTCGACAACATCGGCCGCAACTCGTTCACGCTGCCACGCACGCAGGTTGTGGATCTGCGCATTTCCAAGACCATCCCGATCACCGAGCGCTACAGCCTCGAAGTTCTGGGCGAGGGCTTCAACCTGTTTAACCACGTCAATGTGACCACCGTGAATACTACCGGGTACATTGTTAGTACGACGGGGACCATTACCAACGCGAATGGCACCGTCCCCTGCAGCACGGCATCGCCGTGCCTTACCTACAACACACCGTTTGGTACCGTGAGCAATGCGAACAGCAACTTCGCGTATAGCTCGCGGCAGATCCAGATCGGCGTGCGATTCAAGTTCTAGCCTGATCTGACAAGAACAATCAAACGCGGCGGCCCCGTCAGGCCGCCGCGTTCTTGTTTTCACGATTTCCTGAAGCCGCTGCTCCCTACGCGTGGGGATGCGACTTGTCGTAGACTTCCATCAACTGGCGGATCGATGCATGCGTATATTTTTGCGTGGTGGAAAGCGACTGATGCCCCAGCAGCTCCTGAATGGCGCGAAGGTCGGCGCCGTCCGCAAGCAGATGTGTGGCGAACGCATGGCGCAGCGAATGCGGATGCAAATCCCAATTAATGTTCACCAGCCGCACGTATTTTTTCACGATGCGCCCCACCGATCGCTGTGTCAGGCGGCGCCCCGCGTAGTTCAGGAACACGGCTTCGGCATGCGGCATCGCGCGGCTCTCGCTCGCCGGCCGCGATTTGCGCCCGCGCTTTGACTGCGCCTGTACCTGCAGTTGTTCGCGCAATGGCCAGTACTTGTTGAGCGCCTCCTGCGCTTTCGATCCGTAAGGAACGATGCGTTCCTTGTTCCCCTTACCGCGGACGCGCAGCATCTTGTCGTTCTGCTCGATGTCCACCCAATTAAGTCCCGTCAGCTCGCTGACACGCAGGCCCGCGGCGTAGAGCAACTCCAACAGTGCGCGATCTCGCAGCAGCAGCAAACCGTCATTGCGCGGCTTGCGCTTCGGCGGTTTTTCCCCCTGTGACCCAGGACGTGCGCGTTTGCGTGACGATCCAGCGGCATTTGTTCCTTCCGGCAACTCCATCTCCGCAAGCTGATTCAGAAACCCGTTCATCTCTTCGGCTGAAAGCACCGACGGTACGCGCTTCGGCAATTTCGGCGTGGGCACCAGCCGCGCGGGGCTTTCTTTCATCATGCCTTCGCGCACGCAATATTTGAAAAACGAGCGCAGCGCCGCCAGTTTGCGGGCGATCGAGCTCTTCTCCAGCCCCTGATCGTGCAGGTGCCCGACGAATTCGCGAATCATGGTGTGCGTGATATGCAGAAGCGGCGGCGTTTCCGCTCCAGGTGGCGTCAGGTACGCGACGAACTGCGATAAGTCCTTGCCATAGTTCAGAATCGTGTGGGGCGAGGAATTCTTGACCGACTGCAGATATCGCATGAATTTTTCGATCGCCTGCTTCATCGGTCAGTTTCCAATTTTTCGCTGGCAATCAAGTTGGATGCGCAAACGCACCAACCGGAGGCCCGCAGTTGGAGACCAGGACGGTGCAAAAGCGAACAGGCTGGAACAAATGAATTACGGTTTGGCGCCAACTGGCGTCGCCGCTTCTTCGGGTTGAGCTTGCGGCGGCGCTGCCGGCGTCGGTTCTGGAGCGAGTTGCTCCCAATCGCAGCCTTCCTTGATGCAGGAATGCAACGTGCCGATCTTGCTTCGCTTTTCGACGATAAAGGGCGCTCCGCACTTCGGGCACGGCTCCGCGATGGGCATGTGCGGCGTTGTGAAATCGCAATCCGGATATCGCGAGCAGCCATAGAACACCCGCGGACGTCCGCGTCCGCCCTTGCCCGCGCTGCCGCGCTTCACAAACTCTCCTTCGTTGCACTTCGGGCATTTGATGCCCATGGTGATCGGCCGCGTGTATTTACACTTGGGATAGCCGGAGCAGCCGATGAATTCGCCGAAGCGCCCGTGCTTTTTCACCAGCCCGTTGCCGCAAACGGTGCATTTTTCGTCCAGCGGCTCGTCGGGTTGATGCGCGATGCGCGTGCCCGCCACCAAGCGCCGCGTGGTCTTGCAGTCTGGATAGCCGCTGCATGCCAGGAACGCACCGAAGCGACCGCGCTTGAGCAGCATCTCTTTGCCGCAATTCTCGCAATACTCGGTCTTGCTCTCGGCGTCGTCGTTCAGCTCCGGAGCCATGTCCTGGATGAAATCGCAATCCGGATAGCGCGAGCAGCCGAGGAAAAATCCGTGGCGGCTGATGCGCTCGAGCAGCTCCCCCTGCCCGCACTTCTCGCAGGTCTTGCCCGTGGGGATGCCGGCTTTGTACGAAATCATTTCATCGCCGGCCTTGGCCAGATCGACGACAAATTTCTCCCAAAATTCCCGTACAGCGTCACGCCAGGGCAGCTTGCCTTCCTCGATTTCGTCAAGCTCTTCCTCGAGCCGGGCAGTGAAGGTGACGTCGAAGACGTCGTCGAAACTTTTTACCAGCAGCACACTGACGCGCTCACCGAGCATCGTCGGCGTAAAGCGCCCCTGGTCCTTGCGCACGTACTCGCGCTCGACAATCGTGGAGATGATCGAGGCGTATGTGGACGGCCGTCCGATGCCCTTTTCTTCAAGATCTTTCACCAGCGTCGCTTCCGTGTAGCGCGGCGGTGGTTCTGTGAAGTGCTGGTCGGGCCGAATCTGGTCGAGCCGCAGCACCTGGCCTTCCTCGACACGCGGCAAAGCCTTGCCTTCGCCTTCGTCGTCGCGCTCGTCGTCCTCGCGATCCGCGGCCGCTACCGGTAATTGATACACCCGCAGATAGCCGTCGAATTTCTGCACCGAACCGGTCGCGCGGAACGTGTAGTCGCCTGCGGAAATGTCAATCGTGGTCTGATCGAGAACGGCAGGCAGCATCTGCGAAGCCACAAAGCGCTGCCAGATCAATTGATAAAGCTTGAAAACATCGTCATCCAGATATTTGCGAACGTCTTCAGGTGCGCGCGAAACATCCGTCGGCCGCACCGCTTCGTGCGCTTCTTGCGCATCCTTCTTGGATTTGTAGTAGTTCGGCTTCTCCGGCAGATAGTTCGAACCGAACCGCTGCGGAATCATTTCGCGCACCTGCGCCAGCGCATCCGGCGATACGTTGACCGAGTCCGTGCGCATGTAGGTGATCAGCGCGACCGATCCCTCTTCGCCCAGGTCCACGCCTTCATATAAACGTTGCGCGATACCCATGGTGCGCTTGGCCGTGTAGCGCAGCCGGTTGTATGCCGCCTGCTGCAGCTTGGAAGTCGTGAACGGCGGCGGCGGATTGCGCCGCTTTTCCTTTTGCGTGACGGACGCGACCTGCCACTTGGCCTTCTCCACCGCAGCAAGTACCGCGTTGGCCGCTTCTTGACTGCCAACCTCGATATCCTCGCCCTTGTACTTGCTCAGCTTGGCCTCGAAAATCGGCGGCTGCCCGGCATCGAGCATTGCGTGAATCGACCAATATTCCTGCGGCACGAACGCGCGAATCTCCAGTTCGCGCTCGACGATCAACCGCAGCGCCACCGTCTGCACGCGGCCCGCGGACAACCCTCGCCGCACTTTGTCCCACAACAACGGCGAAATCTTGTACCCGACGATGCGATCCAGCACCCGGCGTGCCTGCTGCGCGTCCACCAGGTTGGCGTCCACTTGTCGTGGCTTGTCGAAAGCCGCCCGGATGGCTTTGGGCGTGATCTCGTTGAAGGTTACGCGGAATATCTTCTTGGGATCGATGGCCGGGACGCTGATCTCATCCTTATCTTTGCCTTTCGCGCCCTTGCCCTTCTTGCCGGCCTTGCCCTTCTGGGCTTCTTCCTCGGCTTTCTCGACTTTGCCGGTTCCGTTGCCATTCTTGCCGTTCCCGTTCGACGGGGGATCAGCTTCTTCAAACTTGGTGGGCTTCGACAGCACCATGTGCAAGTGCTGCGAGATCGCCTCGCCCTCCCGGTCCGGGTCGCCAGCCAGGTACACGCGGTCGGCGGTCGCCGCCGACTTCCTCAAATCATTGATGACTTTGCCTTTGCCCGAAATGATCTGCAGGGTAGGCTCGAAGATCTTGGCATCATCCAGGGTGATCGGTTTGCTGGGCTTATCTTCCGCGGCCGCTTTTCCCTTTTTGCCCTTCTTCTTTTTCTTCTTCTTGGGCTCATCGGGTAAGCGAATACCGATCGTCTTCTTCGGCAGGTCCATGACGTGCCCAATAGACGCCTTGACGGTGTAATCCCGTCCTAAATACTTGTTGATCGTTTTCGCCTTGGCAGGCGATTCCACAATTACTAACGAACGTGCCATCTTGTCTTTGTAACTCCGGATTCTTGTGCTGGAAGGCCTTGTGGCGGGGCCCTGTGTCCTTCTCGCTACCCTAAGCAGATGCGTAAAACCCCCTCGGGGATTCACACCTACTCTGAAGGATCACATAATGCTTTTATTTTCAGCAGATTGCGGCGCTAGAGCAAAACCTTGCTGAATTGCTTACGGGCAGCTGTCGAATCAGTCCTTTCATCTCCAGGTCGAAAAGCGTAGCTAGAACCTCGGAAGAGTGCAAGCCCGGATCGCTCCACGATGTCTTCAATGTGTTTAGGTTCGTCCACGCCGAGCAATTCAAAGATCTTTTTCTCGCTGGAGTTCAGCGACGCCGCTGCCAGCAGGTTCAGTTGTTCACTAACGGGCGGTGGCATGAGAACGCGTTTGTGGTTGAGGAATCGGCTGCGTCGCGTCCTCTTGCAGGATCGCGTCGAGCGTCGCGCAGAAAAGATCCGCATCCGCTTCGGAAAACAGCAGCGGCGGGCGCAGCTTGATCACATTGTGGTGTGGCCCATCGGTGCCCGCCAGAATACCCCGCTCGCGCAACCGATTGACCACGTAATCGGCCTCTTCGGTCGCCGGCACGCGGCTGATGGTATCACGCACCAGATCGATCCCCAGGAATAATCCTGACCCGCGCACATCGCCCATCAACGGAAAGCGCTCTTGCATCGCCTTTAGCTTGCCGATCCAATAGTCTCCGACCCGCAACGCATTCTCTTGCAGCTTCTCTTCTTCCAGCACGTCCAAAACCGCCAGTCCCGCCGCGCACGCCACCGGGTTGCCGCCAAATGTGCTGAAAAATTCCATCCCGTTCGCGAACGACGCCGCGATTTCCGGAGTTGTCACCACCGCGGCGAGCGGAAATCCGTTACCGATCGGTTTGCCCAGCACGACAATATCGGGCACCACGCCTTGCGTTTCGAATCCCCACAAATGTGTCCCCAGCCGCCCAAACCCGACTTGCACTTCGTCGGCGATGCAAACTCCGCCCGCTTCGCGCACATACGCATAGGCGTCCGCCAAGTAGCCCCGCGGGAAAACCACCTGCCCCGCGACACTCGGCAGAGTCTCCGCAATAAACGCCGCGATCTCGCGCTTTCCTCCGCGTGCCCGGTCGATCAGTTCGCCCACGTGACGCGCGTACTTTGCTCCCGCGTCCGGATCGCCGCGGCGGTACAGCCCGCGATAGTCGTCGGCAATCGGCGCGACGTGCACCCACGGCTTTTGCCCACGGCCCCCGGGACCGTTGAACTTGTAGGGGCTGATATCGATCAGCGTGTTGGTGTGCCCGTGATAGGCGTGCTCCAAAACAATCACGTCTTCACGACCGGTATGCGCGCGAGCCTGCCGCAACGCCAGTTCATTCGCTTCGCTGCCGGAATTCACGATGAAACACACACGCAGAGGCGCCGGCATCTTGCTGGTCAGTCGCTCCGCGTAGCGCACCACGTGGTCGTGCAAATAGCGCGTGTTGGTATTGAGCAGCCCCAGTTGCTCTTGCGCTGCGCGCACCACGCGCGGGTGACTGTGCCCCACCAGCGGCACATTGTTGTACACGTCCAGAAACGCGCGCCCGGTCTCATCGTACAAATACTGCATCCATCCGCGAACGATCTTCAGCGGATGGCGATACGACACGCTCAAGTTTCCGCCCAACACCGCGCGCCGGGCAGCAAGAGTTTCCGCCGGACCAGATTCTTTGCTGGCTAACTTCATCCCCGGAATTCCCAGCAGCAAATTCGGATCGGGCGAAAGGTCCGTCCACACCGCGCGCTGCGAAGCAAAGGCCACACCCGGGAAATCGGTCCCGCTATCGAGCAAGTCCACGATGACCTGGAAATGAAGATGCGGCGGCCAGCCGCCATTTTCCTGCAGCGTCCCAATGCGTGCGAATTTTTCGCCGCGCGGGATTACTTGTCCCACGTGAAGGTTGCGCAGCGTGTCGCGCGTCAGATGCCCGTACAGTGTGAAAAATTCGTGCTCTTCGCCCCCATTCTTTCCCGCTTTCTTGTTACTGCCATCGCGGAACACATGCCGCAAAATGACAACAGGTCCATAGTCGAGCGGCGTTGCATTGTTTGCCAGCGCATGCACCGTGCCCTGCAGCGGCGCGTAAACTGCCGAACCCGGCGCCGCGAACACGTCGATGCCCAGATGAATCGTTCGCCGCTCATCGGTCGGTGCAACATCGGATCCTGAGGCAGGCCCAAACAGCGGCGAGGTGTAAAACAGCCGGGCCTCGTTGTATCGCCCGATGCCCGCGCTTACATGCGCGCTTTTCAGCTCCGCAAAAATCTTCTCCGCCGCAGTTATCGGGTTCAACGCCGCGGGATTGGCTCCCAGGGATGCGCTAGCGAGGCTCCAATCAAAAACGACGCTCGGCGCCGTGCGTAAATCCACATCCAGCAGCGGAGCTGCGGACATTGCGTGAGTTGCCAGCCAGTTCCGCACCACGCCGCTCCTCGGAACCGGCGGCAAGCCGCATGCCTCGCGAAACGTGTAATGCGTGAACCGCGGATGAAATCGCCCCAGCCGTTCCAGCGCCTCCCATGCCGGCGTCTCGCTGATCGTCACGTACGCGTCGTCGGGCTTCACCGTAGCGCGCAGCGCCGAATTCACCACGCTGACCGCCAGCCGTGTCCCGATCAGCGTATACAGCACCGCGATTTCCGCCTCGGTCAACACAAAGGCGCCGTGATACCCCGCCACCACCGCGGCGGCAGCGCGCAGCGGATCTTCCTTGCCGAGCATCGCGTACGCCGCGGCGATCGCCGGCTCGGAAACCGTGAACGAATGATGCATGTCACCGAAATCGATGACGCTGACCGCTTTCCGAGGCCCCGGCCACGGCTCACCGACCAGCACGTTGTAGTCATTTGCGTCGCCGTACACGACGCTGCGCCGCAGCCACGGCATCGCCGGCACAACTTCGGCTTCATACAGCGCGAGAAATTTCTCGACCAGCGCCCGCCGCGAAGGATCCGCGATCAGCGGAACGTGCTCCCGAATCCATCCCGCCCGCGCGAAATCCCATTTCAATTCGCGATGCGCCGCCGGATGTGAAAAATCCGCAAGCGCCGCGTCCATCTCTCCCAGCAAATGCCCCAGGCTCGATAGTATTTCATCGGAATGCGGGCGCGCTTCCGCCAGGATTTCTCCTGGAACATAAGTAAGCATCCAGGCAAGCCGCCGCGATCCATCTGTGCCCGTAATTTCGGCGAAATTGTCGCCATTCTTCGTCGGGCACACGCGCGGCAGCAAGATTTGCGGCGCGCGTTCCGCCAGATGCTGCAGCGCTCGGCACTGCAGATCGATAAAATCCCGCTCCCGCGCCGGATGCATGACTTTCAGCACAAACGCCGCCGCAGCCGCCGCTCCTCCAGCGGCGTCGCCCCCTGCCGTCTCCTTCTTCAGATGGAAATTGTCGTCGTATTCGCCGGGCAGCGATTTTGCAGTGGCCACTAGCCCGTAAAGCTCGTGCGCCAAATCTTCCGCTTCGGCTTCCGTTACGGGTTGCCCCGTGCGCTCTTCCAGCAACATGCCGTCATCTTAACGCGAGCCATTTCCCCAAAAAAGCTGAAAGCGCCGCGTGAAACATCGACGCGGCGCCTTCGCACTTCCAATTTCCAGTTTCTGTGTTCCAGTGACCGCCTCAGTCCACCGAGATGGGCCCATTCTGTGTAGACAGTCGAATGACCGGCGTCCCGTTCCCATACTCGATTCGCCGCTTCTGATCGTCCCAGGTACGCCGCGTTTCCGAGCAAATGCTTGCATGGCAACTCATCGGCGCGTGCTCGTTCGACTCCACCAGGAATGCCGACTGGAATCCCGAAGGCACGTGCAGCGACAACGGCCCGTTCACCGCATCCGCCACCAATCCCCCGCCCTTCCAGCTCGACCCGCCGACCTCCACGCTGATCGGTCCATTCTCCGTATGCAACCGCAGCTTCCCGCCTGCTCCCGAAAAACTCAGCGGACCATTCACCGCCGACACGTCCGCCTCGCCCGAGCAATTCTCCAGCGAGATCGGACCATTCTCCGCGCGCGCCGTGATTTTTCCATCCACGCTGTAAAAACTCGCCGGCCCGTTATGCGTCGTCAGCTCCACATCCGCCGACTTTGGCGTGCGCACCAGCAGGTACACCGTCCAGTCATCTCCATCTCGCGAAGGCCCTTCCACCGACACCTCCCCACCCTCTACCTTCAGCTTGATTTGCGATAGCAACTGCTGCGCATCGGAACCCACCGCCGCCTTGCACGCGGTCACCGAGTACGTATCCTTATCCCAGCCCATCACCTGCGCCCCGCTGTTCCGCATCGGATGCACCCGCAGCACGCGGGCCTCCGCTTTCGACACACTCCGCTCCTCCTCCTGCATCACCGGCTTCTCATCATGCAGACGAATCCTCAGATCGTCGCAGCTATCCGCTGGCCCGTCGTGACGGTGACCAAGCGAGATGCTCATGTCATTCAGAGCATCCAGCGAGGAAAGGTCGGGCATCGCCGGCATGGCGGGAATCTCAGGCATAGCAGCCAGTGCAGGTACCGCCGGTACCTGCGGAAAGGCCGGAAGCGTCAACCGCACCGGAACGGCGGGTATCGCAGGCACCGCGGGCATCGCCAATTCCATTGGCAACGCTGGGGCCACCGGCTCCGCCTGGCCCCGCGCCTTGGCCGCATGCAGGAACGCCCCATAACCTACAGCCGCCACCGTCAGGCAAACGATTGTCCGCGTGTTCATAGTCCCATCCTCCTGCCCCAATAGACGAGCGCACCCCTGCCTTGGTCTGGTCTGTAGTTGCAAATTTCTCGGGTATGCAGATCCGCTGTAGGCGACTCGAAATCGGGCCATCTAGCTCGTTCTTAGGCCCATTGCCAAAATGTTGTTGCGCTGCCTCTTTCAGGCTCTTTCACCGCTGGTTTGGACCCAATATCCCGGGCAGCCCGGGGAAGGCAAGCCAATACCGCCATCGCATACACCACCAGAGCCCCGACGTCATACCAGCCATGTAAAAGGTGAATCAGCACGGCCACGCCGAAAATCACCAGCAGCGCTACGCCTCCGATGGCTCTCGCCGGTGGGACAAGAAACAGCAATGCCGCCAGCGCCTCGGTCTCCCCAAGCACCGGCCGGATCCACAGCGGCAATCCACTGTTCGCAAAGGCATGCGCCGCCGCGGTCGAAAAGGCAAATCGGCATGATTCCAGCAGCACCACCACCCCAACCGTCCATCGCAGCGCGGGAATCGCCGCCGTTTCCAATTGTCGCCTCATCGTGCTCGCTCCTTTCCGGCCGCTGCTCCGGCAGCGCCCTCGATCAAGCCATGGCTCGCCCGGGAATCCAGGTCCAGGCCGTAAAACTTTCTCAGCTCCCTGATGCGCATCAGGCTCTCGCGGCCGAAGGGGCACTTCCCGTCGAAGGCGTGCAACACGATTCCCTCCAGCAGATCCCCTAATGTCATGTCCTTGTATTCGGCAAAGCCCTTCAGGACCTTCAAGAGCCGCTTCTCCATGCGCACACCGGTCTGCACGCGTTCTACGACAAATTGCCGTTCCGCCATCTCAGCCTTCTCCTTGTTAACTGGTACAAATGTACCAGGGTACCTCACAAAAAAGGATAAAACACGGAAGTAGCGGGCATGGGCGCACCGGGGCCGCCAATCGTCATCAGTTTGTCCTGGGAAAAGACGAGATACCGCCGCTTATCGAGTCAGCGCCGCAACATTGCTGCGTAGCAGCTGCGTCAGATCCGTAACAATTGAACTCGCCGTATCGTGAACCGCTTTCTCCGTGACCATCTTCGGCATCTCGAAACGTGCCACCGGCGCATACGCGCTCACCGTGATCACCGGCCCCACGTTGTTGCCCGCCGTCTTCGGATCCACTACCGCATACATCGGCTGGTCCGGCCGTGCCAGGTTCCCGATGCTCACGAACAGCGCCATCTGCCCCACGCCGGGTCCGCCGCCGATCACCGCTCGCCGTAACCGGTTCTGCTCATCCGGCTCCGCGAATACTCCGCTGATCTTCAACCCCTCAGTGGGCCGCGATTCGCCGGCACGCAACCGCCGTGCAATGTAGCCCTCGTTCTCCAATTCTTTCACCAGAGTGGCTGACACATAATCCACGAAGCGACTCGCACGCTCGGCTGGGGTTTCCTGTTTCGCTTCCGGCGGAGCGGCGCTCGAGGTTGCGGGATTCACTCTGACTGGCGTACTCCTGCCGTCTCTTCCCGCAAGGTCCACATCAAAGTCCGTGACGTAAACAACCTTCGACCGATCCGCGGGGTCCACCGGTGGCGGGTTCACTTCCGCTTGTGGCTGACCGGCCGCGGGCACCGCGCCAGCTCTTGGATCCTGCGCGAACGTGGTCGCAGCACCGCAAACAGCGCAGGCACCTAGGACAATTGCCGCTATTGAGACGCGCAGCTTCATCCCTAACCTCAATAGAATTGATGCTTCAGGTTGAAGTCCGGCAACAATATTTAGGCTTTAACGCCAGCAACGAAAGGATCAGTGCACCACGATGTGCTCGAATGTGTACTAGTACTATCCAAAGACGCTCTACTCCGACGGGGGATTTTGTCCCTACTGGTCTGTCGAGGTCAGCGTCAGAAGTCCTCGTCGGCCCCGATGGGCGGGCCATCCGGAGGCTCCGCTGGAGCCGGTACAACGATTCGCTTCGGCTCCTTCTGAAACCATTCAATCTCCTGTAGCGCGTAAAACAGGTGTGCGGACTGCGCTGGATTCGCTGCCTGATTTCGCGCCGACGAGATCCACGCCTTCAGCTCCTCCAGCTTGAGCGCCGTCACCGCGCGTACATGCTCGGTGGCCTGGTCATTCGTCGCCAACGCCATCAGCTCATACAGCGCCACGTCATCAACCACGCGCCCGATCTCTCCGGCATAGCCCGCGTCATGCGGGGTCTCCCATGTCGCTGCGATCACTGCGTCCAGCACCTCTTCCAGCCCGGGATTTGCCGCATCTCGCGCGTGAAATTCCACCAATCGCGCCGACCGCGCCGGATTGAACATGAACTGCAATGTGTGCTCGGCAGCTGACTCCGCCGGAGCCAGCGCGTCGAACGCCGGACTGGTGTGAATCTTGAAGTGTTCCCGCCCGCGCTCGTACATCAGCGGTCGCGGCGGAATCATTTTCAGCAGCGGCTCCGGCAGCGCCAGCGCTTCCGGTTTCAACGTCGCCAACACCGCCGCCAGCGCCCGACGCTGCTCCGCAGGCGCCACAATTTGCGTCGTCACTTGACCATCGCCTCGCAGCGCATTCGTATAGTTCATCCCACCCACGAATTTGCTCGCCGCTTCGACCTGATACCGGTGCAGCATGTAGATCGGCACCAGCACGTCCTCGATCGTAGCCAACGGCGCTCCCTCGCGAATATTGTTCTCGCCAAATCGCCGCAGAGCCGCTGCGCGTACCTTCATCAAGCGATCCAGTTCGTCCACCGCGTTCGCGCCGGTATCCCACAGATGCGCCAAGCTGCTCGACGAGCCCGCCGGCCGCGCGTCCTGATCCGTCAAATACCGCAACCCGCGCCCAAACGCGTCGCACAGCACCTTCTCCAGCGCGGCATGCTCATCGACAACCGGCGCAAAATCCGAGTAGCCCCAAGTGATCGATACCTTGTCCCACTCGCCGATCCCGGTCGCATACGCCTGTGAAACATCCGGCACGCCATCCGCGCCCAATGTCACCAGCGGCGGCGGATAGTCCATCACCGACGACCGCCCTACCGTGCTCGCCGAATAGTTGTGCTGCAACCCCAGCGTGTGACCCACTTCGTGTGCCGCCAACTGCCGCAGCCGCGCCAACGCCATCTCCCGCATCGTCGGCGATACTGGCCTGCCCTTCTCGTATGGCGCGAGCAATCCTTCCGCGATCAGATAATCTTGCCGCACGCGCAATGATCCCAGCGTCACATGCCCCTTGATGATTTCGCCGGTGCGCGGATCGATGACTCCCTCGCCATACGACCAACCGCGCGTCGCGCGATGCACCCACTGGATCACGTTGTATCGCAGATCCATCGGGTCCGCACCCTCGGGCATCAGCTCCACGCGAAACGCATTCTTGTATCCCGCTGCCTCAAATGCTTGCGCCCACCATCGCGCTCCATCCAGCAGCGCCGAGCGAATCGGCTCCGGTGCGCCGCGATCCAGGTAGTACACAATCGGCTGCACTGCTTCGCTCACCGCCGCGCGCGGATCTTTCTTCTCCAGCCGGTGCCGCGCCGCCCACCGCTTCACGATCGGCTCGCTGATGGGCGTCGCGTAGTCGAAATACGAAATCCCGTAAAAGCTAGATCGCGGGTCAAACGCCCGCGGCTTGTAGCCCGGGCCGGGCAACCGCACGAACGAATGATGCTCGCGCACCGTGATCGCTTCCGGTGAAGGCGTCACCTGCTTCACCCACTCCCCCGGGTCCTCGCCGGTAAACGTCAGCGTCGTTTCCACCTCCGTGTTCAGTGGAAAATTCTTCGTCTGCGGCAAATAAATCGCGCACCGCGAACCCTCCAGCTTGTACGCGCCCTGCTTGGTCCTCTTCAGCGTCTGCGGAATCGCCTTCACATCCCGCAGGAAAAACTCCGTGGCGTCCACCAGCGCCCGATCGCCGTCTTCCACTTCCACCTTGAATCCCCACAGCGCCGACTCCGCGAACGAGTCCCGAACGGCCCGCCGCTCCTCCGCATCCTTGCTGATCGCTCGATAACCAGGATTCGACTGCATCAGCAGAACCTTCGGCCCGCTGCGTTCGAACCGCACCATGCGCGTGTCGCCCAACTGCCCGCGATCCAACCCGATATCGTTCGAACCAATCCCCGCCGGCAGCGACGTCTGGTACAAAAACTCCGTACCCCACTTGTCGATCTCCAGCCAAAGCTTCCCCGCCTTTGCATCCCAATAGAGATTGAAATATCCCGCCAGCTTCTGCGCGTCAGCAGTCTTCTCCGCAATCGTCGCCGCAGCCTTGTCTTCCGCGCGCGTCAACGTCGGCGAAATCGCCGCCTCAATCGTTATGTAGCCGCCGGGCTTCAGCCCGGAGAAGGCGCACTGGCCGGCCGCAAGCAGCATCCATGCGATCACTCCGGCGATACCTTTCAACATTTTCAAAGCCTCCAAATTCGCAGCCAATGTCGCGGCGGAAAAGTTTTACATCAAAAGCATCCTTGCGCGACCTAAAATCCCATCCCTATACTGAATGCTGGCTTCACTAGTCGTCAGCCTCGGCCTTCCAGCATTTCTAGAAAATAGAAGGTGCGGTTCTGCGAACGCTTGGATGCTACTGAAATCGCTTGCGGGAATTTCGCGCCACGTGGAATTGAGAAGCCCCGATCAAATGACCTTGGCACCGGGGGTCGAACCTTTAGGTCCGACATTGAGAGCTCGAGAAAAAGGACTTAGCCCCTGAGGAATTGGTTTTAATTCAACCGTGAAAAAACTCCGCATCTCCATCGTTCAATATCTCAATACCGCCCCGCTCGTCCGCGGCTTCACGCACGGCCCACTGCAAGGCAAATACGAACTCTCCTTCACGGTCCCATCACAATGCGCCGAAGAACTCCGCACCGGTGCAGCCGACATCGCCATCATCCCCGCCATCGAATACCAGCGTATCGACAACCTCACCATTCTCCCGAATCTCTCCATCGCCTCGAAAGGCCGCGTCCGCAGCCTCCTGCTTGTCTCCAAAGGCCCGATCCAGCAAGCGCAATCCATCACCCTCGACGCCAGTTCCCGCAGCACCCAGGCCCTGACGAAAATCCTCTGCGCCCACCACTGGAAATTCTCACCGACGTTCCGCGAAGCCCAACCCTACCTCGCCACCATGCTGCGCGACACCGACGCCGCCCTCCTCATCGGCGATCCCGCCCTGCGCTTCTCCATCGCCATCGAAAATCAGTCCCGCCGCGGCAAAGACGCGGAACAAATCTGCGCAGCCACCGCTGCCGGTCTCGCGGATACCATCGAGCTCCACGTCTATGACATCGTCGAACAATGGCGCCGCCTCACCAATCTCCCCGCCGTTCTCGCCGTCTGGGCCGCCCGCCAGGACGCTGTCACACCCGAGCTCATCTCCGATTTCCAGTCCTCGCTCGCCTTCGGCCAGGATCATCTCGACGAAATCATCACCGACGGCTCGGCCAACCTGAGACTTCCCGAAATCGATCTCCGCACCTATCTCACCGACAACATCAACTTCGCTCTCGACGACGCCAACCTCCAGGGCCTCCTCCGCTTCTTCGCGCTCAGCTCTTCACTTTCCCTGACCGGTCCACCCAAGCCCATATCCCTTGCCGGCCGTTCCGACCTTCACGCAGTCAGTGCCCACCAGTCGTAGCGCCAGCGTCGCGCGTCGAACGGTCTGCCTTCTCGTCCCGCCTCAAGCATTGCGTATGCCAACTTGATTTCTGTACTCTTATGCCCACTCGCAGCCCATCTCCACGGAAGGTGAACCCATGCTCATCCTTCGCGCCTCTCTCGCAGTTTTCCTCGCCCTCAACATCATCGCGCCCAACGCATCCTTCGCCTCCAACGACCCCGCGTCACACCAGGCGCAGGGCGTGGCGTCCACGCCCGAACGCGTCGCGGTGGATACTCCGCGTGTCACGCCCGGCGGCGCGACCTTCACCGTGCCTGCCGGTTTCTCCACGGCCACGCGCGCCAACCTCGTTATCGTCGATCCGCCCGAGCCTGACACCCACGTGGTCATCGTCGATTCCCAGGCCACCGACGCCCGCGAAGCCGTCGCAGCCGCCTGGGTGGCCTACAAGTCGCAGGCCACCCATCCGCTCAAACTCGTCACGCCGCGTCCCGCCCGCGAAGGCTGGGATGAACGCCAAGTCTTCCACTATGAGACTTCTCCTAACGAACGTGCCGCCGTGCAAGCCATCGCTCTGCGCGCCGGAAAGAATTGGACTGTAGCGATTCTCGATGGAACCGAAATGACGGTCGAAAAGCGCGGCGCGCCGATCTCGCTGATCTTCGAAAGCCTCCGGCCCAAGGGCTATCAGCGCGAATCCTTTGCCGGTCGCAAGGCACATCCCCTCAATGCCGCGCGCATCGATCAGCTCAAGTCCTTCGTCGAGACCTCCATGCAACAGCTCGGCATCCCTGGCGTTTCGATCGCGCTCATCGATGGCGGGAAGGTCGTGTATCAGGGTGGACTTGGCGTTCGCGAATTAGGTAAGCCCGATCGCGTCGACGAAAATACGCTCTTCATGGCCGCCTCCAACACCAAGGGCATGACCACCCTGCTGCTCTCCGAATTGGTCGATGAAGGAAAGCTGAAATGGGACCAGCCCGTCGTCGATGTCTATCCCTGCTTTAAGTTGAGCAGTGCGGCGACCACCAAGAAAGTCCTCGTCAAGAATCTCATCTGCGCGTGCACCGGACTTCCCCGCCAGGATCTCGAGTGGCTATTCGAGTTCAAGAATGCCACGCCGGAGTCCACGCTCTCCTTGCTCGGCACCATGCAGCCGACCAGCAAGTTTGGCGAGGTCTTTCAGTACAGCAATATGATGGCGGCCGCCGCCGGATTCATCGGCGCTCACCTGGTGTATCCGAATCAGCCGCTCGGTCCCGCCTACGACGAAGCTATGCAGGAAAAAATCTTCGACCCGCTGGGCATGAAGTCGACCACCTTCGACTATGCTCGCGCACTCGCCGGCAATCACGCCACGCCGCATGGCGATGATGTCGACGGTAAGCCCCACGTAGCCAGCATGGCCTTCAACTACTCCATCGTCTCCGCACGTCCCGCGGGGGGCGTGTGGACCTCCTCCGGCGATCTGATCCGTTACGTTCAGTTGGAGTTCACGCAGGGCAAATTGCCTAATGGCAAGCAGCTGATTTCGGCGAAAAACTTGCTCGAGCGTCGCGCCCCGCAGGTCACTCTCGGTGAAGACTCCTGGTACGGCATGGGCTTGATCGTGGACCGCAAATACGGCGTCCCGGTGGTCAGTCACGGCGGCAGCATGGCCGGCTTCAAGAGTGATTGGTACCTTCTGCCGGACCAGGGCGTTGGCGCCGTCCTCCTTACCAACTCGGACACCGGCGGCATGCTCCTAAGGCCCTTCCAGCGCCGTTTGTTGGAGGTGGTCTTCGACGGCAAACTCGAAGCCGCCGGCGACGTCGAAAATCAGGCCGCTCGCTACAAAGCTGCCTTGGCCAAAGATCGCGAACGCCTCGTCGTCCCCGCCGACCCGGCGCAAGTAGCTCACTTGGCCAAGCGCTACTCCAGCAAGGAGCTCGGCCAGCTCGACGTGCTCACCCAGAATGGGGTGACCACCTTCGATTTCGGCGAATGGAAAAGCACCGTCGCCTCGCGCAAGAACGACGACGGCACCATCTCCTTCATCACCATCGACCCCACGAACGACGGGTTTGAATTTGTGGTCAGCGAGCGCGCCGGCAGACGCACCCTGATCACCCGCGACGGCCAACACGAATACATTTTCACGGAAGCGTGAAGCCGGCGTCGTCACTGCTTGACCGAAAATCTGTCGGCCGTTACATCAGCAGCGTGACTACGCCAGTCACCACCAGCGCTGCCGCCCACACCAGATCCACGTTGAACCACGCCTTCCGCAAAATCGCCAGACCCACCTTGCGATACACCACCCACGCGATCAGCCCGGTCACCGCAAGATACCCGGCCGTGTGCACCCCGGTTGCGAACAATCCAACCATCGGAGTTGCCGCCGCGGACATGTGATTGTGTCCGTCGGCCGCCATCTGCCCCGCCGCTTGCGCGGTGCTGCGGCGCAGCAACACCGGCACCACCATCAATCCCGCTCCGTGCGCCGACGCCATTAAAAACGACCAGACCACCAGATCGCGAAATCCCACCTGCATCCGCACCCACCGTGGATGCCAATGCCGCATCAAAAAATAAATCCCCAACCCGATCAACATCGCCGCCACGCACCTCCGAACTACGGTAAGCGGCAGCGCCAGTCCCATCACCGCCGCCACGGCTACGACAACACCGATCGCCAGCGCGTGCCCGATCGCAATCGGCACCAGCGACCTCGCCACCGTGGAGCCCTTCTGCTCCTGCATCCCCAGCGCCACCGCGAAAAGCCAGCCCATCCCAGGATTCAGCCCGTGGTAGGCGCCGAGCAGCAGCATTAGCCACAGCGCCGTCGCACTCAACTCCACATGCATCGTCGCTAATCCGAGTAGCAGTACGAATCCGACGACGCGTCGCCACCTTCCAGCCGCAACTGGTGCGCGCGCAGCCCGTCGAACTCCACGAAGAATTTCTCGTCCAGCTTCATCCCGCCGCCCGGATTCGCGTCGATCTTCACCATCCAGCTCTTCATGCCACCGGGATAAAACTGCTCGTCCCAAGGCGAATACAGCGAATTGGTGTAGTACACGCGCTTCCCGTCGCGGCTGATCTCCACCATTTGCGGCCCGCCGTTCAGCGCCTGCCCCGGCTTCTTCGGATGCGCCGCGCGCCGCACAATCCCGCCGGTGTGAATCGATCCCGTCTTCTTCGGGTTCGCCGGATCGCTCACGTCGTACTGGATAAATTCCCCCGTCCCCCAGCACGACGCATACAAAAACTTATCGTCCAGCGACAAATTGATGTCCGACAACAGCGGCGCCACCGCCTTGAATCCCTTCAGCAGCGGCGGCAACTTTTCCGGATCGGCCGGCTCCGCGGGAATTTCGATCACCTTGCGCACTCCCCACTTGCCGTTCTTCCCGCTCTCGTCGCGATACCACATCCAGATCGACGACGACAGGTCCTTCAACGAAATCACCACGCCCACAAATCCGTACGCCTTCTTCGGATCGTGCGCCGGCCGCAGCTCCAGCACCATCTGCTGCTCCGCGCCCAGATCGAGTTCCTGCTGATGCTTCCGCTTGTCCAGATCCCAGATGTGCAGCTTGTGCCCGTACTTTCCGCCCAGCAGCAGCTCCGGATTCACGCCGTGCTTCACCATGTTCGGCGTGCCCCATTCCGAAGTCACCATCGTGTCCAGTCCCAGATGCCACCAGAAGTCATACGCCAGATTCTGCGGACCGCGCTCCTGCTCCCACTGACCCTTGATCTCAAATGTATTCGCGTCCATCAGAAAAATTCCGCCCGGCCCGTCGCCGCTCGCCGAGCCCAGCGCGCTTCCATAAATCCCGTCCGGGCCGCAGTGAATCGTGTGCGGCGACGTATATCCCGTCTTCTTGATGAACTCCTCCGGCTCGATCACCTTCACGATCTTCGGCTGCCGCGGATTGGGCTTCGTATCCAGAATATGCATCCGCGACGATCCGATCCCCGGCACCACTAGATACCGCCGCTCCATGTGCGGATGCGGCGTCTGTGGGCACAAGCACGCGCTGCACGCATTCCACCCGAAGTGATGTAGCTCGTTATCGTCGTTGGGAAAATCCGTTTGCCCGACCAATTTTCCGTAGTCACCCGAAAGCGGATCGAGATCGATCACGCCCATGGCGTCGCGCTTTCCGGTCTTGTTCCCGTTCTGGTTGACGTTGAGCAGAGCGACGTATGCGAGGCGCTCCCGTTCGGCCTTCATCGCCATTCCCGGCGAAGGATAAAAAGTAGGATCCGGCATCAAAGCCATGTGAATTTCTCCTCAGTAAAAAAATCAGGCGAAGGTAAGTCCCGGCCGGCGTTTCGCACCTGCGACGAAGTCACGAAGAGAACGACAGCAGCCACGGAGAGCTGCCCGAATCGAAGGGATGCCAGGACGCCAACGTCTGCCCGAGCCGCGCCAACGCCGCCGCTCAACGGCCAACGCGCAGCTCTCAGTTCCCCGAGAGCATACTCCTCCACCCATCGCCCCGGCCACTCCCAACTTGGCGCGTCCGCGCCCCGTGAACTCTGTGCTCTCTGTGCTGAGGATCTTTGGTTTTCGCCAACACTGCCCCACCGGCCAGTCTCCTCGCAAGCAACACAGGACCACCGCCACGTACAAAACCCGCTCCGTCTCCCTTAATCTGTCAACAATTTCGCTACCGAATTCCCGACGGGGGGCCGCTTCATGAAGATCACCCTGCACAGCATCCACTGCCAAGCCAAAACCGAATCCGACGCCGACGAAATCTACTGCACAATCACCACCGGCGACGCCCAAAAACGCCAACTAGCCTGCATCGAACTCGGCAAGTTCGAAACAGACACGAAGCTTCAGCCCGGCAAACTCCTCTGGAGCGGCGCCAACGCCCTGCTCGTCACCATCACGTTCATGGAAAGCGACGCCAACGAACCCAACCACGGCGCCGACGACTTCATCGGCGAAATCACCGCAAGCGCCGGCGGCAACTGCACGCCCGGCCGCTGCGCCCTCGACGAAGGTATCCCCGCCCCCAACCTCCGCCAATTCACCCTGACCGGCAGCGCCGCCCGCTACCTAATCCAACTCCAAGTCCACATGTAATGGCCGCTTTGCGCAACGGGCGCCGTTGAACTTGGTCTGGCCGTTGTGGCGGCGAGCTTCGCCTCGCCATCTTTCTTTTGCCTTGTAGTGACGGGTTCTTTAGACCCATCCACCCGCTCGACTCTCCAGGAACTTGTTGTTAAGTCCTTTTAAATCAAGAAATCGTTCTAAGCAAGTTCCTGGCAGCGACGCGTCGAAGACGCAGTTAAGGCTTACCAGACTTTAAGGAATCGTATTCGTTCGCTTGACGGAAGACGCGAATGGAGGTACATGGAAGCAGAGGTGCCAACCATGAAAATCGTAGTGATCGGCGGCACTGGACTGATCGGGTCAAAGCTCGTTACCAAATTGCGCGAGCAGGGGCACGAAGCAGTTGCCGCATCCCCCAATTCCGGTGTCAACACAATCACGGGCGAGGGACTGGCCGAAGCGCTGAAGGGTGCGTCGGTGGTCGTTGACGTATCGAACTCTCCCTTGTGGGAAGACTCAGCTGTGATGAAATTCTTCGAGACATCAACCCGTAACCTCCTCGCCTCTGAAACGGCCGCGGGCGTGGGACATCACGTTGCTCTATCTGTCGTAGGATCTGAGCAACTGCTGGAAAGTGGCTACTTCCGTGCAAAAATCGCTCAGGAGAATTTGATCAAAGGCTCCTCCATCCCCTATTCCATTGTCCGCGCGACGCAGTTCTTCGAATTCGTCAAGGGCATTGCCGACATTTCCATGGATGGCGGCAAAGTGCACTTGCCAGGGGTGCTTTTCCAGCCCATGGCAGCCGACGATGTCGCCACTGCCGTCGCCAGAGTCGCACTAGAAGCGCCGGTAAATGGCACGGTCGAAGTTGGAGGGCCGGAACAGTTTCGCCTGGATGAACTAGTCCGGCGGCGCTTGTCCCAACTCAATGATTCTCGAGAGGTCGTCACCGACCAGAACGCGCAATACTCCGGCGCGAAGGTCGACGACCGAACACTGGTCCCCGGCAAGGATGCCCGACTTGGCGAGACGCGTTTCGAAACCTGGCTCACGAAGCCCGCAGCGAAAATGGCGGCAGCCGCTCACTAGAGGTGCAGTTGTAAACAGAAACCGGTTGGGTGCTACGCGTAGCTGAAACACCAACACATTCCACAATGGAATCTTAATGGTCTCGTTCACACGAAAGGTTTGGTTATGTCGATTACAAAACTGATTTTGGTGCTCGTGTGTCTTGTGGCCCTCCCGCTGGATACCCAAGAGGCCAAGGTCACGCCGCTCCTGTCGAAAGACCTCACCGAGTTTCCCGGCAAGGAAGGTGTCATGCTCACCGTGGAGTATCCGCCGGGCAGTAAAGACCCAATCCATCGCCATAATGCTCATGGGTTTATTTATGTGCTGGAAGGCTCGATTGTGATGCAGGTGAGGGGTGGGAAGGAAGTGACTCTGACACCCGGTCAGACCTTCTATGAAGGTCCCTCTGATGTTCACGTCGTGGGTCGAAACGCCAGCCAAACCAAACCGGCGAAATTCGTCGTGTTCTTCGTGAAGGACAAAGGCGCTCCCATATTGGTGCCGACGAACTAAACCAAACCTCACAAGAATTGGCCCGACCGGTACGCCGCACCCTCGACGAAGGACCCCAGGCTTCGCGCAATCGCTTGATCGCCGTATGGAGGCCTTTTTGGAAGTCAACGAAGGTGTCTTCCTGCCAAAGCGCTGAACGCAATTCCTCGCGGCTCGACAATTTGTCCAACGATCCCGACCAAGAATATTTTTCCGATGGTTTGACGGAGAACTCATCGGTGCCCTGCATTTCCCCACTCTTTGGCACTCCCGTTTCGAGTAACTCACTCAAAATCAGCAACATCCGTACTCTTTGTCGGGAAACGACCGCGGTGGGGTATCCCCCTCAATCCAATTCGGAAAAGCTCAGCCGAACTTGCGCCAATTACCCCCGCCTTTTCAATCAGATACAGCTATGCCAATAAAGCCCGCAAATTCAGCACGATACAAAAACATAGGAGGAGGAGAGGGGTGATCCATCGCTCCAGATGCGGGATCGCTGCGTTCTTGCCTCATTCCGGTCCTTACCTCGTTACCTCCTTACTTCATTACTTCGCGCCTCTCCAGCTACAATGAAGCCATGACCAAGGAACAACCGTGGCGATAACCAAAGATCAAGCCCTCGACATGCTCCAGTCCGATGACCTCGTCGGCATCGGCATGGACGCACACCAGCAGCGCCTCAAAAAGAACGATCCGCGCATCGTTACCTATCAGATCGATCGCAACATCAACTACACCAACTTCTGCACCGAGTACTGCTCCTTCTGCGCCTTCTACCGCCCGCTCGGCGACAAAGAGGGCTACATCCTCAGCTTCGACACCATTTATAAGAAAATCGAAGAGATGCTGGAGCTCGGCGGCACCGGTGTGCTGCTGCAAGGCGGGCTGCATCCCGACCTGCAGATCGGCTACTACGAAAATTTGCTCCGATCGCTCAAGCAGCGCTTCCCGCAGGTCCACCTGCACTGCTTCTCGGCGCCGGAGATTCTGTGCATCGCCGAAGTCTCCGAGCTCACCGTGCGCGAAGTGATCCAGCGTCTGATGGACGCCGGCCTGCAATCCATTCCCGGCGGCGGCGCGGAAATTCTCGACGACGAAATTCGCGGCAAGATCGCGCGCCTCAAATGCACCAGCGACGACTGGGAATCTGTTCATCGCGAAGCCCACGCGCTCGGCCTGCGCACCACCGCCACCATGATGTTCGGCTGCGGCGAAGAGCTGCGCCATCGTGTCAACCATCTCGATCGCCTGCGCCGCATCCAGGAAGACACCGGAGGCTTCACCGCCTTCATCCCCTGGGTCTTCGCCGCGGAAAACACCGCGCTCGGCAAAAAGCAGCAGGAAACTACCGCCGTCGATTACCTGAAAACGCTGGCTGTCAGCCGCCTCTATCTCGACAACATCGATCACATCCAGTCGAGCTGGCTTACCCCCGGCATCAAGGTCTGCCAGGTCGGCCTGCAGTTCGGCGCCGACGATGTCGGCAGCATCCTCATCGAAGAAAACGTCGTTTACGCCGCCGGCGTCCGCAACCGCACCAACGAATCCGAACTCCGCCGCATCATCAGTGACGCCGGCTTCATCCCCGCCCAGCGCGACACCCTCTACCGCTCCTACGCCCTCAAATGAAATAGCACACGAGGTCCAATCCGCTGCAATCGCTTGGCGCGGGTACAGGAAATTGTGGATTCAGCGCTTCGTCAGTTCGGCGCTGCTTCTTCTCTGTATTGTCGTGGCGTTCAATCAAGGCGACCAATCGGTTGAGCACGGACTCGGTCGCCTGCTCTGGGCCTTATTATTTCTTGCTTGGATTGCAGCAATCTGGGCGGATGTTAAGTTGTCCCGTTGGCCGTGTCCACGGTGCGGAAAGCCGTTCATTGGTTTCGAGCTGGCTCGATTTCTGACACGAAACAGGAACATCCGAAGGGATTGCAAGAATTGCGGCTTGGAAAAATGGGAGGACCCAAACACCAATCGGCAAGTATCGCTTGCGAGTTAGCAGCTCAGCGATTTCTCTGAGTTCGCTGGAAGCCGATTTTGTCGAGCATTGGTTGGATTTCGGGATTGCACATGAACAAGCGCCAGATCAAACCGGTGCGGTGATTTTCGATCATCACCGCGATGGGCGCCTGGTTCAGGCCCATGTAGATCGGCGAGATCCAGCCCTGCGATTCGTTGAAGGCGTCGAGCGGGCCGTAGATGCCCCAGATACGGTCACCGAGATCACGATAAAAATGCTTGAACGCCGCCATCGACGCTTCCGGCGTGTAGGGAAACGAAGCGAGCGCTCCGGTCGGAGTCATCGTGCCGTCGTCGTCGAGATCGTCAGGCGCATGCGCTAAGTAACCCTTCGGGCCGTCGCTGGCGGTGAGTCCCCAGTTGTTGGCGCCGTATCCGGCGAAGTGCTTGGGATTTTTCACGCAATACGCGCGATTGATCAGCGCCATGTTGCGATTGTTCTGGAAATAATCGGTGAAGCGATCGCGCAGCCCGCGCGGATCGAGTGCCATGTAGGAGTAGTGAGCGAAAAACAACGGCCCGCCACTGCCCACGCCGACATCAAGCTTGATGCCGAAAAAAGCCTGGCCGTTGACGTAGCGCTCGCCCGCGGCAACCGGCGGAGAATTTGTCGCGGCAGTTTTTGGGGAGTCAACTCGCGATTTTTTTGTGCCGCTTGCTGCCGGACTTGGCGCGGCGGCGGAATCGGGCGACCAGCCCCGGCGATAATTCACCGCGGCTTTCGATTGCCCGGCCCAGCCGGAGTAGTAAAGATCGGCAGGCACCGAATGCGTCGGCGAAGCGATCGCCAGCAGATAAATGATCATCGCTTCGTTGTAGCCGGTGATGCGGTGATTGATGTGCCAGGAAAAATCGGGAGACCAGTGCCAGAACAGCGCGTCGCCTTGCGGTGAGCGGCGATACCAATCCCACTCCACGGTCTCCCAAAGCTTCGTGATTCGGTCGTACAGATTTTTTTCGCCGGCACCAAGATCTGGATGTTTGGGATCGCCGCGAAAATATTGCCGCGCGGTGAGCAAACCTTCCATCAGGAAGGCGGTCTCAACCAGGTCGCCGGCGCTGTCGAAGACGTCGAACACCGGCAAGCTTTGTCCGGTGTGCCCATCCATGAAGTGAGACCAGACGCCGTGGTAGCGCGGCGCTTTTTCCAGGAACGTGACGATCTTCGTCAGCCGCTCGAGTCCCTGTTCGCGCGTGATGAATCCGCGATCGATTCCGACGATCAACGCCATAATGCCGAAGCCACTCGCGCCGGTGGCGACGATGCGATCGTCGCCGGGAATATTCTCCAGCATCATGCCGGCATCGGGATGCGCGCCTTCCCAGTAATAGCGAAAACATTCTTCCTGCAGCATGGTGAGCAATTCGTCGTCGCTCATCGCGTGCGTCGTAGCGCTGGCGGCGCGCGAAAATTCGGACGGGCGATGGGCTGCGTTCGAGGCGATGATTTTGTAATGAGCTGTTTCACCAACTTTGCCGAGGAAATCGGTGTAGCGAGAGACTCCGCGAATCTGACTGCCAATGGGATGAAACGTTGTCCCATCGAAGGAGCGATAGATTACGTAGCGCTCGGGCGGCAGGCCCGGAGGCGAGTCCCAAGTCAGATCGATGTGGCGTTCGAATGCGGTGGCTTGGAGATTCTGCGGCGTCGCCGGTGCGACGGAGCGCAGGGGATCTTGCGCTGAGCCTTGGTCATTGTCGATGCGGATTTCGTCGAGGAGCAGCGTGTGCGGAATGCCGTCGGCTGCGCCCTGCGAGAAGATCACGCTCTGTAATTGCTG
>Ga0134124_10000201_pt1 | contig 53896 bp, 52 predicted proteins | sample KB304_FD_96880 | JGI IMG/M metagenome (GOLD analysis project Ga0134124, IMG submission 96880) | Terrestrial soil microbial communities without Nitrogen fertilizer from Kellogg Biological Station, Michigan, USA - KB3-0-4 | ecosystem: Environmental > Terrestrial > Soil > Unclassified ...
AAGAAGTACGGCGGGATATTTTGCATAGGCGTCTTTCAGCTCAAACAAGTCCGCCGATTGAGTGACGCGGCCCGCCCTCTCGCTTTTGAAAGCAGCGCTTTGGTATCGGTGTTGCCGTGATCGGCGATGAACCGTTCGATCATCTGGATTAAATTAGCGCTGCGCAGTATTGTCAAGCGGGCGTAGTGTTCGGTTATGTCATGAAGATACTTCAGGTATGCTCGGCGAGCGAAATCGGCGGCGGGGAAGTTCACGTCGCCGACCTTGCGCGCGGCCTGGTGAGCCGCGGGCACGCCGTCTATCTCGCCGTCAGACCCGACAGCCCGCTACGCGCTCCGCTGGCCGGACTAATCGCATCGTGGCATGAGATGCCGCTTCGAAACTCACTTGATCTCCAGTCTGCGCGGGCGATCGTCGACCTCGTCAACACGCACGGCATCGAGATAATTCACGCGCATATGGGGCGTGACTATCTTGTGGCCGCGCTCGCTTCACGGCAAACAAACGGAGTGAAGTTGGTTCTGACCAGGCATCACTACCTGCCTATGAAACGCAACGCTCTTTATCGATGGATGCTGCGAGACGTTGCCGCGGTGATCGCAGTGTCCGACAGTGTTCGCGAGTCGTTAATCGAACGGCTGCAGCTTCCTTCTGAGCGCGTCCACACGTTGCCGAACTGGATCGATCCCGAGCGGTTCAAGCCGATTGACCGCGATGCGGCACGAGCGATGTTCCAACTGCGCTCGAGCATCGTAGTAGCCTGCGTAGGCCAGATCACACCAGCCAAGGGACAGGAGGAATTCATACGCGCCGCCTCAGCCATCGCCCGCATGAGGTCGGACGTGGAGTTCCTGATTGTTGGAGATGAACACGAAGAAAACAAAACCTTCACGGCTCATCTGCAGCAGCTCGCCGCGTCGTTGGGCGTCAGTGAGAAGATTCGATTCACCGGCCGCATTCGCCACATACCCGAGTTGCTTGCAGCAGTGGACGTTGTAGTCGTTCCCTCGTGGGACGAAGGCTTCTCACTGGTGACGATTGAAGCCATGGCTGCACGCCGGGCGGTGCTGGCTTCCAACGTCGGAGGCATTGCCGGGATCATAAAGGACAACACGACCGGTTTGTTGTTCACGGCGCGAGACGTTCATGCGCTGACCGACAAGCTTCTATGGTTGGTGGCGGACGCTCCTCTTCGCGAACGTCTGTCAATACAGGGGCAGCGAGACGTTTACTCCCGCTTCGGGCGCGATCAGATCATCGATCAAATCGAGGCTCTATACCTGAGGGTGATTGGTGAAGAGACTGCGGCCGCCAACTGATTGATGCGACGCGCCGCGAATTCTTTGAATTGATCCAGTACATTGAATACACCCGAATCACGGTCCGGGAGCCGTTTTCTCACCACTTAGCGGCTTCAGGGGGATATCCCTGCGGTATCGCGCTTGCGACATAGGAGGGTGAAAGCGTTCTTAATTGACCGTCTTTCAGAAAGGGGTATTTAGTTATGTGTAATAGATTACTTAGATCTTTTGGAGGGTTGGCGGTTTTCTTTGCGTTGCTGGCTTTGGCAACGCCGGGCTATGCGCAGAAGGGTTTCGGTTTCCGGATTCAGTTTGGCGACCGGGATAGAAATGCCAGGGCTGTTGGGCTGATCAATCAGGCCGAGAACCGCAGTGACCGTTTTGCCGCAATACTGAGCGGCCGAGAAGATTTCTTGAGTGAGCAGGCTCGTGATCTCGCCGGTCAGCTCGACGTAGTTCGCAGCGAGGCCAACCAGGGGGCCAGCTTCTACGAGGTGCGCTCGCACGTCGCCAATGCTTTGAACATCGCTCGAACCATCAATCGTGAGATGCGAAATGGTGGTGGGATGGACTTCCAGGCTGAGCGTCAGTGGTCGATGCTTCGATCCGACTTGAACGGCTTGGCTAGAGCGTACAATCTGGGCGGCATAGGCTATGGTTACTAGCCTGCGCGCTGAATAGCACAGACTTTCACAAGCGCCCGATGCGTCCAACTGGGATTTGGACATCGGGCGCTTTCCTTTTGTTGACCCTTCATTCGTGACTTCGCGACCGTTGTCCTTCCCATACTTTCAGGTTTTTCAGGAATTCGTAGTGGGCCGCAAAGCGTGCAATCGCCAACCCGGGGATGCCGTCGAGCAAACCAAGCTTGAAGATGTAAGACCTCAGAAAAACAACTGCCGGAGAAAGCAACAACGACGCGATCGAAACGCGCTTGCCTTGCGAGGCCGTCTGTCTGGCCGCGAGCGTAGTGTAGCGGTCCATCCGCAAGTGGTGCTCTGAGGCGTCGCGCACCGTATAGTGCAGAATGTTGCCTTTGATTCTTTCAACCTGCCCGTTCACCTCGAGAGCTTCGTGCACGTAGTCGCCTTGCCACGAAGCGCGCTTGCGATCGTATAGCCGCAACTTGTAATCGGGATGCCAGCCCGAATGCCTGATCCAACGGCCAAGATAAAATGTCAGCCGCGGCATCTCGAACGCTGCAGACGCGGGAACGCCGAGTTTGAGTTTATTGATCTGGTCGGCCAACTCCGGGGACACTCGCTCGTCAGCATCGAGGCTGAAGATCCAATCATTGGCCGCCTCGTCCGCGGCGAAATTCTTCTGGGCCGAGTACCCGGGCCACGGTCTTACGAGCACACGATCGGTGAATCGACGAGCGACTTCAACAGTGCGATCGGTGCTTTCAGAATCGACGACGATAATCTCATCGGCCCACGAAAGCGACTGCAGCGCTTCGGCTATGTTGTGTTCCTCGTTAAGGGTGATGATGGTCGCGGTGATCTTCATTGAGTCGGTTCATTTTGTTTTAGCGAAGCAAAGTTCGCAAGCGCGGTTGGAGTTAACGTTTAGGATTTTGCTTAGCGTTCGGGTCGCGCTGGGGTATAATGACCTCAACTCGTTGATCCTGGGCAGCGGTTAATCCGATGACCGGAGGAACGTTATGAGCAAGGACTTAACAGAAAAGCTGAATGGATCGATTGAAGATAAAATTGATCGGTTGATCACATCCGTTGAATCGATGGATTCGCGGTTGGCGAATGTAGAGACTCGCTTGGCGAATGTAGAGACTCGGCTTGAGAGTCTTGAGATCAAGGTCGACGAGCGAATGAAGGAGACGCGCCCGATTTGGGAGGCGCTTCAGGCCCAACTTAGCGAACTCAACGCGTCGCAAGATAAGGGTTTTCGCCGCTTTGACCATGCTATGGATGTAGTCTCAGGTAATCAGAACAGGCTTCACGTTGATTATGTTGAGCTTGAATCCCGGGTCTACAAGATCGAAAAGCGCACCAACGAATAGCCGGGATTTCAGGAACCCTTAACAGCTTTGTAGTTGTTCGAGCAGGCGAATTCGAAAGGCACCCGAATTCGCCGCTGATCTATTCGTCTGGCGTGACACACCCGGGTGTGATTAAGAGCGGGACTTGCAACGGATAACGCCCACCTGGTAACGACCTGCATGGGCGGGCCCTCCGTGGCCGCCCCCTCTTTACATACGGCGCTCGTTGGACCGAAGAGGGGGCGGCCACGGAGGGCCCGCCCATGCAGGTCGTTACCAGGTGGGAAGTCCGGCTTTTGATCACACCCGGCGCACACGCACATTACTCGGCTTATCCCTTTGACTTCAGCGGTAGCTCACCTATAATCGCTGCTTCCACACTACAGTTCGTCACCCGGGAACGGAGGCATAAGCAATGGCTGCAGCTTCAGCAAAGCAGATCGAACTCGAGCAACCTCATTCCGAGGCCCGCACGCGACCACGCCGCCGTTGGCTGCTCGTGTTGATCGTGCTGCTGGCTTTACCATTAGTCGCGTTTGTCGCATTAGGGCTCTGGCCCGTCGAGGCGGACTTCGTCGGCGATGGGGCAACCGCCGGAGTCGGCAAGGGTGGTGGAGGTCTTGTGCGCCAATTCCCGAAGATGGTGCTGCGCGCGGACAACCCGCTGCCGACAAGCAAGGATGACGAACGCGTTCAGCTTGGGCGGTTGCTCTTCTTCGATCCGGTTTTATCTGGCGCCAACGATATTTCTTGCGCCACCTGTCATCATCCGGACTTGGGCTTCACCGACGGGCGCGCGCTTTCGATGGGCAAGGGAGGGCATGGCATCGGCGCCGACCGCGCCGGCGGTTCGGTTGTCCGGCGAGGCGCGCCGACGCTCTGGAATGCGGCTTACAATCACAAACAGTTCTGGGACGGTAGAGCAGAGGACCTCGAGGAGCAGGCGAAAGGACCGATCACCAGCGAAATCGAGATGAACGAAAATCCGGATACGCTGGTCAAGGAACTGAAGAACATTCCTGACTACTTGCGCCGCTTTGACGCGGCGTTTGGCGGCGATGGCGGTTCCGCGGTCACCCTGGACAACCTTCTGAAAGCCGTTGCGTCGTTCGAAAGAACGCTGACTGCCAACAACTCGCCTTTTGATCGCTTCGTTCGCGGTGAACTCGAGGCGCTGACTCCGGCGCAGAGGCGAGGCTTTAACCTGTTTCGTTCGGGGCGGACCCGCTGTTTCGAATGCCACGGACTTCCGACGTTCGCCAATCGCGATTTCAAGATTATCGGTGTCCCTGACGTTGACCCTCAGCCACCGGACTTGGGCAGATTTGAAGTAACAAAAGGCGAAGGCAACAAATTCGCTTTCAAGGTCCCGACTCTGCGCAATGTTGTGCTCAACGCTCCGTACATGCACAACGGACGATTCAAGACTCTTGAAGAGGTTCTTGATTTTTATGCGGCCGGCGGCGGCCCCGGAGTCGGCTTCAAGGAGCCGAAGGTTGACGACAAGATTCACGCGTACTCGATCACTCCCGAAGAGAAGCAGGACCTGATCGCGTTCTTGTATTCGCTGACCGACGAGTCCAACCTGCCTGAGATTCCTGACAAGGTTCCTTCGGGATTGCCGGTTGTTGAGCGGCTTTCGAATCCGGCGCGTGAACTTGTCGCGAAGTTCAACACCGGTTCGACAAAGGACGAGGTCGCCGAGCGCGCGCCTCAAACCATCACGGTTAAGGCGGGTGAGTCGATTCAGGCAGCCGTGGATCACGCTCGCCCGGGCGATACGATTGAAGTGATGCCTGGAATCTACAAAGAAGAAGTGAAAGTTGATATCGATAACATAACGCTGCGAGGTGTGAGCGCGCAGTCGCCGGCGCCGGGCGGTGTTTCGCGGCCGCTTCTCGATGGCGAGAGCAAGCTCTCCGACGGCGTGCTTACGACCGGCAGCAATTTCCGAATCGAGAACTTCGATCTCAAGAACTACATCGCCAATGGTGTCGTCGCCCAACATGCGCGCAACGTGACGTTTCGTGATTTGAACATTGACACCACCGGACTCTACGGCGTCTATCCTGTTAGCTGCAGCGGCGTGCTCATCGAACGTTGTGTAGCGACCGGCATCGCCGACGCGGCATTGTACGTCGGTCAGTCGCGGGACATCGTAGTTCGAGACTCCGAGGCTCACGACAACGTCACCGGAATCGAAATAGAGAACTCGGTCAACGCGGTGGTTGAGAACAACTACGTTCACGATAACACCGGTGGTATTCTGGTTTTCATCCTGCCGAATAACCCTTCGAAGGTCGGGCATAACTGCATAGTCCGGAACAATCGGGTGATCAACAACGACCACCCGAACTTCGCTAACCCAAACTCGATTGTCGCCAACGTCCCTCCCGGCACGGGCGTGCTGGTGATGGCCGCGGATAACAATGAAGTCACGAACAACGAAATTCGAGGCAACGATTGTTACGGCGTGGCGGTCTTTAGCCTCGAGGTTTCTTTCCCGAAAGGCACCGCGTTCGATGTCGGCCCTATGCCGGAGAACAACTGGATTCACGACAACACCTATTCGGACAACGGGCGGAATCCGGCGGGCGCGATGCAGCGGGCGGGAATCAAGGGCGCCGACCTTGTGTGGGACTTGAGCGGATCGTCGAACAGATGGCATGAGAGCAATGCCACACACTCGACGCCAATCCTCAACGCGAGCTGGCCGGCTTTCGTGAGGCGAGGTTATTGGCGCGTTCTGATGCTGGCGCAGGAGTATCTCTGATGCAGGGGACGAATCGCTGACATGTAGGGGCGGCCTCCGTGGCCGCCCCAGAGTCGAACGAAAAGCGCGCTGGCCAAGCTGGGGCGGCCACGGAGGGCCGCCCCGACATGCCGCAATTGAATCCAACGTAGACAATTGGAGGCGAACGGTGTCACAAGCGACAGTCGAGGTTGAAACCATAAACGAAAGCGAATTGCTGATCGAACCCGCCAGCCCGGTATTCACTGCGAGTTTGAGCGGCCAATGTCTGGCGGAATTCGTGGGCACATTCATCGTGATACTCATTGGCGATGGCGCAGTCGCCGCCGCAGTAATGACAAACCAGCTTGACGGCTGGGGTGTCGCAATGATGTGGGGGCTTGCGGTGACGTTTGGGATCTACGTCGCGGGACCGGTGTCCGGTGCGCACTTCAATCCCGCGGTCACGATCACGATGGCGGTCTTCAGAGACTTTCCCACGAGCCGGGTTCTGCCGTTCATTCTCAGCCAGATTGCAGGCGCGTTCACCGGTGCAGCCACGGTCTACGGCATGTGGCATGGTTACTGGCCGCGCGCTATCGAGAAGCTCGGTGTCGAAGTCGGTGCGCCCGGAAGCCAAAAGCTGATGGCCATCTTCTCTTGTTTCTATCCGAACCCCGGAGGCATCGGGGTTGACGCGGGCGCGATGGCTACGGTTTCGATCGGCGGCGCTTTCTTTATCGAAGTGCTGTTGACGATGTTTCTGTTGCTGATGATCTTCGCGCTTACAGAGCCGGACAATCCCGGGATGCCGCAAGCAGGACTCGGCCCGCTATTCATCGGACTGACGGTCACCGCGATTGTCGGCGTGGGGGGCTCGCTCACGATGGACGCGGTGAATCCGGTGCGCGACTTTGGTCCGAGATTGTTTGCCTGGGTGATTGGCTTTGGGCGCATCGCGTTCCCCGGGCCGCGTGGCAACGAATGGTGGTTGTACATTTTGGCGCCGATCGTCGGCGGTCTGATAGGAGCTGCAGTTTACCGCACACTGGTACGGAGATTTCTTCCTCGCGCCGCCTGATCACATGAGGCAGCCGCTCGAGCTGGATTGTGGGCGGTGCCTTAATTTGGAGTGCGGCGGCAAGGTACCCCGCGACGCCGCTTTGGCTAGTGATTAATCTATTGCGAACGGAAAGCGGCGTCGCGGAGTACCTTGCCGCCGCACTCCAAATTTAAGGCACCGCTGGATTATTTGTGGGCTGAGTCGTGTCTGCTTGCGGCCGTGAATTTTGTCTTCCGCGCTCACTGAAGCGTAGACAGTCATCCGAAGCGGTACCGTTCAATTATTTGAACAGCTTGTCAAACGCGGAACGGGCATCTTTCACTTCGGCGACTGCTGTTGTCGTTTCGCGCTCGACGGTTTTGCGGGCTTCGAACAGCGTGCACTCGTTGCGAACGTCTTTTTTCGGTATGCGTTCGGTGATCGGCTTGCGGCACTGGAACCGCGCGCCGGGATCAAAGCTTACGCAGTTCTTGCAGCTATGCAAATCGCTGTGGCACTTGGGGCACTGGGCGTCAACGGCGATGCCGTCAATGTCAATATTCACCATTGTTCCGCAGAGAGAGCAGCGCGTCACCTCGCGAAACGCGGGCATCTTTGGCGCGCGCACATCGCGCATTTCGCCTCTGGGCTGCGGTGACGGGCGCGGTCTTTCTTCTCTTTCTTCATTTTGATAACCGCGCTGTTTGTATTTTCTATCCATGAGAATCTCCTGCTATTAGCTACAGGCAAGTGTGTGACTTACTAGCGTCCTGGGCCGGTCAGTTAATGATTGATTTGTCAGTCTGCAACGGCGAGCCAGCCTAAGAATTAACAACGGGCCGTTGCTCTTTAATCGATCGGAACCTTGTACTGGGTTTCCAAGAACGATAGATGTGACAGCTTTCTTATACAGCAAGATAAGCAGGGAATCAAACGTTTTCGCGCATCCGATTGTTGTTTTTTTGTATCGAAACCGCCCACACGCTCTTGTATACGCCGGCCGTCAGCGCGTGGCTACGATTAAAAAAGCTTGATCATCAACCACATTAGTATCACGTGCAGCGACCATATCGTGAGAGCAAACGGCAACTGAAACTTGATCACTCCGTATTGATCTCGCATGTTGAGAAGCGCCGTAGGTACGATGTTGAAGTTCGCCGCCATCGGCGTCATCAGAGTGCCGCTCGAACCTGCGGTGAGTGTTATGATTGCCACCATTTCCGGACTGACTCCAAACGGCTTGATTATCAACGGCGCCAGCACTCCGGTTGCGATCACCGGAAAGGCCGCAAACGAGTTCCCCATCACGATCGTGAACAAGGCCATTCCCAAACAATCGGCCAGCACAAGCAGAAAGAGATTGTTAGCGGGAATAATGTGATAGATGCCGCTCGCAATAAGATCGCCGACCTTTGCGGCGGTGAAGATCACGCCGAGCGACGCGAGCAACTGCGGAAGAATGTTGACCGCGCCCATCGCGTCGTTTAGCCGCCGTCCTTCATTCATCAGCACTCGAGCCTTGTCACCGGTGATCCTCAGGCAAGCCGCCATGGCGGCTACGCCGCCGAGTCCGAGCCCGACAAGCGCCGCCCTCGTGGAATCCAATCCGAACAGCCGCTGCATATAAGGAATCAGAAAAACCAACGCAAACGCAAAAGTCACTATCGGGATCAGCAACACCGGCCAAAAAACCCTGTTGCCAACTCTGCTTGCATGTTCGGCTTGCTCGGCCTTCGTCGATTCGTTGTAGTGACCGCGGCTCACACCGCCCGTCCCGTCGATTGCGACCATCATAAGAACCAGCAAGCCCGTGAGCCAGTGAGGCATCGCTCCGGCAAACACAAAGATAGCGCCGAGTATCGCCCAAAACAGCGCGCTGCTGATTCGTCTCTTGTTGGCCCGATCACCGAGCGTCATTGCCGCAAACACCCAGAGCACAACGCCGGTCAAAACGTAAACCGATGTCAGGCTGAACAGCTTCTGGCCGATCAAAGAAATCACCTGGTCGCCGCCTTTCGCCGGTACTTTCGGTCCAGCAGCCAGAACTGAATCATTCCGAGAACCACTGAGATGGTTGCAATCGGAATAGCGTAGAACACAAGCGTCCACACGCTTACGACGTATCCGAGTCCCGTCAGCGTGCTGAACACGAGTAGAACGCCGGCTTGCACCGGCGAAAGATTCTGGCCGTAGAAGTTCCCGTAGTTCTCGCTCGCCGAATTCGCCGCTTTGATTTCCTCCACGATATCTTCGGACAGATCTTCCGCGGTTGAAGCTTTGAGTTCAGCTTCGGCGGCGCCGATCGACATCGGGAAGATTAAAGGTCTGACAAAAGAAGGATGACCGTTCAGTCTGAGCCCGAGGATTCCGGTGAGCACTCGAAATAGTTGGAACACAATGTTCAACCGCCCGACGGTTGCGGCAGCAACGCGGCGGATCAGTTTCGCGGCTTGCTCTTGTAATCCATATCGCTCGGCTAAGCCGATCGCTGGGAGCGTAATTATGAACAATGTCATGAGCCGATTATCAGCGAAGGCGCGCCCAAGCATGTTGATGATGCCTTCCTGACCCGGCTTTGTGAGGAAGGGAAGCGCTCCAAATACTCCCTCGCTTGAAAAGAGCGGCAGCCCCGCGACGAGCCCCGTCACGAGCGCCGCGGTCATCACCACAAGCGTAGTGCGCAAGCGCAGCGCAAGTCCAACAATCACGATCACAATTCCGCTGAGCCTTAACAGATCTGCGAGATGCACGCTTGCCTCCATGAGTTATGTTCCGATCGGCCCGACGACATCAGTCAGTCTACCCTACTCGCATTCGCAAGCGGCATGGAATAAGAACTTTCCGGAAAGTGGGTAACGTTCTACCGGAGAAAGACGGATGCGCGGAAGTACTGTGTCGAGTGTGGCGAAACAGGGTAAGCGTGATACTTGTGCGTTGCCGAATATTTCACTACTCGAAAAAGAAGCCGGGCGCTGTCGGCGATCAACACACCGGCGATCAAATGTGCTTGACTTTGAGGATGATCTGGATTACCGTCGCATCGGCAAGCTTAACCTCACCTTGACTCATCCGATAAGATCGTCAGCAAAACATAGTGATGATGCCCCGTATCAACGCAAGCCTGACGCTTGTCCCCATCTGTGGGACCAACTTCAGCATTAGAAGGCAGATGGATTTCGCCCTGAAGGTAAGGTTTGGGAGCTAACCGCGATGGGTTGCGGAGTAACATTCGCTATCCAGCGAACCTGCTCTGAACTTTGAGACTTTCCCTGACAAAAATGCTTGCGCGGCCGTTCGAATGATCTGGCAAGCATTCACAATGCGTTTTCGGCAGAAGTCCTGCTGTCTTTATTCTCAAGGAGGCAGCGATGTCGAATTATTGTAGCTGGTGTCATCAGACACACGACGGTGGACAGCCGGCTGACCAGCCCGCCATGCATAATGCGCCGACGTACCCAAATTGCCCGCAGTGTTCCCGCCCGATCAAACTAATAACCATTCGCAAAGCGTGCGAGGTTGTTTCCAAGAGCAAGAAGACCATTCACGAATGGATGAACAAGGGTCTCGTGAGCAGTATGCGCAGCGCCAGCGGCACGCCGCTTATCTGCTATAGCTCTTTGTTCGTGCCGCAAGAGCTGGAACAATGTTTCGGTTCACAATCGGGAAGGGAGAGGTTTGTCTCTAGAAAAAAGGTCTCAAAGAGTAACCTTTGAAGCAGTCTGGGTAATTGACACAGACTGCCTTCTGTAATATCGTCGCGCTGTGGGTAACAGAGAATACAGACGTTAGCTACCGCATCTTTGCCGCCACTCTGAGTCCTGTCAGGATGGATAGAAAGCATAGTTCAGACCAAAGGCAGAACGTTGGTCACAACGTTAACGGTTCGCACCGATAGTCTGCCTTGGTATCTCGCCGAGCCGAAAAACCGTTCGCAACAAGCGCAGGTGACCTGGCTACAGATCTGTTTGGTGGATCCCTGTGCGCAAGGAGGCTCCATGAATCGCCCACTACTGAAGGCTATCACTTCGCCGGTTTGTAGAATTAAAAAACTGTTGAAAGGGAACGCCAAACTTGCCGTCATCCTGACGCTGGCGACACTGGTAAGTGTTCCTCTTTTCCCGTTCGCCGCCGCCCCGGTCAATTGGCAGGCGCAAGCCGTTTCATTTGCAGTCCACGATTCGCGCTATGTGGCGCCGGCGCGCGTAGTAGCGAAGCCAATGCAGGCGGGGCCGTCGAGAGTTTACAATCCGTACTGGTATCTGGATAAGAAGACAACGGCGACGCTGGAGATTACCAACAACGTTGAAGCAAATCGGATTCTGACTCCAGTGCTCCTGGTGCGCGGCACCGAGAGAATCTCGCTTGCGCCCGTTACGATCCACCCACGGGAAACGGTGCGGCTATCACTCAAGGATGCCCTGTCATCTCGTTTGAACGACGTGCCGGCTTCTGGCGACGAACAGCGATGGGGAAACGGGACGCGAAAGCGGAGTCTTTGGGGCGCTGCCGTGCTGGAAGGCGAATCAACTTCAGGTATCTCGAGCTGGATAATCTCGGAGAATCCCAAGGAAAGCCTTTCGATAAACAGCCTGTTCGATGGGGCAGCCGGCTCGGCTGTGTTGCTCTCAGCAATGTACTGGAGGCCGACGGCAACCGCTAGAATCTTCTATGCCCTCCAAAATATCTCAGACAGCGAGATGACGATACACTCGTCGATATTCGCAGACGGGCAGCGAATCAACGGTCGCAGACTCACAGTCCCGTTCGGCGGCTCTCTGCTGGTGGATTTGCGCGAACTGCTTCCGAATGACAAGGCCTCAATACGGCTGCCTGAAGTTGGCCGTGTAGAATTTATCGCGCGTGGCGGCATGCTTGGTCGAACGATTATTGTCGATGATGAGGTCGGCTTCTCTGTACCACTGATGACCCACGGCGCTCTTTCGCGAGCCGGCAATACTCTGCAAATGCCGGGAACGCCCTTCGGCCGCCCGGATCGCAAGATGGGTTTTCCAAAGAAGACAGCTTTTTCGACGAATCTGCTGCTGGCGAACACTTCGTCCAATCCAATAAGCGTGACCGCCACGCTTGACGGCCACGGTATCGGGGGCGTTCCGGTGTCGTGGGACGCGCCGATCATTACGCTTGCTGCATTCGAGTCGCGCGTTGTCAATTTGGAGAAGGCTCGTGTCGAAGGCCATTCCCCGGTTGCGGACGGCCATGCTGGAGTGAGGCTGGTGCACACAGGGAGCCCGTCCGATCTGCTGGCCGAAGCTGTCACGGTAGATCAGACGATGACGTTCTCGTTTTACGATCCGTTCTTCGACGACGTGCTGGATTCGCGCGTCGACAACGCCGTCTCGTTCAACTTGAGCGGGAACAAAGACACACTGTTGGTGATCAAGAATTCGTTCAACCAGACTTCGCATTTTGACTATAGCATTAGCTATCAGGACGCAGGCGCTGTCCACGACTACAAGTCGGCGCTGTTCAGTCTGGCCCCTTACGAAGTGAGAGTCGTCGATATAAAGGCGCTCCGCGATGGCGGAGTGATTGATCGGGAGGGACATCGCTTACCGATCAACGTCAGTTTTGGAAACGCAAGGATCTACGCGGACCGTGCTATTTTGATCTCCGGCGACCCGACGTTCGATCCAGTTGCGGGCACCTGCTCGTCGTGCACGAATCCGTGCCCCGGTTGCACAATGCGCTTCTGCGAGCCGGACCCCGACTGCGACCCCTGTCTGTATGATCCGTCGCTTTGCGACCCGCAACAGTCGCCCGCCTGTACCACTTGCTGCACCGTCAAGGCGGCTGCGTGCGATGCATCGCATTCTCAATGCCTGATAATCGCGACCGGTGTCTTTGCAGGCGCGGTTGCAGGGTGCGAAGCGGGTCTCTGCGCCACTCACGGTGAGGATTCTACGGAGTGCATAGCCTGCCTGGCTGGCGCGGCCGCTGTCTACACCGCAGCGATCTTCGCCTGCGACTTTGCGCGCGACGCTTGTTTGGCTAATCGAAGCTGCGCCGCGTGTGGACCAGCAGGCACGTGCCCTTAATACTCATCGAAACCACCCCACTCTCCCAGTACCGGGAGAGTGGGGAATTCGAGTGTCCTGAACTGTTTTTGAACTCGGCGTGAATTTGGGGCGCGACGTTTTCACAAGCTGAATCGCTTGATTTGACCGTCTTTGTTTCGGCGTGATATGCATAATCCTCGCCGCGCGAAGCCGACATCCTTCAGAGAATCGTTGGAAGTAATATGAAGATAGTCGCGGGAGAAATATTCGTCGTTTTTGTTTTAGCGCTCCTTGCAACTTCTTCAACGTACCCACGAGCGCTGGCCCAAGCCACGGCCGACCGGCCGATTAAGCTGAGCACCGACCTGGTCGTGTTCGACGCTCAAGTGGTAAGCCGTAAGACAGGACGGAATATTGGCGGTCTCAACGAAGTAGAATTCAACGTCTACGAGGATGGGGTGAAGCAGCGGATAACGCACTTCAGTCGAGACCGGCTGCCATTGTCAATCGTGATTCTGGTGGATGTAAGCGAAAGCGTATGGCCCGGGATCGACCAGATCAGAGCCGGAGCGCTTCGTGCCCTGGAGCATTTGAAACCCGAAGATGAAGTCGCGCTAATGTCGTTTACAGCAAGCGCTGAACTCGTACAGAACTTCACGAGAGACAGGCAGCTCATCGCGGAAAAGATCCAGCAGATCGATAAATACAAAGGCAACGGCACGTTCATAGATGAAGCGGTTTTCCAGGCCGCTACGCTTCTCAATAAGGCTGCGAATACTGATAGCCGTCGCGTTATCATCGCGATCACCGACAACGAGTCGAACCAACCGGAAGGTACGGGACACTCCGGCAAAGAAGCAACGGAAATGCTTTTTGAATCCGGCAGCGTAGTGTGCGGGTTAATAGTTGGTCCATACATCGACCGAGTTGGGAACCCATTGAAATACTATCCACCCTATTTTGTGCTGAATAAGATTATCCGCAAGAAAAGGGACGAAATCAGACGTAGAGCAGGTAGCATCAGCGATATCATCAATCCGCGTTCGGCCGAAACTGGAGGGATAGTAATCACGGCCAAACGTAACGAGGTCGTGACTCAATTCACGCGTTTGATCGACGGCTTACGCAGCCGCTACAGTTTTGGCTATGTATCCCTGAACCGGAACCGAGATGGAACGTTTCGTAGAATCGAGTTGAATGTTTCGCCTTATGTGGTGTCGCGAGAAGGACGAGTGGCTGTCATTACCAGAAAAGGCTACTACGCTCGGCGACCAGAAGCGCAAGACCAATGACCACGATGACGATTCCGCTCAAGTGATAGGCCAAAAGCGCGTCGCTTCAAGCGCTCGGCGACTCTCTGCCAACCCGGCTGGCGGCAGGAGTAGTACAGATGACGCAGATGACGAAGAAACAAATTGGCAGCCGTTTAAACAATGTTGTAGAATTGTGCGCCTTGAAGCGGCTTCGGAAACTCTCAGCTCCGATGAGACAGTTTAAGAGCTGTTTCGTCAATGAAATAGGTTAAGAAAGTCATGAAGAAGGTGAGTGTCCTGCGGCAGCATCTCGCTCTGTCCGCTAGGCTTTCTGCGGTCGCGCCGAATGAAGAAACAGCAAAGTAAGGGGGATCACGTTATGAAGCTAAGGTTAAATCGAAAGCTAATTATTCTAACGCTCGCGATATGCGCGATGGCTGTCGCAGTGTCAGCCATGCGGCGTCAGGCAACTGACGAGTTCAGCTCGTTTTGGGGGTCGCTCTACACTTACACCGCTCAGGACGCCGCTGCAACTGAGAGAGAAGATGGTTCTTTTGAGATCCAGAACCAGAAGAAGGTCTCGCGGAACATGCTGCTTCGGTGGAACAAAATCGCGATTGACGCGAGTGGTCTCGATCACACACCTGTAGCGCCCGGCGAGAACCGTGTTTTTGGTGAGCAGCTCGGCCCGTGCCGCGCGGCGCGAGCGGAGGCGATCGTTCACATCGCAATGTTCGAGGCCTTGAACGCGATAAATGGCAGCTACCAGAGTTATGTAGGGCTTTATCCGGCAGTGAAAAAGACCGCCGCAGAAGCGGCGATCGCGCAAGCCGCGCACGACGCGTTAGTTGGGGTCTTTCCTTCTCAGAAATCGCGCTTCGATGTGTTCCTTCAGGCAGACCTCGGCGGCGTACCTGTGGGGAAGCCAAGGACAAACGGAATCGCTCTCGGACGCGCGGCCGCTTTCGCGATACTGGCGCTTACCGATCACGACGGGTCGCAGTTTGTAGAACAAAAAATCAACGTCGATTACATACCGAGCAACGATCCGGGAGTATGGCGGCAGGACCCGATCAGCCAACTACCACCCGCGCTAGGCTCAAAATGGGGCGCGGTCACGCCGCTTGTGATGCAATCCGGCAGTCAATTCAGAACTCCCGCGTTCCCAGCCCTGGGCAGTGCCGCATATGCGACTGCTTACAATGAAGTGAAGCGTCTTGGAGGCGATGGTGTCATTACGCCGACCGAGCGCACCGCGGCGCAGACTCAGATCGGGCTCTACTGGGCCTACGACGGAACACCAACTCTCTGCGCTCCGCCGAGGCTCTACAATCAAATCACCGTGCATATCGCGGATCAAATGGGGACAAACGATATTGATCTGGCTCGACTCCTCGCACTGGTTAATACGGCGATGAGCGACGCCGGCATCGCTATTTGGGAATCGAAATACTTCTACAAGATCTGGCGGCCGGTAGGCGGCGTTCGTGAGGCTGATCCCGGAACAGGTCCGACGGGAATTGGCGATAACAATGCAGCCACGACTTGCGATCCGACCTTTACACCTCTCGGGGCGCCGGCCAGCAACCTCGCGGGACCGAACTTCACTCCGCCGTTTCCCGCCTATCCGTCGGGACATGCGGGCTTTGGTGGCGCTCTCTTTGAGACGCTGCGCAAGTTCTACGGAACGGACAATATTGCCTTCACATTTGTGTCGGATGAATTTAACGGCGCGACCAGAGACAACAAAGGCAATATCCGCCCGCTTCTTCCGCGAAGCTTTACGACGTTGTCGCAGGCCGAAGAGGAGAACGGTCAGAGCAGAATCTATCTGGGTATCCACTGGTCTTTTGACAAGACTGAAGGTATCGCACAAGGACGAAAGGTCGCGGATTGGGTGTTCTCGCACGCGTTCCAGCCTGCGAATTGAACGCCTTGCCTGAGGTTTTCGGTTGATGCTTGGTTCATACGGGCGCGGGGGAGTGAAGCCCACTCACCGCGCTCGTTTTGCGTTATCAACTAATTGTGACCAGCCAACAACCCCGAAGGGGTTTCGTCCCAAAGCCCAGGGTTGCGGTACTCCGCTATCCTGGGTGACGGTGTCGTGCCGAGACTACCAATTCATTTGGCCCAACCCTGAAGGGGTTGCGGCCTGCCATCGCATCATCACCCACTGCCGCCGCATTCGTCGTTCATCTACCTCGCGAGCCACGCCGCAACCCCGTTGGGGTTGGTGCCACCTCGTTGCGTAGTCTCGGCACGACACCGTCACCCAGGGTAGCGGAGTACCGCAACCCTGGGCTTGGGGTCGCAACCACTTCGTGGTTGTAAATGTCCAAACTCCAGCGCCCGCTACGCGTGCTACCCCGCAGACGTACAGTCCGCGATACATCCGCCGAAGAACTTTTGGAACCAATGATGTGCAACCGGGTAATCTTAACTGATAAGGCGGTATCATTATTCCCGACAAAGACTGACATCCAAACGTTCAATACCGGAGGTGAGTGAGTGATTCTGACCAGCATTTCTTCATGCATGCTTTCGATGTGTCTTCTAATCGTATCGGTGATTGCACAGACTCCCGAGGCCGCAAAAGTGCCTGATACGCCGCAAGGCCGACTCGTCACCGCTTATGTCAAGGCGTTCAACTCCGGTGACGAGAAGGCGATGAGTGAGTTCATCACCAACAATGTCGCCGCGAGCGCGCTGCAGCAACGCCCGCTCGACAAGAGGCTGGAGGTCTATCGCGAGATGCGCGGCAATATTGGGACGCTCGACGTCAGACGCCTGGTGAGCGCGAAGGATGACGAAGTTGTCGTCATCGCGCGTACCAAGGAAGGCGAGTGGCGTGAGCTCGCCTTTATGCTCGAGCCAACTCCTCCGCACAAGCTTATGGGAATTCGTGTACAAGATGCTGATGCTCCCTCGACCGGTGGGATGGAAAAAGCGCCGGCCCCGGCCACGCCGGCGACAATGACCGAACCTGAGATGGTCGAGGCGCTTGATAAACAGCTAAGCCAGGTGGTGGGGGCCGATGAGTTTTCGGGAACGGTGCTCGTCGCTAAGAAGGACAGCGTGGTGTTTCAAAAGGCCTACGGGCTTGCGAGCAAAGAATACAACGTGCCCAACCGAGTCGATACCAAGTTCAATCTCGGATCGATCAACAAGACCTTCACTCAGGTCGCGATTGGACAACTCGCAGAGCAGGGGAAACTCTCGTTTGATGACCGGCTCGGAAAGCACCTGCCTGATTATCCTAATCACGACGCGGCCGCGAAAGTCACGATCCGCCAGTTGCTCGAGATGAAGTCCGGGATAGGCGACTTCTTTGGGCCTGAGTTTGAAGCCATCCCAAAGCACCGCCTCCGAACTTTGAAAGATTTCCTGCCATTGTTTGCAAACAAGCCCCTGCAGTTCGAACCGGGAACAAAGCAGCAATACTCGAACGGCGGTTACATTGTCCTGGGCGCCATCATCGAGAAAGTTTCCGGCCAGGACTATTACGACTACGTAAGGGAACACATCTTCAAGGTCGCGGGAATGAACAATACCGACTGGTACGAAGCGGATGTGATGACGCCTAATCTGGCGAGCGGATACACCCGTGAAGGAATGGCGGATCGAGCGAAGGATCTTCGAAAGAACAACCTGTACACTCGTCCGGCGAAGGGCAGTCCCGCGGGCGGAGGTTATTCCACGGCAGACGACCTGCTCAAATATGCGGCTGCGTTGCGCGATGGCCGGCTGAGCCTTCCTAATTTCAGGCAGCCCGCATCACCCGATCAAAAAGGATCGAGCGCCGCGAAGCAACCGCACTTTGCCGGCCTGGGGATCGCGGGTGGCGCGCCGGGAATCAATGCCGTGTTAGAAGCGAACGAAGCAACGGGCTACACCGTCATTGTGATGTCGAACTACGATCCACCGAGCGCTGAAAAAGTGGCTAAACAAATTCGCGCCTGGATCAGCCAGATAAAGAAGTGAGATATCGGAACTCGGAATGACTTGCTTTGATCCGTCATCCGATCATGGTGTTACATAATGAAATCGTTTATGTCTGTGTCCCAGGGATCGCCGGCTGCGTTCCTGACATGTCCATAGGCTTCCATGCCGTCGCGAAACTTCTTCAAAAGATCAGCGACCCTCTTCATAAAACATACCGCTCCTTCGATGAGAACCTCTCGGGTTTCCTCATAAAAGATCAATGCTTCCGGCGTGCGTGGATGTGCCAATCCCTCTTTGTAACTTAAGATCTCTTTTTATCAGTACCCATTCCTTCAACTCAGTCAAAGGATAACCTTCTACCGCATGGACACGAGCAAACACATCGAACGCCCACTGGATTTTATTGAGCAAATGGCTTCGGTCGATTTCCATTTTCGGCTCTGGTCCGGTGTAGTTTCTTCGGTCATATCGGACTCCTTTGTCAGGCGGCGTCCGATTACAGTCACCGTTTGTTAGAAGCGCTCGCAGGATTTACCTTTGCCAAGCAAAGACGAACCACAAGCACCACGGTCATTGCGCCCGCCTGAATCACCCGAATTGAGTGCCGCACAGCGTGTCCGTCATTTGGCAACCAATGAAAGATTCATGGATGTCCTGCCCATATCGTCGGTGGAAAGGGAAAGTGTGCTCTCGGAAAGTAACAGTCTCTGGGCACCCGTTTGAGACAAAACTGCCAGCGGACTCGAAAACATGTTGTCAGCGAGCGCGAGCCCATCAAGAACATCTTGAACGTCGAGGCCGGAGTTTTTCACTTTCGAAAGAGCATCTACTGCATTCTTGATCGCCGCTGTCGATGCGCGACTTCCAATCTTCTTATTGAAATCACGCAATGACTCAGACGGCTCGCCAGCAGCGGCGTTGAGGATATGGAGCAGAAGATCCTCTTGATTTGGGTGCGCCAGGTTGAAAGTATAGACTTGGCTCAACCCTTTGTTCTGAGCCTCCTGAAAAATCCGCAGTGTGCCTTTCAGAGATCCGTCACTGTAGCGGACTATGAATTCCGCGGCCAGAACTGCTTTTCCGTCCGGCGTTCGGCCAAATTTCATCGAGCTGCTTGTCAGATCAAAGAAAGGACGTTTGTCAATTGTCGCCTCAAGGTCGCTCACGAATACCTTCAATCCTGTGGCGATGTTTCTTAGGACTGTCACGTCGTTGGCATTCAAGCCTGCCTTCTTCACGATTTCCGGTCTCTCCATGGCTGAGGCAAGAGCATTGCTCGTCCGCCGCATCGTTTCAAATGCGCGCGGGTCTTTCTTCATGAATGAGGTGAAATCGGACGTGTTTGAAAAATTGGTTCCGAAGTAAAAATTCAGTAAGCGTATGCCGGCACCTTCGTTCGCGCGGTTCTTTAAGTTTACAGCCATGCCGGGAACGACCTTCCCGGCGCCGTCTTCGATTCCTTCGAAATCGCCGATATGGTAGCCGTTTCTAGCCAGAACGGCGAGCGACGAGCGCAATGCGGAATCGGGATTCGATGCCGAGAAGCTCAATGAAACCTTGCTCAACGAGAGATCTATCTTTCCATTTGCCATCTCGTCGAAGAATGCGGCGCCTAACACCTCGCCCATCGTCTTGCTGAGAGTCACTGGCTCCGCCTTCTGCGACACGACGGCGATTGAGGACCCGCTCAAGCGGGCTATCGCCTCTCTATCCTGCCGTGAAGCAGCGTATCGACTTATCTCGGAACGATCAACCTGCGCAATCCCTGGTAGCACAGACCAAGTGACGATAACCGTCAAGCTGATGAGATGCTTAATCACTGAAGTCTCATATTCCATAATTACCTCCAATATCTTGAATGTTCCATCGCCACATCGTTTGTTAGCGATCGCCGTACGCCAGGCATCACCTGCGCCTTGGTGCCGCGAATGATGACAGGATCGCTATTGGGACGTCGGGGCATGCCGTTGTTTAGGCGCGCGTAACTCTTCAGGATTTTCCATTTGCCATATTCCATTTTTCATTTTCCATTTAATCACGAGTCATTGGCGCGAGCTGTTTTGAGTGATGACGTGAAAAGCCGGCAGAGTTCTCCTCGATGATCCCTGCCCGCAGTCCGGCGTTCAGAATCTCGCTGCGTCCGATCATGCGAAGCCAACGGGGTTGCGGCCAATCTTGCGCGCCCCAACTTTAGCGGATGGCCTTCGACGTGTAGCACTGCCGCAACCCGTCGGGGTTGCCGGATCGTCGCCGTCTTACCCAAGGTAGCTGAGTACAGCAACCTTGGGCTTTGGGTCTCAACCACTTCGTGGTGGTTGCACAGAGAAAACCTTTGTGGGGACCTTCGTGTCTTAGTGCCTTAGTGGCGACACTCTTCTCAACACCCTACTATCCCGCCACCCGCCGATGACAAATAATAAGTTACCCCGGGCGGGTCATCATTTAATAATGTTATGTACTTCACTGACCTCAGGCTCTCCTGCTTCAATCCCTAATTCCTGTAGTATCGGCATCAGCGTCTTGCCAAACTCATCGAAGGTCGCCTGTGATTCCCAGACGTCCACGACTCCAAGCTCATCCGCGCTTCCGTAACAGACGTGGTAGAGCCTCCCTCGAGGAGTCCCTGCGCCGGCCTGTTCCAGCCGCTTGATGCACTCGTCATACTTAGCCGCGCTCATTGATTTTGGCGTGAATCTAACTGCGATAGCCATAACATAGCCTCCCTTTGTTGTCGTTCAAGAAGAACTCATTCAAACTATTCGCCCTCACCCACTGGCTCCTGGCTGGCAGTAGCCAGTATCTTGTTCGTCGTGTCGTAGCTGAGCGGCTTTTCATTGCGCAGCAAATCGACAAGATACCCAGCGTGGTTGAGATCGAGATCATTTAACACCTCAAATCCACCGCCTTCGAAATGAATCGTCAGGAAAGTCTTGCCGTCTCCTATCCTGTGCCTGATGAAGTACCCGCTTACCGGTTTGACTGCCATGAGTCACCTCCTGTTTTTTTACTCGAACCAATGTTAAGTCCGCATCCACTCGTATGCCTCTCCTTCGGATCGAACCATGCGAATAATATGGTGTGAACGATGCTCGTAAGCAAGTTCGCTGAACCGCTCCCCGTAGGCTTCAGGGTTTGGCACCACAATCGCCACGCGCAGGTTGTAGTTAATGAACTTCTGGAATAGCTCACCCAATAATCCCGTACGAAGGTCGAAGAACTCCGCTGCTAAGTCACGCTCGGTGAGGATGAGCCCCTGAGTTCCGAGACAGGCGCCAAGCGCGGCGGAAATATCGCCTGAAGTTTGGATGGAGATACCTGAATTGGAAGCGACGACGATTCTGCGTTCGTTCTCCATATTTCTTCAATCATTCAAACTGTCACTTCTTCACCGCAGCAAGCACGTCTTGAATCGCCTTGATGACTAGCTCCGGTTGCTCGAGTTGGACGTGATGACCGCTCCTGTCGGCGATGATCAGTTTGCCGTTGCGCGACATCGCCGCGACGGACGTATGATCGCGGCGGTGTTCCGCTTCGAGCGCTTTTCCGTCGGGACCGTTTTCTTCGGCGAGCCCGCGAGTAAGCACGACCAAAGGCATGTCTCCGAGCGGGTATTGGCTCTTCGCTCGCTCGGCGCGCAAGCCTGCCAGCTCTTCATTCTCGAAAGGGTTTACGGCGGCAGCGACGTGGCCCAATTGGCCTAGCGCCCAGGTGCGCATCCGCTGCGCGTCGGCCGGCAGTTTATTGCGTGGCGGCTCATTGGCGCGAGCGGCGGCTTCCGGTAAGCCCGCTTTCATCTGTGTTAGAGCGCCCGGCGGAATGTCGGTCACGCGCAGGGGATTCGCCGTCTTCACCGCGGGAACCGCCCGCCCGGTTGCGAGGTCCGATGAATGCACAAGCTTGCCGTCGCCTAACATCCGTAACGGATCGTCGGCGCCCGCCTCGACCAATACCATCCCGGCAACTTCGGTTGGATAGGTCGCGGCATAGAGACGAACCAGCCACCCGCCATAGGAATGGCCGACGAGCACCAGCGGCGGCTTGACGCCGGCTTTATCCAGCAGCGTATGCAGTTCGTAGACGAGCTGATGCATTGTTCGCGGGTGCGGGCCGAGCTCGCTCCACCCATCGCCCGCGCGGTCGTACGAGCAGACGCGAGCGAATTTGGCGACGCCCGGCTGAACGAGGCTCCACTCGACGGAGAAGTCGCCGCTGCCGGCTTCAAGGATGACTGTCGGCTGTGAAGCGCGCGCGTCGCTGGTGCAGTTGAGATGAAGGCGCCAGCCTCCTACGTCAATTAGTTTGCCGGGCGGAGGAAAGGGAGGTTGAGTGGATTCGGTGGGAGCCTGCGCGAATGATGCGCGAAGTGAGATGAACAGCACAAACGCGGCCAGCCCAAGCGATAGAGATAGACTGATCTTAGTCGTCCACATCATCAAGGAACAACGTGCCGCTGATGCGTAGCTATTTGCCAGACGTTGCCACATGGGTCTTCTATCATTGCGCGGCGGTCGCCATAAGGTGTTTCGGTCGGCACTTCGAGCGACACGGCGCCCGCTTCGAGAGCGCGCTTGTATGTCGCATCGACATCATCGATATACAAATAAAGAAACGCGGGCATCGCCTCGCGTGGACCTACGCCGCTCACCATCACGATCGAGTCGCCGATTCTGATTACGGACGGTTTCTCGGTGAGATAGTCTCCGGTCGCGTCGAAGGCTTGCGTGAGAAACTCGACCAGCCTCGCGGTGTCACGAACCACGAGCCTGGGTGTCACGCTGTGCCAACCGTCAGGGATCGATTTGTTCACTGGATCTTTGCCTTCCATTATGCGAGCGGCGACGATTGGGGTTCTTGGCAATCAATGATCCGTGCGACAGTCGACCGCAGAATCGCTGTTCATATTACTCTTTTGATGTGCCCTACGCCACAACGTTGGGTAGTGGGGTGATAGTGTGTTGCTCGCTCACATTCGCGTTTCTCCTCTGCGTCCTCGGCGTCCTCTGCGGTTGATTCCGAGCCACTGAGCAGGAAAAACCGCAGAGGACGCGCGGACGCCGAGGGCTGCTTTGCCGGCATCAGAAGATCACTCGGAGAGGAAACCCTGAAACTCCAAAACCGCATCACGCCGCAAAAAAGGATTGATCTCTTTGCGTTTCACAGGCCCGTGATGATTGACGGTGAACCGAAGCAAACGGGCACAAAACTCAATTGCAAACTGGTGATTCTCCTTTGAGACGGCGATGAACGTCGCGCAGTCCGTCTTACCGCCGGAAGCCCTTCGGAGCAAGCTCTTTAGGCTTGGATCAAACCCCATAGCATTCCCGGAGCATTGAAAGATTCCCGCTTCTTCCGTGCATGGCGTGTTGGAGGTCGGGTTCGTCGTGTCGCGCCCGGCCCTGAAGTTCCAGGAACTCTCAAACCCACCGAGCACGCGCAAGACTTCCAACATCACAGCCTTACGTTGAAGAAGATCGGAGTAAGGGCCGAGTTCCGGCGCGACGTTCGAGTAGACGTCATGGTTGTCGTTTCGCTCGAAAATCTCATCCGGAGCCTGCTTTGCCCAGTCGATCAATTGATTGAGAAAGGAATCCGGCGCAACACCGCGATTGAAGACCTTCTTTTTGCAAGCGACAAACTTTCTGGCCATAGTTGAAGTTTCCTCCTCTCTCTCTCTTCAAAAGCTTATGTCAGAATCGAGGGAGTATTACATTTCTCAGTGCGGGGAATCGAGCGTTCCGCCCGGCAACCCCGTAGGGGTGCGATGTTTGTAGTTACGGACGCCGACGCAGACTTCGTAGCTCCGTTAGGAGCGGCATAGAGTTGAGCGCGGGAACATTTCACCCTACGGGGTTGGCAACGTAGGTAACGCGCCACTATAAACATTCGGGGTTCCAGGACTTCTCAGGACACTTCTTCCGGCGAAGAGTCGCGGACGGTTCCCGGCTCAAGTCCCGCCTTTAATCACACCCGGTAAGAGCAGCCCGTTGCTTCGCAAGCTCGGCCCTGAAAGCCTGCTCTCTTTCTGCAACGTAATTCTTATAGCCTTCGGGATCGATGAAAGCTGCCGGTCCGCTCTCTTTTATCCGCGAGTATTTCGTTTCCAAATCGAAATAGGCGCCGTGCGCGCCGAGAAAAATGTCGCACCGCAGCGACTTCAACTCCCGGAACATCCGTTCATAGTCAGCCGCAATCTCCGGATAGCGAGCGTTGTTGACGAGCTGATAGCCGGGATTCACGTTAGGGCTGCCCACGATCACAGCGTCGTAGGTTTTGCCGGCCTCCTGCACCTTCATCGTCCACATAGTGCAACCTTTCGTATGCCCGGGAGTGAGATGCGCTACAAGCACAGCGCCGCCCAACTTCACCTCGTCACCGGCGTGCAGCACTCGATCGACCTTCGTCGGCGTATAGAGTGATGTCGCCACGTTTCCATACTGAAAGTCGGTCTTGCCGCCCGATTCAACGACGCCCACGTCGGCGTCCATCACCATGTACTTCGCGCCTGTCTGCGCTTTGATCATGGCGCTGCCTGCGTCGTGGTCCCAGTGCGCGTGACTGATCAAGAGGATCTTGATGTCGGTGAATTTGAATCCGAGCTTCTCGACACTCGCGCGAATGAGCGGAACGTTCGCCTCTAAATCGCTGTTGATGAGGATATGCCCTTGCGGGGTGGTGACCAGGTAATTCGCGAGACCTTTGCTGCCAACGTAATAAAGATTCCCTGCGATTCGGAACGGCGGAAACGGTTCGGTCCAATCGCCGATTGACTGCGCCTTCAGCTTGCCGTGTTCCGTGATCCCAACAAACGCGCCCGCCAGAATTATCCATAGACAGAGCCACTTGTTTCGCATGTCGAGCGACCTCCGGTAGAACTACATCTGTCCTAATAGCTTTTCGTAGAGGGCTTTCTGTTCCGTCAGCCATTTCTGAAGCCCTTCACCCTTCGATGCCCGCTCCGCCTCGTATCGTTTCAAACCGGAAAGCATCGGCTCCTTCATGCGTCTCAGGCTATCGTTCAAACGCATCCTTATTATTTCTGCCCCGCAGGTTGGCGGTAGAGGAGCCATCATCACTGCCAATGCGTAACCGGCCTCGTTATCTTGCTCACTAAGCGCTGAAACCTCTTGCCTCAACTGCGCGATTACTTTGGACTCGTCTTGTTCGGGGCTTTCCAGGGCCCTCTTCAAAAGGGGAATGATTTGCGTCATCTGGATCTGGCTGCCTCGCCTGTACGGGAAGGAGGTGACTGCCGCATCACCATCGCCTTCAAAGGTCCAGTCCTTAAACGCGACGCCGCCGATCACGATTGTCGGCTGTTCCGGCCGCTCCGTGGTGGTCAGCCACGGGAGCCTGAAACCAGATCCACCGACCGCGGCGTCTACGCGATGTACTTGGCCAACTGGAATCAGCGGTTCCAGAGGCCCTTTTCCGTCGATGTAAGTCCTTCCAGAATCTCCCTGCCTGGCGAGCGTGTAGACGCTCAAGCCCACGATGTCTTTCGAGGAGATGTTTTTTACGTCGAGCACCCATCCATCTTTGGTCACTTGAATGTTCACGACCTCGATGGCTTCGGTCTTGATCTCTATCGGGGGAAGGCTGGAGCCTGGCGAGTTAGATTGGACCTGCATTGCAAAGGCGATTGATGGGTTCTGACTTGCAATGGCGGAGACAAAAAGAAGGATCGCAGGACAAACGATAGGTGAGGATAATCTGCGTAAGAACATGAGCCTCTCCTTTGTTGTTTCTCAATAACTACCGGGTTCCATTTCGCTAGCGCAAGAATCCGTGTGAATCGGTAGTGGGGTGATAGTGTGTTGCTCGCTCACATTCGCGTTTCTCCTCTCGGTCCTCTGCGTCCTCTGCGGTTGATTCCGAGCCACTGAGCAGGAAAAACCGCGGAGGACGCCGGGGACGCAGAGGACTGCTTCCTGGCAACACGCTAATACCCCACTACCTGTGGGTTTGCACGGGTGCTGCGTCTTCATGAAAGCCTCGTCGATTTCGCTTATGATTCCTTTTCCTCAGGGGGACATTCAAATCCTTCTTTTTTCCAATCAAGAAAATCCTCCTTGGTCCGTTCGACCATAGTCCTTGCCGCATCGACAAGCCATCCTGACGACGCGGCATTACTCGATCGTTCCTTTACTTGTGTCAGTACATCATTGGATTGATCGCATGAGTGGGAATGGACGTTGGCTATCTCCTTGCCCATTGAATGGAGAAGTTTTTTTGTGAGCTCTTCCTCTTTGCTTGCTTCCAGCTTGAGATGCTTGACTTCAACCTTGAACGCATCGGGCCCGAGCCTGCGCACGACCCAGCTATCCACTATCTTCAGCCACGGATCGGGAGACCGGACGGCATCAACGAGGATGGTTGGATAGTAGATGCTCCTCGCGGATAGTGCGGATGAAGACGATGCGTCCAGCGATTGATTCGCCCAGAGCCAGGCTGAAGGCGCCAGCGCTTTAGCCTCTCGAACAATGATTCCTCCCTGCCAATCGTCCGCAACCGCGGTGAATCGCTGCCGGCCCAGGCTGCCCAAACCGGCTTCACGATGCCCGACGTGGTAATCGGGAGTTGGCTTGGGAAAGCCGGCATCCAATGCGGCTCGCGCGTCCGGCGGAGCTTCGATCCTAGCGAGATCTCGATACTTCTCATGAAACTTCTTGAACACATCATCCTTGTGCTTGCCATCTTTGTCCTTGCCATCTTTGTCCTTGCCATCTTTGTCCTTGCCATCTTTGTCCTTGCCGTCTTTGTCCTTGCCATCTTTGTCCCTGCCATCTTTGTCCTTGCCATCTTTGTCCTTGCCATCTTTGTCCTTGCCATCTATTTCTAAGGACTCGTCGTCAACCAGTTTTCTAATCACGATATTTCGCAGCCAACCATGATCCTCAGCCAAAACAAAAGGTTTGGGGTCTTTTAGTCCTTCGATGTATCCGTCCAGGATTGCCTCGCACGCTTCTTCGAAATTCAAGCGCAACCTATTAGAGTCATCTTTAGAGGTGTCTTTAGAGCCATCTTTAGAGCCATCTTTCAAAGCAAAGAATGCGCTGGTGGCCAGGCGAACCAGGTCGTTCGTGTAAGGCAGATAACACGCCTCATCAAAGTCATTCACTCCCCAGCTCAGCCGTCCTTCAGCGTCTCGCCACGTCCCGAAGTTTTCTATATGCAGGTCGCCAACGCCTAAGACTTTTAGTGCCGTGCATAATGCCGGACAGTGTTTCGAAAATGAATGCGCCCAGCAGTAAAACGTTGCTCGAAGGAACATAAACTCGCTGCATGCCATCTTGTTGTGCTTGGTCTTAAGCTCCGCTTCATCGACTTTGGTCACGGAGCGCAACCATTCTTCGTATTCCGCGGTCATCTCTTTGATACTCATTCTTCCTCTTCCTCAACCTGATGCTACTTGCCGACGCGATCATCTGTCACGGCGTCAATAAATAGTTCAGTCGTCTTTGCCAGGAAGACTCAACCGCCGATGTGCGCTGCCTTCCGTGCGCCCATCTGCCCGGATCAGCGAAACGCAGTCGGCGCAAATCAGCGGTTCCTTCTTCTCTATTGACGCATCTCTAATCGTTACGTCTCTATTCACGCATCCAGGCTTCGGATACTGCTCGGCCCTTGGCGATGTCGTCTACGACGAGGATGAGTTGGTGATCGTGGTCGCTGTAAAGGACCTCGATGTTGACGCCCGTCTCGGCCATCCTTCGAGAGATCTTGCCGAGCTGACCTGGTTCAGTTTGGTTCAATCGCAGGACGACGACGTCGCGTACTTCCAGAACGTGAATGCCCGCCGCTTCGAGCGCTTTGCGAGCGGCCTCTCCATCCTCGAAGAGAAAGTGAGCGCCCTGACCGTTGACTACGAAGGCGCCACCACCTTCGACGCTCACCCCGGCGCGGCCCAACGCCTCGCCCATCTCGGCCAGCGCGCCGGGTCGATTAGCCAGCGCAATCGCCAGATCTACGAGCGGAGGAGTCACGCTATCTGGAATCGATTTGGTCCTCGGTGATTGATCTCTTGCGCAATGCTCTAGCGAACCTGGTCGAGCGGATGATCTCAACCGTCGCCGCATTGGAGCCCACTCGATGAAACGAAAGTACCTGTCGCGCTGAGTCAAATGCAACCGCTAGTTTAAACGAAGAGCGACGGACAGATTCGAACGATTGAGGTATGACTCGAGATCGCCGGAAGAGCGGTACGCATCGGGCTTGTATTTACGGGTGCTGCGAGGCGCTAAGATCGAAATGTCAACAAACTCAAGCCTGGCCCCTCCCCACAGTTTACTTTTAGCGTGATAGGCTGAATCGCCGAGTTCGGCAGTCCCCTCGCCGCACTGCATGACGTTCGCCCCAGCATTCAACCACAAGCAACCACAATCACTGCACGCCAGACCGTTTCCATGCCATTCAAGTGACCGAGATCTCACAGGAACTACCGCAGGTCAACCTTAGCGATAGCATTCTTCTCCTAAAGTTTTTGTTTGGTGCACGAGTTTGAATGCGTTTCCATTTAGTACAAACTCCTGACGCACGCAGTTATTCTTAGGAGGATCGAAGGTCCTGCCGTTCTCGTCCATGCTTTCAATCCAACGGGCCTTCATGAGTTTGCTATTGGGAAGGTAGTCCAATGACAGACTATGATTTTTTTCCCCTCCCAATGGGAAACCGAAAATTCTTCCGGACTTTACATCCACCAAAAAACCGAATGAGCAACCAGTGCCGCATCCAAATGTCACAATTGCGTAATGGCCAGCAAAATTCACACCCTGCCTTATCCCATCACGAATTTGCGTCCTAAATCTTAGGGAACCTGGCTTGCTCTGAAAATTCGGCTTTGCAGGAGATCCCTCATAAATAGGTACTGGATACTGTTCAAATGAGTTCGCACTCGTTCGAGGTTGGGACGTTGGTTTTTTGGTCCGTTGTGCATACGCTGTACAAGGAACTGCAAGTGTAAGGAATAATGCTGCCATTCGCGTGAGTCTCATATTTTCTCCCTCCCAAAAGTAGATGAGCGGCGGAACGTGAATTCGCCGGGAAACTGGATATTCCTATCCAGCAGATTCCTTCCTCATGGCCAATCACACCTTGAGGTAACATTGACGCGTGTCGTCTGATCGTTGAATTGGTTGTCCTTTTCCCTAGAAAGGGGTCAGGCTTCACATTGTTGACATTTGAATTGCGTGTCGCGGGCGCCGCGAAGCTCTGGGACCGAAAGGTCAACAAACTCAAGCCTGACCCCTTTCCAGCGGTTTCTTTTGCAAACGGCTTCCACTGGATGCGGTTGGTAGGCGTCTCAGTAGGGCAGCTAGACTCCTATTGGCTACCATCTTCTACGGCGGATAACAACATAAATCTGGTATTCCTTAAGGCCAGTCTGTGGCTTTGTGCGTATAATGCTGACGAGCTTGAAATGCAAATTCCATTCAGATATCTCGTTAAAGTTGTTACTCACTTCGACCTTTTCATACTTCTTGCCAGGATTCACTTCATTCCTTTTGATGATTACATTTTCTAAATGATCGTTATGCACATCGCCTATTTGGAACGTAAGTCTTAACTCCTCCCACTGCACATCGTATTCGCAACCACGAAAATCGCTATCATATTCAAACTCGAATTCATGGCGTTTGTATAAGAGAGCATGGCGGATTGTTTTAGACAATAGACTAAGTAGAAATAGCACCAAAGCGGTTAATAAAGAAGTAACTACTTTTGAACCTATTTGCCAAGCAGCATCGGTTGGGACGATTTGGTTTTGAAGACTCATGATCCGATCTCCTTACATACGGTAGACGCCTCACTGGATATGGATAAAAACTTAGATGGGGGTCAGGCTTCACATTGTTGGCATTTGAATTCAAGTGCGCAGTTTCGAGCTGAGCCTGACCCCTCCTCCGAGTTTCCAGCGGACATTACCTGTTAGACGCGGTCTCAGTTAGGAAAGACCCGCCTTCGGGACTGAGCTTTAGTTTCTTATCGCTCCAACGAACTCCCTCGCCTCCATGTTAATCCCGGTCCCACTGCAGTGACCACACCTTCCGCCTCCATTGCAGGCAGAGCACGTATACCCTCCTCCGGTCGTCCCAGTGCCCCCGCAAACATGACAAATACCCTTCCCATCGCAGTAATAACATTTTTGCCCCGCTGTGGGGGAATACGCCAATACTCACTCACGGGTGACGTTTCGACGGTTCATTTCCATCCTCCTTTTTAGTCCAATGACTTCCACGGATTGACCCGCTCTGCAAAACAGATTACTTATGCGGCGCTGTTCTCCCCCGTGCAACGGGTTTGATCGCAACCTTATACTCGCTCGCCCAACTGCCTTGCTGGTTGATGTTTTTTACATTGAAAAAGTTCTGCAAGGCGATTGCCACCTGAAATGAAAAATCCGTCGAGTACGTTTGAGGGTTCATTGACGTAGCGCACTCGATATTCTGGAACCACTGCATCCACGCGTCCGTGCCTCCCTGGGCTGGGGGCAACAAGCCTCCGTCCGGAGACGCGCCGTCAGGAATAAGCGAAGTCGCCTGCGGATATTGCGCGGTGATGTGACACGACATGCACGAGACCGTGTTCAAGTCTGCCGGGCCGTTCAACCGCCCATTCCAGCCAAGATGTTGCGGAGGCAGCATCTTGTTGTCGATAAAAATCACGCTCTCCTTGAGGTCCTTGTTCACGATGGTCTTAGTAGGCGGGAAAGGGTTCGTCTTGTTTACCCTGTTATCGGGATCATTGCCCCACGTGAGTCCAACGGGAACGAGGTTCATGAATTTGTTCTTGTTATTTACCTTGCCGTTATAGCAAAAGGTCCCAAATACCCAACCGGTTCCCAGCGGGTTCGACGGACTTCGGTCCGCCCGCGGATCGCGCACGGCAATGTCCATCTGCAACAAGTTCACCGTGCCTACGTAGCGTGTCGGAGAATTCCAGAAGTTTTGGGTAATGTAGGCCTTCCATTGCAGAGGGTTCTCGAGGTACTCGACTTTATCAATCCCTTGCGGCGCGTCGGTGAACAACAATTTCGCGAAGACTGTTCCGGTTGGAAAGCCGCCATCGGGATAGCGTTTGTCCAGGACTCTGGGATCTGGATTCTTGGGGTCCTTCCACATCCTGCCCATCGCGTAACCGGCCATATCGTTCACCAGAGTGATTGCATAGACGGAGTAATCGCCCTCGATTCCCAAAAGGTTCGGCCCCAACTGGCCCGCAGAAACCGGCGCCTCCTTGATGAGGCCGTGAAAGCCTTCGGTTCCGCCGTTCGGAGGATAAGCGCCCGCGCCGGCCGCCGTCGGGTGCAGCCAGGGAATGTGATACCACTCACGAATCTTGTTCTTGTACGGATCCCAATCCGGCAGATTCCCTTCAAAGGAATATTCACGAACCGCCTCGATATACTTCAAAGGTTCTTTCTTATAATCGATGTTAAGAAAGGCCGGTAGAGTTTTTGGTTTTTCGGTGGGGAAGTTCGCTTTCAAACGAAAGATCGGCTGGTCGGAATACATCGTGACGTAGTCCGAGGAACTCACCATGAATCCAAAATCCGGAAAGCCGTTCTTTTCGAAGTTTTGTTTGTGGACTTCCTGCGCCGACACCGCACGGTTCCCAGCGCCCGAATAAATCAAAAGCGCCGACAGGACGTAGCCGACAAGAGCTAACAGGGCAAGATGCTTTTTCATGTGCATTCCTCCATTTGTGTTTGTCTCGATCTTTCGCGGTGCCTTAATTTGGAGTGCGGCGGCAAGGTACTCCGCGACGCCGCTTTCCGTTCGCAATAGATTCAATCACTAGCCAAAGCGGCGTCGCGGAGTACCTTGCCGCCGCGCTCCAAATTAAGGCACCGCCCTATTTTTCGGTTGTAAGCATTCCTGGCGAATTATCTTTTGCCTTTCGCCGCGGATGAGCCGTTACCCAGATGATCCTCTGTGACTTCACAAGCCCGCCGCACTTCCTGAACCGTTGCCGGCGCGTCGAAGCGAAAGAGCGGGGCGAGTCCGCGCTCGATCCTCGAGGCTCGGATGGCTGATTTGACTGCGAAGAAAACGCTGTTTGCGAGCACCAGCGGCGGCTCGCCTACTTCTTTTGCGGAGAAGATCTCGTTCGGATCTTCGGGGATATTCTCCACTTCATTCCTGGGGAAAAGGTACGTGTTCATTCTCAGTGGAATGGTGGTGATCGCAGGGATCTTGTAGGTCCAGGTGTTCGTGGTATTGAGCCGGCCCGAATCATCGCCGTCGTGTTGGTACACCAGCTTCTCGGTGAAGAGGTAGCCAACGCCCTGGACGAATGCTCCCTCTACCTGCCCAATGTCGAGTGCGGGGTTCATGCTCCAACCCATGTCGTAGATGATGTCGGAGCTGATGACCTTAACCTCGCCGGTGAGCACGTCGACCTCCGCCACCGAGCACGCCGCGGAATACGTAAAGCCAACGAAGGAATCCACGCCGCCACTCAGTTGGCCCTTCTTGAGCGGGACTCGGTCGATGCCGGGAATGTCCGGCTCGTCGGACTCCTCTTTGAACGTCATCGCCGGCACCGGGACCTCACCTCCTCGGATCTTCGCGGTGTAGGAGGCGACGAGGTTGACTCGTTTTTGGTATGCCAACTGGACCAGGAACTGCCAGATTATACCCGGGGGCCGGTGAGGGGGCGTCACCTTCGCGGCCCAGCCGCCCTGAGCTGCGGTGTAATTCCAGAAGTCGATGCCTTGCTCTTTGCACCAATCGTTTCCCATGTCCTTCAGCACCTCGTAGCCGAACTCCATCAGCCGCGCCCGCAGCTCCTGGCACGTCTGCTTCACTGCCTCGCAAGAATAGGGCGTGCCGGTTGACCCGCCGGTGCTTGTCGGATTCGGCGTGACGCCGGTCCTTACGTTGTCGATGAAGATCATCTCCATCGGCACGCCGAGCACATACGCGGCAACCTGCTGCGCCTGCGTGTTGAGGCCTTGCCCCATCTCCACGCCGCTCTGATGGATGACGATCGTACCGTCCGCCTGATTGACGACGACGATCGCGGCAGACTGCTCGAGCTGAAGCAGATTGTAGCCCGAGCCGTACTTGACCGGAATAATGGAGACGCCTCGCTTGCGCCACTTGTTTTCCTTATTGAATTTGTCGACTTCCTTACATTTCTCTTCGAACTTGGAGACCTCCTTCACATAATCCCAGACCTGCTTCATGTAGCAGTAGGAGAGTGCCTGGCCGAACGGCGTGACGTCGCCACGCTCGTAGAGATTCTTCTCGCGCAAGTCTTCGGGCCGCATATCGAGAGCGACCGCTGCGTCGTCGATCGCGTTTTCGACGATGTTCTTGCCTTGAACGTCGCCGAACGCGCGCATCGCCGTGCTCGGCGCGGTGTTCGTACGGCACACGTCGATCTGAGTCTGGAAGTTCGCGACGCGGTACGCGTTGTCCGTCCGCAACTGGATGCAATTGGAGACGATGAACGAGCAGTCGTAGAACGCTCCGCCCTCACCCCACATCCTTGAATAGAAGCCATGGATGATGCCCCTGTCTTCCTTTCGAGTAGCGCCGGTATCGACTGCGATTTGGTATTGGCCGTAGTAGGCGTGGCGCTTGCCGATCATCGCGGTGTCCTCGTCGCGCGGAACGGCGACGCGCACCGGACGCTTGATGGCTTTCGCGGCGACGGCAGTCGGGCCGACGACGAAACGCGCCTGTTCGGTCTTGCCCCCGAAGCCTCCACCCACGGGAGCCACATCTACTTCCACCTGGTGGTATTGCAGGCCAAGCGCCATCGCCGTCGTCTGGTGCATCTCCATCGGGCTCTGCGTTGAAGGCCGCACGGTGATCCGGCCATCGTCGTGAGGAATTGCGATACACGCTTGCGTCTCCATGTAGAAGTGCGCCTGTCCGCCGTTGAGCTGCGAGGACTCGACCACGACGCACGGAGCCGAACCCACGGTCGCATCGCGCGTACGGATGTCCTGGTCAGCCGGCTCTTTTTTCGCAACCCAGTCGAACTGGCTGCCGGGCCGAATGATTTTCCAGATGTGCGAAACCCAGGGAGCCGACGTGGGCACATCCGGGAAAACGCTGCCCAACTTGACCGCGTCGAGGAGATTCACGATTGGTTTGCTCCACTTGCCAATCCACGGTTTGCCCGGCTTCGTGTACGCGACGCAATGCGCCGAAACGTAATCCGCAATCGCGATCGCCTCCTGTTCGCTCGCGGCGAGCACGATCGCGATCGACTGTCCGACATAACTGACCATGTCCACCGCGAAAAGGGGTTGGTCCAGAGCCATGCCCTGCAGATTGATACCTCCGTTCTTGATGTTCTCGTGCGTGATGATGTCGATGAAGGAAGGAGAGTAGCTCTTCAGATGCTTGCGCAGAGCCAACGCCGGAACTCCCTTATCGTTGCCCGGAATCACAAAGCGGAAGTTGGCGAGCGCACGGCGGCTCTGCACGAACGCGCCGTTCACGGTAAGCGGAGGCACCGCGAGTTCCTGCGTATAGTGGAGCTGACCCGACGTCTGATACATCGCACCGGTCTTCATGTAGGGTTGCGCGACGGGCGCCTTGAAGTCCTGCGGTTGGTATTTCTGAATGCCTGTGCTCTCCGGCCAGTTGCCCCACATGTCCTCGCCGATGGACTTCACATTAGCAGGCACCGCGACACCCTTGCCCACCAGCGCGTTGACGATCGCCTTGTAGAAGAAGGAAACGGCGAGCTGCGTTCGGTATGCCGCGGTGAAGCCGTCCTCCGGCACTTCCTTCATTCGCTTAGCCCAAAAACTCAGTTCGCTCTCGACTTCACTGGCGAGGATCTTCGAGAGCGCGGGGACGCTTGCGAGCGTCAGTTCCTTTCCGGCCATCGCAGCCTCGGTCTTGCTCGCGTGCCACGGGTAGGGCGCGATTCCTCCGAACACGAGTGCGGCGGTATCGACGGTGAGCTTGTCGACGAACGTAAAACGCGTGGTCGCGTTGACGATACTATGCGAGTTGACTTCGCGGAGAGCGACCTTCTGCGCGAACACTGCGTCCTTCGGGTCGCCCAACGGCAAAGCGTATGAGGCAAGCACGATACGGTCGGCGAGCGCCGGGTCATTGAGCACCGCCGCGACTAGCTCGCCGGCGGTCGCTGTGCGCTTGTCGAATGCGCCGCCGTCCTCGAGCACAAGATAAGTAAGCTTTGCCTCAACTGCGACCAGGGCGGTGAACAAATCCGATGGGAACGGTTCGCCGGTGCCCGCGGGGATGTGCTTCAGGACGAGCATCGTGTTGCCGCCAAGCGACGCGGCGTTGCGGACTATGCGGCCGGCTGTGCGGCGCGCCATAAGGTCAAGCGCATCAAGCGTCGTCGTCTCGGGACCCCGTTTCTTCCGTGTGGCGATCAGGTCGATGAGCTCGCTGTAGCTCGTGCCGGCGGCGACGACGATCTCATTCAACGTCTTTCTCCGCGTTTCAATCGGGAAGTTCAGTTCGGGTATCAGCCGGATGTCGACGAAGAGTGTCGTGTCGAGATACTCGGGCTTGTAAACGCCGTACGAGGTGTTGCCGTGGACGAGCCGGATTTTTTGTTTGCGTTCGTTATGTAGAATCTCCGCAAGTTCGCTTAGCGAGGTCGGTGTGCGCCAATGCTGACGGCCGGCGTCTGAGGATACGGGTTCGGCGGGGCCGTGCGCCGCCCTGGGAAAAGGAATCTCGACGGTGCCCGGGAGCTGCGCTTCCCCAACGTGGTCCTCGATGCACTTGATCTGGTGCTTCACATCAGCTTCGTGCCAGTTCGATGCGAAGGTTTTCATACCGGTGAGGATCGCCCGATAGCCGGTGCAGCGGCAGAGATTGCCGTCGAACGCGTCCTCGATTTGCTTTTTAGTAGCCTCGGGGTTGCTGACGATGAATTCGGACATGTTCATCACAAAGCCAACGCTGCAGTAGCCACACTGGCTCCCGTTGTACAACGCGAGCTGGTGGGCGACGGGATTCATGCCGTCGTGCGAGAGCTCCGACGGGCAAGCGGCGACGTCCTCGACGAGCGTCAAGTGAGCGGCAACGTCTTTGCCTCTAAGTTTCGCCGTGGCTTTAAGGACGGAATTGCGTTTTTTTCCTGCAGCCTGACTCGCTTCGATAAACACCGGCGATTGCTGCTCGCCGATCGGCGCGGCGGAACGCGATGCCGTGAGCGTGTGTTGCAGGAACTGCGCATCGGGTTTGCGCACTGCGCCGGTCCCCTCGACCGTAGTGACGACCAGTCCGCCCAGCGCACACACAGGCCGCAGGCACGAGTTGATCGCGCGATGCTCTGGCTTATTCTGCTTTTCGTCCCACCTTGAAAGTATGACGGTGCAGCCGCCGCAGCCTCCCTGGCCGCACGGCTTCTTGGGACCGGAGAGCGCGACGTCGGGCGACCGCAGATAATCGATCAGCAGCAGATCGGGCGAGGGGTTCTCGATCGATACGAGCCTGCCATTAAGGTAAAAGGAGACTTTGTTGTTCATCTTAACCTCACTGGAAATAGTTTTCGTACGTGCTGCAAAAAGTTTCAGACTTGGAGGAACCATCGGACCCGAGAAAGCCAGTATGAATCAAAAGCGGGCCGATTCTTACACAAGTGTAAGGTAAACTGCAAGGACTTACTGCACGCTGCAGCGAATGACAGCGCGCCCTTAAGACGCGAAGAATCATGACTTCGATGAGTAGGCTGCGTCGCCTTGCGTTGGCCTCTCTGTTGGTATAAAAGCTCGTTTGCTGATTTTGATTACAATTCAATCAAAAGGAGATTAAGACATGGCTGAAGAATTCGTGCCGTCCGAACCGATAGGAGAAACTGACGAACCCAACAGTGCGATTTACGATGAAGCGCCACCTGAAGACTCGCTGATGGCGTCGACTGCGGGGAAATATTGCATCTACAACGGTCATAAGTATGCGGAGGGGGCGCAGGTTTGCGGCAATAACCGCAAGTATGCCTGCAGAAACGGTAACTGGGTGATGATCGAGGCGGGATCCTGTCCACCGGGTATGGACATCTTTTGAAGGTCTAGTCTGAATTGGCCGCCCAAACGCAACTCTCAGACGCAACTAAAGCTCGCAGCTATCCACCGTCGACCCTCTGAAGAAACTGCGGCGGGAGTCTTACACTGCTTGTGAAGAGCCGAGGTGCCCGTGCAAGAATCCGCTCGTTCTCGTGCAGGCATCTCGCGTTGCTCTGCTTGAGAGGGGGGGGCAAGAGGGGTCAGGCTTCACATTGTTGACATTTGAACTCAAGGGCGCAGTTTCGAGTTGAGCAACTCACGAAGAGCAATCGCTTCGAGGCTCGCCGTGTTGCGTGACCGAGCCGCCTCAGCCCGCATCTCGCGTTGCTCTGCTTGATAGGGGTCAGGCTTCACTTTGTTGACATTTGAACTCAAGGGCGCAGTTTCGAGTTGAGCAACTCACGAAGAGCAATCGCTTCGAGGCGCGCCGCGTTGCGTGATCGAGCCGCTTCAGCCCTTCTCGTCACCGCTGATGGACCTATCCCGAGCGCCTCAGCTAACTCACGATTCGTTATCCCTCTTTCCCTTTCTAACAACAATCACCGCCTCCTTCACAGCGACCGTTCTCCGTTTCTTGCTCTTACCGCAGTTCGTGCGGGCTCAAAACCGCTGGACCTCCCTGAGGCGCTCGATAGATCCTCGATGCTTGTGGGTTGTCGTCGCACGGCCTGGTGATCGCCGACCCGGTGTCTTATCTCACTTAAGAATTCTTTTCCCCTCCAGCAGACGTCCTTCTGCCGCACGATAGCAGTCGTCTTGACTCTTCTCACCCAGGTTCGCCTCCGCGAATTGAATGTACGCTTCGACCGCGCGCTTTCTGCTCGCGCCGAAATGCCGCAACATCTCGCGTTGCTCTTGAAAGGGGTCAGGCTTCACATTGTTGACATTTGAACTCAAGGGCGCTTCACCATTCTGGCTCGCTCCGGATTCAAGTGGATGTATCGCACAAGCTCGCCGAGATAGCGATCGGTCTGACACAGAATCGACTTATAGCGACCTTGAGAGAGATGGCCAATCTTCTTGTACTTTCGGTGTGGTATTGGCTGTAGCTGGTCAGTACGCGTTGCATGATCCGGCTGACAGGATCATCTTGCATCTCGATCAGAAGATGGACGTGGTTTGGCATTAGGCAATAAGCGTAGAGATAGAAGGGAAGTCTGGCCTTCTGCTCTTCGAGAGTGCTGGTGAACCTCAGGTAATCATCGTGGGATCTGAATATCTTTCTGCGATTGTTGCCGCGAGTGATGACGTGGTAGAGCCCTCCGCTTTCGATCCTTGGTTTCCTGGGCATTGCGGGGGTGGATACCATAGTGCGAAGAGTTCAAATGTCAACGAAGTGAAGCCTGACCCCTGCACTGGTGAGTGGGCATTGCGGGGGACGGATACTATAGTGCGAAAAGTTCAAATGTCAACGAAGTGAAGCCTGACCCCCTCCCGGTTGACAAATGTCATACCATGGTGCGAAAAGTTCAAATGTCAACGAAGTGAAGCCTGACCCCTGCACTGGTGAGTGGGCATTGCGGGGGTGGGATACTATGGTGCGAAAAGTTCAAATGTCAACGAAGTGAAGCCTGACCCCTGCACTTGTGAGTGGGCATTTCAGGGGCGGATACTATAGTGCGAAGAGCAAATGTCAACGAAGTGAAGCCTGACCCCTCCTCTGTTGCCTGTTGCAAGGTTGCTTGTGAGTAAGGCTTCAAGCCCTCCGCTTCGGGGCCTTCCGGTAGCGTTCGACCTCCGCCTTGACTTCGTCCAATGTTTTGCAAGTCGCGAGGATCTTTCGGGCCGTCCGGATCGGTATTCCCTTAAGCACGGACCTCAGCACCGCCGGCGGGCCTGCCGGGTGGAGTAGGTTGGGTGGCGCGAAAGCTGTCGCCGCCATTGTCTGCGCCTTGATGAAATCCACGTTCCCGTCGTTCACGGAATGATTGGCAAGCACACCCTCAAAGGTTGGCGCGGCCAGCATGCGTTTGCCGAAGCTGGGCGCTTTGGCATCGTATACACCGGCCCATTTCAGCAGAGTCTTAATGAATGAAGTGTGATCAAACGGGTACTTCTGGTTTTTGATATCCTCCTGAGGTGCGCGGAATACCGTTGACGGAGGCACAAAGGGCGACACGAGGATTGTCGGCACGCGCACGCCGAACAGATCGAATTTGAATCCGGTCTCATCGCCATTCAGCCCGTCCGGATTCCGCGCACCCCATGGGGGCTGAACATGATCGTATGTGCCGCCGTGCTCATCGAATGTGATGATGAGCAAAGTGTTTTTCCATTGTTTGCCGTTGCGCACGGCCTGATACACATTGCTGAGGAATTGCTCGCCCGGGCCTATGATGGAGTTCGGGTGATAATCATTACCTGTCGTATCCCAATCGGTCCAATTTGGCTCGAGGTATGTGAAAGCCGGCAGCGTCCCAGCGCTCGCTCGATCGCTGAACTTCATAATGCTGCCGATCTCGCCGTTTCTCGCTTTAGAGATGAGCGGGAATGCGCCTTCTGTGTAGGTCTTACCCGAACCACCATAATTTCGATCGTACGCATATAACCCCCAGCTCTTGTTCACTGCGATGGCGTTAAAGATCGTCGTGTGATTGTAAGTAGAGGCTGCGTCGCTCTCGTGACCCAGGGACGTACCGCAAAGCGAATACGCGCGGTTAGGGGTCGTCTCTGTCGGCGCCGAGCAGAACCAGCGGTCGCTGACCCCATATTGAAGCGCGAGACTGTTGATGATATTCGCCTGAGTGGGAGTATAGGTCCAGAGTACGTCCTGGCCTTTCCACGACCCATCTTCCCAGGACCTGTAGTCTTGAAGAAAGCCCTTCATCTGAGGGGGACCGCCGCTCTTGGACGGGAGGCTCGTGATGATATTCTTATTGCCGAAGAGCTGATTCATCACGCCGTTCCAACCTTGAGGCGCCCTTGGATCCGACGGGTAGGCTCTTAGGGCTTCGTACGGATCTCTATACGGAATCGCATAACCGGACTGCCAGTTCGAATCCGATACTGGAATTACAGTGACAGGATTACCGGTGTCGGGATCAGGGTTGGAGTACAGTCCCGCCGTGAGGCCGTCATATTTCGTCGAACTCCCCTTTGGATACACGTTCAGAGGAGCCGGGGGAGCGTTCCGGCCCGGACTCTTCGTATAAAGCCATCCAAGCAAGTTGTCGAGAGAGCGGTTTTCCAGCATGAGAAAAACGATGTTGTGCACCTGCGGCAGGAAAGACTCTGTCATAGTATGTCACCTTTAGGCCGATTCTCTGGCTTTTGTAGCGGGTACTGCTGAAGCATTTTCCAAGCCTCGATCGTTTGTCGAGCTTTGGCAAACGAGTTGGTAATCTCCGTCTGGTACCCGGACTTTTTCTGGGATATGTAGCTATTACGGTCCTTGTTTGCCGCGTCTTGCATCTTGGGATCATTACTGCCTCCGGGGCGGTACTTCTGACTCTGCCAATGTTCGTACTCGTTCTCGAAGAAGCAATAATGATCGTAGTCGCACATGCGTTGAGTACCGATTTGATATGGTGGCGGTCCTCCCCCATATGTGGGAACGTCTTTACAATTGACCTCGTCGGTTCGCTCTTGCACCGCGGTGATCTGCGAAATCCGATGATCGAAGGCTTGCTGTATAAGCTGTGGGATCATCTCTTCCGCATGCCGCACAAACGAATCAGCCCTTTGCTTGAGTACGCCCACCCACGTCGATTTGTCGGGATCCTTTTGTTGCGGATCCACCATGGCAGATTCCTGGTATAGCAATATCTCGATGGTCGCGGCGAGCATGAAGGCACCAAAGCCGTGAAACTTGAATTCATTCTGCTTCATCGTATCGACGACCCCAAGGACTTTTGACACTAACCCAGGGCTCCCCTGGAGATAATGAAACAGATCGCTGCGTGGCGTCCTCTCTTTTTTCATGGCCACATAGTCCAACTTGAAGAGGTCCAGTTGAGTGTCCAGTATGCCAGTCTGTTCTTCGACCGTTTGTTCGACATTCTCGCTATGGACGACTTCACGGACAATCTGGGCGAAACGCTTGTAGACTTTTTCCCAGTCAATTGGATGCGGCTTGGGCGGGAATAGAACGGCAAGGATGCCCGAGGCGATGCTGCTACCCGGCGGTGGTATCCCCCATACCGCCAGCTTCATAAAGTCGGCCCCAGGCTCAAAGAAATCCAGGAAACCGCTTGACCCTCCGGAGAGCATCGCCAGCCGAGTGGGTTGCGTAGGTATTGAGTCTGTCTGCTTGTCTAGGAGTTTTTTGAACGCCAGACTGTCATTCTCCGCCTGCCACTCCGGCAAAATGTAGTAGGTAAGAGCCTGGTTGGTCCTTCGGCGCACGACGACCCTACCCGCGGGATGGTGATGCCAGGCAGCGAGCAGATAAGTGACGAACTCACCATCGGGGGCTAGGGTCTCACCGGCGGCCAACGGTTGGTCTCGATGGATCTCCTGCAGAACGCACTCGGTAAGTCTGGCGACCCGGGCCGCCATTGCGGAATCAAGCGGCGGAAAGTCCGCGGGTTCCGCGACCGATATCTTTTGCGCGCCCGGGCTCTCGTTCTGAGCGGAAGCACTGCCGTTGTTCGCCTGGCTAAAGTTCTGCCGGATAGACTCGACCAGATCGTTGGATAATCCCTCTTGTGTGCTGGTGTAAGACGTGTGCAGCGCACGATACTTTTCGAGAGCGTACTCTGTGGGATTCACACCTGGGGCGAATTCTGCAAAGTGGATGGAATAAACGGGCATGTCATCTCCTTCGCGGCATCCGCCTATGTCGGCTCTTTCGACGGATGGTCATAAAACTGCGGCGACTATATAAGGTAATGAACCCATAAGCAAGCAGGTAGGTGACGAGCGATACAATTCGCCCAGCGCCCCTTATGCGCGGTTTCTACAGTGCGTGCGTTTCTTGTGATGAGGAGAAGACTGGGTGCGACGCGATGTGAAATGTCAACAAACTCAAGCCTGACCCCTCCCAGCGGTCAGGTAATCATTGACCCCTCCCATGGACCTCCTACGGTTCTTCAAGTAACGCTGCGCGGAACGAAGAAAAATCAAGCGGCAAAGTGACCTTCGCTTATTCTACTTGCGCCACGATGACGACTTCAGCGGCTCCCCGGTAGCGATCAAGAAAATCGTCGTTCTCGTCTTGAAGACTAAGAAAGACTTCAAACTTCACCACATTTCCCTGCGGTTCAATATTTTGGATTCCTATCGCCTCGACGTGGACGTCGTGGTCCATCGCGTCTCTGACGCCATCGCCCGCGAACTGTATGCGGAACCCCTTTAACGCTCCGTCGGCTCTCAGCACCTTACCGCTGAATTGCACGTGGCCACGCTCGATCTGCTGTTTTCCCGATTGTGCGTCAAGCACTACATTCGTACTGCGGGTCTCAATACTCATCTCTCCCTCTCTTTATTTCCCTCTGCCCGTTTTCCATCGCGAGACCATGCGCCGGCGACCAGCATCTGTGGCATGGTCCGGGATCATTACTTAAGGCTCGCGATGACCGCAACCTGAACTGACCCCTTATAAGACTTCCGTAGGGGAATCTCGTCCTGGGCATTACTGCCGGGATCATAACTGGGGCCATCCAGCAGGGTCAGATAAGTCTCAAAGTTGACGACGTTGTCCTTGTGCGTCACGTTTTGAATGCCGACCCGCTCGATGAAAAAGTCTTCGTCGTCATTCTCAGCATACTCAATCCGGAATCTCTGGATCATCGCCTCGGCCCACACCACGGGTCTCACAAATTGAACAAAGCCCGATTGCACTTTTTCCTGCGTCGTCGCAGCGTCGAGTGTCACGCCGCTGGTCCGAAAGCGAATCTGCTTTTGCCTGTCAGCCTCAGAACCAATGTCTGCGATCACCAATACAAATACTGTAGCGGTGAAGGGATCTTCCCCCAAGTGCGCGTCGTTCTCCAGCACCTGGTCGTCGCCGAATTCACAGAGGACTTTGAAAGTTACGTCATGGCCCTTGAACTTTACATCGTCTATTCCCACTTTGTGCCTGAAGAAGGCGCTGCTCCTCCCGGGAGGATATTCAATGTGAAATCCTTTCAGCACCACGATGGCATCAATGACCGGTTCCGAGAAGCGCATGCTGCCATGCACGACGGGCGGTATGTTTGGACCGTTTTGGACCACCTCGTCGTCGAACACCGCCTTTACAGAGCCGAAAGAGATACTCATACCTGTTCTCTCCTTTCAATCACTGGTGCAGCCGGCCGGGAGACCGTTCCGGGATATGGTAGGTTGCGCTGCCCACGACTATACAACGCCATCAAACCGCCATCAAGCGGAAGTTCCGCGGGTTTACACCGAAGAAGTTCCAAGGGCGCACAGTCGCCCACAGTCGCCATCTCTTGCGTATCACGCTCGCTCGGTTATAAGCTGATTCACCGCTATCAATCACGAAAAAAGGAGCCCACCCTATGAAGGTCTATGGCACCAAGGAGATCAGAAACGTTGGCATTGTAGGTCACGGTCACGCGGGCAAAACATCGCTAGTCTCGGCGATGTTGTTTGACGCGGGGGCCACTAACCGATTGGGCCGCGTAGATGAAGGAACCGCCACTACGGACTACGACGAAGACGAGATCGCGCGAAAGCTGACCATCATAAGCTCACTCGCCTACTGCGAGTGGAATAACACCAAGATCAATATTCTGGACACTCCCGGGTTTGCCGCATTCATACTCGATGCAAAGGCAGCATTGCGCGCTTGCGACTCAGCGCTTGTAGTCGTCGATGCGGTCAGCGGCGTCGAAGTCCAAACCGAAAAAGCATGGAGCTACGCCGACGAGTTTGCCATTCCACGCCTGATCGTCGTTTCGAAAATGGATCGCGAACGCGCCGACTTCGACCAGGCTGTAGCCGGCATTACCGAAGCGTTCGGGCGTTCGGCGGTGCCTGTTCAAATGCCTATCGGGCGCGAGCATGACTTCAAAGGAGTCATCGATCTGATTCACATGCGCGCTTACACCTACGAAGCCGACGGAAGCGGCAAGGCCATGCAGGGTGACATTCCTGACGACCTGAAAGCCGCCGCGGAAGCCGCTCGCGAGAAAATAATAGACGTGGTAGCGGAGAGCTCCGAAGCGTTGATGGAGAAGTATTTCAACGACGGCACCCTTAGCGACGAAGACCTGATCCCCGGCATAAAGGCCGCGGTAACCGAGCGAAGGTTGTTTCCGATCCTGGTTGCGTCGGGCATTCCGAACATAGGCATACAGCCGCTGCTGACCTCGCTGGTCGAACTGGCCCCGGCGCCCGATGAACTCGGAAACGCGAAGGGACACCCCAATCCCGACAGCGACGAAGAGATCGAGCGGGAAATTCTGGACGTCGCTCCGTTCTCGGCATTGGTGTTCAAAACCGTCGCGGATCCTTTCGCGGGCCGCATCAACATATTCAAAATTTTCTCCGGGCACACTAAGTCCGATGCGACTGTTTACAACATAACCAAGAACACAAACGAACGACTCGGCCCGCTCCACGTGATGCAGGGTAAGGCGCTCGAGAAGATTGCAGAAGCGCACGCCGGCGACATCATCGCCGTGACCAAGCTGAGAGAGACTCACACCGGCGATACGTTTTGCGACAAGGCTTCGCCAATCGCTTATGAGACGGTTCACTTTCCCAGGCCGGCGGTCGCATTCGCCATCACGGCTAAGACACGCAGCGATGAAGACAAGCTCTCACAGGCGCTTCATAAGATGCTCGAGGAGGATCTGGCGCTGAGGTTTGATCGCGACCCTCAGACGAACGAATTTCTGTTGTCAGGTTCGGGGCAAACTCACGTCGAAGTCGCGGTGAACAAATTGAAACGCCGCTACGGTGTTGAAGTTGAACTCCATCCTCCCAAGGTCGCCTATCTCGAAACGTTCCGGGGCCGCGCAGAGATTGTCGGGCGTCATAAGAAACAAACCGGAGGCCGCGGTCAGTTCGCCGAAGCTACTTGCGTCTTTGAAGGGCTGCCGCGCGGCGGAGGGTTCGAGTTCATCGACAAGATCTTCGGCGGCGCGATTCCGCAAAACTGGAGACCTGCGGTAGAGAAGGGAATCAAGGACGCGGCCGCCCGCGGCGCCATCGCCGGTTATCCCATGGTTGACTTCAAAGTAGAGTTGATCGACGGCAAGTTCCACGCGGTAGACTCTGACGATCTCTCGTTTCAGATGGCGGGGCGCAAAGCTTTCAGAACAGCGATCGAGCGCGTGAAACCTGTGCTGCTCGAACCGGTGATGAACGTCGAGATCACCGCGCCTCAGGAAACGTCAGGCGACATTTTGGGCGACGTCAACTCCAGACGCGGACGGGTGTCGGGAATGGACACCAAAGGGAACCAGTCCGTCGTGAAAGCGCAGGTTCCTTTGTCGGAGATGTTGTCTTATCAATCGACATTGAACTCGATCACCGGCGCGCGCGGGTCATATACGATGGAGCTTGACCACTACGCCGAAGTTCCCGCGCTCATAGCGACGAAGATCGTTCAGAAGGCAGTCGAGGAAGGACGAGTTCGGGTGGCGGAGGAAGAGTAGTCAGGTGCAGAGGAGCGGAGGAGAAGAGGAGCGTGTAAATGAATAGCAGGCTTGTGCGAACTCACCGAGATCTTGAGGTCTACAAACTCGCATTTGACGCGGCGATGCAAGTGTTTCATCTGTCTAAGTCGTTTCCAAAAACCGAGACGTATTCACTCACGGACCAAATGCGCAGATCCTCTCGCTCGGTTTGCGCCAACTTAGCAGAAGCCTGGCGCAAGCGCAGATACGAAGCGGCTTTTGTCGCGAAGCTCAGTGACTCAGAAGCGGAAGCGGCGGAGATACAAACGTGGATTGAGTTCGCTGTCGAATGCGAATACGTTGATCGGAAGGCCGCCCGCGAGCTCTACAAAACGTACAATCAGATTCTCGGTAAGCTTGTGACGATTATTGGTAGGCCCGAGCCGTGGCTGATGCCAAGAGTCAATAAGCAAAAGGTATCCCGGGCTTAGATCTTTTCGGAGGCCCTCCTCTGCTCCTGTTCTCCTCCGCCCCTCTGCAAGCTATGTCGATCCTTCTAATATTCATAGACGGAATAGGAATCGGCACGAGAGGTGACCACAATCCGCTGGACGGATTAGGGTCGGAGCTCTTTTCGATTTTTCAGGGGGAAGAACCTCGCCTACCGTTCAACGGAGTGATGGCTGAAACCGATGCACGCCTGGGCGTCGAAGGGCTGCCGCAGAGCGCCACCGGACAGACTACGATTCTCACCGGCGTGAACGGCGCAAAGCTAATAGGGCGGCATCTCAACGGCTACCCGTCGCCTCGACTCAAGCAGGCGCTTGCCGAACATTCCATCTATAAGAAGCTGATGTCGCGAGGGCGCTCAGTTACGTTCGCGAACGCCTACACGCGAAACTATATCGAGAACCCTCCGCGATTTCTTTCGGCTACGACTGTAGCCGCTCAATCGGCAGGCGTTCAATTGCGGATGCTTGAAGATCTCCAGGAAGGTCGCGCGGTCAGTCACGACTTCACTAACAGATTTCTGATCGAGCGAGGATTGGATGTTAAGCCGCGCGAGCCCGAAGAAGCGGGACGCGATCTCGCGCGCCTTGCAGATGGCTACGACTTCACGCTCTACGAACACTTCATTACAGATCGCATAGGTCACGAGCGAGATCGAGAACTTGCTCGAAGTCTCACACGGCAGCATATTCCACTTCTGACGCGATTCGTTCTGTCTGTTCTGGAAGCCGCCGACCTTGAGCGACAGACGATTATGATCACCAGCGACCACGGCAACATCGAGGACGCATCAACTCGCACTCACACACTCAATCCCGTAGCCACACTTGCGTTCGGCGCCGCCCGCGATTACATTGCCGCTCGAGTGCGTTCTCTGACTGACATCACGCCTACTATCGTTGATGCGCTAGACGCATAGGCCTCGACTGGCGAGATTACGGCAGCGGAACGTCCGAAGGAGAAACTATTGAGACGCGCTCTCAAAAGAACTAGACATCGGAGCGTAACGAGAAATCGGTAATCCTGTATGGGCGGCCTCCTTAGAGACCACACTAGCCGAGGGCGAACCACGCATCTGCCGGTGGATTCTTCACGTTTATCGGCTCGCACAAATGAGTATGGTCCCTCCGTGGCCGCCCCGTAATGAGAAAGCAGGGCGGCCGCCCATACAGGGTAGGCCCTTAATCGTCCTCTGACGCTCACCGCGGCTCAGGTTGACACTGGTCTCGCGCGTGAATTACGGTTTGGTCTGCTCGTATCACGAGAAATCCATGACATCTACAAATAGCAAAAAGCATCCCCTCACCGTCGTCTTTCCTCTGTTACTCGTTGTCGTCAGTCTTCTTCCGCTGCCGAGCGCAGCGCAGAAGCAAAACAATCGTGGTAGCGCGCAGCGCGCGGCGACAAACAAGACGAAGCTCGTCCTTGTCATTGTAGTCGACCAGTTCCGTTACGATTATCTCGAACGCTTTGGCGATTTGTTCGGCAACGGCGGATTCAAGCGCTTGATGAGTCAGGGCGCGTTCTTCACTAACGCGAATTACGACTACGTGCCGACCTTTACAGCCTGCGGGCACGCGGCGATATTCACCGGCTCGATCCCGGCTCAAAACGGAATAGTCGGCAACGCCTTCTTCGATCGCGATATCGGCAAAGTCCGGGCGATGGTGACCGACGAAGCCGCCCATCTCGTAACCTCCGCCGGCGTATCGCAAAGGGCCGGCGCCCCGAGTCCGCGTGACCTGGTAGGCACGACGATCGGCGATCAGATGCGACTCGCAACTAATTTTCAAGCCAAAGTGGTGACCGCCTCGCTAAAGGACCGGTCAGCCGTTCTTCCAGGCGGGCAGCGGCCCAACGGCGCGTACTGGTACAGCGACGCGACCGGCGAATTCGTCTCGAGTGACTACTACTCAAAAGAGCTGCCGGCGTGGGTCAGGAAATTCGATGCTGGGAAAGGGGCGGACAAATATTTCGGCACGAAGTGGGAGCGCGTCTTGCCGCCCGAAGCGTACAAGCGCGCGCAAGCCGAGAACCTTCCAGTCCAGAAGACGGCGCTAGGCTCCAAGTTCCCGTATGTAGTAACCGGCGGTGACGAAAAACCCGGCCCGAAATTCTACGGCGCTCTTACATACAGCCCCTTCGGATCGGAGTACCTCGAGGAGTTCGGCAAGACAGCGATCGATGCGGAATCGCTCGGGGCGGATGAGTTTCCCGACTTGTTCTCGATAAGCTTTTCCTCTCCCGATCTAACCGGACATTTTTACGGACCGGATAGCCAGGAGATCGTAGACACCTACGTGCGCCTGGATCGAGTGATCGCCGATCTTCTCAGCTTCATCGACAAGCGAGTCGGCCTGGCCAACACGCTTATCGCTGTGACGGGAGATCACGGCGTGTTGCCGCTGCCGGAATACTTGAAGTCAAAAGGATATGATTCCGGGCGCTTGAACGGCCGTGAGGTGATCGATGCCGCGAATAAGGCTCTGGGAGCCCGTTTCGGGGAGGGCAAGTGGATCATCGGCTTCGTCAACGATCAGCTCTACCTGGATCAGAAGCTGATCGCGGAAAAGAAAGCGAGCGCCGCCGAAGCGGAACGGCTGGCCGGAGAAGCAGCGCTCTCTGTTTCGGGCGTGTTGAACTATTTCACGCGGACGCAGATTATGGAGGGCCGGGTTCCCGCCGGGCCAGTTGCGCGCCGGGTGACGAACGGCTTTTATCCGAAACGCTCTGGTGATGTGTGGCTGATCACAAAACCGCTCTACTTTTTTTCTGAAGGTGAGATCCCTACAACACACGGCTCGCCGTACAACTACGATACACACGTGCCGATCATCCTGGTGGGCGCGGGCGTTCTGCCCGGACGCTACAATGCGGCCTGCTCGCCGTCTGATATAGCGCCGACGCTTGCGGCTTTACTTGCCGTCGAGCAGCCCGCGAGCAGGACCGGTCGCATATTGATCGAGGCACTTGCGGAACCAGTTCAGGGGCGCGCAGAAGCGAAGTGAAATTGTCAGTGTTCAATCTAATTCGTCATACACATCTAATTCGTCATGCACATGTAGGGGCGTCCCTCCGTGGGCGCCCCTGTTCGGTGGGCGTTGACCTCTTGCCAAACAGGGGCGCCCACGGAGGGACGCCCCTACATGTGTTACTCGTAATACTTCTTACGTTTGCGATCAGCAGTTCCAGCGCCGGTTATCAACGCCCACAGCAAAGAAAGCCCGAACCCAAAAAGCCTCCCGCCGAAGAGCAAACGCTCTCGCCTCGCGACGCATTCGACCGCGCGCGCAGCGGTGCATCGCAGCAGGAACGCATTGATCTGCTCGAGAAGTTCGTTGCCGCCAATCGCGGCTCGGAGTTCGAGCGCGAGGCCCGCGAGCTGCTGATGCGTGAGTACGCGCTCAAAGGCGAACAGGCGCTTCGAGAAGGAAACTCTCAACTGGCGATGCAGGTCTTCAAGTCGGCGCTGCGTGCCGCGCCCACGCCGATCACCGACGCAGTCTTTAGTCAGTACGTGTTTCCGTTGCCGATGGCTATGAATGCTTTCGGCTATCGTTCGGAAGCGGCTGACCTGATGAAGTCGTTTGAAGCGCGATTCGAGTCTCAAGCCAACCGGCTGGTCGAGATCGGGTTTTTCTACGTCCAAATCGAAGCCCCGTTTGAAGCGGTGCGCGTGCTCGAGAAAGCGGTTGCGCTGGCCCCCGACGACCACCGCGCTCACAACAGTCTGGGCACTGCTTATCTGATCAGCTTGCGGCTTGACGACGCCGCCGCGGAATTCACTCGTGCCGTCGAGTTGGATTCCAAAGATGAATTCGCCAATCTGAATCTTGGTAACCTGGCGCGCGCAATGGGAGATTACGACCGCGCGGTTTCCTATTATCGAAAGCAGATCGCGATCAAATCCGACGACGCCGAAGCTCGCGGAGGATTGGCCATCGCGCTCCTTGCGCTCGGACGCGACGAGGACGCCGCTTCTCAGATCAAACGCGTAGGAGAGCTGGCGCCCGGAGACTATCGCTTTCTTACGCAGCTATGTTTTTTCTACGTCACTCGAAAGAAAGCGGCGCTTGCGCGGCCTTTGGTCGAGCAAGCTGCGCGTATAGAACCCCGATACGCGTGGGCGTTTATCGGCAAGGCAGAGACCGACGCGCTCGAGGGAAAGTACGGAGATGCGCTTGCGACGCTCATCGGCGCGCAAACTCAAGCGGGATTCACTACGTTGACGTTCGAGTTGGCGAAGGCATTGATGGCGCTCGACGGATACGACCAGGCTACAGAAACGATGGCGAAATCCATCACGGTGAATGACGACGGCGAGTTCGAAGCCCTGCTCGGCGGCGCTGTGAAAGCGAGATCACCAAAGCTTGACCTGTTGCTTGAACGTGAGCGACAGGCGGCGTTGTTTCTGAACTATGATTGGACGACCTCGTTTCAATACAGGCTGGCTGAGTCTCTGGCAAGAATCGCTCACTATTCAAAGGTCGCACTCGCGGCTCGCAAGCCTGCTCAACAGGGCGCAGGCGCGAGGCGAGGCCGGCCCGCGCAAGCGAGACCGGCGGACGCTGGAAGCGACGCAACCGGAAGCACTCGACCTCGCCGAGTCACGAGCGCGCCCTCACCGTCAGCGGAGCTTTCGGCGGGCCGCGACGCCGGCCTGCCCGGCATCGCGGAGCTGCTTCGCGCGCTTACTACGTTCACAACGCTCGACGACGGCCGCCAGGCCTTCAGGATGGTTTGGGCTTCGCGAAAGTTGACGGAGAATGATCTGGCGATGGATGCGGCCGAGCAACTCGCGCGCAATGCCGTCGCGCTTGCCGACACCGCGACCGAGCCCGCGGGATCGATGAGGGACGCCCCGATGTTGGACCGCGCCGCCCGTCGCGCGATGTTCCTCGGGCGGGCATACGATGCGCTTGGCTGGGCTCAGTTCAAGAAAGGCAACACTCGCGGTGCGCTCGACAGTTTGATCAAGTCGGTTGATATTTATCCAACAAGCCTCGATCGCAAGACCGCGATATGGCACCTCGCGGTCGCAACGCAGCAGATCGGCGACGACAAGCGCGCACTCGAGCTTTACATTGCGAGCTACGAACCTGAGTTGCCGACCGCCTCCGTTAGACGATCGCAAATCGAATTGCTCTACAAAAAAGTTCATGGCTCGCTCGCGGGTCTTGATGAGAAGCTCAGGCAACAATGACGCATAATCGCGAGACCGAAGCCGCGTGGCGATACCACAACCTTACAAAGCATTCTTATCAGAGCATTCGCGCTGACCGTCACTACCTCGATTGGTCGAATCAACCATCTGCGTTCAAGATCTATCCGAGCCTGGAACCGATAGCTCTGCCGCGTTCACTTGTTCAGACTCTTGCGCCGGCGCTCGATGTCGTCGCCTCTGCCGGTGCTGAGTTCGCGGGTGAACGGAAACCCGACCTGGCTCGGCTTGCGAGTATCCTTTACTACTCAGCCGGAGTGACTAAGCACAAAACCTATCCCGGTGGTGAACTTTACTTTCGAGCGGCGGCCTGCGCGGGCGCGCTGTATCCAACTGAAGTGTACGTCGTATGCGGCGATCTCGACGGACTGCCGGCCGGCGTGTATCACTTCAATCCCGGCGACTTCGCGTTGAGGGCCTTGCGAGAAGGGGACTTGCGCGGCGTGCTAGCTCGAGCGACGGGTGATGAGCCTTGGATAACAAGCGCGCCGGTAACGCTGATCTTCACATCGATAAGCTGGCGCAGCACGTGGAAGTATCGGGACCGGGCTTATCGATATCATTTTTGGGACAACGGAATGATCGTCGCGAATGCGCTTGCGATGGCCGCTGCTCACGAGCTGCCGGCCGAGGTGGTGATGGGCTTCGTCGAAGAGGATGTGAACAAGCTGATAGGAATCGACGGTCAACAAGAGCTGGCGTTGAGCTTGCTCGTGCTTGGTCATACTGAACTCGGGTTGCCCGACGGTCCATCGATCGAAGACTTGCCCGAGATCAATCTCGATGTAATTCCGATCTCAGTCGCTCCGCTTGACTACCCTTCGATACGTGAGATGCACGCTGCGTCGTTGCTGGAAAGTATCGATGATGTTAGTGAATGGCGCGATGCGACAATTACATCGCTGAACGTTCCACTCGAGGGTGAAGCGTTTCGGCTGGCGCTAAGCCCCGACTCGAATCCCTCTGACGTCATCGAAGACGTGATCCAGCGACGAGGCTCGACACGACGCTTCGCGCGCAAGCCAATGCCGGTTGCCGATCTATCGACCATAATCGATCGCGCAACGCGAGGCTTCACCGCTGACTTCCTGCAGAGCGATCGTCATTCGCTCAACGACATCTACGCGATAGTCAATCGCGTCGACGGCTTGCCGCCGGGCGCCTATTTCTATCGCGGCAATGAACGAGTTCTTGAGCTGCTCAAGCCCGGGGAGTTCAGCGATAAAGCTGCATACCTGGCACTCGGGCAGGATCTTGCGGGCGACGCCTGTGTGACGTTCTTTTTCATGTCAGATCTGAAGGCAGTGCTTGAAGCTTACGGCAATCGCGGATATCGCGCCGCGCAAATGGAAGCCGGAATTATCGGCGGCAAGATGTACCTTGGTGCTTACGCACTCAAGCGCGGGGCAACAGGGTTGACCTTCTTCGACGACGACGTAACCGAATTCTTCTCACCTCACGCAGCCGGGAAGAGCTGTATTCTGGTGGTTTCCGTAGGTATTCCCGGCAAGCGTCCTATTGTATAGCTTCGTTCAGCTTTGGAGTCGAGCCAGTGCCGATATGAGCATTGGTGTATTCGCGTGTTGCCCGACAAGGCAGTCCTCTGCGTCCTCGGCGCCCTCTGCGGTTTTCCAAATCAGTGATGGAAGTAACCGCGGAGGACGCAGAGGACGCGGAGGAAAACGCGATCGTGTTGGAGCAACACACCACTACCGCGATTTAACAAACGAGGTCTATTCTCTTTCTATGCTCGGCGCGTTGATCATCGACAAACCTGAAGGCATCACCTCGCACGATGTCGTCGCGCGTGTGCGCCGCATCATGGGGATGCGTCGCGTAGGTCACGCGGGCACGCTCGATCCATTTGCGACCGGAGTGCTGGTTGTTTGCATCGGCCGAGCTACGAGGCTTGTTCAGTTTCTCGTTGGACTCGATAAGGAATACCTCGCAACGGTCCGGCTGGGGTTCGCGACTGATACTCAGGATCGCACGGGCAAACAGATCACACCGCTTCGTACATCAAATGAACTGAGCCTCGAAGACCTACGAACGGTCCTGGATGAATTCACCGGCCCGCATCTCCAAACGCCGCCAATGTTCTCTGCTAAGAAAGTTGGAGGCGAGCGGCTGTACAAAGCGGCACGCGAAGGACGGGAAGTAACTCGCGAGCCGGTGAACATAGTCGTTCACCGCGCGGAGCTGATCGAAGATGGCGGAGCGAGATTGACAATGAATGACGACGGCACACGAGACTTCCAGATGCGAGTGCGCTGCTCGTCCGGGACTTATGTGAGAACGCTTGCGAACGACATTGGTGAGCGGCTCGGCGTTGGCGCGCACCTTACCGAGCTTCGACGA